>Ga0209212_1001883_pt1 | contig 31862 bp, 17 predicted proteins | sample RifGroC2_FD_183996 | JGI IMG/M metagenome (GOLD analysis project Ga0209212, IMG submission 183996) | Groundwater microbial communities from Rifle, Colorado, USA - Groundwater C2 (SPAdes) (version 2) | ecosystem: Environmental > Aquatic > Deep subsurface > Groundwater | place: Rifle, Colorado...
GTCGGAAGATGTCATTCCATAATGAATATGTCGTGATTCAGGTCCCACGTATTCTGCTACATTTGTAAGAAAAGCAATTACATCGTGCTTTGTTGTTTCTTCAATCTCAAGAATTTTTTTTATATCAAAGCTTGCTTTCTTTTTGATGATGTCGACATCTTCTTTAGGTATTTCTCCCATTACACATCTTGCTTCACAAGCCAGTATTTCTATCTTCAACCATGTTTTATATTTGAATTCATCTTCCCAGACAGCTCCCATTTCGGGAAGAGTGTATCGCTCTATCATTATCTTTTCTCCAGTGTCATTTTTTTATCCATCTCTTTATTATCACGAATAATTTTTAAGGTAATTGTTTGTCCCACACGGAATTCCTGAAAAACACTAATTAAAGTTTTTTCATTGTTAATTTTGAAATTGTCAACTTCAAGTATAATATCTCCGACATTAAGACCAGCTTTAGAAGCAGGTGAACCGGAAGCAATGTAAGTGATAATAACTCCTCTTGAAGCAGGCAGGTTATAATAATCAGCTATCCCTTCATCAATAGATTGAATTCTTAAACCGATATCAAAATCCCTGTCTATTGATCCTTTTTGTTTAAGCTCAGTTACGATTCTTTTTATTTTGTTTATCGGAATTGCAAAACTTAACCCTATATTACCTTCCGAACCGCCGGCAGTATAGATGAGCGTATTCATTCCTATTACCTCACCGATACTGTTAACAAGCGGTCCGCCGCTGTTGCCCCCGTTTATTGCTGCATCTGTTTGCAGCATATTGAGATAATACCTGTTGTTAAGCGGTTCGAGGTTCATTCCGGTTGCACTTATAACTCCTACAGTAACCGTAGGCTTGTCATTAATTTCAAACAAGCCGAAGGGGTTACCGAGAGCAATAACCCATTCACCAATCATAATATCATCGGAATTACCGAGAGCAACGTAGGGAAGGTCATTCCCGTCGACTTTTAGTAAACAAATATCCGAGGTAGGATCTGTCCCTACAACTTTTGCATTATAATGTTTTCCATTAGTCATTGTTATAGTTATTTCGGTAGCATTGCCTGCGACATGATCGTTAGTTAGTATGTAACCATCTGGAGAGATAATGAAACCCGATCCCAAACCTTTGACTTTCTGGTTGTAATTCCCCCTGTTTCCAAAGAACTGTCTGAAGAAAGGATCATCAAAAAGATTACTGAAAGGATCTCTGTATTGCCTTATCTCAGTAACATTAATTCCAACAACGGCGGGGCTGACATTTTTAACTGTCTCAGTAATTATAGTTTGCCGTGAAGAAGAAATGCTGTTGTTGTTTGAATCTTTTTGGTAGCTTGCAAGATTGTAACCGCTATCGGAAGAATCGAAAAAAACTTTTTCGCTATCTTTACTGTTGAAATAGATAATTGAACCCGCAGAAAAAATAATTAACACAACAAAGAGGAATATCTTATTTCTTTGCGTCTTCATTTTCTATCCTTGATAAATAATTTTTTATTGCTCATTAGTTCTTTTAAAGGATCAATGTGTCTCGTAAAAATAATTAACATTAATGAGCAAGAAAACAGAATTAATGATCCCGAAGTATCGGCTTGTGGAAAAGAATATTTATAAGCTATGTTTACTGAAGAAAATACAATTATCAAACTCAAAATAGTCGCGCTGATGTTTGCAAAAATAATATCTCTTTTTATAAGATAGGCGATAAACCAAACAAGAAGCCAGGCTATGAGAATAAACGGAAATAATAAAGCTGTGCCTCCCGCTGCTGTTGCCAGCCCGCGCCCGCCTTTAAGCTTTAGCCATGGGTTATAACAGTGACTAAATACGGCGAATAATAATGCTAAAGCGGGGTAAACAAAATTAACAGGAAGAAAAAGTAAAACTAAATAAACGCTTAAAAGTCCTTTAAGAGCATCAACCAGGAGTACGGCTATGCCAATAAATTTTGATTTGGTAACTACTAAAGCGTTCATCGCTCCCATATTACCTGAACCTTGGGAAGTAATATCTAGATTTCTGTACTTTCTTAATAATAAAAAAGCAGTTGGGAAAGAACCCAGAATAAACCCGATGAGAGAGCTAATAAGATAGTTCATAATTGTAAATTTAAAAGCTGGTTAAATTTAGTAAAAAATTACGGGGGAAGAAATTGAGGAGAAAGTGAGTATTATCCGAATTCGAGACTTAAAATAAGTACATAACTATGTTATCTGGTTAAAGTGATAGCCAGACCAAGAAAAAAAGCCGCTCCTATTAGACCGACAGCAAGAGGTATCAAAATATCTTTTTTCATTCTTTAAAATCCTTTTACTAAAACTCTATTGTTTATTCAATATAAGTGCCATTAAAAAAAACTACATTATCGCTAAATATAGACGCATAAAAGGGGAACATGTTTCAAAAACAGAAAATATTTTTCGTAAGTGAGCTAAATTGGAACATCAAAAATTATTTTTTTATGATTTTGAAAAAAAAGGAGTTTATATTTAAGACCAAAAAGAGTGAAATTAATCGACGTCCATACTAAAGTTATATTTGTATAGACCTCTAAGAAAAATTTCAATGATGATATGAATAGTAGTTTCTGTGCTATAAATGAAGAGTTATTTAATTGAAAAAGATAAGAATTATTAACGCTAAATATAGCGAAGACTTTAAAATCATTATTAAGTTTAACAATAAACAAATAAAAATAGTTGATCTCAAAAAAGATTTTAAGGATAAGCTGGATACTCTTAACGATGAACAATATATCAAGAATTTTGTTATTAACAGTGAGAAAACATCCCTATCTTGGCGACCTTTTCTAATCGGGGTAAAGGAACTATATGAAAAGGGAATTGTTGCTGATGTTGATCTTATAAAAAAGTATTTTGTTGAGAAATCAAATGTTGAAAAAACTGTTCAGGCTAACTCAAAAAGTGGACTTGTAGGAATTATAATAGGTATTATAGGAATTATAGTCTCAATTATAGTTGTTTTATATAGCACTAAAGAGAAAGAATTATATTATTCAATATCAAAAACAAAAACACAAATAGTTAAAGCTGGTCAAAGTTCCAATTTGCAAGTTAGATATGATACTTTAATTGTTCATTCTGATATTACTGCAGTACATCTTATGTTGTGGAATAATGGAAAACAATCAATTTTTCCAACGGACGTTTTAGAAAGGATAATAATTACCACATCAAAAGATGCTCGTATTTTGGAAGCGAAGATTACAAAAACAACTAGAGATGTTTCTGACATATCTTTGAAAAAAATAAATGAAAATGAAATTGAAATTAACTGGAGAGTTTTGGAAAAGAATGATGGGGCAATGGTTCAGATAATCTATACTGGCAATTCGGAAACAAATATAACTATTAAAGGTTTGTTGTTGGAACAAGGTAAAATAAAATATATAGAATATTCTTCTAAAACCGGAATGCCTTGGTGGCTTGTTCTGATCAGTGTTGCAATTGCTATTTTATATGTAAAGTTTATATTCTTTGATCGAATATTAGATCCTCTTCAGAAAATATGGATAGAGAATATTAGATTAATTATTGGGGTCGCACTGCTTATTGGCCCGCCTGTCTTAATCTTCTACGTGACTAATGTAATCTACGATTTTGTGGCTAATTCACCCATTAATCCATTTCTATAATACTCACTTGTTTTATTATTTTTTAATTTTCTCTTAGCAACAAAGTTATGTTAGAAACTATCGAAATGAGTTTAGATTCCGATATGCATGTCAAGGCATGTACAACTAGATATTTTTATGTTCAAACTAAAATATTAAAAGCCCACTAATCGGGCGACCAGCGGGCTTCGCTTCCTTTATGTGACAGGTGGGGATAGCCTGACACAGAAGCAATAAAAAAATCTTTCTATTTTATACTTCAATATGATTTGCCCTTTCCCTGAATTGAAGTTACAGGTAAAATAATAAAAATTAATGTTGAAAGACAAGAATTTTAACTTTGTACTGTTGGGGACTTATTTTGTAAGCCTTCATTGCAGGAGTTTTTATTAACATAATATTTATCCGTGAGAAATGTTGCAGAAAAAACAACATTAAAGTTTTCTTCCCCATCAACCTATTTTAGGAATAACTGAGTTAACTTAGTACAAAGTAAATCTCTGCTTTAATTTAATATCCCTCGATGAACTTCCCACTAATATTTCGAAATCTCCTGGTTCAGCAATCCAGTCTTTAACAGCAGGATCAAAAAAGCTTAGTGAAGATTTATCCAGGCTGAATTCTAAAGTTTTGCTTTCTCCTTTTTTGAGGAAAATTTTCTTAAAAGCTTTCAGTTCTTTAACCGGTCTTTCAATTGATGATTTCAAATCATTTATATAAACCTGCACAATTTCGGCACCGTCTCTATCGCCTCTATTTTTTATATCAACTGTGAATTTCAAATTATCGCTTGGCTGAATTGCGGAAGAATTTATTTTAAGATTTTCATAAGAAAAAGATGTATAAGAAAGTCCAAATCCAAATGGGAATAATGGTTCGATATTATTTTTATCAAAGTGACGGTAGCCGACAAAAATTCCATCTGAATATACTGTAACGCTGTCTTTTGTATGATAAGTACCAAATGCACTACAATCTTCCCATTGTTTAGGAAAAGTTACAGGAAGTTTTCCTGAAGGATTATAATTTCCAAGAAGAACATCTGCAATTGCATTTCCAGCTTCCTCACCTGCAAACCATGCTTCGATTAAACCGTCGATTTTATTTACCCATTTTTCCATTAAAACAGGGGAGCCTGTTGTAAGCACAATGATTGTATTTTTATTTACTGCAGATACAGCTTCAATCAGTTTATCCTGGTCAGCAGGAAGAATTAAATCTGGTCTGTCGAATCCCTCGCTTTCATAATTGTCTGATGTTCCGACAAATAAAATTGCAATGTCGGAATTTTTTGCAAGATTCACAGCTCCCTGGAAAGGATCGGCATGTGGTAGTTCCCATCCTAATTTAACGCTTGCGCTTCCGCCATCTTCATAAAACTCGAGCTTTATTTTATAGGTTTTATCTTTTTCTAATTTTACTTTATAAAAATTAGATAGTGCAGCATGGTTTGTCCAATCATTAATTACCAGCTTATCATCAAAATAAAATCGAACACCGTCATCGCTGTTTACATCGAATGTGAACTCTCCTGTTTCCGGGGCTTTGATCATAGTTGTAAATCTTATAGAAAAAATATCTTCCTTAAATCCCTCGAATGGTGCCTCTCCGCCCCAATCAAAATTAATCTGATCGTAAGTTTTCTCAATGACCGGTTTTCCCTCTAAATTTTTATTATCAAAAAACTCAGCAATAATTACTTTGCCTGATGAATTATCAGGAAGAAAATATTTTGCCTCGATAGGTTTTGTATCCCCGCCCAATGAAACTCCCACTGAGAAATTTATTTTAACTTTGTCACCAATCTTTTTTTCAAGAGCTTCTAAAGGACTAACAGAATAAAAAGGATTAACAATCGAGCTTCCTCCGCCTCCCGTTCTTGCAATATTTCCATTTGGACCAATAACAGCAATAGATTTTATCTTAGTTAAATCCAGGGGGAGAATATTATTTTCATTTTTCAGAAGGACTATTCCTGCTTTTGCAACCTCAAGTGCAAGCTGCTGATGTTCTTTTGTATTTATTTTTGAAGGATCGTATTTGTAATTATCGAATAATCCTATTTTAAACATAACTCGTAAAATTCTTCTCACTTTATCATTTATCACCGATTCTTTCACTTCACCGGATTTAATTGCATCGAGGAGAGTTTCTTTATTTAAATATTGTCCGAAAGGCATTTCAAGATCGAGCCCGCTTTTAGCTGTTGGTAAAGAACTGTGAACAGCGCCCCAGTCGGACATTACCAAACCATCAAATCCCCATTCGTTTTTAAGCTTATCAACTAAGAGATATTCATTCTCGCTGCAATAGTGTCCGTTAACTTTGTTATATGCAGACATAACAGCCAGAACATTTGCTTCTGTTACCGCCGTTTTGAAAGCAGGAAGATAAATTTCATTCAAGGCTCGTTCATCAATCTGAACATCAACAAAATCCCTTTCATGTTCCTGGTTGTTGCATGCAAAATGTTTTACAGTTGCTACAACATTATTGTCCTGTACGCCCTTTATATAATCTGCTGTTATACTTGAAGTAAGAAAAGGATCTTCGCCGAAGCTCTCAAAATTTCTTCCGCCCATTGGAATTCGTGCTATGTTAACGCAGGGTCCCAGAATAACGTGTCTTCCTTTTGCTTTCACTTCGTCGGCAATAGCATAACCAAGTTTATAAATTAATTCCGGTTCCCATGTTGAAGCCATTGCAATTCCTGCAGGGAAAGCCGTAGCTTCATCCCAGCGAACTCCGAGAGGTCCGTCCGTTATATTCATTGGAGGAATTCCCAAACGTTCTAAGACTTTTGTTTCAAAGCCTGTTCCACCGAGCATATCGATTTTTTCTTCAACTGTCATCCTGTTCAACAGGTCTTCTACTCTGTCCTCTACAGGGAGAGAAGAATTTTTATACGGAGGATTATTTGTGTTTCCCAAGAAAAAGAGAAATGTGAAACTAAAAAAGAGAGTAATAAAGTATTGTGTTCTCATAGTATTAATATTTTGTTGTTTTTATTTGATTAATTTCCTCTGTACCAGACAAAACCATCATAATTCTCATATCCTTCATTCTCCCACAAAGAAGGGACAGAAATAGTATTCCAATCTTCATCATTAAAATTTGATTCTTTGTACGATAAGTTATTTCCGGTTTTAAATTTCCATTGGGCAGGAAATGAAATAAGCTGTGGAAAAAGCTGTATGCTGAATAGAAAAATGAATAAAAAGATTTTGACTTTCATTTTACTCAACCGTTAGAGAGTTTATACCTTCTTTAATTTGAAAAACTTTTTCGCTGGTGAAGTTTTTGTTTATGGTTAACTCAAAAGGTTTATTTGATGTTACAGTAATTTCACATTTACTGTTAATATCGTTTCGCCTCTCACAGGTAAAAGAAACAACAACATCTCCGAACCTGAGATTTTGAATTCCATGTTTATCGATCCTGTTGATATTCCATGTAAGTTTATTTTGGGAACCTTTTGGCAGGAATCCTAAAATATTTTCAATCAACAATTGGATAGGACCACAGCCGCTCCAGCCAACAAAATCAGGGCGTGACCATGAACCTCTTGCGAAAGATTCCGGTGAGTAATTTTCCCAGATGGTTCCTGTTTTTTTATAAACTTTGAAGATCGCATCGAGATAATTTTCTGTTGCTAATCTTGCAAACTCACCGAACAAATAAGCATTCTGATTTTGAGCACTGAACTTATCGAGTCCTTTTATTACCATAACATTTGTAGGAGCCCAAACACCGCCAAGCCAGTATTGTCCGTCAGCCTTGTAGAATTGTTGATCCGCAGCTAATGAAGGAAATGGAAAAGGTCTCCAGAAGGTTTTTGGGTCTTTAAGATTTTCCAGCAACTTTTCAGCTTGCTGATCATTTGCAACACCTGCGACCATTGGCCAGAAAGAAGCGATAGTCTTCCACTTAACTTGCTTTCCTTCATCATCTACATCGTAGTATAAACCATCTTCTTCATTCCACATAAACTGATTGATCTTATTACTTATTTCGCGTGCTTTGTTTCTGTAAGCAGTAGCTTTTTCTTTTTGATTTAATTCATCACACATTGCAGCCATATCATTGTAACACATTACCATCTGGCAGGACATGTCAATCCAGCCTGAGCCATCCCTCGGTGTATTATCCATTCCTGATCCAAGACCCGTCTGCCAGTATAATCCGTGTTTTGTTTCTTCTTTCTTCCGGTTTTTCTCGAGCCATTCTGTATATTTTTCTAAAACGGGAAGAGCCATTGCAAACCTTGATTTATCACCGGTTACTTTGTAAGATTCAACTTCAGCCCAGCTGAACAGAGGAGGATTGATTGTATTTTCTCTTCCTTCATAAACAAAGTCTTCCCCGGAAGCTTCAACAATTTCTCTGCAGATGTAGCCATTCTCATATTGCCTTGAATAAAAATTATCGAGAGATTGAATCGCAGGAAAAATAGAATGAGCATACCGGGCAAACATTATCATAAAAATTGTATCCCACTGAAAAATATTCGGGGCAAAAGCTTCATCAAGATAATTTGAAACAAAAGGAGAACCTTCAGGCGGTTTCTTAAAGTGATTGAAAGCCAATTCCCATGCTTTCCAGTATAGCTCGATCCATTCTTTGTTGTCTTCAAGAACCGGGGAGGGAAGTTTATCTTTTGAAGCTTCAAAAGTCGGGATGGATTCTTCAATATAATTTTTCTTTAGAAAATATTTTCCTCTTTTCCCGGAATCATCATATTGTGGAAAAACAGAATTGATAAACAAAAACAGGATTATAAAAAAGCATAAAGAGATTTTAATCTTGGGCATATTACTTTTAACAGATAAGAGATTATTTGTTTAATCCGAGAGCTTTTAAATATTCTGTATTAATTCTACAATTCCTGAATTTACAATTTTCTAAATAATCATTTAAAGCTTTTCTTACTAATTCAATATCGGGATGATTTTCTCTGAGGTTTTCAAAACCTGCTCTTTCACCATCTGCAAAATTAATTATGGTATCGTACTCTTTTGTTTTGGTAATTGAAACCGGGCAACTTTCGGCATCTAATTTTTTATATGGCCAGAAGCACCATCCGATTTCATTTCTTTCAAGAGTTTTTCTGAATTCGGTAATCCATTCAGTTGTGTTTTCGCCTGATTCTCCCATCCATATCGGGACATTATGCTTATCACGGAAATCCATATACTCTTTGATAACCGATTCATCCGTATCGGTCCAGTATTTATGAAAAGTGTAAACAAGCTTTGAATCGAAGGGAGGACCAAACACCTGGAAATTACTATCCCACTGAGCGCCTCCCAGAAAGATAAGGTGGTTTTGATCTACTTCTCTGATTGCAGAAACTATCTTTTGATACAAAGGCTCTAAGAGAGGATTTAATTTTTCCTGGTCAAAGTAATGTGCGATCGGTTCATTAAGAAGATCATAACCGATGATAATTTTTTCATTGGCATACTTTTGCGCAAGTTTTTTCCAGATAGCTGCTGTTAATTCCTGGCTTTCGGTGTTTTCAAATAAAAATGGATAACCAAAACTATCATCAATGTTGTCACCGGTTTGTCCACCGGGTGCACAGTGCATATCGAGTATTACAAAAAGATTTTCTTCTTCGCACCATTTTACAGCTCTGTCAAGCAGCTCATAACCAGGACCTTCAAGTTTATCAGGATCGTCATCTGTAACAAATAACCTGTAATTAAAAGGAACACGAACAGAGTTAAATCCGAATTGTTTAATAAACTTTATATCTTCCCGGGTTATATAATTATCTCTGTATTTTTTCCAGAATTTTTTTGCCTCATCCGGACCAATCATCTGGTCAAACACTTCGTAAATAAGTCTCGGTGACGCTGCATATTCAAATTTGAACATATAACCTTCAGGTACTAACCAGTTGCCGAGGTTTATTCCTTTAAGTAATAATTTTTCGCCGGTCGTGTTTATTATTTCTTTTCCATGTACAGAGACAAATTCGTTTTGAGCTGAAGCAAGATTAACTAGAAGGCTTGTTAAAAAAATGATTAAAGCATTTTTTATCATTTTTATTAATGCCTGCTATTTTAAACTGGAAGAAATTGTTTTAACCAATTTAAATCTTGATTCCATAACGTCTGCAGAGTTTGTTCCAACATAAACTTTGAACTCACCCGACTCGCTAATGCTTGTCATTTCGTGTCCGGTAAATCTCAAATCTTTTTCACTTATTTTGAATGATACTTCCTGTTCTTCATCTTTCTTAAGAAATATTTTTTTAAATCTTTTCAGTTCTTTTACAGGACGAGTTACTGATCCCACAAGGTCTTGCACGTATAACTGAACCACTTCCTCGCCATCGAAGTTTCCTGTGTTTTTTATATTTACTGAAACAGCGAGTTCCTGTTCATCCGAAATTTCCGGGCTGCTGAGTTTAAGATCGGAATATTCAAAGTTAGTATAACTTAAACCGAATCCGAAGGGGTAAAGCGGAGTCAAAGGAAGATCGAGATATTTCGAAGTAAAACGATTTCTTTCATTTCCAGGTCTGCCGGTATTTTTATGATTATAATAGATTGGAATTTGTCCTACTGTTCTCGGGAAAGATACCGGAAGTTTGCCTGATGGATTATAATCCCCGAATAATACTTCGGCAATTGCATCTCCCGATTTAATTCCGAGAAACCATGCTTCAACAATAGCAGACATGTTTCGATCAATCCATTCGATTGAAAGAGGTCTTCCGTTCATTAAAATAACAACAACAGGTTTACCGGTTTTATAAATTTCTTCTGCGAGCTTTTGCTGAACTCCAGGCAGGTCAAGAGTGGAGCGATTATTTGCTTCCCCGGTCATATTTTCTCTTTCGCCAATACATAGAATTACAACATCCGATTCGGTTGCAGTTTTTACAGCATCATCAAAATTATCCGTTGACGTATCTTCAATATCACATCCTTTTGAAAAAAGAACTTCAGTTTTGGGAGTAACTAGTTTCTTAATACCTTCTACAATTGTAACAACATCATTTGGATTCCCAACGGCTGCCCAGGGACCAAGAGGATCTTGCTTTGAATCGGCAAGAGGTCCTATCACGGCAATTTTACTTAAATCTTTCTTAAGAGGAAGTAATGAATTACTATTTTTTAGCAGCACTATTGATCGCTTGGCTACTTCGAGTGCAGCATTTTGTACTTCCTGGCTCATTATATTTTTTGTTTCGCGTTCTTTATTGCAATACTTAAACGGTTTATCAAACAGTCCAAATTTAAATTTTATTCTTAAAATTCTTTTAACTGATAAATCTATAGTTTCTTCAGAAACTTTTTTTTCTTTTACCAGCTCTGCAAGATTTGCTATAAACGAACGAGATTCCATATCCATATCAAGACCGGCGTTTATTGAAATAGAAGCTGCATCCTTAAGATCAGAAGCAAAACCGTGATTAATCATCTCACCTATAGAATTCCAATCGCTTACAACAAATCCTTTGAAGCCCCACTCGTTTCTTAAAATCTCGGTCAATAAAAGTCTATTTCCAGACGATGGAACACCATCAATTTCGTTGAATGAAGCCATAAAGGTTTCCGCACCGGCATCAAGTGCAGATTTGAACGGCGGTAAGTAAACGTCGCGTAATGTTCTTTCAGGAATGTCGACTGTATTGTAATCTCTTCCTCCTTCAGCACCTCCGTATGCAGCGAAATGCTTGGCGCAGGCAATTATATTATCATCTGAAAGATTACCCTGGAAACCTCTTACCCTTGCAGCAGCCATAGTTAAACCTAGATAAGTATCTTCACCCGAACCTTCGACAATTCTGCCCCATCTGGGGTCGCGTGCAATGTCTACCATTGGTGCAAATGTCCAATGAATTCCTGCGGAAGAAGCTTCAAGCGCCTGGTATTTTGAGGACCTTTCAACAAGTTCCGGCTCCCAGCTACTCGCTTCGGCAAGTGGAACCGGAAATGTTGTTCTGAAACCATGTATTACATCTAAACCAAAGAGAAGTGGGATTTTAAGACGGGATTCGGTAACAGCAATCTTTTGCAGTTCATAAGTTAGTTCAGCCCCGGTAGCATTAAGGAAAGAGCCAATCTTTCCTTCTCTTATCATTTTTTTATATTGATCCGGCACCTGCACTTTTATTGATGGTCCCCATCCTGAACCATAAGATAGTTGATTTAACTGCCCGATTTTCTCTTCAAGTGTCATTAACGAAAGGACAGAATCAACACGGACTGATATTATTTCCTCAGGATTTTCACGTGAAGACCGGTTTGTAAATCCTGAAACGAGCAATACCGATAATAATACTGTTAGAAATTTTTTTTTCATCGATTGCTTTCTTAAAATTTTTTTATCTTTTTGTTTTTGCATAACGGAAAAGATCTTCCTCCATACTAGATGTTAGTTCTATAACAGGCTCGCCGGTTAAAACTAGTCATAACCAGAAATACCGTTGCAGAAGTTTACTTATTACCGGAGCCTTTAGCATAGAAATTTAGAAATATTTTTACATTATTTATTCAATTTCTGTGCCCCGCACGATTTTTTTTTGCGCTATGAAGATAAAGGATAATATTCAATTTTTTAATTTGAATATAACCTCAAGTTTTTTATTGAGTCTTAAGTACTTATTATTTTAATAAGTTTTATTATTAAATTGATAACCGAAAGAGACGTAATGTTAACAAAACAGGTTACGTAAATGAGATTCGAAAAGTTAGCCTATGTTATAATAAGTACAATACTTGTTATTATTTTCATTCTATTCAGTTATATCTTTTCTCCCATTAAATTCTATAATAACAACTCGGATACAACGAAGAAAATATACTTTGTAGATAATATATCAGCAGCTCACCAAAAAGTAATAAACAGGTTTAACGAAAAGTATAAAGGACAAATCCAGGTTGAAGCTATCAATCTTTCGTTTGATAAATTCAGCACTAATGAGAGGAAAGAACTTCTGGCAAGATACTTAAGAAGCAAGAATGATCGTATAGACATTTTTTCTATAGACCAGATTTGGGTTCCCCGTTTTGCGAAGTGGGGTGTTCCGCTCGATAAATTTTTTAAAGACGATGAGAAAAATGAACTCCTTTCCTTTGCAATGGAAACATGTCGCTATGAAGATACACTTGTTTCAGTACCTCACTATATCGATATCGCCCTTATGTTTTATAGAGATGATATTTTAAGGAATTTTGCAGATTATAATGTTGTTAAAAAAGAAATAGATAATTCAATTACCTGGGAAAATTTTATTCTGTTAAGCAAAAGATTTAACGGCAAAAATCCTTTTTATATTTTCCAGGCAGATGATTTTGAAGGATTGCTCTGCTCGTTTACTGAATTAATGTTTAACCAGGATAATCACATTATAACTGAAGACTCAGTTTATCTTGAAACAAAAGAAGGAAGAAAATCACTTCAGACACTTGTTGATCTTGTAAATAAGTACAGTGTATCGCCGAGGGAAGTACTGCAATTCAGGGAGAACACAAGTTATACTTATTTTGCTAAAAATGATGGAATTTTTTTACGTGGCTGGCCTGCTTTTTTGAGCAGCAACAACCAGGTTTTCCATGATAAACCTGAACTGTTGAAAAACTTAAAAAGGGCTCCTCTTCCTCATTTCAAAGGGTCCGCACCGGGTTCGGTTTATGGAGGATGGAATCTTATGATTTCAAAGTTTTCTACAAAAATTCCCGAAGTAATTAAATTTGCCCAATTCCTCATCAGCGAAGAAGCTCAGAAAATTATGTTTGAAGAAGGCGGTTATCTTCCTGTAAACATTAAGATTTATAACGATAGTGCATATGTTCATGCACACCCGGAATTAAACTTCTACTATAAACTTATGAAAAGAGGGATTCATCGTCCATTTTTGAAACGATACACTAATGTTTCAGATATACTTTCCTATTATATCAATCTTGCAATAAGGAAAGAGATTACAGTTGACGAAGCATTGAGTATTGCTACAGAAAAGATTAAATCCGATGAAATATTTATTAAATAAAAAATTGAAGTATCATGAATAAGAATAAATTGTTAGAAAAGTTTAAACAGTACCACTTTGAATTAAGACATTTAACAGTGCTGTTTGTAATTCTTTTTGCTTTCCAATTAATAGTTTCTTTTATAAACAAATCATCCATAAAAAATTTTATAGGGAATACTCAAAGCTGGTATCAAAAGGATTCGGCTGAGGAACTGGCTAATATAACTTCCACTTCGTTAGAGCTTTTGCTCGAATCTATTAATCCTAAAACAAAACCGGGGAATAAAGAAGCCGATAGGATTATCCAGTCATTTGATATTATTTTCAGTCAGCAGGTGCTTAAACATAACATACAGGAGATTTGCATATTAGTAAAAATGAATGATGAAATATATGCTATCGACGACGGGAAAATTCTCTTCTCGTTTTTATTTGATAGTAACAAAACGCTTCCCATAAATCAAATTCACGAAAAAGCAGTAAGTATGTACAGGGAAATTGAAAAGGAGATTAATGAGAATGAGCAGATAAAAAGTATTTTAACAGATGTTCAAACTTTTCATGTTTTTGTGCCTTTTGTTTTACGTGGCGAGTTTATAGGAACAGTTTACATGAAAAATACACCCGATTTTTCTTTCCTCAGCAGCCAGATAATTGGTAACTATGATGAGACTTCGGTTATATATCTTTCTCTTATCCTTTTAGGATTGCTTGCTATGTATTTTATTTCCTCTTATACAGTAAAGGAAAGAGACGATGCACAAAAGCTGCTTTTAGAGGAACACAAGAAGAATATTAAAAAGCAGATCAATTATGAAAAAGAATTGGTGTTTACCAAAAGGATTTATCACACACACCACAAAGCAGAAAAAGTAATGGGCTTTATTAAGGAAGATTTGCGTTTGCTTTCACCTGAAAATATTAATGCAGTAAAATACCGGGTGTCCAAATACTCAAATTTTATTTCACGTGTTATATATGATATGAAATGGTTTGATCCACCGGTGCATACCATAAGAAATCCGGTTTTTCATACGAATCTTAACGAAGTAATAAAATTTATTGTTGAAAATATCTTCCTTAGGGTTTCGTCAAAGTCTAATGTATTTGAGATAGAATTTGAAACTGATAATAATATACCGCTTGTTCCTGTTAATGAATTTGTTGTGTGGGAAATAATAGAACCGTTAATTCAGAACAGTATAGATCATGGAGGAGACCAGGATATTCGTGTCATAATTAAAACTGAGTATGATGAAAAAACCGGTAAGTCAAAAATAATAATTCGGGATACCGGCAAGGGCATATTACCTGAACTCCTGGAGAAAAATGAAAATGGTATAAAATATCTTTTTGTTGAAAACACTACTACTAAGAAGCCGGGTTTGCAGAATACAGGTTATGGCTGTTACATCGCTTATGAAATGTCTAAACGCTGTGGCTGGGAAATAGATGCAGAGAACCTTCCTGCGGGAGGTACAATATTTACAATAATTATTAAGAATTAATACCGAGGATAAAAAATTGTGGAAAAGAAAAAGATTCACGTTCTGCTTATTGAAGATGAGGAGTATGATGTTAGAAGAGTTAGGAATACAGTAAAACCTTTTAATGAAAGAATTGAAATTTTAAATATTGTTTCGGATGGTAAATCCGCATTAGCTTTGCTGAGAAACGGCAAAAGTAATTACGATGTTGTTGTTATGGATTTTCAGATTGCCGGCGGCGAAATGGGCGAAGTGCTTATTCAGAAAATAAAAGAGCTCGACCATTCGCTGCAAATAATTGTAATTACAAAAATGACCATCAACATAACAGATTACAACTTTGCAAACAGGTTAATAAAAGCAGGAGCTTTCTGGTATTGTACAAAATATCCTGTAGATATTGAAGAATATATTTATCAACCTACGGATTTTGTGATGAGTATTTTTAATGCTTATGAAAAATGTTCACTTGAAAGAGAGAGACTGAAATCGAACCAGAAACTTATTAGGAATATCGAGGACATCCTTATTCAGAAAAAAATTGTTGGCGAGTCTCCCTCGGTTCAAAAGTTGAAAGAAGATATAAAGAAGTTTGCTCAAAGTAACGTTAATACTCTTATTAAAGGCGCATCGGGAACTGGTAAAGAGCTTGTTGCATATAATATTCATTTTAACAGCCAAAGAAAATTTGAAAATTTTGTAATTATTAATTGCGGCAGCCTGCCAAACGATCTCGTTGAAAGTGAGCTTTTCGGATATGAGAAGGGGGCTTTTACAGGAGCCGACAGGAAAAAGTTAGGCTTGTTTGAAATTGCCAACAACGGTACAGTCTTTCTTGATGAAATTACTGAGCTTCCGCTGCCGGCACAGGTTAAAATTTTAAGAGTTATTCAGGATGGAGAAATAGAAAAAATCGGTAGAACAGAAAAACTGAAAGTAGACGTAAGAATAATTGCTGCTACCAATAGGGATATAGAGGAGGAGGTTAAAGCAAAAAGGTTTCGTGAAGATTTGTATTACAGGCTTAATGTTCTTCCAATCTTTGTGCCCGATTTAAAATACCGCAAGGAGGATATTCCTGTTTTGGCGGAACATTTTATGACCAGTATAAGCATAGACATGGTTAAAGATAAGCCTTCAGTTCAGAATGAAGCGATGAAACTTTTAACTGACTACGATTGGCCCGGGAATGTAAGGGAACTTAAAAATGTTGTTCAAAGACTTTTATTCTCTGATGAGAAAATTATAACACCGCCGCTTGTAAAATATGCTTTAGGCATAAACTGGAAGGAAAAAGATAATAATATTATAAGAGAATTTTTTAATTCATCGAAAATACTCTCACTCAGGGAGATGGAAATTTATTTAAGGCAAAAATATTTTCAATTTATAAGAGAGAATTCGGAATCGGATACAGAAGCTGCGGGCAAATTAGGATTGGCTCCTTCAAACTATCACAGGATGGCTAAAGAATTAGGATTAAAATAAACAACAAAAGTCTTTTTGAAAATTTACTTATCAATTTAATAACCTTTCAATTATTAGTTTAATAAAACTATAAAATTTTCTTCCTCAGTGTGATTCAAAATTTACAAAATCATAAATTTTCATTAACTGTCTTATGGTATGTTAGTTGCCAATAGATTGATGTGAGTGGCTTTTTCAATATTACCTTTATAAAAAATTTATGATAAAACCTTTACCATTTGTACATCTCTTCTTATTATTTATAATCTTCAGTTCTCCCCAACAAAATTCTTATGCTCAGGTTGCCTCTCTTGAAGCTACTTTTAAAGTAGAAAAAGTAGATGGAATATTTACTCCGTTTCAAAATGGAATCCCGGTTCCTTCTTTTGAGAAACAAAACAGGCATATTATTGATCTGAAAGGAACATGGACCAAACAAAGATTTAGTGCAGATGACAACATAACATTAGCAAAACGGGATTCTGCCGGCTATCAAAATCTTATTATAGAATCTCAGAACAGGCATCTCGTTGATTATGATGATAGCGGGTGGGAGACAAAACAAATTCCGGGTGTCGAAAACCAGATGAATTCTTATCCGACAGTTCCTGAATATTACGAAAATGGTGTTTGGTACAGGAAAACGATTGATATTCCGGATTCCTTAACTGGTAAATTTATCAAACTAATGTTTTATGCAGTCAATTATGTTGCAGATGTTTGGCTGAATGATACTTATTTAGGATATCATGAAGGCGGGTATACGCCTTTTGCATTTGATGTTTCTTCTGATTTGAATTATGGTGCTGCTAATGTTCTTGTAGTCCGTGTTGATAACCCTTCATGGGGTTCAAGAAATGACATCGTGCCTTATACCAGGGTAGATTGGTTTAATTACACCGGAATTATTCACGATGTTTACCTTGAAGTTTCCGATCCTGTTTCAATAATGCGTACCGACATTGTTCCACAAAATATTGATGGGACAATTCAAACGACTGTTACTTTATATAATAATAGTGATTCCAACAAAGAAGTAGAAGCGTTGATAGAAATTTACCATGCCGGTATAGATTCAAATAATATAAGTAAAGAGCGGGCTTCAGAATTAATAGGAAGCTCTGCAACTGTTACAGGAACTTTGCAAAATACAATTTCTGTTTCTAAAGATTCTGCAAGAGTTTGGCGAACAACCCTCGATGTTTCTGATCCTCTCTTATGGACTCCAAAATACCCAAATCTTTACATAATGAAAGTGATTCTGAAAGCTGATGGAAATATTATAGATGAATATTATACCCAGTTCGGAATTAGAACTGTTAAAACGCAGGAAGAAAAAGTATTGCTTAATAATCAACCTGTTTTCTTCACAGGGGTTGCCAGGCACGAAGATCATCCTGTTTACGGCAGAAGCATACCTGTTGATATTATTTATGAAGATATGCTGAAAGTAAAAGACGTGAATGCAAATATGCTTCGTACTGCACATTATCCTAATCATCTTTATACTTATTTATTAGCAGACAGGTTAGGTATTACGATCGTTGAAGAAATTCCTGTATGGTGGTTTGATGAATCGTTGCCCTGGGTATTACAAAATTCTGTTAGACATATACATGAGCAAATGTTCAGGGAAATGGTATTTAAAGATTATAACCGTCCTTCGATACTTCTTTGGAGTACATGTAACGAATGTAGGGAAGTTGACAACAGGAAAGCTTATATACAAAAAGTTTGGCAGGATCTTAACTTTAAATTTTCCGATGGAAGACTCATAACACAATCTGCTGCTGCTGACAGACCGGGACCCGAAGATCCATCCCAGGCTGCTTGCGATGTTGCAGGCTGGACAATGTATTTCGGCATCTTTCACGGAGGTACATATTACGACGGAACAAGACGCTTTGTTGGATATGCAAATATTGAGTATCCCTTTAAACCTATTCTTGATACTGAGTTCGGTTACTGGTCTGGAGAACAAATTTCTATAAATGGTCAGAATACACAGGTAACGGTTTTCGATTCTACTTTTAAAGCTTTCACCTTTAAAGCATCTGTAATTAAACCTGATGGCTCTTATAATTACGGAGGCTATTTAATCGGTGTTACCTGGTGGTGTATTTTTGATTGGTATACGCACGGGCATCCAAATGGTTTTCAAAGTATGGGTTTGTACACAATGGATCGCTCTACACCTAAGCTTGTAAGAGATGCACTTAAAAATGGTTATGAACCATATTATAATCTTGGAGGAGTTGCTATAATTACTGATGTCGAGGATGAAGAGTCGCTGCAACCGGATCATTTCGCTTTAGAACAAAATTATCCTAACCCGTTCAATCCGAACACTGTCATCAGTTGGAAGGTAGCTGTTGGAGGATATGTTCAGCTAAAAGTTTTTGATGTATTGGGAAGGGAAGTAGCAAATCTTATTAATAAAGAGCAACTTGCGGGAGAGTACAGGATTAATTTTAATGCTGCCGAATATGAACTAAGTTCGGGTATTTATATCTACAAACTTGTTACAAATGAATTTACTGATGTAAAGAAAATGATTTATATAAAATGAAAAAGGTCTGATAAATATAAGGTTAGCAATTATTAAAATAATAATTGATGATTCTTAATTTAATAAGTGAATCTGCTTTTATAATATTTAATCTAATTGGAAGCTTATAATTCATATTAAATAAAGAAAATAATTTAATGGCATCGTTTGTGAGAAGGGCTTTGCAAATAGTGAGGGATTAGAGTGTCAGGAAGTTTTTCGTTATTAGATAATTTAATACTTGTAGCATATTTAATCGTTGTTTTAAGCTTAGGCTTTTATTATTCCCGTAAGGAAAAAAAGTTTAACGATTATTTTTTAGGAGGTAAAAACATAGGCTGGTTTGTACTTGGAATGTCAATATTTGCAACAAACATTTCCAGCGAACATTTCATAGGCTTAGCCGGCTCAGGGGCTTCGAGAGGTTTAGCTGTCGGTCAATTCGAGCTGATGGCTATTTTTATTTTAATTATTCTCGGCTGGTTCCTGGCTCCGATCTATATAAAATCGGGTGTTGCAACAATGCCGGAGTTTTTGGAAAAACGTTTTGGCAGCAGCAGCAGTAAATTCTTTGCCGGCATTTCGATTTTCATCTACATTTTTACAAAAATAACTGTTACAATTTTTGCAGGCGGAATTTTATTCTACAAAATTTTTGGATTCAGCATATACACATCGGCAATTATAATTCTTCTAATTACGGGATTATATAGTGTGATCGGAGGTGCCACTGCTGTTATCAGAACCCAGGCTTTTCAAGCAGTTATGTTATTGCTTGGAGCTATAATTTTAACATTGTTCGGGTTAAATGAAGTTGGAGGTTTCTCAGGCTTAAAGCAAAGTTTACCCGCTGATTATTTTAACATGTTCAAACCTGTTTCGGATCCTGACTTTCCCTGGACGGGAATAATTTTTGGCGCGCCGATTATCGCCTTCTGGTACTGGTGTGCGGATCATTATATTGTTCAAAAAATTCTTAGTGCAAAGACAATTAATGATGCAAGGCAGGGTTCACTATTAGCTGCATTTTTGAAAATCTTTCCTATTTTTATTCTTGTGTTGCCGGGATTAATTGCCGCTGCACTTTTCCCCGGAACGACAGGTGATGAAGCTTATCCAACCTTGTTAGCCAGTAATATTTTACCTGTCGGTATAAAGGGATTTGTCGTTGCCGGTTTACTGGCTGCTATTATGTCATCTTTAAGCAGCGTATTCAATGTTACGGCAGCACTTTTTACAAACGATTTTTACAAACAAAAATATCCTGATGCCAGCGATAGAAAACTAGTTTTAATTGGCAGACTATCGACAACTCTCGTAGTTATAACTGCAATATTGTGTGTTCCTTTAATTAAACTTGTCGGTTCGCAGATTTATATCTTTCTTCAAAGTGTTCAGGCATTTATCAGCCCTCCTATAACGGCTGTTTTTATTTTTGCAATATTGATGAAAAAAACCACATCAAAAGCTGCCTTATGGACTTTAATTATCGGCGAGATGATTGGTATCTCAAGATTAATAGTAGAAGTACTGAATAATTTAGGAATACTTAATCAACCTTTCTTACAATATTATGCCGGGACCAATTACCTGCATTTTGCAATATTTTTATTTGTGGTTTCTTCTATTCTTATAATTTCAATAAGTCTTCTTACTCAGAACAGTGAAGATCCAAAAATAAACAAGATAAAATACCTGCTCGCAGATAGTTTCTCTGAAATAAAAATTGGTATAAATCGCTTAAAACCAGGTAGTGCAGTTAGCGCATATAAAACAAATTTAATTTTATCAGCATTCATAGTTCTCTTAATTATCGGTTTATGGAGCCTTTGGTATTAAAAAATTTAAGGAGACGTATAAAGATAAGCCGCCTCCGCTTTAAGCGAGAGGAAAGGTTTATAGTAATTAATAAAATAAATAATCGGTTAAAAACTTAATTCACAAAAAGGAGAAAATAGTTATGAGAAAATTTCAATTACTGACTCTTTTGTGTTTGTCCTCCCTGTTTTTTATAGTAAGGGGGCAACAAATTGAAAGTTTCGACGCAGTACAGAATGATACAACCTATAGTTTACTACTTGAGGCCCCTTCGACTATAACAATAACAGATGTTTCGGACGATAAGGTAGAAGGAACAGGTTCACTCAGATTTCATACAAACCTGGGTAATGTGCACTCTTATGGTACCTATGGGCAAATTCAGAAAAATTTACCTGAAGGATCTTATTTTGACTGGAGTACAAATGATTCTCTGAGTCTATGGATCAAAGTTACAATGGCTCCTTCGATACCCGCAAGCTTTGTTTTCAGGATTCATATTGCCGATCAGCCGACTCCTTCAGATAATAGGGAAGAATATATCTATGAACATGCAACTATAATAGATGCGGTTTCAGAGTGGGTTCAGCTAAAAGTACCTTTGAATGAAAGGGAAGTTGATTCGGGAAATCCCGATGCTACAGGATTTATTTTATTCCCCTCTGCTTGGGGTCGTAATCCGGCTACTCAGGAAAATAATCAAAAGTTAGATTATGATAAAATTGTTGCATTCAACATTACAGCGGTAAGTTTAACAGATGCACCTGATTCTGTCGAGTATCTGCTTGATGATTTTGAGGCAACAGGTTTTAAGGCTGTTCCATTGGTTGTATTTAATGGCAAAGCAGTTCCAGGTAATTTGGGTGATGGATGGTCGTGGGGTGGATCTACATTTTCAGTTGAAGAAAATGCTGGTTCGGGTCCTCAAAAAAATGCAATACAATGGACTCAGGGAGACGAGTGGGGAAACGGATGGACAGGTATCGGATGGACAATTACTCCTCCTCACAATTTATCGACTGTTTGGGCTTCCGATAGCATCAAGTTAAAATGTAAATCTGTAAGCTGGAGTGATACTGTAACAATTGCGTTTGAAACAAGCCCGACCGGGAAAATGGGAATTTTCTTTGTTCCGCCTGGTGATAACCAATGGCATGAATATTCTTTCCCACTAAGCAGTGCTGTTCCTACAGAAGGTACAACAGGTTTTGATGCAGCCAGCGTTGGTACTTTTGGAATAATGGGAGGAGTTCCGGGTAACGCAAACGGTACCGCAGTTGCCGGTAGTGTACTATATTTTGATGATATCTGGACCGGAGACCCGGACTTTGATGTTATAGCATCCGCTGCTCCAACAGGTTTAGCAGTTGCTCCTCAGACGTACACAAATCTCATTACCTGGTCGGATGTTGCCGGAGAAGATGGCGAAAAATATAATTTGTATTACAGCAGAAATCCGATAACCGATGTGGAACTGGCTGAAGTTGTTGAATTAAAAATTGAAGAAGGGGGACAGCTATTTACACATGTTTTACGAGCACCGGTTACTGATCAGGAAGTTTCCTATTATTATGCTATTACTTGTACTGATGCTGCCGGAAATATTTCTGAGCATGCAGCTTTAAGCAGTGTTGTTACAAATACTGCACAGGGAGTTGTTACAATTTCCTTAAACCCACCGGCTACATTTACTGCTGATGGTGTTTTAGGTGAATGGGCTGGAATTACGCCAATTCATATGGCACCATCTGGTGGCGGTTATCCTGTACAGAACTTTCCTACATTTACAGGTGATGCAGATCTTTCGCTTGATGCATATATAGCTGTTGATAATACTTATCTTTACGTAGCTTTGGATGTCGAGGATGATGTTGTTTCAAATTCTAATCCAACATCATATGAGAACGATGCTCCTGATCTTTTCTTAGGACTTTATAATTGGCATGGACTTCCTCACACAAGTTATAAGAGAGGAGAGCAGCCGGATTATCATTTCAGATTTGCATTTGACAGGTGCCTAGTTGATGGACTTGGTGGTGGTGATAGTTTACTGATATCAGGTGAAAATTATTTCTGGGGCGAAAAATTCCCAACCGGCTACTCTGTTGAAGCCAGAATCCCATGGCAGTTATTAGCCGATCGATTTGGTGATAATCTGTTTGTACCGAAGGAAGGTTACAGAATTCCGATAGACTTCTCAATTAATGATAATGACGGGCACAACACTGATACGGATCCTGAACCTGACAGGGAAGGTATTTTAACCTATTCCCCGAAGAATGAAGATCAATCCTGGAACAACGTCTCTCTCTGGCTTTATACCTGGATTGGAAGTCTTTGGGATCCGGTTGGCGTTGAAGATGATGCTAACATAATTGATACTTATTCGTTATCACAGAATTATCCGAATCCATTCAATCCTACGACACAAATAAGTTATTCGCTTGAAAAATCAGGATTGGTAACATTAAAAATTTATGATCTTTTAGGAAGACTCGTTACTACTCTTGTGGATGAGCAGCAAAATTCCGGTTCACATACAGTTAATTTTAATGCTTCTAATCTTACAAGCGGAGTATATTTCTATCAAATAAATTCCGGTTCATATACAAGCGCTAAAAAGATGATGCTGGTGAAATAATCACAAGATTAAAAGATTATATGTTTGTTCCGAAGGATTCCCTTCGGAAAAGATTGAAAAATTAAAAGACCAATGTCTCTCTCCTTAACTCGTTTCGATTGTTGAAACGTTGAAGGAGAGAGGCAAGGTCAATTTGGATTTACTAAATATTTCAGGGATAAGATTATGACTTATTTTTACTGTAAGAAACCTATCTTAATCACGTCTCGTCGTGGAAATAATAAAAAGAATTCAGCTGATATTTTCATCTATGTGATGGTATCGATGCTTTTTTTATTTCTTTCTCTCCCTGTTAATGCTGGTACAACAGGAAAGATAAAAGGAAAAATCATTGATAAGGATACCAGGGAACCGATCTGGGGTGCCAATGTTGTAGTAGAAGAAACCTATTTTGGAGCGGCGACAGATGATGAAGGTGATTATTATATAAACAACGTACCACCGGGAACTTATAATCTGATTGCGAGTGCAGTAGGATATAATAAGGTTAGAGTGGAAAACTTATCCGTAAAAATTGATCTTACAACTGAAATAGATATTGAGCTGATCTCGGAAGCTATACAAATGGGTGAAGTAGTTGTTCAGGCTGAACAGCCTTTAATAACAAAGGATCTTACTTCAACATCAGCAATTGTTTCTTCTGAAGAAATAAAGATGATGCCGGTCGATAATTTAGACCAGGTAATAAATCTTCAGGCAGGTGTAGTAAGAGATGCAGACGGGAGGCTGCATTTCAGAGGTGGCAGATCTAACGAAGTAGCTTATTTGGTCGATGGTATTCCGATGAATGATGCTTTTAACGGCGAATTTTCTTTAGAAGTAGAAAATAATTCAGTAAGACAATTAGAAGTTATTAGCGGTACCTTCAATGCTGAATATGGGCAGGCTCTATCAGGAGTTATTAATATTGTTACAAAAGACGGATCGCAGAAGTTTGAAGGAACCGCCTCTGCTTATTTGGGAAGTTTCTTTACCAGTCACTCCGATATTTTCTGGAACCTGGAAAAAGTTAATACAGATGGTCCAAAAGATTTTCAATTTAGTTTCAGCGGTCCAACAAAAATAATTAAAGATCTCACCTTTTTTCTTACAGGAAGATATTTCAAAACCAATGGACATATTTACGGGAAAAGAGTTTACAACATAAAAGATGTTGCGCCCTTTATACCTGACGAAAGTGATCCTACTTTTTTCATCAATAATAATACTGGTGACGAAACTTACGCGCCAATGAACCCCGAAGAGCGAAAATCATACAACGGTAAACTAACTTATAATCTGGAAAGCTGGAAATTCAGTTACAGTTTATTCTGGGACGAAACATGGAATAAGTATTATAGCCACCAATACAGATTAGCACCGGATGGAATTAGAAATCACTATAAAACTAACCTGATTAATAATTTCCAAATTTCTTTCTTTCCATCGCAAAGCACATTTGCGGCACTAAAACTTTCATCAAACCTGAATAAATACTGGGGATATCTTTATGCCGATGAATTGGACCCGAGGTATGTCGATGCGAATATTTCTACGGCTATTTCTGATTATACTTTCCGTTACGGCGGAAATGAAACAGACAGGTACAACAGGTATACATGGTCTTACGTTGCTCTTCTTTCTTTCGAATCCCAGGTTAGTAAAGAACATAAAATTAAATTAGGCGCAGAAGGACGATATCATGAGCTATATAATCGTTGGAAAGATTTAAGGAATTTAACTGAAGGACAGTTAGATGAATTTGATAATCCAATATGGACTCCGGGTTACAGCATACCGGGCACTAAATACCACGAAGAATATAAAGTGAAACCTTATGAAATCTCGGCATACATACAGGATAAAATGGAATATGATATTATGATTATTAATGCAGGTGTCAGGTTTGATTATTTTAGTTCAAACACAACCTTACCGGTGGATATTAGAAATCCATTAGACAATCCTCTTTTTTACGATACGACATTAGTAACATATGGCAAAATAGGTAATAGGAATGCTGGATCTGAGTATCAGGTTAGTCCCAGATTAGGTGTATCATTTCCGATTTCGGATGAAGGGGCGATCCACTTTTCATACGGTCATTTTTTCCAGATACCTACTTTTGAAAATTTATATAGAAATAATGCTTATAACGTAGATCAAACTACAACATTAAGCTCTATGTTAGGTAATCCTGAATTAAAAGCTCAAAAAACAGTTAAGTATGAGTTAGGATTGCAGCAGGTTTTGTTTCCTAATATCTCGGCAGATATATCTGTTTATTACAGTGATATCAGGAATTTACTCGGTATGGAAATCCTTGAAACTTACGAGGGTTACTCATTCGCAAGATTTGTTAACCGGGACTATGGAAATGTGAAAGGTTTAGTACTTACTTTAGAGAAAAGGCATTCCGATTATATTAGCGCAAAAGTAGATTACACTTTCCAGGTTGCCCAGGGCAATGCATCTGATCCCACGCAGATTTTTTACAACAGCCAGTCTTCCCCTCCAATTGAAACTACTAAGAAATTTATCCCATTGAACTGGGATCAGACTTCGACGCTAAATGTTTCCATAACAGTTGGGAATTTATCAGATTGGTCAGTAGGTATTATCTGGAGCTACGGTTCAGGTTTGCCTTATACAGAAGATCTCAGGTACACACAAGACGTGAGGCTGGAGAATAATGGTAGAAAACCTTCTACAATGAATCTGGATTTAAAAACAACCAAGACATTCAAAGTTTTCGATTTGGATATAAATACCTACCTGATTGTTTACAACTTATTTGATATCAAGAATGAAATTAATGTTAGTGCTACAAGCGGTCGTTCTGGTGTTGATCTTACGGCAGAAGAATTTACAGGAATTGTATACGGCGTAAATACAATCGATGAGTATTTGTTGAACCCGACTGATTATTCTTCTCCAAGAGAAATCAGGCTTGGTTTCGGTTTAGGATTTTAATTTTATATGGAGCTAATAATGTTAAATAAAATGAAATCCCGCCTGTCTGCCGACAAGGCAGGCTTTGCAGGGAAAAAAATATTGCTGATGTTATTTATTATTTCAAATGCCTTTATTACTTATGCGCAGGTTACTCCGGAAACTCAAAAATACAGGGAAGATCCTTATGGAGATCCTATTTATCGGAAAAAAGGAACTTTAGACGGTAACCTGGTGCGGACTTACTTCTTTAATGATGGGCAAGTTGGTCATTGGGTCTCGACAGGATATCCTGGACCATCAGGTGAATGGCCTAAGGGAACACAACACAACTATATAGATGGCTGTACTCCATTAGTAGTTTCCCGTGTAGTTGCTCCTGGAAACGGGCAGGTTATACACCCTGCCGAAACTTCCTATCGGGAAGAGATTGATGAAGATCCGTTAAATCCTAATATTAAATGGGTAACACAACCTGTTCCCGGGTACGTAAACCCGGGCTCAGAAGGACCTGCAATGAGTACCAAACCGCTTACCTGGCCTACGGAATGGCCTAGCGCATTAAATTTAACACCGGAGTGGAACGGCTACTGGTATGGTTATTTTGGACGGGGTGTGGAAAATGCTGATGTAGAAACTTTCTTTGTTCTGGATGACTCGCAGGATAAAGAATATACAAGGGAGCCTTTTTTCTATTATCCGCTTCTCTCGGATTCAAACAGAGGTGGATTAGGTTTAAGAATGGAGATCAGGGGTTTCCAATGGTCTCATGTTCTTGCTGAGGATATAATTTTCTGGCACTATGATATAGTTAATATTTCTGACTTCGACTATGACTCCACATTTTTTGGATTTTATTGTGACACAGGTGTGGGAGGCTCAACCGATAACGGCGATGATAATGCATCATACGATACTAAGCTTGATTTGGTTTACGCTTACGATACAGATGGAATTGTACCGCCTACTAATTGGAAAACAGGTTATCTGGGATATGCATTCCTGGAAAGTCCGGGCAATGGAGAAAATGGAATAAATGACGATGAAGATAATGATATAAATGGTAACCCTATGATTGATGAAAGAAGGGATGATGGAATTGATAATGATGGAGACTGGCTCACTTATATAGATTTAAATGGAAACGGAAAATGGGATGCTGAAGAGAACGAACCTTTAAATGATGATGTCGGAAGAGATGGTGTTGGTCCGTTGGATCGCCAATACCTTGGTCCTGATGAAGGTGAAGGTGACGGACTTCCTACTGATGGCGAACCTAATTTTGACAAGACAGATAAAGACGAGTCTGACCAAATAGGATTAACAAGCCTTGCCATCGAAAGACTTTCTAATAAGGGTCCAACGGCTATCTGGCCAAAGAATGACGATGTTATCTGGCAGCGTATGAATTATTATTCTTTCGATACGACTATTCAAAACTCAAACATACAGATACTTTTCGGTTCAGGACCTTTCCCTCTTGATAAAAACAGAAGAGAAAGATTCTCGGTTGCTTTAGTATTCGGCAGTGATCTGGAAGATCTCACTTTTAATAAAGAAACGGTTCAGGAGATTTATAATGCTAATTATAATTTTGCAAAACCTCCCTATAAAGCTACTCTTACAGCAGTTGCAGGAGATCAAAAAGTATTTTTATACTGGGATGATGTTTCTGAAGAATCGAGAGATCCTTTTTTAGGCTACCAGGATAATGACCCCGCGAAAGGGTATAAAAAAGACTTTGAAGGTTATCTAATATACCGAAGTGAAGAACCTGAGTTTAATGACATTAAAATCATTACCGATTCTAAAGGAGATCCGAAATACTGGAAACCAATTGCGCAATATGATCTTGCTGATAGCATTAAAGGACCGGATCCTATTGGAATAAATGGCGCTCATTTTTGGAGAGGCAATAATACTGGTTTGCAGCATTCTTATATAGATAGTAATGTGGTAAATGGACAAACTTACTATTATGCACTTGTAGCTTATGATCAGGGAGATCCTAACTTAGGTACCAGAGGTTTAATTCCGTCCGAAACCACTAAAATTATTTCTCAGGACGTTGCGGGAAATATTGAATTTATAGATATAAATTGTGCTGTTGTTACGCCTAATGCACCTGTCGCCGGCTACATTCCTGCTGAAATAGAAGTGGGCGATAAAGCCGGAGTCGGAACAGGGCAGTACTTGCCGCAGGTGATAAATCCAAACGCTCTCAAAGAGGGTGCTCAATATAAAATAGAACTCAATTCAACAGAGGATTATCCTTCGTATAAAACTACAACATTGCAGATTGTAAGAACTTATGAAGGACAAGCAGATACGATTGGAAAAAATATCGATGTATCGAGCATAGGAAAAGATAAATTCAGTTCACCCTTTGATGGTATTATTTTATCTGTCTTGAATGATACGCTTGTAAATGTAGTAGAAGAAAAATCCGGCTGGTTAGTCGGGGAAAGTAATCTTATATTATTTCCTTCCAAGGATTATACAATTAAGGCACTTACCTGGCCATCGGATTACGAACTGCAATTTTCCGATGCTTCAAATTCACTTGATACAACACGTTTTACAAATATACCGGTGCCCCTTAGAATAATTAATACAACAAGCGGCGAACAGGTCGATATTGAATTAAAGGATATCGATGCATCCAAATCATTAACTCTTCAGGATACTATTCAGATAGTTGAATATATAACTGAACCACGCAATGTTACTAATTCAAGAATTTCCTGGAATATTTCATATAACCCGCCCTTCTTTCCGGGAGCTGAAATTGTATATCCCAAAGAGGGAGATAGATTTATTCTTTCAACAACCAAACCTTTTAAAAGCGGTGACTACTTTACTTTCACTTCCAAATCTGCGAGAGTAGACAACACGACTGCTAAGGATGAGCTTGAAAAAATAAGCGTTGTTCCTAATCCCTATGTAGCAACTAACAGGTGGGAAAAGAGGACAATTAACCTGACAGGGAGAGGTGAAAGAAGAATAGATTTCATTAACCTGCCGGCAACATGTACCATTAGAATTTATACAATTACAGGAGCTTTAGTAAAAACGTTATATAAAGATTCATCGCCTGCAGACGGATCGATTTCGTGGAATTTGGTCTCAGAAGACGGTATGGATATAGCCTACGGATTGTATATATATCATGTTGACGCGCCCGGGGTTGGTGAGAAGATTAGCAAATTTGCTATTATTAAATAAGGACGGAGAGGAAAAATGAAATCAATAATATCTACAATAATTGTTTTAATACTTTCAACGTCTTTATTCAGCCAGGGATTTATTTCCGACGTTTCTAAACGCGGAACTACCGCTGCGCCTTTCCTGTCGATTGGGCAAGGTGCCAGAGCTACCGGTATGGGTAGTGCTTTTGTTGCTGTAAGTGATGATGCAAGCGCTCTTTTCTGGAATCCTGCAGGTATTGCTAAAACAAAAGGCGTTGGTTTTATGGTCGATCATACTCAGTGGATTGCAGACATTGACTATAACTTTATGGCACTTGCATATAACCTGGGAGATTTCGGTGTCATTGGAATGAGTTTTACAATATCAGACATTGATGAGATGAATGTTACGACAGTTGAAAATCCGGAAGGTACGGGGGAAAAGTTCGGAGTTACCGATGCTGCGTTCAGTCTTGCCTGGGCTATACAGTTGACCGATAAATTTGCCATCGGGTTTAACCCTAAGTTTGTTTATCAGAGCATCTGGAAAATGACTGCCACTGCTTTAGCTATAGATATGGGGGTACAATACATAACTCCTTTTGATGGAATGGTACTGGCAATGTGTATTTCTAACTTCGGAACCAGGATGAAACTGGAAGGGAATTCTACATTAATTATTTATGACCCGGATGAAAACAGTACCGGCAATAACAGCAACATTCCGGCTTACCTGCAGACAGATACATGGGATCTTCCCTTGAACTTCAGAGTCGGAGTTTCTTATGAGCCGATAAAGATGGATAATAACAGGTTGTTGGTTTCTGTAGATGCGCTTCATCAAAGCGACAATTATGAGAATGTTAACGTTGGAGCAGAGTATACTTTCAGTGATTTTATTTCTTTGAGAGGCGGATATAAATCCCTGTTTCTTCAGGATTCTGAAGAATCATTCTCTCTTGGCTTTGGTTTGAAACAGCTTGTCCTCGGCAATGTTTCAATCCTTCTTGATTATGCTTACCAGGATTTTGGAAGGCTCAGTGATATTCAAAAGTTTACTGTTGCTATAAATTTTTAGAAGAACCGATCGATTTATTGAATGATAAATAAAAGGAAATATTTTTTACTATTATCTGTCATAATTTTTATAGCATCGCCTGAAACTGTTTATTTAAAAGATTTTAAAGGAGCGGAGTACAGAACAAAGGAATCTTATTTATACGGTAGATTTGAAGTAAGATGTAAATCTACTTACAGGGAAGGGGTGCTTGCTTCTTTCTTTACTTATTACGATGGCGGAACAGGTGTTCAGGATTGGAATGAAATCGATATAGAGATTTTAGGAAGATACGGCAACGATGTTCAATACAATATTATAACTCCCGGACAGATGGACCACGTTCACCATCAGTTCGTTAACTTTAACCCTCACCTCGATTTTCACACTTATGCTTTTGAATGGACTCCCGGTTATGTAGCCTGGTTTATAGATAATGAAGAAGTACATCGTCAGACAGGAGAGCATATTCAAACGTTGGTCAGAGAGCAGAAAATAATGATGAATATCTGGAATCCTGCTTATGTTGGTTGGATCGGCAATTGGAACGCGGATGCATTGCCTGCCTTCGCATATTATGATTGGGTCAGCTATTATTCTTACATCCCGGGTAGCGGAGACTACGGTACTGATAACAACTTTACATTTTCCTGGACAGATAATTTTGATTCCTGGGATCAGTCAAGATGGGATAAAGCGACACACACATGGAACGGAAATAATTGCGATTTCATACATGAGAATGCCGTCTTGCAGAACGGAATGCTTATTTTATGTTTAACCGACAGTACAAATACAGGTTATACAGATTTACAAAAACCTTCACTTCTTTGGGCAAGAGCAAATAATGATAACGATAAAATTTTCTTATCCTTTACAGAAGAACTTGACGAAGCATCTTCTGAGAATGCTGCTAATTACATTATACCAAATGTAACAATTAATGGTGCAATCCTTTTGCAGGACATGAAAAGTGTTGAACTCTCAGTATCAGGGATTAACCCTTCCGAATCTTATAACCTTATTGTAATGAATATTAAAGACAGGGCTGAAGCAAATACGATCTTGACGAAGGCTGTTACAATAGTAAAAGCGCAG
>Ga0209212_1001885_pt1 | contig 31844 bp, 37 predicted proteins | sample RifGroC2_FD_183996 | JGI IMG/M metagenome (GOLD analysis project Ga0209212, IMG submission 183996) | Groundwater microbial communities from Rifle, Colorado, USA - Groundwater C2 (SPAdes) (version 2) | ecosystem: Environmental > Aquatic > Deep subsurface > Groundwater | place: Rifle, Colorado...
ACCGTCTTCAAGTTTTATTTCTTGATTAAACTCCAAATTCTCAATTATTTGATTATTTATCTTAAAAGACGCTGTTCTTTTTGCTAAATTGACATTTAAGAGTTCCACTAAATATTCATTATTCTCATCTATTGACCGTTTTTTGATGGAATATTTCCTAGCGAGCTGGTCTTCAGCCATCTTTATTATTATAAAATCATAATATTTGGAAAGATTACCCTCAATGCTTAAAAAATTAACTTTTTCTCCTTTTTCATTAAAATATGCTTGAGCCTTTTCAGTTTCGTATTGAGTAAAACAACCACAATCGTATGAATTGGCATTTTCATTGAATTGTGCATAAGAACTTCTGAAACCTAAACTTACACAATAGCTTCTACAACTTTCATCAATCTTATCAGAAGGCCACTTAATCCTATTTTCATAATCTGATTTAAGATTATAAATTACAATTGGAGATAACATCAGAATTATTGATATCGCAATAATCTTCGTGCTTGCTCTTTTATTCTTTAAAAAAACATAAATAGAATGCAAAGCAATACCTAATAAGATATATATTGAAATCATTAGAACATTATTTGCAAGATACATATCAGTCCAGCCGAAATAAGTCGCTATTTTTTCGGCAATTGTATTTGGGAAACCTATTGTGCCATCAATGATTAACTTAGCCCAATAATATCCACCACCAGATGTTAATGTGTCAATAGAGAAAAAATCTACAATCATAAACCTAAAAAATTGAGTTATATAATTTAACAAAAACCAAGCAAAACCTATTATTGGTCCTTTCCAATATGGTCTTATTTTTTTCAACCAAGATTTTGCAGTTTTTATTTTCCAAATAAGGAAACCTATAAACGCACCAATTGCCGAATAGATTAGAATTGTAAGGATTAGGGCAAGAGTTTCATTGATTTTGTATCCGTCTGCCAATCCAAACCAAATTCCATAGGTGGGCATAATTATGAAATAAAGGATAAGATTGAGTAATGGGATATTCATTGCGAATCTCCAAGAAAGAATAAAAAGAATAGCCGCAATAATTCCATAAACAAATCCTAAAATTGCACCTCTTTGCCAATAACTTCTTTTTTTCCAAAAAATTCTAATAAAATTTCGCAACATGTGGGTCATTTTATAGTATATCTACTTTAAGTATTTAAATAATACGAGATCGCCACCAACTACAACTCCGCTACGGCAACTCAAATACTCTGCTCACGAATTTCATTCGTTCGCTTGGGGACGCTGCGCTTTCGCTACGCTCACCCTCGTTTAACAAGAATTAGGCGGTTACGCCCTTGCAGGGCTTCACCCAAATTTTTGCCAGCTCTGAAAAATTCTCCATCTCTGAAGTTTGTGGGTTGCCTCAAACTTCGAGGGGAATTTTTCGAGGGCAAAAACTTCGCCTAATTCTATAAGTTAGTTTCAATATTTTGGTGGGCTTAAATGAAAACACTTTTCTGGATAACGACAAAGAGGCAAAAAATTAAATAATAAAAGTAAGAAATGTCTTAATCAGATTTATAAAAAATATAAGAAGATTATGGCTGAAATTCTAAAATACTTTTATGTAAATTTTCATAATTTATAAGGCTAGTTATATTGTTAATTCTCCTAGCTCTATTTATTGCTTGTCTCATTCCGTGGTCCGAAATAAATCCTCCAGTAATGTTTTGGAATATGTATCTGTTATTTGGATAATGCTCAAAGTATGCTTTAAACAATTTGTATAATGGCTCAGATAGTTCCATTAATTTGGAATTTACCAATATCTTTCTTTCTCTTAAGTTAACATTTTTTGTTTCAAAAGAGTATAATTCATCTTTTTTTAATTGATAAGTTCCTAAATAGTAAATTATTTTAAACCAAAATCTATGTTTTTGGTTAATAAATCCAGAGCAAAGTTTATTTAATTCACTTTCACTTAGGAGTCCAAACGGTTTTCTAATACTTCTTAATCTAGAATATTTCCTGCTTTGATAATTTCTTTTTGTTTTGATTTCTTGAATTCTTCTTAGATTGGGATTACCTAATCTTACAGCTTGAACTGTAAGACTTCTTTTTAACCCAGCTTCTCTGGCAGCCTCTCTAAAAGCGTGTTGAAGGGTACGATAATTTATTCCACCCTTCCTGCCCTGAAATAAGTTGTAGAATTTATCTCTGTTTTGACTATTGTTCACAAACTGTTCGCATTCTAAGGCAAGTTCTGGGGATATTGATACGCTATCTATCTCCTCATTTCCACGTCTAATTATGACCTCTTTATTCTTAAAATCAACATCTCTTATTTTCATATTTACAAATTGTCTAGTGGTCACACCAGTATTCCAAATAAATTTAATCCAGAACTTATGTTTACCATTTATCTCGGCCTTTAATAAAAGCTGGAAATCTTCCAAACTCAATGGTTTAGTTAAGCTTTTTATTGGATACTTACCGATATTTGCAATTTTCCTAATTTTTGAATATTCAAAATGCTTTTTTAAAATTGAATTGGTAAAGAAACATAATGCCGTGCTCATAAGCCATAGGGTATGTCCACCATAGTTATACTTTGCTTTCCTTAGATATTCAATTATATCATCTTCTGTTGTTTTTTCTGGATCTTTATTAAGATTCAACAAAAAATTGTTTATATGGTGCATATATGATTGCATTGTGCCAGAATTACCTTTTTGTCTGAGCCTAACGTGTGTTTCATTAATCAATTTATGTATTTTTTTCATTTTAATGGACGGTGCAATTTCCTTGTATCTTTTTACCAATAAAGATATAAAATTGCAAGCCATATTTAGAGCAAAGTTGGAATAACTTTCATTTATTGTCAGCACGTCAAGGCCTTGTCCATGAGAAATTCCTTCCCTGTTCCTCAGATTAGGCAATCCCTTTTCAAACAAGGTTCTTAGAGTGTGCGAAAAGTTGTCTAATGCTGGATGGATAATTTTGTGTTGATGAATTGTAAAGATTAACGTAGCTGTTTTATTATTCTTTGGATTAATATTTAATTTTTTTAATACAGATTTCATTGTGCTTTCAAAAGCCATATGTACTTTTAAAATGCAATCTCCATGTTTTCCTTTCTTGTAGTTTACTATTGCTTGTTCAAGTTCATTTTTTGCTCCATTAAAACCAACCTCATCTAATAGACTGATAGATTGTTTAATAATATCGCCTTCTAAATCTACTTCAGTTTGATTTATCATTTTACGAAATACAATAAGTAGAATGTAAATTAAGTGAAGCTTATAAATATTTCGAAGTCTAGTGCCTCTTTGTCGTATTACTTTTCCAACAGATATTAAGCCCACCAAAATACTTTTCGGAACGAAATCCATCAGAACTTCGTAACTGATGGAGAAACTAACAAGGGTTAAACGGAAAAATCGGTCGCTATGCTAATTTTCCAAGAAAATTCCCGATTTTTCCCAAATGCCAATCCATCTCTGAAAATTTTGTCAGGAGTGAAAACTGTGGGTTGCCTCATTTTTCCTCGACAAAATTTTCGAGGGATTGTCACTTCGTTTAACCCTATAAGTTATATTCAATTTTAGGGGGTAAAGTGGATAACTTTTTAGGAAATTATTTATATGCAAATAGCAATGAACGGAAAAGTAAAAGAAATTTACAAGAATTAATAAAAATAATGAAAAATCCAAATAAAGTTGAAAGAAAATTCTCTGTTCATATAAAAGAAATATTGCAGAATTATTATCTAACCATCATAGTGGTCATATTTTCATTGATATCTACTATGACAAACATCCTCTCATCCCATTATGATTATGGCTATTTAGGTTATCTGGGATTCTCTTTTTCTGAAAATATGGTTGAATTGGTAGATTGGCCTTTCGGTGTTAATATGTGGAGCGAGTTTTTTTCTTTAGCAATCCTAATCACCATAGCTTATTTAGGTGAATCAAAAATTCTCAAAAAATATTGGATAAGCAAGATTTTACGATGGTTTACAATATTTTATCTTGTGGTAACACCAATAACAGCTTATATTGCTATGAACATTAGAATTGGGTGATACACCTTTACCCCCTAAAACTTTTCGGAACGAAATTTGCCAGAACTATGTAACTGGCAAAGAATATAACAGCGATTAAGCGGTTCGCAGGGTCGCTTCGCTAAAATGCCAAGCATTTTCCCCTGCTCACCCAAATTGAATTTTGGAGGAAAAAATTGTGGGTTGCCTCAATTTTTTCAGCTCTCAAAATTCAACTTCGCTTAATCCCATACAACATTTTCCAAGATTTTTCGTCTCCACTTTAGTGCTTCGCAAAAATTATTTTATTCTGCCACCGTTTAAACTTCAGATAATTTATAGAAATGATTTTAAACCCATAGTGTAATTGTATGTTTTATGAGGTTATTACAATATCTTTGGAAGAGTTTGAAAATAATTTTCTTTAATTTCAAAATAATAGATGAAATAAAAGAAGATAAAAAAGCAACAAAATATGGACTGGCACTTCTTATATTCAACACAATAATATTTCGTATTGCTGACATAGTTGATAAAAAACTAAATTTTCTTCAATCATTAACTAGAGTAATTCTAGAAGATGTACTACTAACAATTTTATTTCTAATGGCAATACACTTGGTCGCAAGAATGTTAAAAAGTAAAGAAGAATTTATCAAATTTTTTAGAGTTTTTGCATCAACTAGTATATTTAGTCTTATTTTTCTGCTAAAGTACTTGCCTTATAATAATTTATTTAATAGTCAATTAATCCCAATTGTTGAGGGATTATATATATTTATTGTGTTTGTATGGGCAATTATAATAACATTCTTTCTAATAAAAAAACCTTATAAATTAAGTACGTCAAAGACACTACTTGGTATGTTGTTCTCATTAATACTACTAGCCATTATAAGTTTCATAATTATGATAATTGAAGTTCAATCTAGAGTATTTACTTTTAATGAGATATTTCCCACATTGAATGCCACTAACTATTCCCATTATTATAGTGACCAAGATTTAATTGTGAAACGGCTCTCATTTGGTTTTCTGAGTGGCAATAAATGTTTTAGCTCAAAAAATAATATATATTATCAAAATATTTCAACGCCTTGCGTGGTACCTCACGAAATCTCAGGCTTACAATTATCTAAAGATGATTGGATAATCTATAATATGGACTATAAAATGTTGAATTCCAACGGAGATATTGTCAAAGTTGAAAAAGAAATTTTTGGTTCTGATGGAGATAATGCTTTTCAAGATTCATTTGATGAATATAATGGATTCAATTATATCTCTATTGACAGCAAAGACCTTAGTCCTGACAATTACACTATTGAATTAACATTCTTTGATATGACGAGTAAAAAATTTGCTAAAATTAGTGCTAGTTTTGTGATATTGCCTAAAAGTGAATTTAAATAAAATTTAATCTATAAAATTGCGGCAGAATAATTTTTGGAGACGAAAAACCTCTCCTTCGCTACGCTCAGTCGACCACGTTGCACTCTCGCTTCGCTCGGGTCGGAAAACAGCGATTAAGCGGAAAATTTCGTTGCACTCATTTTCCCAAATGCCAATCCATCTCTGAAAATTTTGTCAGGAGTGAAAAATGTGGGTTGCCTCATTTTTCCTCGACAAAATTTTCGAGGGATTGCCACTTCGTTTAACCCTATAAGTTAAGTTCAATAATTTTTAGTGGCTAAACGACTGATAGGGGGGCATTTCGTTTTCGTCGTTTTGTTAGTTAGGGGGGGTTCCGTTGTTTTTAGAAGTAAAAAACAGAAAAGTTTATAAATAAGTATATCTTACTATAAGAAAATAAGAATATTGGAGGTCAAAATGCCAGCAGAAACCATTAAAATGTCCTCAAGGGGACAAATCGTTATACCTCAAGATATAAGGGAAGAATTAAAAGCTAGTGAGGGAACTATTTTTTCCGTTGTTTCCTCTAAAGATGCAATCATATTGAAAAAGATATCAGTTCCATCAAAAGAAGATTTAATTAAGGAAATAGGAGCAATTGCATTAGAGGGCAGAAAAAGGGCAGAAAAACTAGGCATCAAAGAAAGCGATGTGCCTGAAATGGTTCAAAGAGTTAGGAAATCAAGAAAATAAAATGAAAGTTACAGTAGATACTAATTTTCTTATTTCATCCACTCAATGGGATTACAGCGTTGCACATAAATTATTGAAGAAGCTTATTCTTTCAGATGCTGAAATATTTACTACACAAAATATTCTTGACGAAACTGGTGAAGTGCTTGAAAGAGATTTTGAATACAGCAAAGATGAAGCTAAAAATATAATTGGAAAAATATTGCTTTTTGCAAAGCTTATAGAACCGAAACAAAAAGTAGACATAGTGAAAGATGATCCTGATGACAATAAAGTTATAGAATGTGCTATCGAATCTTCTTCTGATTATATCCTAACTTATGATAGGCATTTATTGAAATTGAAAGAATATAAAGGAATTAAAATATTGAAGCCTGAAGAGATTTTGAAGATGTTCTGAACTAATCTTATGAAATTAGCTCCATTTTAACATCTCTCTTTCAAATGCTTCTGCTTGTTTTTTGTCAAACTCATCAGGGTCTCCAAGACATCTTGTTTCCACAAAGTTTTTATTTTCATCATATATGTTCCATATTACATATTTGTATGTTTTCCCAATATTCCCTCCTTCTGAAATTGTAGTTTTTTCAACATAGGCATTAACACTACCTATTCCAAAAAAACTAGTGTATCCTCCGCAATAATACTTATTTAGGTTCTCACCTTCTCTAGTTCCTTTCCTACAAGTTGCATCACCTTTAATAGCCCAGCCATCATAGGTTTTACCCCTTATAGTTAATCCACTCCAAGAATTATCTTCCATAGGAACATTGATTTGTGGACAAGTATTCAAATTTTTAGACAATCCTTTCAAATTAAATCCAGAAAGATTAATTTTAGCATTAATGGGATTAAATTTTTGGAACTCTGTTTTTTCATAAGACTCTACTATCGAATTTACAACTTTATCTTGATTTTTGAAAGCAAAAAAAAAGTAAAAGAACGACAGATATAGCTATTATTGCCTTTGTTCCATGATTTAATCCGCGAAAAGCATATTTTAGGTTTATAGTCAAATGCCAAGCATTTTCCCCTGCTCTCCCAAATGCCTCGCCATCTCTCAAAAACTTCGTGAAATTCTATAAGTTAAATACAATAAAATTTCCATTTTCCAGAACTTGCAGGGCTAAATATGTTCTGCAATCATCCTATATCCATTACAGGAACTTCTCTGCACTGTAATGCAATCGTGCACTTCACAAAGCAATGTTCAGAATTGCCGCTGTCCCCGCACTCGCCGTCACAATCAGTTACCTGCCCTTTAGTACATTCAGGCCAGGAGCGCGTGTCAATTACCTTGATACTAGCATCTGCCACAACGCCTTCACCAAACACCCTTAATGCATTTTTGTATCCAACCGCTTCCTGATGCTCCTGAGCAAATCCAGCTATAACAAATCTTGAGGCTTTGACTGCCCTGTCAAATACTTTAGGATCAAAAGCGTATTCAGGGCCTATCTCAGTGCCCCACATAACTTTGTCCGGAACAGCATCAACAAGCGGCTTATACGCACTGATGGCACTGCTGATTATTGATTTCTCCTTGCTGTCATATGCAGAAACAAATTTACTAATAGATGACTGCTTGTCTCTGCTGCCATAGTCATAAATAATGTCCATATTATTGACATGAATAATATGGGCAGCATCCATGCTGAAATATAGGTTGTCATGCTCTTTTAATATTTTAATAAGCTTATCCGTGCTCTTGGCTAAGTCTTCTCTGAACATATGCACTAAAAAAATCGTATCAGGATACGCCTCAATAATCTTTTCCACATCATCAATTTTTGTGGCAACAGGGTGAAACATGAAATTGATGTCATTTTGCTGCGCAATGCCAATCAGCTGCAAAACTTTCGGGTCGTTATGCCTTGCCTGCCATTCCTGCGTCTCAACCTCGCCAAATCCCCTGATAAAATCTTCTCCTGCTATTTTTTGAGACGCTGCCAATGTTTTTGTGTACCATCCTGTTAGCGTTTCTCCGAGATATTGCTCTACGTCTTCCCCCCCGATTCCTGGGTTAAAAAAAGGGATTATTCTTTTAGAATGTTTTTGCGCAGCATCAATCACTTCCCCCAATCCTTGGTCGCTGATGAGGGTATCTGCCGTAGGCTCGCCAGAGATACCAAACATGCCTATGAAAAAATTTATGCCGTTCCTGTCAAGATTTTCAAAGTAGGAATCCATTGATGCTGATCCTACCTGTTCAGACGTACCGTATAATGGCCCGTTATAAGCTCCATCATAAGTAAGAACAGGGTCAAATATTTGGAATTCTTCTTTTTTTTCGACAACGGGCTCTTCTTTCATTATTGGCTCTTCTTTGATTTCTTCGGCTGATTGCGGCTCCTGCATGGAGTCTGGCTCTGCTGCTTCTTGTTGTACATCTTCAGCAGTTTCAGGTTCTGCCGTTTGTTGCTCAGCTTCAGAAACCGGTGTAGCGCAGCCATAACTAAACATCATGAGCACTATCAGAAATATCATCACCTGTTTTTTCATTATCATGCTAACCCCATTAGGTTATATTTAAATTTTTTTAAGATATAATACGCACACCATTAAATTCCAGAATATTCTTTAAAAACCTTTATAAACCTCAATCCCAATTCTATAATCATGGTCAAGCAAATTTTCGTTAATCTGCCGGTTAAAGACCTCAATAAAACAATAGAGTTCTTTGCCAAACTCGGCTTCAAGTTCAACCCAAAGTTTACTGACAAGAATGCGACATGCATGATTGTCGGAGAAAACATATTCGCAATGCTGCTGGTTGAGAAGCTCTTTAAAACATTCATAAAAAAAGAAATTGCAGATGCGCACAAAACAACTGAAAGCATTATCGGAATAACTGCAGAAAGCAGAAATGAAGTGGATAATCTCCTAAAAAAAGCCATGTCGGCAGGGGCAAAACCTGCCAATAATCCGTATGATCACGGATGGGTGTATGGAGCAAGCTTTCATGACCTAGATGGGCATATCTGGGAAGTTTTTTACATGGATGAAAGCAAGATGCCGGAAGAGATGAAAAGTAAAGACAATAAAAATGAACAAGAAGAATTCAATAACGCTTAAATCTCAACACATCAGTGTTTCGATAAATCGCTCAGCTGATGAGGTCTACGAATTTGCCTCAAATCCTGAAAATCTTCCAAAATGGGCTGCAGGACTTAGCGGTTCCATAAAGAATATCAAAGGAGAATGGATTGCTGACTCGCCTATGGGAAAAATTAAAATTGAATTTGCTGAAAAAAACAAATTCGGCATCCTTGATCATGATGTAACTTTGCCAAGCGGCAAGAAAGTCTATAATCCCATGCGAATATTTCCCAACAACGATGGCAGCGAATTAGTCTTCACTTTATACCAACGACCAGGTATGTCAGAAAAAATGTTTGTAGAGGATACAAAGTTAGTAAAAAAAGACATGGAAAAATTAAAGAGGTTGCTTGAAAAATAGACAGGCTCTTCCAATGGGTCAGCCCCAACATTTATATAGACTATAATTTTACACATATTCGTAGGCAGAACATCATGGCTTATTTTGAAACAAAATATGGAGATTATCTGTATGTGGTTTTTCGCATAGGCGTTGGCGCATTATTTCTCATGTTGGGTGTGCAGAAATTGTTTGGGTTGTGGGGCATGCCCGGCGGTCCTGCTGCTTTCGGGACTTTGATTTGGTATGCCGGCGTTTTTGAGCTAATGATTGGCCTTTCTATGCTAACAGGAGTGTTGGTAAGACTTGCATCAGCATTTGGAGTTATAATGATGATTGTTGCTTACTACTTGGGACATGTTAAGGTAGGTGGCTGGAATCCGCTTGTTAACTTTGGAATGCCTGCACTCCTGTTCATGCTTGCATTCCTGGTAACATTAGCTTATGGCGCGGGAAAAGCCAGCTTGGAGCAAGCAGTCTTTAAGAAAGAATTCTTCTGAGTTTCTTTTTTGTTTTATTTTTTAATTTTATTTTTCTAATCTTTATCCTCGCCATCACCTGCTCGTGCATCCGCCTAACGAACTCGGCCCTGTCCTCAATCTTCATCAAGTCGGTGAATCCCTGCAAAAACAGGTTGAATGCAAACGGAGACGGAAGATTTGTATTGATTTCCTTCACCAGGATATTTTTCTGCTCAATCCCCTCAATCACCTTGGAGGCGCTTCCTATGTCCATCAGGTCCTCCAAAACCTCCCTTCTTGCCTCCTTAAGAATGCAGAAGTCAGTGCTTATTCTTCTCACGGCATTAAGCAGGATCATTGACGAAACCTGCTGCCTTCCAACCCTCTTCTGGTGCCCCATGTAGCTCCTCAGAATCATCATTGCCCTTGTCGCACAATGCCTGAACCTTCTTTTAAGGACTTCCGTGTGCTCTATGGCCATTTCCATTATTTTCCTCATTTCCTTTGATTTTACAAGGTTGAATGCCTGCATTATGTTGATGCTTTTCTCAGATGCAACATAAAACCCGTTGTCATTGATGCCTATCTCAACATCGCGGTGCTGGGTTCTTCCAATGGCAAATGCAACAGCCCTTGACAGGCAGTCATTGACCCTTCTTCCGTACAAAGTGTGGAATATTGCATACTTCCTTTTTGACTTCGGGTCAGCGTAGTGCTCGACTATGATTCTTGAATGGGACGGAATCTCTGCATAGTTGAACTGCTCGTAAAAATAGCTGTAGACCGACTCCGCAGAGTTTTTATCGGCGTACAGATAATTATTTATAAATTCCATAATCTCCTTTTTTGGTTTGTTGGAGCAAAACAATTCATTCATCAGCTTCCTGAATCTTCCGATGTCCAATGCCAAGTCAAAGCTCAGCGGCAGCATCTCGGAAAACCATGAGGGTATTGTCGGCGGCCTGTAAACAGACGCATTGACATAAGCAACCATTCCTTTTGCGTGCAAAAACTCGTATCTCTCGCCTCCAAGCACAAAAACATCCCCTCTTTTCAGCCTTTCAAGGAATGCCTCGTCAATGTGCCCTATTGCCTGCTCCCCGACTTTTACTGTTATGAAGGACTCCTCGGGAATCGTGCCGATGTTAGTCATGTAAATGACCCTTGACATCTTGCCCTTTTTCCCGATCTCCTGGGTTTCCTCGTCGTACCATATCTTTGCATAGATGTGCCTGTCCTCGAGCGAGATGTATTTTCCGGCAAGGTATTCAACAACCTCGATGAATTCTTTCCACCCAATCTCGCTGTAGCAATAGCTTTGCTTTATTAAGTTGAACAAGTCCTTTGCTTTCCATCTTTGCTCAAGAGACATTCCATGTATCTGCTGCGCCAAAACATCGAGGCAGTTTCTCGGGATGTGGATTTTGTCAATCTTTTTTTCAATTGCTGATTTCAGCAAAACAGCGCACTCAACCAAGTCGTCCCTGTCAAGCACTATGATTCTTGCCTTGACCGTGTCATGAAGTTTGTGCCCTGAGCGCCCTGCCCTCTGCAAGAACCTTGCAACTGACTTTGGCGAGCCTAAACAAATTACTAAATCAATATACCCTATGTCTATTCCCAGTTCCAATGACGTGCTCGAGACTATGACTTTTAACTCCCCTTTTCTCAGCCTGTTTTCAATATTGTGCCTCAGAGTTTTTGACAACGAGCCGTGATGAGCGCCAATATTTTCAGTGTATTTTTTCGGGAATTTTTCCTTTAAGTGATGCACAACCCTTTCTGTCGCGCTTCTCGTGTTCGTGAAAATCAGTGTTGTCTTGTGGCTTTGTATCAGGTCATCTATTAAAGTGTACATTGAGCTGTGCATGAGAGCATGCTCCATGCCAACTAGGTCCGGAACAGGGCTTAAAACCTTCAAGTCCATGTTTTTTAGAAACTGCACATCTACAATCTTGCAGTTTCTCAGCTTGTCATTTTCGTAGCCAACAAGAAATTTTGCAATGCCCTCCAGCGGCGCGATTGTCGCGCTTAGCCCGACTCTCGTCATTGCAGGCGAAATCCTCTGCAGCCTTTCCATCGACAATGACAGGTGCACGCCTCTCTTGTTTTCCGCCAGCGCATGCACCTCGTCAACAATGAGCCACTCGACATTTTGCAGTAACCCGCTGAATTTAATGGACGAGAGCATTATCGCAAGGCTTTCCGGAGTTGTGATCAGGATGTGAGGGGGGTGCTTGAGCATTTTTGCCTTTTCAGAAGCTGATGTGTCGCCTGTCCTTACTGCAACCCTCACTCCGAGCTTTTTTCCCGCAATCTTTTCCATTTCCTTCAGCGGCTCAACCAGATTGAACTGGATGTCGTTGCTCAATGCCTTTAACGGGGAAACATAAACGCAATAAACACGATTTTCCAGAATATTTTTTTCACTTGAATCAATCAGTTCATTTAAAATCGACAGAAATGCAGTCAGTGTTTTTGTTGCGCCTGTAGGGGCGCTCACAAGAATATTGCTTCTTGAGTGGATTTCCATCACGCCAAACAGCTGCGGCAAAGAGAATTCCCTGAATCTTGTGAAGAACCATTTGTCTATGAGGGGGTTCAAAATATGCTTGATCTGCTCGGGCTTGTACGGCTTTTCTAGGTATTCTATCATTTTTAAACAATTTAAATAATGTTTTTATAACATCTTTTAATGATATTTTTCTATATGGAAAATAAATGTGTATGACTTAATTGTTATTAAATGATAACGTGAGGAAATTTATAAAGATTTTGACAATTCGAAACAACAACCTTTTTAAAGAAGCTGATTATCCCGATATCCGTGCTAACACAAGTTAGCCAATCTAGCACCGCAAGGTGTGAAAGAAAAAACTGTTCAATTTTAAATTCAAAAATCACGAGAGCGACTTTTTGCTGCAAAAGTGATTAAAGTAATCCGCTTGTGATTTAAAATTTGGATTTGTCAAAAACCACCAGTCAAAGACTGGTGGCATGTTGCTTATCGCAAATGTGATTCGTGGTTTTTGAGCATGCTCGAAAATATACCATATGTGATAGCAACATTGGACTTACGTCCATCAGTCATAGACTGATGGTATATTTTCGACATATAAACTATCAAACAATAAAAATGCCTACAATGTATGATGTGGATGCGCAGGAATTGGTTGAAAAGGCAGCTGAAGAGCTGAAGAAAATTCCCGAAATAAAGCCTCCGGAATGGGCAACATTTGTCAAGACTGGCGTGCACAAGGAGCTGCCGCCTGTAAAAAATGACTGGTGGTATGTAAGGGCAGCTTCTGTTCTGAGAACCGTTTACCGCTTAGGCCCTGTCGGAGTATCAAAGTTAAGGACAAAGTACGGCGGCAGGATGAACAGGGGAGTCAAGAAAGCCCATTTTTTCAAGGGCTCGGGAAACATTTTGAGAAAGGCGCTGCAGCAGCTTGAAAAGGCTGGCTTTGTAAAGTTTGCTGAAAAAGGCGTCCACAAAGGCAGGGTGGTAACACCAAAAGGCAAGTCGTTTCTTGACAGGATAGCATCCCAGATTAATGGCTCAAAGCCAAAGCACGAAATCCAAGTCAGGGAAACTCATAAAGAAGTGGTTGAGGTAAAGGAAGAGCCAAAAGCTGTAAAGAAAGCAGAGGCGCACGAATCGATCCCGGCTCAGGCTTCAGCGGAAATTAAAAAAGAATAGCCAAATGTCCACTCTCGAAGAAATCCGGAAAAAGAAGCTTGAAGAATTGACTAGGCTCCAGCAGGAAAAACTGCAGCAGCAGGCTCAGGAGCAGTCCCAGCTGCAGCAGCAAATAGGGCAGATTGAAAGTACCGTAAGGCAGTTTTTCACAAAAGAGGCGCTGGCAAGATACGGAAATCTGAAGGCAGCTCATCAGGAAAAAGCTTTGCAGCTGCTTTTGGTATTATTCCAGGCAATACAAAAAGGGCAGGTTCAGGGCAAAATTGAGGATTCGCTGCTTAAAAAAATATTGGAGCAATTAACACCAAAAAAGAAGGAAATTAAGATAAAAAGGGTTTAAAAAATAACAAAATGGCGCGTTACAAGCATCCAAGCAGGAAAAAAAGGCTGGCAAGGCTGAGGAAGCAGACAAGATGGGCCCCGTTCTGGACAGTGCCTAAGATATACGGCAAGACCAGGAGAATCCATCCGGGCAGGCACACGAAGCTGAAGAGAAGCTGGCGAAGGACAAAGACAAAGGCATAAGATAAAATGGCAAAAAAAGAAGAAGCTTCAAAAATAATATTGGAAAGGACTTACAATATTCCGCTTAGAAGGGAGACTTTGAAGGCGCCTTCTTACAGGAAGGCTAAAAAGGCAATCACTGCCATAAGGGAATTCATAGGCAGGCACATGAAGTCAGGCAATGTTGCTGTCGGGAAATACCTGAATCTCAAAGTGTGGGAGCACGGCATCAAAAACCCGCCGCATCATGTCAAAGTGACTGCATCAAAGGATGACAAGGGCAAGGTTTTTGTCGAGCTTGCCGATGCCCCGAAAGAGGCAAAGGCTGATGAGAAGAAAAAACCAGAGCCAAAAACTGAGAAGCCTGAAGAAAAGATTGAAGGGGCAAAGGAAGAAAAGGCAGAGGAAGCAAAGAAGATTGAGAAAGAGGAGATAAGGGAGCTGCAGAAGGAGCATCCGAAGCACCATGCTCCCAGAATGCCTGCAATGCCTAAGCAGCAGGAAGCGCATCCGACTGCGCCGAAGAGCGTTTGAGTGGGTAAATTTATTAAGTGATTCCGAGTTCTTTTTGGTATGAACAGCTTATTGCCATTTGAAAGAACAGAAAGAAAAATCCTTGTGAGAAAAGAAGCAGAGACTGATGAAAAATACGGCTGTAATCCAAACGACAGAAAAACAGATGAAATAATAAATTATGGTATAGTTAATATAGACAAACCCAAAGGCCCGACTTCCCATCAAGTATCTGATTATGTTCAAAAGATTCTGCACATAAATAAAAGCGGGCATTCAGGGACGTTAGACCCGGCAGTCACAGGCGTACTTCCGGTAGCCTTGGGCAGAGCCACAAAGATTGTGCAGGCATTGCTCACAGCAGGCAAGGAATACGTTGCAATAATGCACCTGCATAAAGAAGTTGATGAAAACATATTAAGGGAAACGATACAAAAAAATTTTCTTGGAAAAATACAGCAATTGCCTCCGATAAAAAGCTCTGTCAAGAGGCAGCTTAGGACGAGAAGCATTTATTATTTTGATATTCTTGAAATTGACGGAAAGGATGTTTTGTTTAAAGCCGGCACTGAAGCGGGCACTTACATAAGAAAATTAATCCATGACATCGGGCAAAAATTAAAAACAGGAGCGCATATGGCTGAGCTTAGAAGGACAAAAGTGGCTTCTTTTGACGAATCCACATTATTCACTTTGCACGAATTAACAGACGCCTATTATTTCTGGAAAGAGGAAGGCAATGAAAAGTTCATAAGAAAAGTAATCCAGCCTGTTGAAAATGGGGCGAAGCACCTGCCTAAAATCTGGGTTTTTGACACAACTGTTGAAAGCTTGTGCCATGGAGTTGACTTGAAAGTGCCCGGGATAAGCAAATTGAATGATAAAATTGAAAGCGGAGGCATTGCTGCAATCATGACTTTAAAAGATGAACTGGTTGCTTTGGGAATTGCAAAAATGGATTCAAAAGAGATGATGGGCGAGAAAGGAATTGCTGTGCAGACTGAGAAAGTGTTTATGGTGCCCGGGGTTTATAAGATTCAATAAACTGAATAGCAATCGTTAAATTTAAATATTTGGTTGCACTATCCACAGACCATGAAATCGTCCCTTGAGTGCCCATTGTGCGGAGCAGAGATTGGAAATAGTGAGGATTATTGCTCAGAGTGCGGCGAAACGCTAAAAAAGAGTGACAAAAAATAAATTAGCTAGTTCTTTTTGGGATTAAAATGGCAGAAGATAATGTAAGAAAAAGTTTGAGGTATTCTCTGTATGACGGCGCTTCTTTCGCAGTCATGGAAGGCGCAACAGCCTCTTTCCTAACACCTTTTGCAGTTGCATTGAATGCCTCTGTAAGTTTGATTGCAGCATTAACCTATGTGCCGCAGCTTTTGGGGGCTTTCATACAATTGTTTGCAGCAAAGATAGTAGAGTTATTGAAAGACAGGAGAAAAATACTGGTTATAAGCTCTTTCCTGCATGCAATCTTGTGGATTCCTTTGCTGTTCATACCTTACGCAACTCCAAGCCAGAAATACCTGCTTGTGGTTTATATTGCATTGCAGACAATGCTTGTCCAGCTGATGCAGCCCATAGGAAATTCCCTGCTTGGCGACATTGTGCCCAAGTATGAAAGGGGCAGGTTTTTCGGCTTGCGCAACAAGGTTGTGGGCGCAATGTCATTTGCCTCTGCATTAATTGCCGGCTTGATGCTGAATTACCTCTCGCCGAAGAACCCTTTTCTTGGCTTCGCAATCCTTTTTTCAGTTGCGTTCATAGGCAGGGCGCTTTCAGGGGTTTTCAAGGCTATGATGATAAATCCCGAGCCTGACTTGGCTCACGAGGTAAAATTCTCCATCGTTGACTTTGTCAAAAGGATGGAAAAGACGAATTACGGGCATTTTGTTGTTTATGTCGCTTTGTTTAAGTTCGCAACAAGCATAGCGTCGCCTTTCTTTGCTGTCTATATGCTCAAGGACCTGGGATTTACTTATATGCAGTTTACTGCAATGGTTGCCGCAGAGCTTGTTGCCAGCTTCATAGCAATGGGCGTCTGGGGCAGGATAATTGACTCAAGGGGCACGAAATTTGTCCTGTACATTGGAGGGATGCTTGCAGCTCTTGTGCCATTGATGTGGCTTTTCTCGCATAACTTTTATTACCTTATTGCTGTCGAGATGTTCTCAGGCATTTCATGGGCTGCATTCAACCTGAGCGCTTCAAACTTCATGTTTGATGCTGTGCAGCCGGAAAATCGTGTTAGGTGCATTGCCTACTACAAGTTTTTTGAGGGAATTTCCATATTTGCAGGCGCCTTGCTTGGGGGGTTTTTGATAAATATGATTCCTGCATGGATATTCATCTCAAGCATTCCGTTTGTGTTCCTGATTTCAGGAATCTTGAGGCTGGCTGCCTCGTTGATTTTGCTGCCAACGCTGAAAGAGGCAAGGCTCATAGAGCTTGGCATCGGGCACACTTTTTTCAAGCGCTATCTCACAATACGCCCAAGTGAGGGGCTTGTTTTTGAAGTTATTGGAAAATACCACAAGCCGACTGAAGAAAAGCATTTTGAGAAAAAGCTGTCCAAAGCCGAGCAAAAGCCAACTCCAAAGAGAGACGAGAGAGCCTATACAAAAAAACTGATGAAGTTCATCGGCAAGGATATTTCCGCAAAAAAAGAGCAGCATGACATCGGCAATATGCATGATATCGAGCACATTGCTGAGGAGATTGAGAAGGGGAAGAGGAAATAGTATCGTGATTATCTTTTGTAATTTGGATTCTTAATTGGAAGCCTGTAACGAAAAAGGAAAGACCTGAAATCACTTGCTCCCAGAATTTCAAAAATTGCTTCCACTATCGGGGCCTTTTTGTTGTAGGGAATAACTGCAGGATACTCTAAGATATCATACTCCCTTCTCTCTTTCCCCTCAATAATAGGCTTCAAAATTCTTTTTGAGCGGTCCGTGCCATCATCTTTTAGAATTACAGCTTGGTCCGGATTAACCTGTACAATTTTGACGCCCATATATTTCAATTCAAGATATCTCGCATCAAATGAAATTTCTCCTGCCCTGTCCAGCACTTTATCAAGAGTTTGAGCCTGCATCCACATAAAAAATGTCATTCATTTTTTAAATATTTCTCTTCAAAAAACCGCAACCTATTTATATTCCTTAATCAAGGAAGCAAATTAGATGCAAAATGGTGTTAACCTCTTTATACACATGCACAAGGTGCAGGAAAGACTTCAATTTTGACAACATCAAGTACGACTCAGACAACAAGCTAATATGCGTCGAGTGCCTTGAGAAGCAGCAGAAGATTGAGAAGAAGGAAAAGTTAAGCCTGGAAAAGGCAGATGAAGGCGAGGCTGTCAATTTCATATGCGTTTCGTGCAGGTTCAAGTTCTCAGTCAAGAAGGGCTCTCCAAAGGATATAAAATGCCCCTACTGCGGCAAAACTCGGGTTATGCTGGTTAAGAAGTACAAGGACGAGAACGACCTGATAAAGGACGCTTCAGACCCAAGGTTTGATTATTGAGAAAGATATTTATATAAGTGTGGCTATTGACTGTCTATGGCACAAAACCAGACATTTATAGAACATATACACAATGATTTAGAAGAAATTAGACGTGACGTTGATGTGATTAAACATATTCTTTCTGAAGAAGGGAAATTAAGTAAATCTGCCAAAAAGCAATTGGAAGAAGCTAGGAAAACTCCGGATTCTGAATACATCAAGCATGAAGACTTAAAGAAGCATATTCTCAAATGAACTATGAGATTATTTGGCATCCCAAGGCTGCAAAATATGTAGAAAAGTTGCCACAGCATATTGCCAAAAGAATTCTATACTCACAGACAAAAATACCTATACAATAGTTGTCTGTTCGTAATACAAAGAAAACCTTATGGTTTTCGAGTGCTCGAAAATCGAAGATTTTCGACAAGTAAAGGACATATTTATGTCTAAAAACTTGTGTCCTTTACTATAAATAAGTTTGACGAAATCTCAGTTGATCCGTTTAGATATTTGGAACATTTTGAAGGTGGGGGTTATAAACTAAGAATTGGCGAATATCGTGCTCTCATAGACGCGGATTTACAAAAAAGAATCCTTAAAATTAGGGTATTTGATAAAAGAGGCAGAATTTATTAGTTTTGGATTCTATGGACCAGAGGTTTGATTATTGAATATTCAAGATGTTTCTATGAATTCTATAATTCTGCTTATATCTGACCTATCGGCACAAGGAATTCTGGCACGTTTTCCGCATTCCAAAGTTTCAGGATAGCCAGCAACACCTAAAAAGTCAGCCTCTCCTTTTATTTTATATGGTCTTACATATCGATAAATTAACTTTGCAGGCTCACATGACGGGCTTTCAGGAGAACCCAAATTTAATTCCATAAAATATTTTCCAAACCTGTTGGTAGGCATGAATCTGAATTTTTTGCTAGTATCTACTCTCATATGTGTGAGCATTTCATCAACACTGTTAGCAAGTGTAACTGCATAACCTTGTCGCTGGAAGGAGCTAACAATTTGTGTTTCAAAAGATTCGTTGTGCAATGCCACTAAGGCAGATTTTGTGGTTTCCATCTGTACATAATGTATTAATAAATTATTCTTAAATCTTTCTCTTTTTCACCACTCGCCAATAGTCTGACTTTCATTTATAAACCAATTTATTATCTTTCCATATAGCAAAAAATTAACTTTTCAAATAAATTAGTAAGGTATACCAGTATACGAAAACGTTACATTTATATACTAGTTCATATATTAAAACACTTCCAATTTTAAGAATTGGGTATTTTTAAACTAAAAAGGCTGAGGTGAAGAAGATGGGAATGGATTTTGTTATTGAGAGCGCACTCAAGCAGGGAGTGCAGCAAAGCGAAGACTTGCAGGTTGGGCATGCCAACATCAAGGTGATTGGCTGCGGAGGAGCTGGCTCAAATATGGTAAGCTGGCTTTACAGGAAAGGAATAAGAGGTGCGGAGATTATCGCATGCAATACTGACAAGCAGCATTTGGAGATTACAGAATCTGACAAGCGCTTTCTAATTGGAAGGGAGCTTACAAGAGGCTTAGGCTGCGGAGGTTTCCCTGACAAGGGCAACAAAGCAGCTCAGGAAAATATACAGGAAATCAAGGAAGTTCTTAAAGGAGCTGACATGGTCTTTGTGTGCGCAGGAATGGGCGGCGGCACAGGAACAGGAGCTGCTCCGGTTGTGGCGCAGACAGCAAAGGACGGAGGAGCTATTGTCATTGGAACAGTCACAATGCCGTTCAAGATTGAAAGGGCAAGGATCGACAAGGCTGAATTTGGACTGCAGCAGTTAAGGCAAACCTCAGATACAGTCATAGTGATTGACAACAACAGGCTAGTCAATATTGCAGGAAACTTGCCAGTTCAACAAGCATTTGCAGTGGCTAATGAGCTAGTTGCAACAATGATAAGGGGAATTGTGGAGACAATAGCAGTTCCATCATTGGTTAACCTGGACTATGCTGACGTAAAAGCCATAATGCAGGACGGCGGAGTAGCTGCAATTGGCGTTGGTGTTTCTGACACAACAAACAGAGTGGAAGAAGCTGTCAAAGGCGCTTTAAGCAACCCATTGCTTGAGATAAGCTACAAAGGCGCAACAGGAGCTTTAATCCATGTTGAAGGCGGGCCTGACATGACTCTTGACGAAGTCAACAGGATCGGAGAGCTTGTAACAGAAAGCCTTGACCAGGATGCAAACGTCATCTGGGGCGCAAGGGTTTCAGAAGCCATGAAAGGCAAGATAGCTGTAATGACAATCATCACAGGGGTCAACTCCCCATGGATACTTGGCAAAGCAGACAAGAAGACAAGAACAATTGAGGCAAGGCGCATAAGCGACGAGCTGGGAATTGACTACTTCACAGACTAAATCTGTGAATTTTTTATTTTTATTTACTGCCAGGAAAAAGGTGATTTAAATGCCAGTCGATGAAGACAAGATAGTCAAAAAAATGGTGGCTGAAATTGCCGACTCAAATGAAAGGTTCATGGGGCACCAGTCACAAGACATAGAGAATTTTAAGAGGATTGTGCCTGTTCTTCTCGAGAAAGGGATTGACAATGTCAACCTTTCAATGTTTGACGAGGCAACCAAGTCAAAGCTGCTCAATGCCTTGGGCGAGGAATACATCAGAAGGGGCAGCATGAACGATGCTGTAAAGGCGTTTATTCTTGCAGGCAACCGCGCAAGATTAGTGGAGGTTGGCGAGCATTACGAAGAAGTCAGCCTCTTTGGAAATGCCATTGACACTTACAGGCTTGCAGATGCAAGCGACAACCTGCTAAAGATTGGGAAGAAATGCCTTGAGAACGGGCATTTTGCAGATGCCATAAAATCCTTCAGGCTCTGCAACGATGTTGAAAACCTGACAAAAGTAGGCGATGAATGCTTCCAGAAAGGTAAGTGGGATTATGCCATTGAAATCTTCAGCGCAATCAGCTCAACGCACAAGCTTGTTGAAATCGGCGATAAGTGCCTGAAAGAAAGGCAGATTGGGTATGCTGCAAAGGCTTACGAGCTTGCGCATGACAAGGACAAATTAAGCTCCTTGGGAGATGTTTGCTTAAGGGAAGGATTGCTTGCAACCGCATTGAAGGCTTATTCACAGGCAGGCAACGACATGATGGTGCAGTTCATAAGGGAGAACTTCGGCAACAAGCTTTCAAGCTATTAAATTTATTTTTTCATTCGTAAACAACCTAGATGCAAGAATAAAAACAATAAGATAATAAAAATTCGTTCAATAGATGAAATAAAAAATTCAAAAATCGTCGCTTCCCAGCATCTGCAAAGGTGGAATGGGAACCCAGCTCAGGGATGTTTGCCTTGAAGTTTTAAATGAATAGGCGAGGCGGAGAGGCTGTGCAAGAGAAAAATAAAGAAATACAGCAATTGCCGTGCCGCCGAGCAGTAAAATGCGCCGCAGGCGGATTGAAAATATAAAATAGTATCAATAAACAACCAAAATGGAGCAGCAGCTTGATGTTTTCACGATAAAAAGGATTGAGCTCATGATAGACATGGCTACAAAAAAGCTCCAGCAGCAGGTTGATTCCATGAAGGAAAGTATGTGCTCGATGGCAGGCGAAATCAACTCATTGAAAAGCCAGATTAACAGGATGCAGTTCCCGCAGCCCAGCCACGAAGTCCAAAGAACGCTTTCAGGCAGCAGCGCAGAGGCAAGCCAGCCGGGCATGCAGCCGAAAAAAGAAGTCAAGATAGTAGACTGCAGGCCTGAAAATGAGAAAAAAGAAGACTTCCAGAGCGGCGCTGCAAAGAACGCAGAGCCTGTAAGGCCAAGATACGGCGATTATGAATCAAAAGATGTGAGCATTGACAAGTTCTTTTATTTCGGAAGGAAATAAATAATTATCAATCACATTCTCAAAGCCTTATTGTCTTGATATTCCACTAAATTAAGCTTCTTTTTTGAATAATGGTTTTCCATCTTGCCTATAGCTAGTAGTTAAATATGTTCCAGCAAAAGTATCATTCCATCTTGGGCGCCTCATTTCAACAAGTCTAGGCACCTCCGAGAATTTTTCTGGTTGTCCTATGACTTGCTCTTTTACATAAATATGCCCATCTGGGTTTACTTTATAAGAGTTCAAGATTCTAACATGAGAATTCTCCAAAAGATGAATTCCAGCAACAATTGAATCTCTAATAGTTCCTCCTTTAACATCATTCAATGCATTATAACCGCAAACAACAGAGTCTGATATGGACAAGTTATATGCATCTCCAGTCCCAGCTAATACCCTAGTTATAAAATCAAGCCTATAAACTGCCATAATGAATTTGTCATTCTGAGGCAGGCTTTCAAAATCTTTTTGTCTTTCAATTGGTAAGCTCGAAACTAAGCGTCTTGCCCATTTTTCATATTTACTTTTATCTTCGGGGTACTTTGCATGCCATTCTGCAATTTTATCGTACTCGTGTTGTGGAATAATTTCACTAAATCTTAGTATAGCTTCAAAAACACGCTCAGGCTCGCTTGATAAAGCATCTTGCTCTATCTCTAGAAAGGTTTTATGTCCAAGAATCGTATCGTCTATCGATAAGTTGCTCCACGCATTAGAACCGTTGGCTGCACCCTTAGCAAGAATAAAAGATTTTCTTAGATTTGGGCGAACTGAGTCGGATAATACGAACCAGCCATATAGCACACTACCACTTATTTTTGCGTCAAATGTCTTGTCGAAAACATAATCTCCTTGTAATCTTAAGGAACTAACTCTAGAATTTCTTGCACCGTATTCATGCACGTGTGCTGAAAGGAATTCGCCTTTACCCCATATTGGCTCTACGAGATCGCTTGTTTCTTCCTTCAGTTCTCCGTAGTACTTATAAGGACTACCTTCTAGTAATTTACATAATTCTTGTAATCTAGGAATAAGTTTATTTTTATAATCAATAACGCGGCGTGCAAATAATGACTCAAGGATACTCATTTCATCTCAGGGTAAGAGAGTTCAATTTATAAATTTATGTTCGCAGTATTGGAATAATATTTAAAAAACTTTTACCATCAATCCACCATAAACATCTTGCTGTCCTTTCCAACATCAAAAAAACCCAGCCTTGCACCAATGTCAAGAAAAGCATGCGCATAAACAACTGCGCCAAAGGCATTGACTATGTCACCTTTCTTCTCAAAGTACTTGGCATCTTCATAATACCTTTTGGCTAAATCAAGCAAATCTTCAGCTTCTTTTTTGTGTTTCTCGACGATTTTGACTTTTTTAAGAGCTTCAGAAGTAAGCTTGAAGTATTTTTGGAGTTTGTCGTTTAGGGTTTGCATTTTAAATAGAATTTAATAAAAATAAAACTAAAGATGCTTCCTCAATTCCTTTGCCTTCTCTATCCCTATATCCAGCATCTTGTCAATGTCTTCTATTGTCAATGGAAAGTCTCCGCCTTTCTGCATGGCGCACAAAGTGCCGTCTTCCATCGAAGAGACTGTAAGCCTTGCATCAATCACTTTCTCTTCCTCAACATCAGGGTCGACAATAAACTTGTCGCCTATCTTGATGACAGTGACTGCTATCGGGGTTTTTTCAAGCTCAAGCCTTTTATCTGTTTTCTCCTTATAGTCAACCTTTTCGCCGTCGAAAGCAGGATATTTAGCGTCCTGCAAGGCTGCCAAAGCGGCAAGGCTTGAAGCGTCAAACAGGTTGCCTGCATCGTTTATAGGGCAGATGTCAATGATAACCATCCATATTTTCTTGCCGGGCTCAATGCACAGCTTCCTGAAGTCAAGAGCCTTGCTCTCCCTTATGCCCCTGTCAACAACCCTTGCAAGCTCTATTGCCTGTATTCCCGGAGGGCCAAGCTCAAACTCGGGATTTGACAATGGCAGCAATTCCGCCCCTACAATGATTGTGCCTTCGTCAGGTGTGTCAGGATATGGCTCGCCAACCTCGAGCTTAACTCCAACCATGACATCTGTCTCTCCTATCTTTACCCTTGCAGAGCCTTCTGCGGTTTTTACAACACCCTGCTCAACCTCAATCGGCTTCCTGTATTCTGTGAGCTTTCTTCCGTCCAGCCTTATGCCTGCATGTAAAAAGCTTATTATGTGGCTTCTCAATTCCTTGTGCATTATATCTCCACCTCGTGGTATTTCTCCTTGAGCGCCTTTTTCTGCACTTCGTAAATGTCAGCCATGACCTTTTTAGCCTTTTCAATCAGCTCCATAAGCTCCTCTTTCCTGATTTCGCCGTCCATCTGGAGCAGTGTGATTTTGCCTGAATTGGGCATCATCGCAATTGGAATATCTGCGACAGGGCCGTCCTTGTAGCTTTCCTCGCTGTAATCCAGGTCAACAAGCAGGCTGCCATCAACCTTGCCGAACGAGACAGCGCATACCAAGTCCTTCATTTCCAATCCTGCGTCAGCCAAAGCCATTGATGCAGCGCATATTCCGGCGCACCTTGAGCCAGCCTCTGTCTGCGGCAGCTCAATAAAAACATCAACAACAGAATTTGGGTACTCATCAAGGTTAAGAACAGGCAATAACGCCTTTCCCGTAACCAGTGATATCTCCTTTGAGCGCCGAGAGCCTCCCGGCCTTACCCTTTCGCCTGAGCTTGAGAAAGGCATCATGTTGTAATTGCACCTTAAAATGCCCTTTTGCGGGTCCTGCAAAAACTTAGGATGCAGATTCCTCGGCCCGTAAACAGCCGCATAAGCCCATGTATTCCCGATCTTGAACATTGCAGAGCCGTCTGCCCTTGCAATAACCCCAACTTTTGCCTCTATCTCCCTTGTCTCGTCGAACTTTCTTCCGTCGATTCTTTCATTGTACGGCATTTTAAACCTCAGTTATTTTGTTCATTAATAATAAACAATTTTAAATTTTTTATTTATTGATTGTTTTTTCTAAACGTTTGTCCTGTGCACACCGTTCTTCTCCAAAAAATCCTTTATCTTGTCCGTCAGTCCGCTAAGGTGGCTTTCCCTCTCGATCTTCCTCATAGCCTGGATCGCAAGCAGCTCGTTCAGGGGCTCGCCGTCAATCCACACCAAGCCATTCTGCCCGACGCTGATGTTGCATTTTGTTGCATCCTTAATCATGATAACCATAGAGCCCTGCTTGCCTATGATTCTTGGAACTTTATTGGGGTCAACTTCAATTACCCTGCCGCCCCTCAGCTTCCTCAGCCCAGGCCCTTTCATAGTAACATCAACAAGCTTCTGGCTGGTCACGTTGACGATTTTGCACATGACATAATCACCCAGGTCATAGTATTGGGTGAGGTTTGCGCCTCTTGCAATGAACTCGGATGTTGCATCCTTCATTGACATCATGGCAGAATATGCCGAATTAGTGTCGAGGCGCCATCCGCTGAAGCTGACATCAATAACCTTGCATATTATTGTGTCGCCCGTCTTCGGAATGTACCTTCCTGACAATGGAATAAGCTTTATTGTTCTGCCGTCTATCACAGCCAGCCCGAGCCTGTTTGCCTTTATTGACTCGCCTTCCCTGTAAGTTCCGCTTCCAGGCAGCATGTCCATCCCGACAGCCAGCGTTTCTCCAGGCACTGCAATGCTCTTGTCCTGCACTATTATTTTTGACATTTTTGTCACGTTTAACAATTTGTTATTACTATTAATTCTTCACCCATTATTTGGTTGTATTGGAGTGCAAAAGTAGATGCTTTCTTAAGATACCCAAATCTTTTTAATTTGATAATATTTTTTTCTACTTCATTACTCAGTTCGGTAAATCCGCCGCTATTTCTATCTGCTTTTCTTAGCTCGTCTAAGATTGTGGGCAAACTGCTTTCCAATTGCATTACCTCATAACCTATTGAAGATTTTGACAATTCTATTTTTACTTGCAACCCATCATACATTTTCAGTCACCTTGTCTTCAAAACCTTGCTTTCCAGGTTTCCATGGCATATCTTGTTGAGCCTGTCGTAAAAGTCGCTTTCCATCCCGCCGGGCATCTCGACGACAGCGACCCAGTAGCCGCTGCTTTGCCACTCCTCCCTGAGGAGCGTGCCGAAGCTCTTGACAATCGCGTAGCACTTTGGCGCAAAGTCAGGCGGTATCTTGATTGCGATTTCCTTTACTTCAAATTTTATCGGCAGTATCGGGCGGAGTATTTTCAGCGCTTCCTGCACCTGCTTCTGCACAGGCTCAAATTCGTCAACATGAAACTTCGCCTCCTCGAAAGCATTCTCAATCCTCTGGGGCGGGTGAGGCATGTGGGTTTTCGGGTCGACTCCGTTCCTGTGTATGATGCTGATTATCTGCCTTTTTTTGTCCTCCCTGAGCTTTTCCCTGTATTCCTGAGTCAGGTGTATTTCGCCTTTTTGTATTATGAGCTTGGCTACTTCCTCGACATCAGAAGTGCCGAAAATCTGCCTCATCGCATTCTCAGACGCGTCCATTCCCTTTTTGGCGTCCGAGAAGATTTTCATGGCTGCAAGCACATCGTGCATGTCCATGCTTTTCCCTTCCCTCAATGCAAGCGCATTGCTGCAATCCACAAGAATCTCGAAGCTCTGCCCCTGAGCCTTGAGCCTTGCTATTATCGCCTGGTCAACTGCAACCATGTGCCATGTCACTTCTTTGCAGGCTTTTTGTCTTCCTTAAGCTCTGATGTCATTTTTTCTATTCTGGACTTTGTAATCCTCTTGAATTTTTTTTCAGCGGTGTTTATATAGGCAGCGTCAATTCTCTCCACGTTGAAATTTTCGCCAAGCACTTTTTTCAGCGCCTTCAATGAAAGCTTCAGCCCTTCTTCGATTGTAAGCTCGGCCTTGTATTCATTGTGCAGGATTTCCTCGACCTCAACTTCGCCTTCGCCGATTGCAGTCGCCTTGTACTGGAAGAATATCCCAATCGGGTCCGTCTCGAACAGCCTTGGCGTGTGGTCGTCAATGCCTGCCACTAAAATGGAAACTCCAAAAGGCCTTAACCCTCCGCTTTGCGTGCATATCTGCTTCAGGTCGCATATGTCCTTCACTATGGTTAATGTATCAACCTCAGAGTCATAGGTAACCCTGTTCTGCTGCGCCTTCAGCTGGGCCCTGTCTATCAGCACCCTTGCATCGCTCAGTATTCCGGAAGCCGCAGCGCCTATGTGGTCGTCAATCTGCCATATCTTTTCCACGCTTTCAGGCACCACTAATGAATCAACAACCCTTTTGTCCGCTACAAGAACGACTCCGTCTGAGCACACCATGCCTATTGCAGTCGAGCCCTGCCTGACTGTCTTTTTCGCATATTCCACCTGCAACAGCCTGCCGTCAGGGCTGAACATTGTAATCGCCCTGTCATAACCCATCATCTGATGCTGCATTGGTTGCATTTTTTATTACACCTCATAGTTTTAATTAATTTTTAATAATTTTATTTTACGCCGCTTTCATATATCTTTGCTCGGCTTTTCTCAATATGCCTGAAACCCCAAGGCTTCTGAAAATGGCTTCATTGCTATGGATTTTGTCGGCAAACACCAAAGACGCCTTTAGTGCATCAACGTGCCTGTGGCTTACTTTTATAATGCCCCTCTGGAGCTTGCTGTCCCACTTATTGCCTAATACCATCAGTCCCGCTTTTGCCACTCCTAGCTGCCCCAGCAGCCTAAGCGAGCTATCCATTATTGCGCCTGAGACTGCATCTGCATCGGTTATTTTTTCCCTTGAGATTACTTCAAAGGCTACATAGCGCTTTTTTTCCCTCAAGCTCGGTAAAACTGGCTTTAATTTCGTCTTTATCATCTCATAATGCCGAAAATTTTTGCATTTTCGAGCATGTCAAAAATGCCATTTTTTCCACGAGAAGAAATATAATAACACCTTTCTCTTCTCTCTGTCGAGCCAGAGGATAATATATTGATATTTAAAGGTTGCGGTTTGATATTTTAATTAATTTATGCTTTTTATTATTTTTAACATCTCTTCCCTCTTCTCCCTCATCAAGTTCTCAGAATCAGCCTCAAGATTCAGCCTCAGCAGCGGCTCAGTGTTGCTCGGGCGCACATTAAACCACCAGTTGTCAAACTCGATTGTAATTCCATCAAGTTTTGATATTTTTTTCGGGTTCTTGTCTGAGTAAATGGACTCTATTTCCATTAGCTTTGCATTTTTGTCTTTGACTTCAACGCTGGTCTCCTCAGTAGTGTGGTATTTTCTGAATTCATCAAGCAGTTTGGACAATGGCTTACCTTCCTTTGACTCTATGTCCGCCATAATAAAGCTGGTTATGACGCCGGAATCGGCCCTGTAATTATCCCGATAGTAATAATGAGCAGAATGCTCGCATGCGAAAATCGCCTTTGTTTTTCTCATCGTTTCCTTGATGAAGGAGTGCCCGACCCTTTCAATTACTGGAATGCCGCCAAATTCTTTAATTGTATCAGGAACAATATGGCTGCATACCAAATTGTAGATTATCTTTTGCTTTCTGTTTTTTGATAAAATATTTTTAATTATTAAAGCTGAAATCAAGGAGCTGTTTATTACATTGCCATTTTCATCAATAAAAAAAATCCTGTCTGCATCGCCGTCAAAAGCCATTCCAAAGTCGCAATTCTTATTTTTCACAACCTTTTGCAACTCGACAAGATTTTCTGATTTTGAAGGGTCGGCAGGGTGGTTTGGGAAGCTGCCGTCCAATTTGAAATAAAGAGACACAATTTTTATCGGGAGATTTTTAAAAACTAAAGGAATTATTTTTCCCGCCATCCCGTTGCCTGCGTCAACTGCAATTTTCAGTTTTTTTAATTTTTTAGCGTCTATGAATTTTCTGGCATGCTTCACATAGCCCTTTAAAATATCTTTTTTTATTATTCTTCCGTTGTTTTTTATTTTAGCTTTTTCATAATCTTTGTTTTCTATTGTTTCCTTTATTTTTCTTAACCCGGTGTCTTCATTGATTGGAATTGCATCATTTTTGCAGAATTTAATGCCATTGTATTGTGGCGGATTATGGGATGCTGTGAACATTACAGCGGGCTTTTTCAAAAACCCAGAGGCAAAATAAACAGCGTCAGTGCAGACTTGCCCGATAAAAATCGCATTTGCGCCCTGCTCTGCTGCACCCTTCATGAAAGCTTTGCTTAATTTCGGCGAAGATAACCTCATGTCAGTTCCGACAACAACATCTTTACATTTTAAGAAATAAACAAAAGCCCTGCCGATTTTGTATGCAACATCCTCAGTCAGATTCTGCCCGTAGATTCCCCTGACGTCATAGGCTTTGAATATTTCGGAAATTGCCGAGACTTTGTCTCGGACAACTCGAGAATCTCTGATTCTCGACGTCTTAGATTTCCGAGACATCCGAAATCTTCGATTATCGTCTGTTTGTGAGAGCATTTTCACCCCAAATCATCTCCTTCTTCCTCAAAAGGCGTTATGCCTTTCCAGCTTTTCTCTGCAGTCTTGTACCTTTCAATGTTGCCTATGTCAAACCACTGCCCTGCAAAAGGAAATCCCCTTAATCTTCCTAATTGCGCAAGTTTAGGAAACACATCTTTCTCAAGCATTGAAAATCCATCAGGAATCATGTCAATGACTTCAGGCTCAAGAATGTAAAAGCCTGCATTTATCAAGTTGGAAGGGGGATGCGATGGCTTCTCTACAAACTCAAGTATGCGCGAGCCATCCAATTTTGCCACGCCATAATGCGAAGGCTCGTCAACTGTTGTCAAGGCAATTGTTGCAAGGGCGTCCTTCCTCCTGTGCAGCCTAAACATTCTTGGAATATGGATGTCTTTCAATTCATCTCCATTTGAGACAATAAAGCTGCCCTTGAGGTATTTTTTTGCCAGTTTCAAAGGCCCTGCTGTCCCAAATGGCTCATCTTCCTCTATGTAGGTTATGCTCATCCCAAAATTGCTCCCATCGCCGAAATGCTCCTTTATTTTGTTCTTAAGGTAGCCAACGCACAGAACAACATCCCTTATGCCGTACTTCTTTAGCAAGTCAAACAAATGCTCTGTTATTGTTTTGCCATGGACCTCCAGCAGGGCTTTTGGAGTCTTGTCTGTCAATGGACGCAGCCTTGTGCCCCTGCCGCCAACTAAAAGCACTGCCCTGCTGGGTATATGGGTGCCGAGCGCTTCTGCAAGCAAAAGCTCTATTTCCTGAGACCTGTTTTTGATCGAGATGCCGTCTATCCTTTTGTCAATCTGGCTTATGAGATTCTTGTCCAGGGTTATTGTAACTCGTTCTTTCATAAAAAGCCCCCTTCCTGTCCATTTAAATAGGTTATTTAAATAGTTTTCGTTTTTTGTATGATAAAGTATGATAAATAGAAAAGTTTAAATATAAGGTAAAAAGCCCATGGCTGGGTGGATTTTAAGTGGACAGGAACCTTGCACTGGACTTCGTAAGGGCAACAGAAGCTGCAGCCATAAGCTCTGCTTTCTGGGTTGGGAAGGGCAACGAGAAATCTGCGGACCATGCCGCTGTTGAAGCCATGAGAAAGGCTTTTTCCATAATTGACATGGACGGCACTGTTGTGATTGGCGAAGGCGAGAGGGATGAAGCGCCTATGCTTTACATAGGCGAAAAGGTCGGCTCAGGCAGGGGAATGAAGCTTGACATTGCAGTTGACCCTCTTGAAGGCACATCAATAACCGCAAGAGGCGACCCTAATGCCATGAGCGTTTTTGCAGCTGCCCCGTCAGGATGCCTCCTTAATGCGCCTGACACTTACATGGACAAGATTTCAGTCGGGGCGGAATGTGTGGGCGCAGTTGACTTGGATGCTCCTATTGAAGACAACCTTCATGCTGTTGCTGAAAGGCTCGGCAAGCCGATTGATGAGGTAACTGTGATTATTCTTGAGAGGGACAGGCACAGGGAGCTGATTGAGAATGTCAGAAAGTGCGGCTGCAGGATAAGGCTTATACGCGATGGTGACATAGCCGGAGCTTTGGCACCCGCAATTGAGGATTCCGGGATAGACATTTTGATGGGAATTGGGGGAGCTCCTGAAGGCGTGATTGCGGCTGTTGCGCTGAAATGCCTTGGCGGCGAAATCCAGGGAAGGCTGAAATATAGGAATGAAGAGGAAAAGGCAAGGGCAAAGAAGATGGGCATCAATGACCTTAATAAGAAATTTACAATGAATGAGCTGGCTTCAGGCGAAGAGGCAATGTTTGCAGCCACTGGAGTTACCGACGGCACCATACTGAAGGGAGTGCAGTTCCTGAGCCACGGCGCGAAAACCCATTCAATTGTCATGCGCGCAAAGACAAAAACAGTCAGGTTTGTCGAGGCAAGGCACAGGTTCGAGCATTTTCCGGATTATTGAAATAAAATTTTTAATTATAAGAATAAGAATTATGGGGTGAAATAAATGTCAACACAAGAGCTTAAGTCGACAATCAAGGATATGGTTGTTGTCGGAAAAGGCATTCTGGCTGCAGACGAGAGCGTCAAGACTGCAACAAAAAGGCTGGCGAGCATAGGCACAGAAAGCACAGAAGAGACAAGAAGGCAGTATCGCAATCTGATATTGACAGCGCCGGGCATTGAGAAGTACATCTGCGGGGTTATCCTGTTTGAGGAAACTTTAACCCAGAAAACAG
>Ga0209212_1001886_pt1 | contig 31837 bp, 28 predicted proteins | sample RifGroC2_FD_183996 | JGI IMG/M metagenome (GOLD analysis project Ga0209212, IMG submission 183996) | Groundwater microbial communities from Rifle, Colorado, USA - Groundwater C2 (SPAdes) (version 2) | ecosystem: Environmental > Aquatic > Deep subsurface > Groundwater | place: Rifle, Colorado...
CGACAGAAGGGCCAAGCTTTTGGACTTCCTTTTGCAGTTGGCGCAGACGAATCTCGTCCCTCACAGGATAACTTCCTCCCCAAAAAACCAGCCCAAGCAGAAGTAATACCGTAAGCCAGGTATTGAGCCGGGAGATCATCCTTCCCCGGGACTCCTCTCCGGCCCCGGGCAAAAAGTTGAACGCAAAGGTGGACTCTCTTAGCCCGCGCAGCGCAGTCCCAACCGCAGGAACAAAAAAGGAATGGGCCATCCCTTTATCCCCAGCCAATTTTTCCTTCCCCAAGGCGAGGAGGTCTTCGGCCTGAATCGACTCCACTCCCGACCAGAGAAGGAGATCCGCAATATATCCCCAACTGAAGAGCTTTGTAGCAGCATTCAAGCAACTATGAAAAATCGCCCGCCCGGGACCTTGAATCCATTCAGTCTGGGGCAGCCGATAGCTAAAAAGAATCTCCGGCTCTTTCCTCCACCCGTTGCCCCCGGCATCCAGCCCGACGATTTCCCACGCTTGGTTCTGGCCGCCCAAAACCAAAGCCGGACCCGAGAGCGCTCCGGCGCAAAAGAGGAGATAATTGGATAGCGCGCTCGTTGTGGCCTCAACCCCCTTGGGCCTGATGCCAAAGGGGGAGAGGGTATCGAGAATCTCATCCAGGCTCTTTTTAGGAACAGCCAACAGAAATATCCCTATCTTATCCCCCTTTTTCCCCATGGGTAAAAAGTCGTAATAGATGTCTTCGAGGCGAAAAGGAATGTGCCTCTGGATTTCATACTCCAGGACCTGCGACAGATTATCTTCAGCGGCCTGAGGCAAAGAGAGCTCGATGCCAATCACCTGATCCGCCGAAAGGCAGAGATAAAACGGGTCTCGGGCCGGATCGAAGTGGGGCAAAAGTGAACGGATCACTTCTTCCAGAGCCTGCCGACGGGAGGCGGGATCCTCCGCAAGCGAGATTTCTCTCGTCTCCTCCTCGACCAAAGAAACACGAAACAAGTCCTTGCGCATGCGCACGAGAAAGAGACGGTCCGGCATCACGTAGAGGCCGACGCTTTTGAGAAAATCGGCACGCGACAAAGCCTGAAACCAGTGAGGGTAAATCATTTTCGCCTTCGGCTATTGCAAAATGAAGATTGCAAAATGCAAAAGTCGGCCTGAATTTTCACTTTTCAATTTGCACTTTGCATTGAGCCGTTACTCAGTCCTTACGGTGTCCCGATCCACCCAGCGGAGAAGCTCAACCCCCCGCTGCCCTCCTACTACCCGCACCACCCCTCTTACCTGCCGCTGGGCGCTCGACTCCGCTTGTTGTCCTTTAGCCTCGAGCGTAATCACGGAGGGTTGCGTGAAGATAAACTGACGCAACACCGCATCCCCGGCCGCGATTCCCAACAGCCTCAGCATATCTGCCAGGGTTTTCTCGGAGAGTTTTTTCCTCTCCTCAATAAACGCCCGGCACTTCTCCAGTGGAAGTCCCAGAAGCGCTGAGCACACCTCAGCCGAGGCGGTGCGCAGGTTCACCCGATCTATCGGGCTGTCGACGGAAAATATTTCTTTCAGCCCCACTCCCCCCTCCACACCGTAGAAGAGCTCCGGGGTCACCCCCCGCACCCAAAGGAGATCCTCGACCGTATCGAAAGGCCCATTCCTGGCCGTATAGGGTGGCGAGAGAGAAAGATAGTAATCACTTTCCGCACCGTTGGCGCGATGGAGAATATCCTCGTCGCGCCAATCCAGAATGGCATCGACCACGATGCTCCTGCGCGGCTCTTCCACTCCCAGATTGGTAAAGATGCGCACCAGAATATCCTCGCCAACGCGATTGAGATTGATCTTTCCCGCCTCATCCACCAGGCGCACATGATAGAGACCTTGGCCTAAAGCTCCCTCGCGCCAATCTCCATCGAAGAGATCCGCCGGCGCTGCCGCACCCTGCCTCGGTTGCGCCGACTGCGTAAGAAGTTCGTAAAGCCCCTGCTGAAAACCCGCCAGCGCCAGATAATAGCCTTCGGTCTCCTCGGCATAACGGCGCGCCGCAGCCCCCTCTTCCCGCGCCGAAGAGGTAAACTCAAAAGCCACGACAAAAAGGAAGATAAATATCCACAGCACCAAGAGCAACGCCACGCCGCGCTCATTTAATTTCGAATTTCGAAATTCGAAATTCAAAATTGTTTTCATGGCGTCAGGACACTCATCATTATAGGAAACACTTGCTGGATTTCCTCCCCCTTTTCTCCTTGATGGCTCAGACGAACCGCCCGTGGCAGCGCCTTGCGCTCTTTGCCGTCCCACTGATCGACCCAGTTCTCCTCCCCGCCTTGAAGACCGAGATAGTCTATACGAAATCCCCTCACCCCCTGTCCCAGAACCACACTATTCCTGTAGCCCCCATTGTCCCCCTCCCCACCCAGGCGCAGGGGAATCTTCTCCTCCAGCGTTAGGAGCCCGGTCCCGTCTTCTCCTCCCTCCCAAGAGATAGTCACTTCGGACAACCCCCTACCACCCATTCCCGAGGATAAGGCTGAGACGAAGCTGAGACGGTCTTCCTGCCCGGAAAAAAAAACCGACGGGACCTCGCGCGAGGGGCGATACGGATAAGCGGAGCGGATATAGCCCGCTAACAGATCCTCTCTGGAGCGTATTTTCTGACTCTCATCCGAACGGGCCTGCGATTTTTCCACTGCCCTATGGCCCAGATAGAAAGCCCCATAAAGAGTCATAGCGATGAGCGCTAAAAGGGTGATCGCAATAGTAACCTCGATGAGGGTGAAGCCGATTTGAGATTTGAAATTTGAGATTTGAGATTTCACGGGCTTTTTTTCTTCGCCAAACGTAGGGTTCTCAGCTCCAGCTCTTTCTCGCGCGCTCCCTCCCGGTATTGCATCTGAAGCGTAACCTCCTTTAAATCCCAGCCGGTCGAGGAAAATTGGCCGTCCTCCGGGAGCGTTTTCACTTGGATCCTCCAATGATACCTCTCGCCGAAGGATCCGCTCTCTCCGCCCTCGCTGGCTCCCCGACGAATCAAAAACTCGTCGATGGCTTCCCGGCCGTAGGCTGTGGCCTCGGTGCGCTCGAAACTCCGCGCTCCCAAGCGAAGACCCAAGGAAAAAATCTCGAAAAGCGTCACCACTCCCAGGGCGACGATAGACATAGCCACTACCACCTCAAGCAGGGTAAAACCGTTTTGAGTTTTGAGTTTTGAGTTTTGGGTTTTCATTGTCTATTGCCTTGCAGCACCGCAACCCTTCCCGTGATCGGGTCGAAGCGAACGAAATATGCCCGAGATCCTTCACGACCTGAAATCCCCACCCCTCCGCCAAAAAGACTGCCATTCGGGAAAAAGAGAAACTGCCTGAGCCCTTCTTCTATCGGCTCCCCCCCCTCGATCGCTGCGATTATGACGTCCGGCGGCAAAAAGATTTTTCTCCCGCGCCACGATTCATAACTGTTTTCCTGCGGGTTGAAAATCAGGCGCTGGAGGCTGTTCTCGTGAACTGCCTTGCTTCTCAGCTCGCGAGCTGCGGCAGCGAGTGCCAAGGCGGATTGCTTTATCTCCCGCTCTCGGAGTCCTCGATCTACGGCAGGTAGGACAATCAGGCTGACCAAACTGATAAGCAACAGAACCGCCAGGAGCTCCAGCAGGGAAAAGCCCCGCCTATCCTTCCCAACTGGTGACATCGCGATTATCCCCTTCCCCTCCTGGAACCCCGTCGGCGCCGTAAGAGAAAAGGTCGTAGGGACCATGCTCTCCAGGGCTGCGATAAATATAGGCTCTTCCCCAGGGATCTAACGGAACTTCCTTCTTCAGATATGGACCATCCCACTTTTGCGCGTCGCCGGGTTGACGTCTAAGCGCATTCAGACCTTCCTGGGTTGTAGGATAGCGTCCCACATCGAGACGCAAGGTATCCAGGGCGGTACCCAGGAGCTCAATCTGCGCCTGAGTCGCCTTCACCTTGGCTTTTTCCTCCTGGCGTATGAAGCGAGGGACCACCAGAGCAGCGAGCAAGCCGATAATCACCATCACGACGAGCAGCTCCACCAGGGTAAAACCCCCGGGGGAATTTTGGATTTTGGATCGCCGATTTTGGATTGAATCTAAAATCCAAAATCTAAAATCTAAAATGTTGTTAAAACGGTAAGTCATTGATGCTGAATATCGCCGTAAGCATAGAGATGACAACCACCCCGATCACCAGACCCATTCCCAAAATTAAAACCGGCTCTAAAAGAGAGGTAAGTCGTTTGGTCGCCCGCTTCACCTCCTGGTCGTAATAATCCGCCACATTGGCCAGCATTCCTTCAAGCCTGCCGGTCTCCTCGCCCACCGCGATCATTTGCAAGGCGAGATCAGGAAACACGCCGCTTTCTGCCAGCGGTCCTACCATGCCCTTCCCTTCTCTCACCCGGCTTTGGACCTGACCTATGGCCCGCGCCACCTGGCGGTTGCCAACCACTCCCTGAACCGTCCCCAGGGCTTCTAATAAGGGCACCCCGCCTTTGAGCAGCGCGGCCAAGGTCCGGGCGAATCGCGCCGCCTCAAGCTTGCGCAACAGATCCCCTAGCACCCACAGGTTAAGTCGCCATCTGTCCCATTGCAATCTAGCCTCCGGGTTGCGGAGATAAAAGGCGCCGCCAAAGAATCCGCCGATGAGCAAAAGCAGGGCGATCCAGCCATATCGAGACAGCCCGTAACTGAAATCGATGAGAATCTTGGCCATCCATGGTAGGGCCTGGTTGACATCCTTAAAGATGAGGGAAAATTTTGGGATGACATAAATGAAAAGAATCGTGAGGGAGAGCCCGGATGCCGTGACAAGAAGCACGGGGTAGGTCAAGGCGGACTGGATATCTTCTTTGAGCTGTAAGGAACGCTCCAGATATTCCACAAGATGGCGTAAGACCCCCTCGAGGATGCCGCCGGATTCCCCTGCGCGGACCATGTTTACGTAGAGCTTGGGAAAAACCTCGGGATGCTCAGCCATACACGCAGCGAGCGATTTTCCCGCACGAACGCCTTCCAAGAGCAGTCGCACGACCTGCTGGAAATCCTTTTCAGCCAGGTTGGCCAAGATGGATAGATTGCGGTCCAGAGGGAGCCCTGCTCCAAGCAGGGCGTTTAGCTCCTGGGTAAAATGGAGGATCTGTTGCTGGGTGACCTTTTTCCGAAAAGAAAGCGCCCAGGGGATCTGGAGCTTAGTCCTAGTTATCTCGTCCGGAGCAGCGATCCTTAGAGGGACAAAACCCAATTCATGCAGACGGGAGACTACCCCGCGTTCAGCTTCAGCCTCCATGACCCCTTCGATGATCTTGCCCGCATGATCCGCGGCGCGGTATTGAAAAAACGCCATTGTTTTTCAAGTAAAAAGAAAAAAGTTAAAAGTAAAAAATTTTGCCATTTTACTTTTGCCTTTTGCCTTGCTTTCTTTACCCTTCTTCCCTCGTGACCCTGAGCACCTCCGCAAGGGTAGTAATCCCCTCGCGGACCTTCTGCCATCCGTCTCCTCTTAGGAGTTCCATGCCTTGAGTAATAGCCAGGTTGCGAATGGAGTTGGCGTCTGCCTTTTGCACAATAAGCTTGCAGATTTCGGAGGTGGCCGGCAGAAGCTCAAAGATGCCGATTCGTCCCAGGTAGCCGGTCCCGCTGCACGCATCACAACCGCCCGGTTCCCAGATGGTCGCCGGCGGATTCCCGTTGAACCCTTCAACCTTTAAACCCTTAAACGGTATTTCTTTCCGGCAATTTGGGCAAAGCCGGCGCACCAACCTCTGTGCCAGAACCCCCAGAACCGATGAGCCGAGGAGATAATCTTGCACCCCCATCTCCAACAGGCGCGAGATCGCTCCGGCGGCATCATTGGTGTGCAGGGTGGAGAAGACAAGATGGCCGGTGAGCGCAGCCTGGACCGCGATCTCTGCGGTCTCGAAGTCGCGGATTTCCCCCACCATGATGATATCGGGATCCTGGCGCACAATGGAGCGCAAGCCGTTGGCAAAGGTGAGCCCGATCTGAGGTTTTACCTGGATCTGGTTGACGCCGCCCAGCTGATACTCGACAGGATCCTCGATAGTGATGATTTTCTTTCCCGGATCGTTGATTTTCTGCAAGGCGCCGTAGAGCGTCGTGGTCTTGCCGCTCCCGGTAGGTCCGGTGACCAGGACCATCCCATGAGGCTTGGAAATCATTTCGCAGAAGTGCCGGAGAATAGCCGGGGGAAAGCCGAGGGACTCAAGATCGGCAAAAATTTGCGAGCGTTCTAGCAAACGAATCACAACGCTCTCGCCGTAGAGGGTGGGAATAGTTGCTATGCGAAGATCCACATCTTTTCCCGCAATCTTCACCTTGATCCTGCCGTCCTGGGGAAGACGCCTCTCGGCAATGTTGAGCTGGGCAAGGATCTTTATGCGAGAGATGATTGCGGCCTTAAGCTGGCGCGGCGGAGGATCGACTTCGTGCAGAATGCCGTCGATCCGATACCGGACCTTGAGCTGATTCTCAAAAGGCTCGATATGGATGTCCGAGGCGCGGCTCTCGAGGGCCCGGCTGAGCATCTGGTTTACCAGGCGAATCACCGGCACCTCCGAAGCCAGATCGCGCAAATGCTCCACTTCTTCCTCATCCACCGTCCCCTCCACCTCCCGCGCAGCAGACGGCCCCGTCAATGACTCCGTGGAATAGCCGTTGCCAAAAAGGGCTTCAATTCTTGCCGCGATCTCTTTCTCTTTGGCCAGGAGCGGTCTTACCTTGAGCGCAGTCGCCAGCTCCAGCGCATGGAGGTGGGCCAGATCCGTAGGATCGGTCGTGGCCACAAGCAGCTCCGGTCCCTCGACCTTCACGGGCACCATTTTTGTGAACTTGAGAAACTCAACGGCGTCCAGAAGAGGCTCGACCGGGAGAGGATTCAACGGAAAGTCTTTTAAAGAGACCAAAGGGATCCCGAGATGATCGCTGAGGAGCGGCAGCAGGTCATCTTCGGAGACGAATCCCAGTTCCACAACCAGGCGAGGCAACGAAGCGTGCTGCTCCTGCTGGAGTTTAAGGATCCGCTCACTCTCCTCCGCGGAGATGATCCCGCGCTCTACCAATCGCTCTTGCAGTGTAGGATAGCTTCCCATCTGTCCCTTCAACCCTTGACTCTGCCGTACCGGTCTTCCAGCCGCACCACATCGTCGAGCTCGGGTGTCGAGACCTCTAAGACATCACACTCTTCAACCGCCCTCATCCGATGTTTCATTCTGGGGGTGATATGAAAACAGGCGCCCGGTTTTAAGTTAAGGGTTTCCTTTTTTCCCTCCGCCTCAATCTCCAATTCCATGGCCCCGCGAAGGAGATGAATCGTTTCATCCTTCACCTCGTGGTACTGATAGCTGAGAGATTCACCCCTGTTGATATGGAGAACCTTGCCGACATACCTGTCCGTATGGGCCCAGATCAACTCGTAGCCCCAGGGTTTATCGACTCGGGCTGGATGATAGCTCTTCACTGCCAAACCCTCCTGGCCAAACCATCGCGGGCCGTAGCTTACTTGAATAGCTCTTTATTCTGTGAGCTTAAACCGAGAAGATCGAAACTAAAATTGAAGCTGGTCTTATCCGGATTCGTACTTCGTTTGAGAGTAAAACTCAAAGTCCAGCACTCACAATGTGAGAGGAGCTTGATCCCCCCCCGGTTGCTGGTAAACTGACCGTCACGCGCATTATAGGTCGTATTATAAAGTAGGAGCACTCGGTCTGTCAGGTGAAAGAGGGTGTTGATACCCAATGCCCCAACAATATTTCGGCGTAGCAGCCTTTCGTCTGAGAGCGTGGCGAGGTTGGCGTTATCTGCCAGCTCGGCCAGAGAGTCGCGGCGAATGAAACGGTAGCTCAAATCCAGTTGGTTGGGTCGCATAAAGTCGCGGTCCAGAACGCGATGGGTCAAGGGGCGAGGATCCAGAAGGGAAAAAACGGCCGCAGCCTGACTCATCTGCCAAGGGCCGGGATTAAGACCGGTGTCAAATCCGAGCGCCAAATAATCGAGAGGGGTAAGCCGAAAGTTCATATCCAAATCGGACAGGCTATCGCCCCCCTTCCTCTCCCGGTCAATATCATAGCTCAAGGCCAGCCTTAATCGTCCCATCTCTCTGATGTCGCCGACGTTGGCAGAGCTCACAAGCTCCACATCTCGATCTTCCGGTACCGCTATCGTCTCCTGGGCGAATTTACCCCAGAGGCGGTTGGTAAGAGCAAACGTCAACAGATTTCTTCGATTGATGCGGTCCGTCCCGTCAAAGATGGGAATATCGCGGTCCCGGACGCTGGGGATAAAGAGATAACTCATCTCAGGCTCGACGACATGCTTCATCCTACGGAGATAAGAGGTACCCAAATCATAAACCCGCCCCACAGATGTGCCCACATTGCCTCTGACCTCTACAAGCTGTCGTGAGCGGTTACGATCAAAAGAGCCTTCGTCCTGGTAAAGATGATAGGCGGTCTCGCGCAGGGCGAGATTGAAGGAGCCCGGAAAGTAGGGAAAGAGCTGAAAAGGTAGAAGCATCTCAGGCCGGAGATCCAGACGAAGCCCATCCGCCCCTTCCTTGCGCAGATAGTTCACCCCTTCCGCCCGCCAGCGAAACTCCAAAGGCGTCTCTCCCAAGACGCGACGTCCCCTGAAAAGGATCTGCGGCGTCTTTTGCAGGGTGTGTTTGTCCGGCTGGATAAAATCTTGATAAAAGGCCCATTCCCCCTGGAGGCGCATATCGTTAAAGTCCCGCAGAACCCCGAAGCGGGAGCTGGCATACCGGCTGCTCCTGAGTTCCCGCTCGCGCGGTGAATCCAAGACAAAGGTATCGATATCTCTGAGGTACAGGTCATCGCTGAATGCGGCAATGTCGCTGTAAGTCTTCCATCCCAAGGGGCTGCTCTGGCGATGGGTGGCAAACACGCTCCAGCGGTTCTTGGGAATATCCTGATCGGCGATGGTGCGATCTCCAACACTCCGGTCCTCGTTCTTGCGCAGTCCCTCGTTAAAATAGGAAAGAGCGATTTCCCCCCGCGCATCCCGGCTCAGAATAGTACGCAGTTCCCCAAAGAGCCCAACCCGCGCGCGGCTTTCCACGTCAATTCCGACGGTAGCATCGGCGCTCTTGGAGATGGCCCAGAAAAACGGCTGCTCGAACTTGAAGCCCTCCCGGCTCGAAGAGCCGAACTTGGGAAAAAGAAAACCGGTTTGCCTCTCGGTTCTCAGAGGGAAATAGGCGTAGGGCAGGTAAAACACGGGGACATCCATGAGATAGAAGGTCCCGCCTCTGATAATCGCTTCACCTTCGCGGCGCAGATCGATCTGGTCGGCCGACACCTTCCACGTGGGCGGGCCGGACTCACAGAGACAGGTGGTAAAAAATCCTTCATCGATATGATAGGCCTGCCCGGAAAATTTCTCCAGCCGTTTCCCGCTCATGCTGAGGTGGCCGGTTTCGAGAAAAATCTCACCCTGGTCGATCGTGGCAGTCTCCTGCTCCAGATTGAACTCAGCCGCTTCGGCCTTCATCTTCCACAACGGATCATCGACCGAGACCTTGCCCTTTGCCTCTGCTTGCTGGGTTTCCCGGTTGAAACGAACTTCATCGGCCTTCAAGATCATCTCTTGACGCTTGAGCTCCACATTTCCTTTGGCCTCGATCCGGCTGCCTTTTTCTTCAACCTTGAGCGAGTCTGCGGTGAGGTTAATCTCCTCCCCGGTTTTCTGGGCTGACTGCTGCCTGGTCTGCCCAAGCAACGGAGCGGCCTGCGACAAAAAGACGGCCAGCATCGTGCAAAAGGCGATATTTGAGTTAGACAACATTTCTTTCAAGTCGAACGTCCGCAAACTGCCCCTCGGACGATTGCCCAAGCGCCTCTTCGACAAGCACGGACCTTACCTCCCCCAAAAGATAAAGCGAACCAGTGACCAAAACAACATCCTCAGGGCCGGCCCGCTCCAGCACGAAACGGAGAGCCTTGGCAGGCTCCTCCAGGACTATCGCGGGGATCTTTTCACCTATAACCTCGCGAACTCTCCAGGGGTCCGCGCCCCGCTGCATGGGCACACGGCTCAGAACCGCTTCGCTGGCGACCTCCGCAAGCTCTCCTAACATATAGGCCCAATCCTTATCTTCCATCACAGCGAAGAGAAGCTTGACCTTCTTCACTCCCAGAAAATTCCGGATCTCGTCAACCAGGACCTTAACCCCTTCCCCGTTGTGTGCCCCATCCAGGATTACCATCGGATGGCGCCGGACGACCTCAAAACGTCCCGGCCAGAAGACCGTTCTCAGCCCCTCGCGTAAGGCCCCCTCTTTTACGGGGAAGTCCTTCTTCCCAACTTCTAACGCTTTGAGAACGAGCGCAGCATTGCCCCGCTGGTATCGCCCCTGAAGCCCCAGGGAAAGATCCTTCAGGTTCCAATTTAACCCTTTATAGTCAAAAAGACCACCGTCTTTTATGGCGAAGGAGAAATCCGATCCCAGGAAATAACTGGCTGAACCTTTGAGCCCGGCCATCTCTCTTAGGAACTCTGCAACCTCCGGCGGTAGAGAGCCACAGACTACCGGCACGCCTTCCTTGATAATGCCCCCTTTCTCCCGAGCAATGGAAAGGAGATCGCTCCCAAGATAAGCCTCGTGATCCTTAGAGATGGTCGTGATGATTGAAACGGAAGGCAAAACGAGATTGGTTGCATCGAGCCTTCCCCCCAACCCCACCTCCACCACAGCCACTTCAACTTTGCGCCGGGCAAAATAGACCAGGGCCATGACTGTCACAAATTCAAAGAAGGTAAGTCCAACACCCTCTATTGCCGACCGGCGCTTAATTTCCTCCGCCAGTCCCACCACTTCTTCCTGAGAGATCTCCTGATCTCCCACCCGGATGCGCTCGGTGAAAGAGACAACGTGGGGAGAGGTGTAAAGGGCAACGCGGTAACCTTCTGCGGCGAGGATGCGGTGCAGCATCGCCGCAACAGAACCTTTTCCATTGGTGCCGGCGATATGGAAGGCTGGGTAACGGCGCTCCGGATGGCCGAAAAGAGACAAGACTCTCTCTACACGGTGCAGCCGGAGGTCGATCTCTCCCCCGCGCAGATTGAAAATATAGTCTAGCGTCTCGGAGTAGGTCATGGTTAATCGTTATTGGTTACTCGTTACTGGTCAGAGCGATGGTAAAATTTGCTCTCTTCCCGCGCTGTTTACCAATAACTAATACAAACGAAATAAACAAAGTGACATTAAAAAGAATGAGATTCTTCGCTTGCGCTCAGAATGACACTCTTTTTGTCATGCTGAACGCAGTGAAGCATCTCACGCTGGATCGACGATAATGTAACATGACTTAATGCGTTTGTATTAGTAACGAATCAACGAATAACCTTTTTTGAGACCCGTTCCATCGCCCGCTTCAAACGACCCACAAACAGCCCCGCCCGTTTTACCTTTTCTTGGTTTTGATCCGCCTTTTCCATCACCTCAATCAAGGCGCTGCCCACAACCGCCGCATCGGCAAATGAAGCGATCCAGGCTGCCTGCTCAGGCGTTGAGATGCCAAAACCGACACCGACGGGAAGCGACGTGTAGCGGCGAACGCGCGCCACTTGGGCATGGAGGTGATCCTCAAAGCGCCTGCGCGCGCCCGTCACCCCTGTCACCGAGACATAATAGACGAAACCTCCGCCCTGCCGCGCAACCAGCCTGATGCGCCCGGCATCACTCGTCGGGGCCAGAAGAAATATCGTATCCAGCCCCCGGGTATCCGTCCAGCGCTTCAATTCTCCGCTCTCTTCCGGTGGAAGATCGACACAAAGGATGCCATCGACGCCTGCCCTACTAGCCTCCCGGGTAAACCGCTTGAGCCCATAGCGGAAAAAGGGGTTGTAATAGCCAAAAAGGATCAGGGGAATCTCAGAGTCGCGGCGAAACTCGCGTACCATCCGTAAGATGCGCGGGAGCGAAGCCCCCTTTTGCAAGGCGCGCTCCGACGCCCGCTGAATGGTGGGTCCATCCGCCATAGGGTCTGAGAATGGAACTCCCAGTTCGACCAGGTCTGCGCCGCTCCGCTCCAGCACACGTAAGATTTTGGCGGTCGTCTCCAGATCCGGATCTCCAGCCGTGATAAAAGTAATCAAGGCCGTTCTTCCCCGGCTCTTGAGCGCAGAAAATTTTTCGTCAATGCGGTTCATAATAAAAGGTTCAAGGGTTCAAGGGTTACAGGGTTGCAGAGTTCAAGGGTTAAGATCCAAATTACCCTTTATCCCTTTAACCCTTAAACCTTCACTCCGAGGTATTCAGCTACCGTGTCCATATCCTTATCTCCCCTGCCTGAAAGGTTAACGACGATCGTCCGGTTTTTTCTCAAACGAGGCGCAAGCCGAATCACTGCGGCAACGGCATGGGCGCTCTCCAATGCCGGAATAATCCCCTCCACCTCCGCGAGCAGCTGGAGGGCATTGGCCGCTTCCCTGTCGGTGGCGGAGACAAAATGAACCCGGCCCTGGTCACGGAGGAAACTCAGCTCTGGTCCCACTCCTGGATAGTCCAGGCCAGCCGCGATGGAATGGGTATGGCGGATTTGCCCCATGTTGTCTTGCAGGAGGTAGCTCTTGCTCCCGTGCAGCACTCCAACCTTGCCGCCAAGGACGGATGCCGCGTGACGACCGCTCTTTAGCCCCAATCCCGCCGCCTCCACTCCCACCATCTTGACGCTGCTATCTTTGAGAAAGGGATAAAAGAGGCCCATAGAGTTGCTTCCCCCCCCGACACAGGCAACCAAATAATCGGGGAGCCTTCCCGTGAGCGCCAGATGCTGCTTTCTCGCCTCCTGCCCGATGACGGATTGAAAGTCGCGCACCATCATAGGATAGGGGTGGGGGCCGGCCACGGAACCGATCATATAGTAGGTATTGCGGACGTAAGTGACCCAATCCCGGAGCGCCTCGTTCATCGCATCTTTGAGGGTCTGGCTGCCGGACTCCACGACCCTGACCTTGGCGCCAAGGAGTCTCATGCGCAAGACATTCAACGATTGCCGTTCCACATCTTCCTTTCCCATGAAGATCTCACACTCCAGACCAAACTTGGCGGCCACGGTCGCCGTGGCCACCCCATGCTGGCCCGCCCCGGTCTCCGCGATGATCCTTCTTTTTTCCATTCTGAGCGCGAGTAAAACCTGACCCAGGGTGTTGTTGATCTTATGAGCGCCGGTATGGCAGAGATCCTCCCGTTTGAGATAGATCTTGGCGCCACAGAGCTTCTGCGTCAGACGCTCGGCAAAATAAAGCGGGGTCTCCCTGCCGGCATATTCGTGGAGATAATGGCGAAACTCGCGGCGAAAAGCGGGATCGCGTCGAACCCGTCCATAGGCCTTTTCCAGTTCAATCAGGGCCGGCATGAGCGTCTCTGAAACGTACCGGCCTCCGTAAACCCCGAAGTGGCCCTGCTTATCAGGCATTCTTAGCAGCAAGGATGAACGCTTTAAGTTTTTCATGATCTTTGATTCCCGGCCTTGCCTCAACCCCGGTGCAAACATCCACCCCGTATGGTCGAACACGCCGAATAACCTCCTGAACATTTTCAGGACCCAGCCCTCCCGCAAGCACTAACCTGTCGGCTCTCAATCCTTCGAGCCAACTCCAGGGAAAAGGAGAACCTGAGCCGCCATAGCCGGGAGCCCAGGAGTCCAAGAGATAAAAATCCGCGGGAAATTCGTTAATACCGATCAACGACTCCCGGTTCTTGACGTGGAACGCCTTGATCACTTTTAATTCCCACCCGCGACAGTAGTCCTGGCTCTCTTCCCCATGAAACTGAAGGCCGTAAAAGCCCTGCCTCCCGTCAGGAAGAAGGCCATACCCGATGACCTCCCGGACCTTCTCCCTCGGCTCATTGACAAAGAGGGCTACGTTTCCGACCGCTTCAGGAAGATCTGCGAGAATCCCCCGGGCCTTTTCGGGGGTGATATAACGCGGGCTAGGAGGATAAAAGTTAAAACCCAGTAAATCGGCGCCGAACTCTACCGCCTTAAGAGCATCCTCCAAATTCGTTATCCCGCAGACCTTAACCTTAACCATAAGCGTTCAGGACTGAGTGTTGAGTCATTTTGTAGTCATTCTGAGCGAAGCGAAGAATCTAGACCCTTTGCTATGCTCAGGGTGACGCTTACCGCTTTATTGCTCAGTCCTTTGCCAGCAGTTCCCTCAGTTTCGCTCCCGGATCCGGGGCCCGCATCAGCGCCTCGCCCACTAAAAAAATATGAACCCCCAGGGTTTCCAGCCTTTTTATCTGTTCCAAGTTATCGATCCCGCTCTCACAAACCACCAGAGTCCCGGTTGGGATTAGCGGCAGTAACCGCTCCGTCGTCTCTACCCTCACCTCGAAAGTTCGCAAGTCGCGATTGTTGATCCCGATCAAACTAGCGCCGGCTTTAAGGGCGCATTCCAACTCGGCCTCCGTGTGGACCTCCACCAGGGCATCCAGGGAAAGACCGTGGGCCTGATCTCTAAGCTCTTGAAGAAGGAGGGGATCAAGCAGGGCCGCGATCAATAGAACCGCGTCGGCGCCGAAACTCTTCGCCTCGAGCAGTTGATATCCATCTAAGATGAAATCCTTGCGCAGAAGGGGCAGGGAGACCTCCTTCTTGATTCGCTCCAAATAAGAAAGACTTCCTTGAAAAAAGCGCTCTTCGGTCAGAACCGACAGGGCGCTTGCCCCATTCAAAAAAAAGTCCTGCGCAATCTTTACAGCATCGAACTCTTCGCGAATGAGCCCTTGGGAAGGAGAAGCCCGCTTCACCTCGGCAATAATATGCCGCCTGTCTGCCGTAGCACAGGCAGGCGATTTCCCCCCTAGGCTTTTCTCGAAACCCCGGCAGGGCAAATGGAACAGCGGGCGGTCTCGAAGCGCCGAAGCAGGTGTCTCACGCCGGCGGAGACCTACGACTTCGCGCACATGCCCCACTATTTGCTCTAAAAACATTTAAGGAGGATATCATAAGTTTCTGTTAGAGTCATACCGAGCCTATATTTTTCCTTTGCTCCCGCCCAAATTCGTAGTAAAATCGGCTAATTTCGCACCTGCGCTCGCGCAGCAATAAAAAGGCAGTCCTAGTACGATTGGATTATGGCGCGCCCAAAATCGACTCCTGCCGGAACCGAGCTGTTCATCGTTGATAACAGCGATGCAGATTGGAAAGTCAGGGAATATCTTCATGACTGGTGTCAGCTTTCCGAGGCTATTGATATAGCGACGGGTTACTTCGAGATTGGATCGCTTTTGGCCTTGGACAACGAGTGGCAGAAAGTTGATCAGATCCGGATATTGATGGGGGATGAGGTTTCGCGCCGGACGAAAAAAGCGTTCGCCGAAGGGTTGGAACAAGTTAAACGCCGCTTGGACTCAAGCCTGGAGGCGGAAAAGGAAAAGAACGATTTCTTAGTGGGAGTCCCGGCTATAGTTGAGGCTATCAGCTCCGGCAAGATTAACTGCCGCGTTTACCGTAAAGAAAAGTTTCATGCCAAGACATACATCACTCGTGCCCGCCAAGCAGTGGTCGGGTCATTTGCCCTCGTCGGCTCGTCGAACTTTACCTATCCCGGTCTCTCGGAGAACGTCGAGTTAAACGTGCAGATTTCAGGCCGCCAGGTCACTGCCCTCCAAGAATGGTACGAAAATCATTGGAATCAGGCCGAGGATGTAACGCCAGAGATTCTTCGGACGATTGAGCGCCACACCGCCGAACACTTGCCGTTCGTGATCTATGCCAAGTCTCTTCAAGAATTTTTTCGTGGCCATGAGATGACTGTTGGCGAATGGGAAATGGCCGGTCCTGGAAACAGTGGCTCACGAATGTATCCTACCTTAGACAAGTACCAGAGAGATGGCTACCAATCGCTGATGAAGATCGCCAATCAGCACGGCGGCGCGTTCCTGTGCGACGGCGTCGGCTTGGGCAAGACGTTCATTGGCTTGATGCTCATTGAGCGCCTGGTCGAAAAAGATCGCCAGCGCGTGGCATTGTTTGTTCCAAAGGCCGCTCGCGGCCCGGTTTGGGAAGCAAAGCTTCGACAGTACCTCCCGAATATTGGCGGCGACTTCAGCAACCTTGCGATCTATAACCACACCGATCTACTGCGCAGTGGAGAATTTCAAGAAAAACTCAACCATGTAGCCGAGAGGGCCGACGTAATCGTGATCGATGAGGCTCACCATTTTCGCAATCCGGGCCTCAAGGGCGAGGAAGGCGACCGTAAATCCCGCTATTGGCGGCTCTTTGATATTGCGCAGAGCAAAAAGATGTTTCTCCTCACCGCAACGCCTGTCAACAATCGCCTGATAGATCTTCAGCATATGATCGAGCTTTTCACCCAGCGAAGAGCTGATTATTTCAAGGAAGCGCCGTTAGGCATCCACTCCCTTCCAGGCCACTTCCGCAGAATGGAAAAGGAACTCGAACGACTGGTTTACGAAGCCGAGGGCTATCAGGTCGATGGTGCTGGCGAAACAAACGAAGTCGAAGCAGAGAAAGTTCTGGAAAACGACGCCCTCTTCCATGCTCTTGTCGTGCAGCGCAGTCGTGCCTATGTAAAAGAAAGCCAGCAGCAGCACGGCGGTGTCCAGGCGATTTTCCCCGAACGTGAAGACCCCAGAGTCGCGGAATACTCCATCAAAAAAACTTACGGTCGCCTGTTGGATATAGTGGAGAAAGCGTTCTCCAAAGAAAAACCGCTTTTCTCTTTAGCGGTTTATTATCCATTGGCGTACTACAGGAAGCCCAAAGAGGAAAGCGAAGATTTTGCCTTTAAGGAAAACCGCCAGAAACAGGTTGTGCGCTTGATCCGCATCCAATTCCTCAAGCGATTTGAGAGCTCGGCGCGCGCCTTCGAGATGTCTTGCGAGACGCTGTTTTTGAAATTACTCGCATGGGTAACAAAACACAGTCAGACGGGCACCGAGGCCAAACTCCTCGACCGCTGGGAGCGTCAGCACGCCGAACTGATCGAGCGCATTCAGCAACATCAACAAGAGTATTCCGGGCAGGAGGCCGAGGAGTTCGATGAGGACATCATCACCGAGGAAATGTTGGAAAACATCGAGGAGCTTTCCCGTAAAGACTACAAAGTCGACGAAATCCTTGCGGAAACATACCTCGACCTCGATCAAATCGCCGAATTCCTCAACGAGCTAAAGAAGTTCAAGCCATCCCACGACGACAAGCTCAACGCCTTAGTCAAGCTGCTCAAGTCGGACTCCGTCCTCAAGAAGCACAAGGTACTGATCTTTTCCGAGTTCATGGCCACGGCCCGCTATCTGAAAAAGCAGTTGATCGACGCAGGGCTTCTTGGTGTCGATGAGGTTGATAGTGCGGACAAGCGCGACCGCGGCGAAGTCATTAGGCGTTTCGCCCCGTACTACAATGATTGCTCTAGTGGCGAGCTTACCGAGAAAGGCGAGAAAGAAATCCGTGTTCTCGTTTCCACCGATGTACTTTCAGAAGGTCTCAACCTTCAGGATGCGACCCGCCTGATCAATTACGACCTACACTGGAACCCCGTGCGACTGATGCAACGGATTGGCCGCGTCGATCGCCGTCTTGACCCTTTGGCCGAAAAGAAGATGCTCACCGACCATCCGGACCAGAAAGACATCCGGGGCAAGGTTATTTATTGGAACTTCCTTCCACCCGGAGAATTGGATGATCTGTTGCGCTTGTACCGCAATGTGTCTCACAAGGTGCTCCGCATCTCGAAAACCTTCGGGATCGAAGGCAGAAAACTGCTCAAGCCTGACGACGATTACGAAGCCCTCAAGGAGTTCAACCAAGCGTATGAAGGTACTCCCTCTGCAACCGAGGCCATGCGTCTTGAATGGCAGAAGCTCTTAGAAGACGATCCTGAATTGGAAGCGCGTTTAAATGCGCTTCCGGGGCGGGTCTTCAGCGGCAAGAAACACCCGAAGGCCGATGCCAGAGCCGTTTTTTTCTGTTACGCGCTTCCTGCGCCTGGCATCGAAGCCCACGAAGGGCAGGCAGCCGACCCAAATGTTTGGAGTGAGGCAATGGGCCACACCGCCTGGTATCTCTATGACCTCGCCGACGAAGAGATTGCTGAAGAACCGACCGATATTATCAAATTCATTCGCAGCAAACCCGACACGCCCCGTCACCGCGACGTTGCGGATCAGACACTTTCGGAAATCCGCGCGAAGATAGAGAAGTACATCAAAAACACTTACCTTAAGAAAGTCCAAGCACCGGTGGGCGTAAAAGCTACGCTCAAGTGCTGGATGGAGCTTTCGTAGATAGTAGTACACCATGCCTACCGTCGATATCGAAAGACTCCGTTCCATCAAAACGTTTCCGTCGCTTGTGAAATACCTTCGCGACGAACTTGATTGGCCGATAGATACCGATGCTGTTGAAGACTTGACGTTCGAATATCAGCCGGAAGAACTCGGCCTCGACGCTAAGCACGCTGCCAAAATTAAAGAAATCAAGCAACTCCGGCCTCTCGATTCGAAGCAGCCGTGGGGCATCTTCTGGGTGAACTTCGAAAAGAAACGCTTGCCAATGGTGGTACTCCGGCGCATTCTCGGTAGCCTCGTTGTGAAGAAACGCGCCAGCGCCAACAAGATAGATCGCCCGAACTGGCAACTCAACGACCTTTTGTTCATCTCTTCGTATGGCGAAGAGGAACACCGGACGATTTCCTTCGCCCATTTCACCGAAGACCCCAGCACCGACGAACTTCCTGTTCTGCGCATTCTCGGCTGGGACGACCAGAATTCCATCATGCACCTTGACCGTGTTGCTGGCCGACTCGAGACCCACTTCCGCTGGCCGAGCAATCCCGCCGAACTCGAGACCTGGCGTCGGCGCTGGACTGAAGGTTTTACCGACCGTTACCGAGAGGCTATCCGCTCCGCTGACGTACTCATCCCTGAACTTGCCCGGCTAGCCCGCGCCATCCGCAAACGCGTCCGCGACACCCTCGACGCCGAGAACGAGCGTGGTCCCATGCGAAAACTCCTGGCTGCTGTTCGCGGGCTACTTATCCACGACATGGATGGGGACGCCTTCGCGGACATGTACGCCCAAACCGTTGCGTACGGTCTCCTTTCCGCCCGTTTCTCGCGCCCAGCCGGCCTGACTGCGCAGAACCTTGTCCAGCTTACCTCTGTTTCCAATCCGTTTCTCGAAAATCTGCTCGAAAATCTTTTTCGCCTAAACCGCGGCAAGTTCCACTTTGATGTGGATGAGGTGGGCATCAACGACGTCCTGGACCTCCTGCGTAAAACCAACATTGACGCCATCAAGGCGGCCTTTAATGACGAGAATCCCGCTGAAGATCCTGTCATCCGCTTTTACGAAGGTTTCCTGAAAGAATACGACCCTAAACAACGTATCCAGCGGGGCATCTTCTTTACCCCACGTCCCGTTGTCTCCTACATCGTCCGGAGTGTCCACGAACTTCTCCAGACCGAATTCGGCCTTGAACACGGCCTTGCCTCCACGGCGACTTGGGCCGAAATGCTCAAAAACTTTCCTAACCTCCAGCTACCCCAGGACGTCAACCCCGACGATCCCTTTGTTTGCATCCTGGACCCAGCCACCGGCACCGGTACATTCCTTTTCACCTGCATCGAAGTCATCGAGCGCACGATGAAAGACAAATGGTGCCGCGAACTTGACAAAAAGAGCTGGCATGACCCCGAAGTTCTCACCCGTTGGCGCAACTACGTGCCGAGATATCTGCTTCCGCGCCTCTACGGCTACGAACTCATGATGGCACCCTATGCCATCGCCCATCTCAAGCTAGCCCTCAAGCTCGGCGAGACCGGTTATCAGTTCCGCGATGGCGACCGCCTGCACATCTACCTGACCAACAGCTTAGAACCACCCTCAGACGTCGCTGATCCTAAGCTCGCTGACCTTTTCGCCACTCTCGCCAAAGAGGCCCAGGAAGTAAACGATATCAAGCGCCAGAAACATTTCACGGTCGTCATCGGCAACCCACCGTATTCGATACAATCCCAAAACCTCACCGAAACTGCACGCGCTTGGGTTGATCCTTATCGCTGTGTTGACGGTCAGCCGATAAAGGAAAAGGGTGCGCTGCAGTTTGAAAAGTCGCTTCAAGATGACTGTGTGAAGTTTGCGAGCTTCTCACAACACCAAATTCAGAAGTCTTCGATCGGGATGCTCGGGATGATTATGAGCCACAGCTTCATCGACAACCCTACACTTCGAGGAATGCGGCAAAGTCTTGGCCAGACCTTTGCTCGGATCTTCGTCTATGACCTGCATGGGAACTCAACACGCAAAGAAAGGTCTCCGGACGGCTCCGAAGATAAAAACGTCTTTGACATTAAACAGGGGGTAGGCATTTTGGTAGCCGCCCGGCCAAGCGCAGAAAATATTTTTGCTGTTCTTCAACACGCAGATGCGTGGGGCACTCGTGAGACCAAGTACGAAACGCTCCTACGAACTTCTGTTTCGACAAGCGGTTTTGTGTCCGTCACACTCGTGTCGCCGTTCTACCTATTCAAGCCACAGGTCGCCGCAACTCGCGAGGAATATGGGCAAGGGTGGACGATTACCGATATTTTCATCACAGGCAACGTCGGTATAATCACAGCTCGTGACAACATGGTGATCGACTACGAAGCCGCCCCACTAGTTGAGCGTGCGGAAGTGTTCCGTGATTCCCAGTTGTCGGATGAAAAGCTATGTGAGGGGCTGGAAATTTCACTCAAAAAGGGATGGGATATTGGGCGAGCAAGAGATGCCATCAAGAAGGACAAGGACCTCCGAAAATACGTAAAGCCTCTTACCTATCGGCCATTCGACAACCGACTCGTGTTTTACCACCCTTCGGTAGTCTGGGGGATGTCCAATCCCACGATGCAACACATGCTGCCGGGAGGCAATCTTGCCATGACGGTTGGTCGTGCAGGGCAGGTAATCGGTCAGGGCGAGTGGGACATCATCTACTCCACGCGGAACCTAACCGAGTTCAATCTTTATCGCCGTGGCGGGCACAACCTCTTGCCGCTTTATCTGATTCCCGACGAAGAAGATCCACAGACAGGACTGTCCGGTCATAACGCGTGGCGCTTAAACTTTACGCCAAATTTCCTAAGTGCTATCGCGAGCCGTCTTGGCCTCAGCCGAACAGGAAACTTCGGAGTTCCTCGAAGCCTCACCCCCGAAGAAATCTTCCACTATGCTTATGCGGTGTTTCACAGCCCGACCTACCGCAGCCGCTACGCGGAGTTTCTGAAGATTGATTTCCCGCGCCTGCCGTTGACCTCCAGCCTAGAGCTGTTCCGTGTCCTGGCCCGGCTCGGCGGAGAACTCGTCGCCCTCCACCTCCTGGAGTCGCCCAAACTGGATAAGCACATCACAGAGTTCGTCGGTGGTAATAATCCGGAAGTCGAAAAAGTCTCGTGGGCGAAGAAAACGGTTTGGATCGACAAAGCGCAAACCGCTGGCTTCAAGGGAGTTTCTGAAGACGTGTGGAACTTCTACATCGGCGGCTATCAAGTCTGCGAGAAATGGCTCAAAGACCGCAAAGGCCGCACGCTCACAAAGGACGACATCGCCCACTACCACAAAATCGTTGTCGCTCTTTCGGAAACCATCCGACTCATGAAGGTGATCGACGAAGTGATCGACAAACATGGCGGCTGGCCCGGTGCGTTTGCTTCTACCAGCTACAAAGAGTCGCCAGAAACTGAGATGCCGTTGGCAGCGGAAAGTAGTGCTTTTTATCGTAAAGGGGGGTCGGGAAGCGAGTAAGGGTGATCCGCTAGAAGAACGAAGTACGTTCATCCGCGGCAAACTCAACGTTCCCCGCGAACGCTTTCACCTGACATCCGATGGCCGCTACCGCTGGGCAGGGAAGGAATGTTAGCGTGCCCTTGAGCAAAATAACAGAAACGAACTTTCCTTTGTAAACGAATATAGGATAAGATTGATTGTAGACTTCTACCGAGCATCGGCGTGTGGCTGAGGGACTGGTAAGACAAGAGAGGTGACTCTCAATATGGCTGAAAAGGACAACGGGAAGCGCCAAATCAAAGGGCAAAGGTTCGTCAGCCTGTATCTGGAAAATTGGCGTAACTTCCTAAAGGTCGATATTCAACTTCAGCGCCGCGTGTTTTTGGTTGGGCCAAATGCGTCAGGCAAATCAAATCTGCTTGACGTCTTTCGCTTTTTGCATGACATCGCCGCGTCAGGCGCGGGTGGAATTCAGCAGGCGGTCAAGAAACGTGGCGGGGTTTCGCAAATCCGTTGCCTTGCGGCAAGGCAAAACCCAGATGTCGTCATTCGTGTCAAAGTTGCCGGCGAAAAAGAAACGGAGACTGGCAGCTACGAGTTGCGCTTCTCGCAGGATAATCTCAGGCGTCCGTTTGTTAGGAGTGAGCGTGTAATAAAAAATGGTCTAGAAATTTTCAGCCGTCCTAATGCAGATGACGAAGCAGACCCGGAGCGACGGACCCAAACTTATCTGGAGCAGGTGAATGTCAATCGGGAGTTTCGGGACATAACTGAATTCTTCGCCTCTGTTAACTATCTCCATATTGTTCCGCAGCTCATCCGAGAGCCTGAGAGGTCCGTTGGGAGGCAAAACGATCCATACGGAGGGGATTTCCTTGAACAAATTGCGCGGACACAAGAACGAACCCAAAAATCTCGGTTGAAGCGAATCCAAGATGCCCTGGCGGTAGCAGTTCCGCAGCTTACCGAGATTCAACTTTACCGGGATGAGAAGGGAACTCCACACCTGCGAGGCAAACATGAACATTGGAGACCGCAAGGGGCATGGCAGACCGAGAATCAATTTTCGGATGGCACTTTGCGGCTTATGGGTTTGCTGTGGGCAGTATTGACTGGACGAGGTCCTTTATTGTTTGAAGAGCCGGAGCTGTCGCTACATCCGGAAGTTGTCCGATTCATACCACAGATGTTTGCACGGATTCAGCGCCGCACTGGAAGGCAAATTATTTTAAGCACCCATTCCTCCGATCTATTACGAGACGATGGCATAGGATTAGATGAAGTATTACTCCTTGCGCCTGGCAAGGAGGGCACTGAAGTAAACCCGGCCAGCAGCTTTGTGGATATCAAGGAATTGCTTGAAGGTGGCCTCACTCTACCAGAGGCAGTTATCCCGCGAACCAAGCCGGACAAGGCTGCACAACTTTCTCTCTTTGGCGACCTAGAATAGATACCAAAAAATGATCGTTGTCTCGGCAGCTGTGGAAGGTAGCGTTGATGAAGTATTGGTAAAGCGCCTTATTTCGGAAGCAGGTGGAATTCCTGGCGAGGTATATGGCAAAAATGGCAAGCTGCCATTGCGGGCTAAAATCAACGCGTACAACAGTGCCGCAAGATATCGGCCTTGGGTAATACTTGTAGACTTGAATCATGAGGCCGACTGCGCCCCTGATTTGTGCCGGGCTTGGCTTCCGACAAAATCGCCAAAGCTGTGTTTTCGAGTCGCTGTGCGAGAGGTGGAAGCCTGGTTACTTGCTGATCGCGAGCATATTTCCAAGTTTCTTTCTATCTCCAAAACTCACATTCCTCTAAATCCCGAGCTAGAAGAAAATCCCAAGCAAGTGATGGTTAACTTGGCGGCGCTTTCGAGGCGGAGAGATATCCGAGAGGATATGGCTCCGCGTCCTGGGAGTGGCAGGCAAGTTGGCCCAGCCTACACATCAAGACTTATTGAGTTCATCAGCGCTCCACAAGGAGGTTGGCGCCCCGATGTTGCATCCAGAAACTCGCACAGTCTTCAGGGTTGTATCGGGTGCTTAAGACGACTGATCAGTACAGAATAGTAAACATCAGGGGATTTCCGGGGACGAAAAGGGAAAAAGGGTCGGGAGTCTTTTGTTGATCGGGCGCTGGTGGAGTCGAACCGGAAGTTGATCGAGATTTTTGAGGCGAAGATCAAGGCGAAGCTGGACGGCTCGGTTCTGTTCGCCACGCTCGAACCCTGCGCTCCGGATTCGCGCCATCCGCCGAAGATGAGCTGTACCGAACGGATCGTCCTGTCTCGGATCAAAGAAGTCTGGGTGGGAATCGAAGACCCGGACCCGAAGGTGGACCGTAAGGGGATCAAATACCTTCAGGACTCCGGCGTCACGGTACACATGTTCGACCGCGACCTCCAGGAGGTTATCCACGCGGAGAATGGGGACTTCATCGCACAGGCGATGGAGCGGGCCGAGACGGCGCGGAGCGCGAAGCAACTAAAAGAGACCACTCTCTCTCCGTTCGAAAACGCCTTGGCTGCCTCCGCCGTCAAGGATTTCTCGGATGAGGCACTGGAACGATACCGCGCGCAGGCCAAGATCGCGGATGCCGCCGATTCGTCAGCTTTCAAGCGCCGTTTGCTGCAGCAAGGGTTGCTGAAAAAGGAAAAGGCGCGGTTGGTCCCAACCGGCTTCGGTTTTCTTCTCTTTGGCAAAGAGCCGCGCAGGATTCTCCATCAAGCAGGTCTCCTGGCCACGATCCATTATCCCGACGGCAAAGAAGAGCCCCGAGATTTTGACGATCCACTGGTTCTGATTCCTGATCTGCTCGAAAAGTGGCTTGGCGATAAACTGCCCAACGTGATCGACCGGAGCCGGATGCAGCGTCGAGAGCATCCCGCCCTGCCCTTCGAGATGGTGCGCGAAGCGGTGGTCAACGCACTTATTCATCGGAACTACGACATCACGGGCGCAAAATGCCAACTCGTGGTCACGGAAGACACCATCACGGTCAAGAGCCCAGGCGCGCCGCTATCGCCCATCACGCTGAAGCAACTGCAATCGTTCACCGCTCCCATGTTGAGCCGGAATCCGGCGTTGCACTATGTGTTCGCCCGCATGGGGATGGCAGAAGAGCGCGGGCTGGGCATCAAGTCCTTGAGGGATGGAGCTGAAAAACTCGGCTTGCCCCTTCCGAAGTACACCTTCGAAGACCCCTATCTGGTGCTGACGCTTTACCGTTCTCCAGAAAGCGCAACTCACGTCTTGAAGCCCAACACCATCGACTCTTTGAACAGGGACGAGCGGGCCGGTTGGGAGTTCCTAGCTTTGCGGTCTGAAGTAACGATGGCGGAGTACGCCGGACAGATGAAGTTTGATAAACGAAAGGCCCAACGCCACTTGAAACATTTCGTCGAGTTGCGTCTCCTTCGCCCAGTTGGCTCCGGACCCGCGACAAAGTATAAGGTCCTGCGACCATGAGCGCGACAGCAATCCCGACAGAATGTCGCGATTCTTGGCCTCGAATGGCCGATATGCGGGAATCGCGACATTTTTCGCGACAAAGTGTCGCGATTCCCTGGCGATTCGTTTTCGCCACCACCTGGCAGGAGCGGGCAATTGTGCAACGGGTCATTGCACAAATCTCCTGGCGGCAGAATATCGCCCTGATGGAGCGGCTGGACTATCCTGAGGCCCGACTAGGTACGTCCAACAAGCCGTTCAAAACGGGCATTCCATTCGGCTGGGTTTTTCGCGCATCCGGACAAGAAGCCGGACAATTTGTCCGGATTCTTGCAAGACATCCACCTGGAATCAGGAATCCCGCCACTTTAGCGAGATAGAGTCAAAGGTGTGCAGATGAAAACGATCAAGGACATGCCGGAACACAGCCGCCCACGCGAGAAGTTGCGGGAGAAGAGCACTTCCGCTCTCGGCCTGCTGGGCTACGCCTTCAGCCCGCCGAAAATCCAGCCAGTTTGGCGATATATGGGCATGCCTTGCGCGCTTGGGTGGATATCCCGCCAAATATCCCGCCAGCTTGGCGGGATGCCGGCCATGGCCATCCTATGAAAACCATCAAAGACTTACCGGAACACAGCCGCCCGCGTGAGAAACTGCGGGAGAAAGGCGCGACTGCTCTCACGGATGAGGAACTCGTCACCGCGATTCTTGGGATGGGCACCGCCGGCGTTGACGTGCGAACGATTGGCCGGCAGGTTGCCGGTTTGATCCGAGAGCACAAGGCCGGGTTGACGCTCGATCACTTGCAGGCCGTTCCCGGCGTGGGACTCGCCAAAGCTGGTCAAATACTTTCGGCATTTGAACTCGCCCGCCGTCACTTGATTAAGGATGCCGTGAAGATCTCTTGCGCCAAGGATGTTTTGCCGCTCCTGGCTGACATAGCAGGCAAGCAGCAGGAGTATTTCGTTTGCATCTCACTGAACGGCGCGAATGAAGTCATAGAGAAACGCGTTGTCACGATTGGCTTACTCGACAAAAACCCAGTTCACCCGCGCGAGGTCTTTGCCGATGTTATCGCCGATCGGGCCGCCGCTGTGATCTTCGCCCACAATCACCCATCCGGCGAACTCCAACCGAGTGAAGCCGACTTACGCATCCATGACCAGTTGACCGAAGCCGGAAAGATTCTCGGACTTCGTGTCCTGGACCATGTGATCGTGACTAGGAAAGGGCACTACAGTTTCCAGGAAGCCGGTTTGATCAAGGGGTGATGACGGGAGATTACAAGATGGAGGGATTTCCGGGAGGGAAAAAGGGTCGGGAGTCTTTTATTGATCGGGCGATGGTGGAGTCGAACCGGAAGCTGATCGAGATTTTTGAGGCGAAGATCAAGGCGAAGCTGGACGAGATTTGGGGAGCGGTGTAGTTTGGGGTAGAATACTCGAATGTTTCATGTATAAGGAGACGCATATGGCAGCAAAACCGAGGCTCTGGCGAGAGTTGGAGGGATTGCCGGCGGAGACCCTGGAGGAGGTCGAGGAGTTCATCACCTCCTTGAAAAAGCGCAAGGGCAAGAGGGAAACGCCCGGTCGTAACGGAAAGGTGTTGGCGAAAAGGCAACTGTCCGCGATCCGGAAGTGGGCGGGAACAAACCTAAGGGCAGGATTTGCGGGGAGAGAACATGATGCGATCCTGTACAGGGAAAACAGGTGATCTTCGTTGACACCGGCGCCTGGTTTGCTGTGGCTGTGCGGGATGACCCAGACCACACGGCCGCCATGAGATGGCTGGCGAGGAACCGCGAGCCGTTGGTTACCACAGACCATGTCTTGGCGGAAACCGCGACCCTGATTCGGATGCGGGACAAAACCGCGCGCGGTCACCGCCTGGCGGTCCGACTTGCAACGTCTATTCTCAAAGAAGAAGCGGCCATTCTGCAAGACGTAACCGGACAAGATCTTCAACACGCTCTAAACGTCTTTCGGGATTACACGGACCACTTGTTCAGCTTTGTTGACTGTACAAGCTTCGCCGTCATGCAGAGACTTGGCATCACGCATGCCTTTGCCTTCGACCGCCACTTCGATGAGTATCCCGGAATCAGCCGCGCCCCTCGCTCCTAAGCGGGGCAGGCGCATCAAATAGATAGCGGTGCCACATGCTAGGAAATTTAAGGGGTCGGGAGTCTTGTCGAGGGGAGACCGTTCCCGAAGGCATCCCGCCTGCCGTCCCGTGGGAACAGTTAGAGAAGAAACGGAAAATCCCGGCAAAGGTGAAGTCTATTCGCGGCAAACTCAACGTCCCCCGCGAACGCTTTCACTTAACCTCAGATGGCCGCTACCGCTGGGCAGAAAAGGAATGAGCACATCACCCACTGCCAAGTCACGAACTCTATTCCGGCAGGTCTTCTTGGTGCAGCAGTTGCTCCCGATAGATCTGAAAAGCACCCGAATAAATCCCAGAGATCAGATAGATAACCTGGCCCTGTAGGATGCTCCGAGTGACCTGGGTGGGGTCCGGTCTTGGATCTTGTATGTCATCTCAGAAGAAAGTCAAAAGTAAAAGTAAAAAATTAAAATTGAATGGGATAGGCAATCACGGTTCGGCTTTGCTTGACTCTTTAGCCCTTGCTTGGTAGTTATTGAATCAATGGACCTCAAGGAATTCGCCAAATACATCGGCGAGAAATCTCCCTCTGTGCTGCTCCACCGGGCTCGGAAAGCCAGCCTAAGGCGTATCCTCGCGCACGAGGAAACGCTGGAGGCGTCACGTAAGAAACCGGCGAAGAAGCGCACAGGAACCAAGTAGTTGCTCTATATTGACACCTCCGTTCTGCTGGTCTATACCCTCACGCAATCGGCCGAAAAAAGTCGCTATCCAGATACGGAAAGATTCTTCGCCAACATCCTTGCCGGCTCCCTTTCGGGCGCGACCTCCTTCTACGCCCTGCACGAGGTATACGTATTTGCCCTGGATAATGCCCCGGACTTTCCTACGGGCGCAGCCTTCGGCAAGGCCGCTTTAGAGAAGATCCTTACACTCCCGCTGCACATTCTTCCTTTTCTGGCGCGCAGCGAGCGCGCCCGCCATGCTCGCAAGTTCACGGCCCTGCGCGACTCTAGTGACCTCCCCCCACGCCATTACCGCTCTGGTTTACGGGTGTGAAGCGATCGTCGCCTACGACGATCACTTCAAAGCAATCTCCGATTTCATCCCCTATAAGAGTCCTGGCGATTATGTCTAAGAAAGACTAAGGTCGGATTTCTGCGGTCAGTATAGCAATTGACGAAAATCAGCCGGCATTGGTCATCTGAACAAGCTGATCGAGTTTCCCCTGGGCCTTGCCGGAATCGATCGATTCCGCAGCTAAACGAATCCCCTCAGCAATAGAGCCGGCCGCTCCGCTGACATAGAGGGCGGCGCCGCTATTGAGCAATACCACGTCTCGCCTGGGCCCTTTTTCTCCCCGCAGGACTCTCTTCAAGGCATCGGCGCACTGCTCGGGGTTTCCCCCTTGTATCTCTTCCAGGCGACAGCGCTTAAGGCCTACCTCCTCAGGAGTTAGAGTATAATTGCGGATCGCGCCGTTGCGAAGTTCGGAAACTCTGGTCGGCCCGGAGAGAGAGATCTCATCCAACCCTTCGAGCCCATGAACGATCATCGCCCTCACTGTGCCCAAGTTTTTTAACACCTGGGCGATCAATTCGGTGAGCCCTCCGTCATAGAGACCGGTGAGCTGATGGGTCGCCCCCGCAGGATTGGTCAGTGGACCCAGGAGATTAAAGATGGTTCTGATGCCGATTTCACGTCTCGGCTGGACGGCATACTTCATCGCCTCGTGCAGCAGCGGCGCGAAGAGAAAACCTATGCCAATTTTCTCTAAGCACTCCTCGACTTTCTCTTTCGAAGCATCAATCTTGACTCCTAACGCCGCCAACACATCGGCGCTCCCCGACTTGCTGGAAACCGAGCGGTTCCCATGCTTGGCCACAGTAATCCCCGCACCCGCCACGACAAAGGCCGACGCCGTTGAGATGTTAATGGTCCCTTTCTGATCCCCTCCTGTGCCAACAATATCGAGCACAAGATCGGCTTTGGCCCTGACGCGGCTAACCTTCTCCCTCATGACCCGCGCAGCCCCGGTGATCTCCTGCACCTTCTCTCCTTTCATCCGCAATGCGGTTAGAAATGACGCCACCTGTAAGGGAGTGGCCTCCCCGGTCATGATCTGATTCATGACGGAGATGGTCTCCTCTTCGGAGAGATCTATCCGATTGACCAGCTTCTCAATGGCCTCCCGTATGTCCATAAATTGACTCCCTGGTTACCCGGATGCGAGTTATTAATACAAACGCATTAAGTCATGTTACATTATCGTCGATCCAGCGTGAGATGCTTCACTGCGTTCAGCATGACAAAAAGAGTGTCATTCTGAGCGAGAGCGAAGAATCTCATTCTTTTCAATGTCACTCTGTTTATTTCGTTTGTATTAGTAACCAATTATCGACTCGTGGTGATCGACTTCGTGAAGTTTTCCTTTGCCTTTAACTTTTCTTGCAGCGCTTTAGCCTCTTCCTGCGTCCCCAGGCGGCCCACGCGCACACGGTACCAGGTGCGCCCTTTGATGCTTGTAGGCAGCACATAGGCATCATACCCCTTATCCTTGAGTTTCTTGGCCAGGCTCTTCGCATCCCGCTCGAGTGGATAGGCATTGACCTGTACGGCCCATGCCTTCTCTCGCGTCTCGGCCTTGGCCTTCGATCCTTCTGCCCCTGGAGTTTTCTGGAGCGGCGAGACTTTTTTTGCCTCCGCCGCCGGCGCGCTTTTCTCTGCCACCGCCTTCTCCTGGACTTTCTCTACTGTCTTAACTTTCTCCACGGCCGCGGCTTTTTGCTCCTGGACAGGCGGCTTTGTCTCCTTGCTCGCCGATTTTGCCGCTTTCTCTGCCGGTTTGATCTCCTTGGTCGCCTCCACGCGCGTAGCCGCCGCACCGGCCGGGGCCTTCGCCAAGGTATCATAGAAAGTCATTTCCTCTTTGCCTGGAGCGCCGGGCGTCGCTGATCCCTGGGACAAAGGCTGGACAGGAATCTTAATCAACGGCTCCTCTTTCTTAAGAAGCTTTCTCTCTTCAATCCCCTGCCCTATCAGGATACCCAGCAAGAAAACGACGGTCGAGGTAATCGTAATCCCCACCGCAAGGACAAGCAGTTGCCCGCGCGTCCAATAATAGAGGCCTTGGCCTCTTCCTTTGCGATTTTCCGCCATAAATTATTGCCTCAGAGCGATTGTCTGCTCATTTCTGGCGGCCATCTTTGAGGGCGCCTGTATCCCCAACAGGAGCAATCCCTTACGGATAATTTTCTGCACATTGCGCACAAGCAGGAGGCGCGCTCGAGTCAGGGCGAGATCATCCGAGATCACCCGGAAGCGGTTGTAATAACGATGGAAATCTCCCGCCAGCTCAAGGAGGTAGAAAATCACCCTGTGCGGCTCCAATTCCTTGACGCTCTCCTCCACAACCTCGGGAAATTGGACTATTCGTTTGATGAGATCCGTCTCTTCCGCAAGCACCAGCCGCTCGATCTCGACATCCCGCAGCGTCAAATCCTCCACCCGGAGCCCCCCCTGACGAGCCTGCTCGAAGATGCTGGCGATACGGGCATGGGCGTATTGGACATAAAAAACCGGATTCTCGCTTGACTCCTTTTTGGCCAGTTCCAGATCGAAATCCAAATGGCTGTCCGACCTTCGCATGAGGAAAAAAAACCTCGCCGCATCCCTTCCTACCTCCTCCAACACCTCGCGCAAGGAGACGAATTCTCCCATGCGCTTTCCCATTCGAACCGGCTCGCCGCCCCGCGTGAGGTGCACCATCTGGACCAAAACGACCTGGAGGAGATCGGGATCATACCCGAGAGCTCTTATCGCAGCCTTGAGGCGAGGCACATAGCCGTGATGGTCCGCACCCCAGATATTGACCAGCTTCTTATAGCCGCGCTCGTATTTGTTTCGATGGTAGGCAATGTCGCCGGCGAAGTAAGTAAGCTCGCCATCGCTCTTGACCACCGTTCGGTCCTTTTCGTCTCCATAAGCGGTCGCCTTAAACCACTGCGCCCCTGCTTCGGAGTATATCAATCCACGAGAGCGCAAAAGCTCGATCGTTTTTTCCACTTCCCCACGTTCTCTCAGCCCCTTCTCGCTGACATAGGAATCAAAGGTAATGCCGAATTTTTCCAAATCGGCGCGGATCCCGTTGAGCAACGTCTCGCCGCCATAACAACTGAGAAAATCCACCGCCGTTTCCCTCTCCTCCGATAGAAATCTTTTTCCCCAGCGCTGGTTGATCCCCGCTGCCAGATCCTTGACGTAGTCTCCCCGGTACCCTTCCTCAGGAAAGTCCGTCTTCTCGCCGTAAAGCTCCCGGTAGCGCAGGTAGAGAGAGAGCCCTAGTTTCTCCATTTGTCCCCCGGCGTCGTTGACATAGTACTCCCGCTCTACATCATACCCGACCGCTTCGAGGAGGCGCGCCAGGACATCGCCGATCACAGCTACGCGTCCATGTCCCACGTGGAGCGGACCGGTGGGGTTGACGCTGGCAAACTCTACCTGAACT
>Ga0209212_1001887_pt1 | contig 31826 bp, 32 predicted proteins | sample RifGroC2_FD_183996 | JGI IMG/M metagenome (GOLD analysis project Ga0209212, IMG submission 183996) | Groundwater microbial communities from Rifle, Colorado, USA - Groundwater C2 (SPAdes) (version 2) | ecosystem: Environmental > Aquatic > Deep subsurface > Groundwater | place: Rifle, Colorado...
AAAAAGGGCCTTAGGCCTTTTTTATTTATTAACTCGGTTTATTGAATGAAATCCGAACTTTTTTTCAAAATAATCCGGACGAAAATTCTTAAAATTCTTGAATTTGAATTTTATCCACCTCTGGAGGACGGAGCGAAATTCGGGGGGTTTGGGGGGAGATTTTCGCTCCAATTTTTCCGCTTTCGCTTTTTTATTGCCCTTGTCCCAACCCACCCGTACGCGGGCAATAGATTTGTGCTCCTTTTAATATAATAACCCAATTTGGGTTATACTACAATAAGATATATCATATATGTAATATGTCAAAATCAATTTATTCAAAAGAATATCAAAATATTATTAAAAAGCTTAAAAAAGCTCGTCTTAATGCTAAATTAAAACAAGAAGACGTGGCCGAGAAGTTAAACAAACCACAGTCTTATATATCAAAAATTGAAAGAGGAGAGAGAAGGCTTGATGTTGCGGAAATGAAAAAATTTGCGAAATTATATAATAAAGATATTAATTACTTTATAAAATAAATATGAAATATTGTATTGAATGTAGCCGTAATAAGGCGACTCAGGGAGATTTTTGTGACTCCTGTTTCAATGAAACAAAAATATGCCGTAGGTGTCAACAACGGAAAAGTATTTTTGAATTTGAAAAGAATCAGAAAAGTATTAGGGGTAAAGTATCAAGAAGGGGTGAATGCAGAGAGTGTCGTAAGTGGAAACGACCTTTACCCAAGAAAGCAAGAGAGGAATTTGAAAAAACAAACCCACAGCCACCTATAGGTAAATCTTTTCATTGCCCTATTTGTGATAAAACAATAATCAGGCAATATAAAAACGATGTTGTATTAGACCACTTCCACGATACTGGCGAGATAAGGGGCTGGATTTGTAGAATGTGCAATAACAGTATGGGAATGATGGAGGATAATGTGAGTATACTGAAACGAGCTATAAAATGGCTGCAGGGTACTTTAAAATAGAGGTTTTTGCCTTAATCTTTCTTCAGCTATTTTACAATACTCAGAAGAGATATCTATTCCGATGAAGTCTCTTTTATTAAGTTTAGCCATTTTACACGTAGTTCCACTGCCACACATTGGGTCAAATACCACATCACCAGGATTTGACCAACTTGTGATATGGTCTTGCGCCAACTTTTCTGGGAATATAGCGGGATGTTTATAAGCAATATCATCACTTGCAGAATGCCCCCTCCCTATGAGATATTCCCAAACATTCGTTCGTCTACCATATTTAGAATACCCGGCTCTTTTTAGCTTTAATAATGTACCATCAGGCAGTCGTTTTGTTCCGCTATCACCATCTCGCTCATCTTTATTTTCTCTGTCTTTTAGGAGGTTTATTGTCTTTGGTGCGCCTTTACTCAGTATAAACATATACTCAAAAGCCTGCCAGTATGTCTTATTATTACCAACCGCACCACGAGGAGTTTTGAGGTATATCATTGTATCAAAAAGATTAAAACCTACTTGCTTGAAATATAGAGCTTGTCTAAAAGATGTTCCTGTTTCTTCGCCTTTAATCGTTTGGTCTCCAACAACCCATACAACAACTCCACTCTTTTTCATAACTCTGAACAAACCTTTTGCCATACCTTCAAAGTTGAATGAGTATCCATTATAGCTTCTCAAATTGTCATATGGAGGAGAGGTAACTACAAGGTCTACGCAATCGGAGGGCATTGCTTGCATAACCTCTATGGCATCGCCACATATAATTTTATTTAGTGGCACTTCTGTATATTTTTTAATTTCTTTATATTCGGGAAAATGTATTGGCGATCTTGCTTCTTCGCGAATAACATCGAGTACTATTCCTTGTATCGAAATATCACGTCCATTTCTAAAAATAAGCGGTTTCATTTTTTTATTGGCCGGTTGTAGACGGATATACCCCCTCTCTTTATAAAATTTCTTTAAGGTGGCTTCGTGATTGTCAATGAGAGCCACTACCCTTTGTCCGTTTTCGGCTGTCTCTTGCTGACGGACCAAAACAACATCCCCGTCATTTATATTTTCATCAATCATACTACTACCAGTTACACGGAGAGCGTAAACTTCCGACGAGGAAGGAATTTTGCTTTTTGGAACGGCAATCATTTCTTTGTCTTGGATTGCTTCAATCGGCTGACCGGCGGCAATAGTCCCCAAAAGCGGAATTTTTACCAGAGGTTCTTTTGAGGAAATACTGATTGAGCGCGCCTTGTTGTCTTCTTTTGATAAATATCCCGAATCGCGGAGCTTGGAAACATGAAAATGAGCCGTGGAAACTGACGAGAGTTTTAATTTCTTCCGTATTTCGTGAAGTGTGGGGGCGTATCCTTTCCGTTCCTGATAATCGGTTATGAAATCGAGGGCTTGTTTTTGCCTTTTTGTGAGCATAGTGATATTATAGAAAATAAATCGAAAGTCTAAAAGGACGAGTTATCCACAACAGAATTGTTGCCGTTTCGAAATTCATACGATCGTGAAAATATCGCAACGGATTTTTTGTGATTTTTTTAATGTAGATTTATTGTAAAAACTTTATTGCGAAAACAAAGAGGCGGCGCCTAGGGCGCCGGCGTCCCGGCCCAACTTTGACTGACTGATTTTAATGTTTTCTCTGGTTAAGAGAGATAAAATCATCTCCCGCATTTTTTCTTGAGCGGTTTTTAAAATCAAATCTCCGGCGTGACTTATTCCTCCCCCAAGCACAATAATGTCAGGGTCAAAAATATTAGCCAAATTCCCAAGCCCCACGCCCAGCCATCTTCCCAAATCCGCGTAAATTTTTATGGCTTCTTTGTCTCCCGCTCCGGCCCTTTTTTCCAACTCCAGCGGGGACAAATCGGAATGGCGCTTAATAAACTTCTCCGAGGCGTAGGCTTCCAAACATCCTTTAAGCCCACAGCCGCATTCCGGCCCATCCGTATTTATCACCATATGCCCTATCTCTCCGGCGCTTCCCCGAGAGCCGCGGTATATTTTATTATTTATCACTATTCCTCCGCCCACGCCGCTTCCCAAAGTAAGCATAATTAAAATCCCCTTTTTCCAACCCTTACCCGCGCCCAACAAACTTTCAGCCAAAGCCGCGCAGTTGGCGTCGTTTTCCACCAGGGTTTTCAGGTGAAATTCTTTTTCCAATTCTCCGGCTAAATCAACATTGGCCAGCCCGGTTAAATTGGGAGGATTGGAAACAATATTTTTTTTGATGTCCAAAGGGCCCGGCAGACCAAGGCCGATTCCTTTTATTTCCGGATAAGAAACTAAAAGTTCTTGGATAATTTCTTTAATTTGTTTTAAAATTTTTTCTTTATCGTCTCTGGCTAAAACGGCCTGCGTCGCCTGTTTCCGGATTTCGCCGTCAAAAACAACTCCGTTAATTTTAGAAGCCCCGATATCAAGACCGATATATTTTTCAGGCATGCGTTTGGTATTTTAAGCCGAAAGAAACGACAAGTTTTTGGAACTCCTCTTTTTCAATGGTTTCTTTTTCCATCAAACGTCCGGCAATGGCTTCCAGAATATTTCTGTGTTGGGTTAAAATCTGCTTGGCGGTTTTAAAAGCGTTCTTCATAAATTTGCTTACTTCCTGGTCAATCAAAGTGGCCACCGACTCGGAATAATTTTTTTCCGTGGCAATTTCTTTGCCCAAAAATATCAGCTCTTCGGTGTCGCCGAAAGTAATCGGCCCCAATTTTTCCGACATCCCGTATTTGGTCGCCAAGGCCCGGGCCACGTCAGTAGCTCTTCGCAAATCATCAGCCGCGCCAGTGGTAATATCCTCAAATATCAACTGCTCAGAAGCATAGCCGCCAAGAGAAACCGCCAGTTCCTTTAAGAAATGGGATTTTGAATACAAATGCCGGTCTTCGATTGGAAGTTTAAGAGTGTAGCCGGCGGCCCGGCCTCGCGAGACAATGGAAACCTTGTGAATCGGGTCGGTGCCCGGAAGAACCGCCGCCACCAAAGCATGGCCGGCTTCGTGATAGGCGGAAATTTTTTTTTCTTCTTGGGTTAAAAGATGACTTTTTCTTTCCGGGCCCAAAAGAACTTTTTCAATAGAAATAAGCAAATCCGATTGAGTGATTTCCTTTCTTTCCTGACGGGCGGCCAAAATCGCTCCTTCGTTCATCAAATTTTCCAAATCGGCCCCGGAAAATCCCGGAGTGCGCTCGGCCACTTGTCTTAAATCAATGTCTTTTACCAACGGCTTTTTTTGAGAATGGATTTTTAAGATTTCTTCTCTGGCTTTCAAATCCGGCAAGTCAAGCACCACCCGGCGGTCAAACCGGCCCGGACGCAAAAGCGCCGGGTCAAGCACATCCGGCCGGTTGGTGGCGGCCATCAAGACCACCTGGTCGTGCGGCTCAAACCCGTCCATTTCCACTAAAATCTGATTTAAAGTCTGCTCTCTTTCGTCATGCCCTCCGCCCAATCCGGCTCCCCTATGCCTTCCCACCGCGTCAATCTCGTCAATAAAAATAATGGAGGGCGCGGCTTTTTTTGCCTCCTTAAACAACGACCTGACGCGCGAAGCTCCGACGCCCACAAACATCTCCACAAATTCCGAGCCGGAAATATGGAAAAACGGCACGCCGGCTTCGCCGGCCACGGCCCGAGCTAAAAGAGTTTTGCCGCTGCCGGGCGGACCCATCATCAAAACCCCTTTGGGAATTTTGGCGCCGATATCCAAAAATTTCTTGGGATTTTTCAAAAAATCAACAATTTCTTTTAATTCTTCTTTGGCTTCTTCCACCCCGGCCACATTCTTAAAAAGCACCCGGTTTTTGCTGTCTTCGGGGCTGACCACTTTGGCCCGCGACTGGCCAAAACTAAAGGCCTGAAACTGAGAGGATTTAACCTGGCGCGAAGCCAGCCAAAAAAAGAAAAAAATGAAAAGCACCGGAAGCAAAAAAGGCAAAACCGCGCCCAACCAAAACAAAGCGCCCGACTGTTCTTTAACCTCCAAAACAATGCCAGCCATGATTTCGGAAGATAATCCGTAATTGGCAAAAGTTTGGGAGATGGCTGATTCGGACTCTTTTTTTGAACTCTGAAAAGCTCCGCTTTTCAATTCTATTTCCAGCGCTTCTCCTTTGACCGTGATTTTTTTCACCGTTCCTTGTTTAATTTCTTCCACCAGCCGGGAAAGGGAAATTTCTTCGGTTTTTTTGACTTTTCCGGCAAAAAAAGAATAAGCCCCGGCCAAAATCATAAAAATCAAAAGCCCGACAAAAAGATTCTTGGAAAGATTTTTCATAAACTTTAATTATACACCAATTTAATATAGTATTCAATAATGCGAGAGAAAATTTTTGCCAACGCCCTGAATCAAATTTATGAACTGGGGCCCAAGCGCCTGATTCTTCTAAAAAATTATTTGGGCGGTTTTGAAAACGCCTGGGGCGCGTCAAAACAGGAAATTGAAAAAATAACCGGACTGAAAGATTTTAATGATTTAAGAAAAAATATTGACCCGGAAAAAGAATGGGCCATACTGGAAAAAGAAAATATTAAAGTTATAATGCCCGAGGATGAAAACTATCCTCAAAAACTTTTAGAAACTCCTTATCCGCCGGCCATCCTTTATGTAAAAGGCGAGCTACCCGAGCCAAGCGCGCTGCATCTGGCGGTGGTGGGAACAAGAAACATTTCAACTTACGGCCAAGAAGCCTGTAAAAAAATAGTGAGAGATTTGTCCCAAGCCGGCTTGGTGATTGTCAGCGGTTTGGCCTCGGGCATTGACGGCCTTAGTCATAAAACCGCCATTGAAAACAAAGCTAAAACCATAGCTGTTTTGGGTTCCGGGCTCTGGGAAAAGGCGCTTTATCCTCCGGAAAACAAAAAACTGGCCCAAATAATCGCGCAAGGCAACGGGGCTTTAGTCTCGGAATACCCCTACCGAATGCTGGCCACCCGCTTCAGTTTTCCTCAAAGAAACAGAATCGTGGCCGGCCTGACAACCGGCACTCTGGTGGTGGAAGCGCCGGAAAAAAGCGGAGCGCTGATTACCGCCTATCTGGCTTTAGACTACAATCGCGACATTTTTGCCGTGCCCGGCCCGATTTTTTCAAAAAACTCGGCCGGCGCCAATAATCTTATCAAAGCCGGAGCCAAAGCCGTAACTGAAGCCAAAGACATTTTAAAAGAATACGGATTTGAAATTCCTTCTTCGGAAAAAAATATTTCCCTTTCGGCCAAAGAAAAAATTGTTTTGGAAGCTTTAAACGAACCGATGCCGGTGGACGAGATCATCGCCAGAACCGCCCTTAAAACCGAGGAAATCAATTCAATTTTAAGCCTGCTTGAAATTTACGGCCTGATTAAAAACAATAGAGGAGAAATATACAAAATATGAAACTAATAATAGTAGAGTCGCCGACCAAAGCTAAAACCATCTCCCGATTTTTATCGGCTGATTTTAAAGTGGAGTCAAGCTTTGGCCATATCCGGGATTTGCCCAAGTCAAAGCTAGGCATAGACATAGAACATAATTTCGAACCCCAGTATGTGATTCCCGCCAAATCAAAAAAAAAGGTTGGAGAACTTAAAAAACTGGCTCAAAAAACCGAGACTATAATTTTAGCCACTGACGAAGACCGCGAAGGAGAAGCTATTGCCTGGCACCTTACCCAAGCTTTGGGCTTGGGAAATTCGAAATTCGAAATTCGAAATTCGAAATTACCAAGGGTTAAACGAATTGTTTTTCACGAAATCACCAAAAAAGCCATTGAACAGGCGCTCTTAAACCCCAGAAACATTGATATGAATCTGGTTGACAGCCAGCAGGCGCGAAGAATTCTTGACCGCTTGGTCGGCTACAAACTTTCGCCTTTTTTGTGGAGAAAACTTATGAGAGGGCTTTCGGCCGGCCGGGTTCAATCAGTGACTCTTCGGTTGATTGTTGATAAAGAAAATGAAATCCGGGATTTCAAATCGGAAACTTATTGGACGATTGTCGCAGGATTAAGGACCTCCGACCTCCACGTGGAGGTCGGAGGTCCGCAGGCCTTTGAAGCGATTCTAATAAAAATCAGCAACCAGTCAATCCCTAAGCCCGGGCTGCGCGAGAAAAAAGAGGTTGATGAAATTTTAGAAAATTTAAAAAACAGTCAATGGGAAATTATCGCTCTGGAGAAAAAAGCGCTGGAACGTTCTCCTTATCCGCCTTTTACCACCAGCACCCTTCAGCAAACCGGCTGGCAGCGCTTAAGATTTTCCGCCAAAAAAACAATGATGCTGGCCCAAAATCTTTATGAAAACGGACTTATCACTTATATGAGAACCGACTCTTTAAATATTTCGGAAGAAGCCCTGGCGCAAACCCAGTCTTTTCTTAAAGAAAACTTCGAGCCGAAATACGTTTTGCCAAAACCCCGCAAATTCAAAACAAAATCAAAATTAGCCCAGGAAGCCCACGAAGCCGTTAGGCCGACCGATGCCGCGAACGCTCCGGAAAAAATAAAAACTAAATTAACCGCTGACCAGTTCAGGCTTTACGATTTAATCTGGCGGAGATTTGTCGCCAGCCAAATGCCAAACGCAATTTTTGAAAGTACCTCCGTCCTTGTTTCTGCGGAATCGGAAGTCCGACTTCCCGCGGGAAGTCGGACTTCCGAAATTTCCCCAAAATACACATTCCAAGCCAAAGGTTCGGTCTTAAAATTTGACGGCTTTCTTAAAATTTATCCTATGAAACAAGAGGACGCGCTTTTGCCGGAACTAAAAAAAGGCCAAGAGCTGAAAGCCAAAGAAATTAAATCCGAAGAGCATCAAACCCAGCCGCCGGCCAGATACAATGAAGCTTCTTTGGTTAAAACTCTGGAAAAATTCGGCATCGGCCGTCCCTCCACCTACGCGCCGATTATTTCAGTTATCCAAGAACGCGGCTATGTTCAAAAAAACGAACAAAAACGATTTGCGCCGACCGAGATCGGCGAAAAAGTCAACGTTCTTTTAGTGGAAAATTTTCCGGAAATAGTTGATGTTGAATTCACGAGCAAAATGGAGGAAGACTTGGATGAAATCGCCGAAGGGAAAAAACAATGGACGCCGGTGATAAGAAATTTTTACGAGCCGTTTGAAAAAAACTTGGAAGAAAAATACCAAACCGTAAAAAAACAAGACCTGACCGAACCGAGCGAAGAAATTTGCGAAAAATGCGGCCAGCCGATGGTGTTCAAACACGGCCGGTTCGGCCGATTTCTGGCCTGCTCGGGTTTTCCGGAATGCAAAAACGCCAAAAAAATCCCGCCGGTTTCTCTAAACATCCCCTGTCCGAAATGTAGCGAGGGAGAAATTGTCGAACGCCGCACCAAAACCGGAAGAATTTTCTTCGGCTGCTCAAAATATCCCGATTGCGACTACGCCACTTGGCAGAAACCCAGCGCCAGTAATTAACAATTAACTAATAACTTCTGCTGGTTCGACGTTTGATTATTTTAGAATCACCTTTTTATTTTTTTCATCAAAACTGACAACGAACTTTTCAAAAAAATCCTCTCGGCCGATTAAATTAAAACTTATCTTATATTCTCTGGAAAAAACTGCCTTGCAATTAAATGTTTTGCCGGCGGTCTCCATCTTTAATTTATGGATGTACCCCATAATTCTTCCGCCCACTCCTCCGAGATAAATCTTTCGTCCCCTCTCAATTTCTATACCGAGTAATTGAGCTATTTCCTCGCCAAAAATTGAGATATTAGCCCCTGAATCAATCAATGCTTCTAAAACCGCTTTTTCGTTACCAAAAAATACGGCTAATTTAACAACCGGATAATAATTATCACCGCTTTTTTGATAGGGAAATTCCATAAAGAATCAACACATAGGGGCCTTCGTCTTTTCGAGGAACTTTAAAAGCCGCCGGCAACTTCCTTAAAGGAGTCTTGTCTCCTTTTTTTCTGGTGATATATTTTCTAATATCGTTAATAGTTCTACCAGAAGCAATAACTTTTCCGTCTTTAACAGCCACCCATTTACCGGCATATTGAGTTAAACCTGTTTTATGAAGTTTTGTTTTTGCTGACATAACACAATCATAACAAAACCGAGTCTTCGCGTCAAAACCTAGAAACCCTAGACTAAAGCATAGTGAATTTAGTTATAATTACAAGAATATGAATTGGGACTGGGAGGATTTTGAAAAAAAGATGAAAACCGGGTATTCTCCGGAAGATTTAGCTTTGGTTAAAAAGGCCTTTGAGAAAACCAAAGAAGTCTATCAAGACGACCGGCGGCTGACCGGCGAATCCTGTTTGAGCCATTTGACTAAAGTCGCCAAAAAAGCCGTCTTGCTTAAACTTGACGCCGAAACAGTGGCGGCCGGTTTGCTGCACGACTCGGTTGAAGACAAAAAACTGGAGCTGGCGGAAATCAAAAAAGCCTTCGGAGAAAACATCGCTTTTTTGGTAAAAAGCGTTACCGAAATTGACGAAGTCAAATACCATGGAGTTGAAGAAACAACTGAAGCCATCAGAAAAATGTTTCTGGCCGTGGCCAAAGACATCAGAGTGGTTTTCATAAAATTCATTGACCGGCTGGAAAATTTAAAAACCTTGGATGTTTTTCCGGAAGAAAAAAGAAAAAGAAAAGCTCTGGAAACCCTGGAAATTTACTCGCCGGTGGCTAACCGCCTGGGAATGGGAGAAATGAAAGCCGAACTGGAAGACGCGGCTTTCAAATATGTTTGGCCGGAAGAATATCAATATATTATCCGAGAAACTCAAAAAAGAATGCCGGAACGGCAAAAATATCTGGAAAAGATAAAACCCTTGATTCAAAAAGAGCTGAAAAAAGAAAAAATCAAAATTATTGATGTCCATTCGCGGGAAAAGCACTATTACAGCTTGTGGAAAAAATTAAAGAGCCGAGAGATGGATTGGGAACAAATCACCGACCTGGTGGCTTTAAGGATTATTGTTGATAATATCGAGAACTGCTACAAGGCGCTGGGCGTGCTCCATAAATTATGGAAGCCTTTGCCCGGAAAAATAAAAGATTATATTTCTTTGCCAAAACCCAACGGCTATCAGTCGCTTCACACCACGGTTTTTTGCGAGGAAGGAAAAATAACCGAGTTTCAAATCAGGACGCCAGAAATCCATGAGGCGGCCGAGCGCGGCATTGCCGCTCATTGGGCTTATGAAGAAGTTGGTAAAAAAGAAAAAGCCCACCTGCCGGCTCGCCTCGCTGCGAAGCGGGCAGGCAAGGCCGGAAAAAAAATCAGGCCGAAAAATTTTGAGTGGGTAAAACAACTGATGGGCTGGCAGAAAAAATTCTCCGCCAAAGGCGGAAGAGAAAAGCAGTCGCCGGCGGAATTTCTGGAATCACTCAAATTGGATTTGTTTAAAGACCGGATTTTTGTTTTGACTCCCAAAGGAGACGTGATAGACTTGCCCGAAGGCGCCACCGCGGTTGATTTTGCCTATCATATTCATTCGGAACTTGGAAAGCATATGACTGGCGCCAAAGCCAACGGAAAGATAATTTCTTTTTCCCGGCCGCTCGTTTCCGGAGACATTGTGGAAATTTTAACCAGCAAAAACCAAAAACCCAATTTGGAATGGCTCAATCACGCCAAAACTCGGCTGGCTAGAAGCCACATTCGCTCGGCTTTGCGAAAGAGAGGATTTTTTGGTTAAATTAAAAGTGAATTACTGAAATTAGCATTTATCTACGATCGTATTTATTTAATAATTTTATTTTAAATCGTAAATTGGATCCTTGCCTGAAAAATCAGCCGAATCACATTTTTCAACATCTCGGTCTTGTTTAAGATTAGAATTATTTTCATCTTCTAATTCAGTACCTAAATGATATCTTCCATCAGGACAAGCAGCGTAATAAAAATAAGGCTTATTAGTTAAGGGATCTAAAGGTATTGCTTTAATATATTTTGGATTCAGAACAGATAGATTTTTTGGATAACTATTAAAATCGCTGTAATACATCTCAAGAGCTGTTCTAAGTAAATTCAAATCAATAATTCGTTGAGCATCGCGTTCTCTAATCCCATCTTTCTCTGTGGATTTTTCCGCCTCCTGTAATAGTTCTTGCTTTTGCGTCTCCGAACCTAAATTAGAACTTAAGCATTTTTCTTCTTTAATTTCTTCTAAATGAGCGCAGAGTTGAAAATCTTGTCCATCAGCAAGATTTGTATATTTGTATAGTTCGTTGGTTTTAGGATCTTTGGGAATAACTTTAATCAAATCTGGAAACTTTTGATTTATTTCTAGTAATTGATTTAAATCCTGAGGAAATTTTCCTTTACTAATATTTAAGTAATAAAGATTCAAATAATCTCTGATCTTCTCCAAATCCTCCATTCTTTTTTCATCTCTTTCTACAGCGATATTAGTTTGAGAAGTATCTGTCGAATTTTCTGTTTGACTGATTGGGGTTGATTCTTTTTTCGGAATAAGATAGTTTTGATAAATTAACAACATACCAACCCCAACCGCTGCGCCAATCACTATTTTTGCCATTATTTTTTCCATAGTTTCCAGTTATTTAATTAACTTTACAATCCTTGATTTTTACTTAAATCAATCCGCCTTATTAATTCTTCGCGCAGTCTTTCGGCGTCTTCTTTGGAAAGGCCGGGCAATCTGCCTTCGCCTACACTGATACCGCCTACACCTGCCGTATGAATCTGGATGTCGGAAAGCCCCAAAATTCGCGCCCAAACTCCGCGGAAAATATCAACATTCTGAATGCGGTTATAAGGGATAGTTACATATTTTTTCCAAATAACTCCCATTTCCTTTTTAAAACCAGCTTCGGTTAACTCATATTTGTAAAAATAATAACTAAGCCGAGCCCAGATATAAGCGCCCGCCAGCAAAACTGGAATAATAACTGCGGGCTGAAAAAAATACGGAAACTCTGCGAAGGGCAAACCATCAACATCTTTGGCAAGACGAGAAGGCATCCAAACAAAAAGCCCAAGAATCAACAAAAAGAAAATCCACCTTATTAGATAAGTGATAAAGAAAAGCCAAACGGCTCTAGGGTGAAGTTTTTGCATAATTTTAATTAAAAATTAATTAATAAATTATTAAATAATGGAAATTTTGAGGTCGGGTTCTTGGGGAGGTTCCGGCTCGGCTGGCAGGAATTCAGCCGGAGGCGATTCCCGTCCCTCCGGGACGAGGCTCTCGCCTCGATTCGGCGAAGCGGGCGCCTCTTCAGAGGCGGCAACCGACGGCTCGGCTATTTCTTTTTCTTTTATCATTCTTTCAAGAATCTGACGCAGTTCATCTTCCGAAAAAAAAGCGATGGCAATAACGCCGCCGTGCCGTTTTCTGGTAATGGCAACTCTGGCGCCCAAAACCTCGCCCAGCTTCTGCTCAATCTGCCGGCCTTCCTCATCCGGCAAGTCGTCCCGTTTTCTGGCCCGCTCAACCGCGATGCGCCTGGCAATCAGCTCCGCCTCCCTCATTTTTATATCTTTGTTTAAAATGTCGTAAAAAAGGGTTTTTTGGTGTTCGGGCCGGGAAGAAAGCATTAAGAGCGGCTTAAAATATCCTTCGTTCATCTTGCCGCTGGTGATGGCTTTTTGCATCTCGTCGGGCAAATCAAGAATTCTGATGGTGTTGGTAACATATTCCCGGCTTTTGCCGATTTTCAAAGCGATATCCCGATGCTTCAATTTAAAATCATTGGACAATTGTTTAAAAGCCCTGGCTCTTTCAACGGCGTTTAAATCCTCCCGCTGGATGTTTTCAATCAGGGCTATTTCCAATTTCACTTTCTCGGCTGGCTCTTTTCGGATAATCACCGGCACCTGAAAAAGTCCGGCCAGCCGAGCGGCTCTCAACCGCCTTTCACCGGCAATAAGCTCGTAATAAACCGAGGTGCCGGAAGGCGTATCCTCTTCTTTTCTCACCACCACTAGAGGTTGGAGCACGCCGTATTGGCGAATGGATTCGGCCAGACCATTCAAGCCGGCTTGGTCAAAATCAGCCCGGGGCTGCATGGGATTGGGCCTGATTTTTTCCACTTCAATTAAAAAAACGCTTTTTGAAGACTCGGGCGTTGGAAAATTTTCTTGTTCCATGGCAGATAAAAAATTAAAATAAGGGGTTGTTTTTAAGTATAAAAATTATTATAATAATTGGCAAGCCTGCCTGTCGGCAAACAGGCCTGGGTGGTGAAACCCCGCACCAGAACAAATTCGGTGCGGGGCAAGTTGGCAAACACGCACGACTCACCATGTACCGCGTGGGGTACATGGTACCCTGCACCCTTTGTGGTGCGGGGCAAAATCATTAACATGCATTACGTCTATATTCTTAAACTTAATAATGATAAATTGTATACTGGCAGAACTTCTGACTTAAAAAGAAGGATAACGGAACATAAAGCTAATAAGGTTAAATCTTCTAAATACAGGCAACCACAACTTATCTTTTATGAAGCTTTCTCCCATAAAGATGATTCCATAAGAAGAGAAAAATATTTGAAAAGCAGTAAAGGAAAAAGTACTTTAAAAATGATGTTGCGCGCAAGTTTAAAATAATCATATGTAATAATAATCATGCCTGGGTGGTGAAATTGGCAAACACGCACGACTCAAAATCGTGTGCCGCAAGGCTTGGGAGTTCGAGTCTCCCCCCGGGCACCAGAAAGGAAAAGTCAATGCCTCGCGGCGCGAAACGCGCCGCTCGGCGACCAAATTGTACGGAGTTTTCGGGGCAAAAAGAAATTCCCGATTCCGTTAAAAGCAGAAAAGAAAAATTTTTCAAACACTCCCAAGAGGCGGCACTTGCCGCCTCTTGACTTTTATGGTCTAAAATGCTAGCATTGGATATTATCGGAATCATTGTTTGCCGATAATCTGCGGCCAAGGTGGTTGCAGAAAGCACATTCCAACACAAAAAGGAAAGGAGGCTCTCATGAGTCTTGCGCAGAATCAGACATTCGAGTCGACACTCGAAACAGAGTTGAGGGAAGCCGGACTCCCACCAGTCCCGAGCGAAGTTGTGGGCCGACTCTATCGGTTTGGATGCGAGCATGGTTCGCACCATCACATTCTCTCCGGAACGATTCAGGCCATCGAGGTTTCCGACGAGGGGGGTCTCGACCTCTATGTCAGCAATCCTCGTTTCTGGGGCGAACGGCTCATCAGCATCATGCACAGCAACGGTAAGTGGATGGCCTACGTGGACATCAAGCCTCGTGAGTGGAGCGACGAGGCACTGGAGAGGATATCCGCAGAAGAACACGAGTGCGCGATCCAAGAAGACATTGCGGCCAAGTTCTTCGAGGGCGAGTTCCAACTTCTCTAGTCGCGTATGCCTCCCACCAACATCGAAAGCGGTATGGTTCGCCCTGCCGCTTTTCTCTTTTTCAATTTTTGATTTAAGAATTTTCATAAAAGAATTTGCCGCCAAGGCAGTAAATTTTTCAATCATTTTTCATTGAAAAATTTACTGGAATGATTTATGCTTAAATCATTCAGAAACTTGAGATTGTCCGGTTCGCGGCGAAGCCACTCCGAATTCGCGGTGGGTTTCTCGCCGCCGCAGGCGGCGAAATGCGTTCGGACTAATTCAAGAATACTGCACCACGTAGGAAATCAAGATACCGTTTCTTCTTTTTCTTTATTGCCGTTATCAAAGCCCTGCAAGCGATTTTTATACCGATGCCAAAGATAGCGAAGCAAGAAAGCCGAGGCCAGGCCGACAATCGCGCCTCCAATGATATCAAAAGGCCAATGGATGCCGCCAATGACTCGGCTTACACTTATCAAAAATGCGCTGGCAAAAAAAGCAACACTTAATCGCTTGTTAAAAAAATAAATGCCCGCTGCTAGACCAAAGAAAAACGCGGCGTGGGCCGAAGGGAAAGAGGCGGTTGGCGCATGTACGATGAGTTGATAAATATTTCCTAAAAAAGCAAATGGCCGGGGATGAAAATAAAAAAACCTGATAAACATCGCCGCCGCCAGCGAGGCCGTTCCCAAAATTAAAGAAAAAATAACCATCCTTAAAATTCTTTTTTCCTGCCGGAACAAAAGATAGGCGCCCAGCCCGGCCAAGACAATCCAAGAAAAATACTCGCCGAAAAAAACCACCAGTCCGTCAAACCAGATTTTCTGACTGGCCAGATTGTTTAAATAATAAAACCAAGTTTGATTCATTTTACTAACTTTTAACCATCTTCATAATAGTTTCATAGTCTAAACTATGAAACTATTTATTTCTTTTTCAATTTTGCCAGCTCAATCAAATTTTTAAAAACCATCGCCACCACCAAAGGCCCGACTCCGCCCGGCACCGGAGTGAAAAGGCCGGCTTTTTTCGCAACTTTTGGCTCGACATCTCCAACTAATTTCCCTTTACTTTCCGCAGTTCCGCAATCTATCACCGCCGCTCCCTTCTTTATCATTTTATCATTAATCAAACCCGGTTTACCAACCCCTGATATCAAAATATCGGCTTTTTTGGCAAATTCAGAAATGTCTTTAGTGTTTTCATTTAAAACCGAAACGGTCGCTCCTTTATTCAAAACCAAATTGTCAGAGGCCGGCCAACCAGCCGGCCGCCGCCGACAACCACCACATTCTTGCCGGAAATGTCGGAGCTCCGACCTCCGACATTTTCTAGAATTTTATTCACCGCCTGAACAATCGGCGGCAGGATGTCCGATTTTTCAACGCCAAAACTGCCGAAACTTCGGGCCGACAAAACATCAACATCTTTTTTCGGCGGGATGGCGTTTAAAATATATTGCGTGTTTATATGTTTGGGCAAAGGAAGCTGGATAATAACTCCGGTATTTTGGGAAATATGAACAATCTCGGAAATTTTCTGCCGGAGTTTGTTGGTGGAGATGTCCGAGGATAAACTATAAATCCGAACATCAACGCCGATATCTTGAGCGAATTTCTTTTTCTGCTCAATAAACTTTTGAGAAACTTCATTTTCGCCGACCATCACTATTGCCAGCCGGATTTTTTTGCCGAGTTTCACCACCTCTTTTTTCAAAGAATCTTTGATTCCCTCCGCCAGTTTTTTGCCGTCAATAATCATATTGGAAATTGTCTGCTCATCTTTTCAACCTTTCTCCGAACCTCGCTTGGCTTCAACTTATTATTAAGAATCCCGTCAATTAACTCCGCTATAATTTTCATTTCCTTTTCCTTCATTTCTCTGGTTGTTATGGCCGGAGTGCCGATTCTTATTCCCGAAGGATTAAAAGGGCTTCGCTCGTCAAAAGGAATGGTGTTTTTATTGACAATGACTCCGACTTGTTCCAATTTTTCTTCGGCTTCTTTGCCAGTGATTTTTTTCTGCCAAACATCCATTAAAAAAAGATGAGAATCAGTGCCACCGGAAACTATCCGCCAATTTCTTTTTTTCAATTCCTCGGCTAAAACTTTGGCATTAAGAACAACCTGCCGGGCGTAATTTTTAAAACCGGGGGACATTGCTTCTTTTAAACAAACCGCTATGGCCGCGGTTTGATGATTATGCGGTCCGCCCTGAAGCCCGGGGAAAACCGCCTTGTCGATTTGTTCGCTTAATTCCTTTCTTGAAAATATTATAGCGCCCCGCGGGCCTCTTAAAGTTTTATGAGTGGTGGTGGTGACAACATCGGCGTATAAAAACGGAGAGGGATAAACTTTCCCGGCCACCAAACCGGCAAAATGAGCCATATCAACCATTAAATAAGCTCCGACAGAATCGGCAATCTGCCGAAATTTTTTAAAATCAATTTTTCTGGAATAAGCCGTGTATCCGGCCACAATAAGTTTTGGTTTTTCTTTTTTAGCAATTCTTAAAATCTCATCAAAATCAAGCCGTTCGGTCTTTTTATCAACTCTGTAGGGAATTTGTTGCCAGGCCTGGCCGGTAAAACTTACTTTGTGGCCGTGGGTTAAATGCCCGCCCATATCCAGCCGCAGGCCCATAATTTTTTCTCCCAAAGGCACCAAAGACGAATAAACCGCCAGATTGGCTGGGGAGCCGGAATAGGGCTGAACATTGCAAGACCATTTCTTATCCGAAAGCCCGAAAAGTTTTAAAGCCCTTTTTCGCGCCAGCTCTTCAACTTTATCAATAATTTCATTGCCTCCGTAATATCTTTTTCCCGGATAACCCTCGGAATACTTATTGGTCAAAACCGAACCAAGCGCCCTAAGCACTTCTTGGGACACATAATTTTCCGAGGCAATAAGGTTGATGGTATTTTTCTGTCTTTCCTCTTCTTTTTTGATTAAATTAAAAACCTCCCTGTCTTTCATTAAGATAAATAATATCTTTTTTCCGGCTTTTTTTCAATTATTCCCTTAAAATCTTGGGCGGCCAGATGGTGCAGTCGTAGATGGCGGAGGGTTTGGAAGACGGTAGGTCGCCGGCGTCTATTATCAGGTCGGGTCTTATTGGCAAATGTTTGAATTCGGAAACAACTTTTTCTATTTCGGTGTAAGGACCCCGACCGGAATAATTGGCCGAAGTCCCGGTCAAAGGCCCGCCGAATCTTTTAATAATTTCCAATAAAAAAGAATGATTGGGAATACGAACCGCGATATTTAACCGGTCGCTGGCTAAAGGCGAACTTCCTTCTCTGACTTCCAAGGGCATCCAACCCCGAGACGGCAAAACGCAGGTTATTTTCCCGGGCCAAGATTTTATTAAAAATCCTTCAACTGCTTTATTTTTCACATAAGCCACTCTCTCCAGCATCTCAAACGAATCAACAAAAACCGGCAAGGGATTATTAAAATTTCTGCCTTTAACCAAAAAAACTTTCTCCAATGTTTTTTGATTGAAAACATCGGCTAAAATCCCGTAGACCGTGTCGGTCGGGGCCACCACAATTCCGCCGGCTTTCAAAAATCCAATGGTTTTTATTAAAATCTGGGTCCACTCCCGAACATTGGCTCCTTCCAAAGAAACTCTTTCCATAATGTTTCAATCCGTTACAATATTGACCAGCCGGCCCGGAACAAAAATAATTTTTTTGACTGCTCCCGCGGCCACCCGCTCTTTTACCCGTTTAAGCCCCAAGGCTAATTCTTCGGCCTCGGCCTGTTTGAGGCCGACCGGCGCTTTAACTCTTTCTCTTACCTTTCCGTTCACCTGTACCACCAATTCAAAAGTTTCTTCTTTGATTTTTTTTGGGTCATACTTGGGCCAAGCCGACAAATGAATTGAAGTTTTTTGGCGCCACAACTCTTCTGCCAAATGCGGAGCAAAAGGAGCCAATAATTTCAAAAATGTTTCATAATCTTTAATCCCTAACCCCTCGGCTCTTTCCATTTCATTAAGCAAAATCATCAGTTGGGAAACAGCGGTGTTGAATCTTAAATTCTCAATATCCTCGGTGATTTTTTTAACGCTTTGATGTAAAATTTTCTCAAGTTTAGGATTTTGGTCATTGGAATTTGAGATTTGTTTGTTATTTGTAATTTGGAATTTGGATTTTAGCTGCCAAACTCTATTCAAAAACCTGAAAACGCCGTTAATGCCGCTGGGATTCCAAGGACCGCCTTGGCTATACGGCCCCATAAAACATAAATACATTCTAACGGCATCCGAGCCGAAATTTTTCACCAAATCATCCGGGTCAACCACATTGCCGCGGGATTTTGACATTTTTTGTCCGTCTTGGCCGAGAATAATTCCCTGGTGGCGCATTTTTAAAAACGGCTCGTCAAAATCCAAATAACCCAGGTCTTTAAGAACTTTGGTGAAAAATCGCGAGTATAAAAGATGTAAAACCGCGTGCTCGGCTCCGCCAATGTAAAGATTAACCGGCAACCATTTTTTTAATTTTTCGGGCGATGCGAATTTTTTATTGTTTTTGGGGTCGGCGTAGCGAAGATAATACCAGGAAGAACAAATAAAAGTGTCCAGTGTGTCTGTTTCTCTTTTTGCTTTTCTCCCGCACTTCGGGCATCTGACGTTCACAAATTTTTCCGAACCGACTAAAGGAGATTTTCCTTTTGGTTTGAAATCAACGATTTCCGGTAGCTTAATTGGCAAATCTTTTTCCGGAACAGGAACTTCCCCGCATTGCTGGCAATAAATAATGGGAATGGGCGCGCCCCAATATCTCTGGCGGGAAATAATCCAATCTCTTAAGCGATAAGTAATTTTCTTTTCAGCCAATCCTTTTTTAGCCAGCCAATCCATGATTTCTTTTTTGGCTTTTTCCGAACTCATTCCGTCAAATTGGCCGGAGCCCACCAAATAACCCTCTCCTTCATAAGCTTTGTCCAACACCGGACAAACCGGCTCGGGATAACCTGCCCGACCGGCAGGCGGGTTCGGGCAAATCACCATCTTAATAGGCAGATTAAATTTTTGGGCGAATTCAAAATCTCTTTGGTCATGAGCCGGCACGGCCATAATGGCGCCGGTGCCGTAACTGGCCAGAACATAATCGGAAAGCCAAACGGGAATTTTTTCTCCGTTAGCCGGATTTATCGCTTTTATGCCTTTTAATTCAACCCCGGTTTTCTCTTTTATTTGACTGATTCTTTCCAGCTCGGTTTTGGTTTTTGTTTTTTTAATGTAATCCTCAACCTCTTTCTGATTTTCCGCCCAAGGTGGACCAGCCTCCGGCTGGAAATTTTTGATTATTTCGTGCTCCGGCGCCAATACCAAATAAGTGGCTCCGAAAATCGTGTCGGGTCTGGTGGTGAAAACCTCAATTGATTGCGAATTTTTTTCGAATTTCGAATTTCGAATTTCGAATTTTATTAAAGCTCCTTCCGACTTTCCTATCCAATTTTTCTGCATTGTTTTAGTCTTTTCCGGCCAATCCAATTTGTCGGTCGCCTGCAGTAATTTTTCCGCGTATCGGGTAATTTTCAAAAGCCACTGCTCAATTTCTTTCTGCAAAACATCAGAGCCGCATCTTTCGCATTTCCCATCCACCACCTGTTCGTTGGCAAGAATAGTTTTACAGGAAACGCACCAGTTGGCCAATGCTTTTTTGCGGTAGGCCAAACCGTTTTTGTAAAATTGTAAAAAGAGCCACTGGGTCCATTTATAATAGTCGGGGTCGGAACTGATAACCTGGCGCGACCAGTCGTAGCCGGCCCCAATGCTTTTTAACTGCCCGGTCATTGTTTTGATATTCTGATAAGTCCATTTTCTCGGATGAATGCCGCGCTTGATGGCCGCGTTTTCCGCAGGAAGCCCAAAAGCGTCAAAGCCCATCGGGCTCATCACGTTAAATCCTCTCATTCTTTTAAATCGGGCGTAAACATCTCCCGGCGCAAAATTATACCAATGACCGATATGCAGATTGCCGGAAGGATAAGGAAACATTACCAGATGATAAAAATTCTTTTTGTCCTTAACAGAATCTTTGGCTTTGTAAATACCGGAATCCTCCCAAATTCTCTGCCACTTTTTTTCAATTTTTTGATGATTATAACCGGGCATTATTCCAGAATAATCGCTTTCCATCTCTTTTTCAAGAATTCTTTTTTAAAAATTCAAGAAACAAAAAACTTACCATTTACCAACGATCGTCAGTAAATGGACGAAATCAAAAAAATTCCGTCTAAACTAAACGCAGAGGCCCCAGCCGCAGATGGGGCAGGAAACGCATCCTTCCTGATGGGAAAGGTCGGCCGAGCAAGACGGACATTTAGTGGCTGATTTTCCAACTCCGTTCAATCCGCTGTTGCCGTTTCCATTTCCGTTCCCAATAAAAGGATTGCCCGCGGCCGGATTATGATAAACCGAAAGCCCCTCGGCTTTTTCGTCTTTCACCCGAACAAGTTCACGCTGCTCTCCGCTTTTAGCGACCTTCTCCTCCTTCTCGTCGGAAACCAAAACTTGATTTTTAATTGATTTGTCCCGAAAAACCGTCACGGCTTTACAGCCCAAATCATGGGCCAGGATATATGATTTTTTAACATCTTCCACCGAGGCGCCGGCCGGAAAATTATTGGTTTTAGAAATGGAAGAATCGGTCCATTTCTGAAAAGCCGCCAAGGTTCTGATGTGGTCGTCCGGGCTGATGTCGTGAGCGGCCACAAAAATTTTCTTAAAAGCCGGCGGGATGTAGGAAATTTTTTGCAAAGACCCATTGTGGTCGGCGATATGTTCAATTAAAACCTCGTCAAAAAGCCCTTCCCTTAACATGGCTTTTTCAAAAACCGGGTCAATGTAATAAAAAGAACCGACTGCCACGTTTTTCTTAAACACCAAAGCGTAAACCGGCTCAATGCCGGAGGAACAGCCGGCAATCATGGAAATGGAGCCAGTCGGCGCAATGACTGTGGTGTAGCCGTTCCTTAGGCCGTGTTTTTTTATGTCGCTGCTTAACTTTCCCCAATCCAAACTCCAGGATTTTTTTTCGTAAAAACCGGAAAAAGGCATTTGGCCGTCTTTAAAAAAGCTTTTTCCAAAATAAGGAAAACTTCCTCTTTCCTGGGCTATTTCCATTGATTTAACTTTGGAATGATAATTAACAAATTCCATTATTTTTTCCATCAAATCCCGGCTTTTCGGAGAATTGAAAGGAATTTGAAGGCTAAAAAACGCGTCGCCTATTCCCATCACTCCCAGACCGATTTTTCGCGTTTTCAAACTCATTTCTTCAATTTTTGGCAAAGGAAAAATATTAATATCAATGACGTTGTCCAAAAACTTGGTGGCAATGTAAACCGCTTGCTCCAAAGCTTTCCAATCAATGAATTTTTTCTCTCGGCCGTTTTCTTTCAAAAACGCCCAGATATTGATTGAACCGAGATTGCAGGACTCATTGGGATAAAGAATAACTTCGCCGCATGGGTTAGTGGTCTGAATCGGGCCCAAATGTTCCAAAAAAGGATTGTATTTATTAATGGTGTCGTGAAAAACCACGCCCGGCTCGCCCGATTCCCAGGCGTGATAAGCAACGCTGTCAAACAAAAGCTTGGGAGAAATTTCCCTTACCGTTTCGCCAGTCCGGGGATTAATCAAGGCATAGGGCTTATCTTTTTTAAGATGCTCCCAAAAATCGGGCATAAGCATCACGGAGATATTAAAATTTTTTAGAGCTTTATTCTGTTCTTTGGAAGAAACGAATTTTTCAATATCCGGATGATTGGAATTCATAATACCCATATTGGCTCCTCGTCTGATGCCTCCTTGTTTAACCACTTCGGTCATAGTGTCGAAAAGCCGCATAAAACTTAAAGGCCCGGAAGAAGTGCCGCCGGTGGTTTTGATAAAATCGCCTTCGGGCCTTAGCTTGGAAAAATTATAGCCCAATCCTCCGCCCGACTTAAAAACAATGGCCGCTTCTGTCAAAGCGCCCATAATTGATTCAATGGAATCGTCAATATCCAAAGCGAAACAGGCCGAACCCATTCCCAAATAATTTCCGAAATTGGCAATGGCCGGGGTGTTGGGCATAAAGCGCCGGGAAATCATCAGTTCGTAAAACTCGTCAATGGTTTTGGCGTGGTTTTTAAATTCGTTGTTTCTCAGCTTTTTTAAAAGCTCTTTCCAGCTGATTTTTGTCCTGCCTTCTTTGTCAAAGCGGGAAAACAAACGGCTTAACCCCTGAAGATGAAAAGGATTTAATTCATATTGGCCGATTTTATATCCCCGGCCCAAAGCCAAAGCCCCGTCTCTTGAAAGCGGTTCCAAAGCATTGGATTTTTTCTTTTTTAAACCGGCTGGCTGGGAAACTTTTGGGTCATAAATAAGCTCGGGCAAGGCGGTGTGAATAGCCACTCTTTGAAAAAGCTGTTTGGGAGATTCAATCACTCGGCCGGTCGGGTCTTTTCTTAAATAACGGCTTTTTAAAACTCTTAAAGCGTTCAAGTCAAAACGTTTGTCCACCTCGTCAATCTCTTCCTTGTTTAAAATCATCTGTTTTTCCCGCCTGATTTCCGCTCTTTTTTCGCGATATAAAATGTAGGCCTTGGCAATTTTGGCAAAGCCCTTTTCAATCAAAGTTTCTTCAACCAAATCCTGCACTTCTTCTATGTCCGGCTCGGCTTTCGGCTTATTTTTGTATTTTTTCGCCAGTTTTTCCGCCACCTTTCTGGCTGTTTCGTCGGCATTCTGGCGATTGGGCTCGCCTTTGGCTTCAAAAGCTTTAAAAACGGCGTCGGCAATCCGCGTCCATTGAAAATCAACGATTCGTCCATCCCTTTTTTTGATTTTTTTTGGGACGGAAGATATTTTTTGGGGACTGGGCTTGGGCGCAATTTTTCTGGGCATAATTTAAGAGAAATTTTTTGCGATTACCTACCAATTTTAACCTGAAATCCAAGGTTTTCCTTGTGGAAAAAGGAAAAAAATCCGCCCAGAAAACAAAAAAGACTTTGTGTAAACCCGAGTAATAAAAATACTCTTAAAAATTGCTGGTTTCCTTTGGTTTCACAAAAATAAAATCAAAAACTCCAAAATGGCAAGAAATTAAATGTGTGAGTAAAACAGCGATAGCAGTTTTACTCACACATTTTCAATTAAACGAAAGTTTGAAACTAAATCTTTTTGAGGCGGCGGAGGAAAGCCGGGGCGTCCCATTCGTTAATGTCGCCGCCGTCTTCTTTCTCTTTTTTAAAATTTTTGGGCGGCCCTTCCTTTTCCTGCGGCTTTTTGACTTCGCGGCCGGAAAAAAGAGACTGACTTTTTATTGTTCCTTCGGGAAAACCGGAGGCGATAACCGTTACCTTTAATTCGTTTTTGTTCAAACGGTCGTCGTTAAACGCCCCGAATATGACTTTGGCGTCCTGGTCAATTGATTCGGTAATGACTTTAGCCGCTTCCTGAACTTCAAACATTGTTAAATCCGGTCCGCCGGCAATGGCAAAAAGCACGCCTTTGGCTCCGTCAATGGAAACATCCAATAAAGGCGAATTGATGGCCAGCCGGGCGGCTTCTTCAGCCCGCTTCTCTCCCTGGCCCGAGCCAATGCCCATCAAAGCCGAGCCGGCATCCTTCATAACGGCTTTAACATCGGCAAAATCAACATTGATGATGCCCGGAATAGTAATCAAATCGGAAATTCCCTGAACCGCCTGCCTTAAGACTTCGTCGCACATGGCAAAAGCGGAAAGAAAAGTGGTTTCTTTTTGCACAACATTAAACAAGCGGTCGTTGGGAATAATAATAGTGGCGTCAACCGCGTCCTTCAAAGACATCATTCCCTCTTCGGCAATCTTCATTCTTTGCGCCCCTTCAAAAGCAAAAGGTTTGGTAATGACGGCCACGGTCAAAACTCCCTGCTCCTTGGCGGTTCTGGCGATAATGGGAACGGCACCTGTGGCCGTGCCTCCGCCAAATCCGCCGGTAATAAAAACCATATCCGCTCCTTTAACCATTTCTTGAAGCTCGTCTCTGGTTTCTTCAGCCGCCTGCCGGCCGATTTCCGGATTCATTCCGGCTCCCAAACCCCGAGTCAAGTTTTTTCCCACGTGGACTTTTTTGGGAGCGAGATTTTTATGAAGCGCTTGGGCGTCGGTATTGACCGCAATAAAATCAACTCCCTTCACTTTGGAGCGAATCATATGGTCTATGGCGTTTAAACCCGAACCGCCAACGCCAATGACTTTTATTCGGGCAAACGCTTCTATTTCCGGCTTAACCCTGGACATAATTAAAGAAAAAAATAAAAAATTAAAATTAGAAATTGCTTAAATATGGTATAGCACAATCAAACAGACAAGACAAGCTCTTCAAAAATAAAAGATAGAAAATAAAAAAGTCAAGAAAAATTAAACCTTCACGGCAAAAAGGAGTGGAACCAGCGGAGAAGAATAATTATTTAATGGCTACTAACTCACGAATGTCTTTTTTGGAATATTTAAAGGGCTCTAAAGATATTCTCCCGAATTCCCGTTTTGATTTTTTAAATCGCCGACTGGCATCTAAAATTTCTAAATAAAGAGGTTTGCCGCCGACACCCAAATCTAAAAATACTCCCTTACTAATTTCTTGGGTCTCTATTACTTTTCCTTTGATAAAAATTATATTTATCGCGTCAGCTAATGGATCGTAAGTGAATCTCATATTTTTTTAACCCAATGTTGAGTAATAACTAATATTGTTTCATTAATTTTTTTAAAAATAAATTTTAAATATTTTTTATTAAATCTTTTGTAAGCATAACATTTTAAATTCTCTAAAGAAATTGAATCAGGTTTTTGAATAGTTTTTATTACAAATTCTTTTTTAATATCTCTCTGCTGCAACTTCAAAACAGCATGTTTGGTAAAAATAATCTTGTCAGTCATACAATCCCCGAAACTTAAATGCTAGCTCGGAGCAACTTATATTATTTTATTATAATTATGTAGATTGTGTCAATATTAAACCTTCACGGCAAAAAGGAGTGGAACCAGCGGAGAATTGAATTTTTGACATTCTTGATTCCGGAAGGCAAATGAGAATTAATTTCCAGCCCTTCTTTTTCTTCGGCCAGCCAAAGGCAAAGGCCGACGCTGGTTGCCCAGCCCGAACCCGCCAGCTTATCCGCTCCGGCCAAATCTTTTAGCTCGCCCACCGCGGCCGGCAATTTTAAATAATCTTTGGCTGTTTCGGCGATATTGGCCAAACCGGCTCCGCCGCCGGTCAAAATAATGCCGCCCGGCAAAAGAGCGTTGCGATTGATTTTTTTCAAATGTCCCTCTATCAGCTCAAAAATATCGCTTAATCTGGCGTTGATAATTTCCGATAATTTTTTCTTGGAAAAATTTTCCGAGCCGAAAGACACTTTTAAAATTTCCGCATCCTCCAAAGGAATGCTGAAACCCAAAGCAATATCGCTGGTAATATGAGAAGAACCAATGGGAAACGACTCAAGAGAAATAGGAATGCCTTCTTCAAAGACAGCCAAAGAAACCGTGCCGGCGCCGAAATCAACCAGCAAAGACCCCGTTTCTCTCTGCCGTTTTGTCAGAACGGCTTTGCTGGTGGCCAAAGGCGAGGCCACTACATCTTCCACCGCCACTCCAGCCGCTTCAACGCTCCTCACCAAATCGTCGTAATGCTGGTTAAAACAAGTGATGAAAAGTATTTCGGCCTCCAGCTTGCCACCCTTTAATCCTACCGGTTTTGTTGTTTTTAAATCTCGGTCAATAAAAAAATTCAAAGGAATAGTGTGAAGAATCTGTTTATTGGCAAAATGAGACAAATTGGCTTCGCTTTGGCTGACAACTCTTTTAACATCGGCTTCGGAGATTTCGCGGTCGGCCCGGGAAACCGCCACCGTCGCTTGGGAACGTTCGGCTCCTAGGCCTACGCCGCCGAAAGAAATGTAGGCGCGCTTGATTGGCAGGCCGGCCGAACGTTCGGCTTCTCTGACCGATTTCCTAATACTGGAAACGGTTTCGTCAAAATCAACCACATAACCCCTTCTCATTCCCTGATTCTGGCATTGGCCGGCTCCCAAAATCCGCAGCGTTTTTCTGCTTTCGGCCGGGCCGGCGCCGGGGCGGCTTTTCCCTCTTTCCACGCCGACCACCACCGTGTTAACGGTGGCGGTTCCAACATCAAGACCGACGATAATATTATTTGCCATAATTTTTAATTCCGAATTTTTTCATAATTGCCTCTTCCTTATTCTTCATTTTAACGCCATGGCTCAATCCTTTCAAATGCAAAAGGCCGTGGATGTAAAAAAAAGCCAAATCCCGCCGGCATCTTTTCAAATTAATAAATATTTCTCCCTGGTTTTTTGACAAAGAAAACGACAAAATGTCGGCGCTCTTATTTTTCTTTCTGTATCTTTTGTTTAAATTCTTAAGCAATCGATCGCCGGCCAGAACAAGACTCAACTCGTATTTCCCGCCCAGAACATAATTTTTCAGCTTTTGCCAAGCCAGAACCGGCGGCTTTTGTTTTGTTAAATTTCTAAAAGCGGTCATTCCGGAGGCAGATATTTTTCCAAAATCTCTTTTTCCTTTTCTTCTTTTTGCACCAAATCTTCTCGGCCGCCTTGTTGGAAAGCCTCTATGGATTTTTTTCGGTTCTTGATTTCTTTCTTTAAAACCTGGCCGGCTTCTTCCTCCGAAAGCCCTTGGGTTTTTTTCATCAACTCTATTTCCTTATTGGCCAGGGCCGACAAAAGCATTCTAAAAACGCTGACCTTCAATTCTTCTTTGTTGCGCAAAGCGTCTTTTAAATCCTGGTTTATTGTTTCTTTAAGATTCATATAAAAAAAGTAATATTATTACTTTTTATTCAATTTTCCCGAGCTTTCTTAATCTTTCCGTTTCTTTTATTTTCGATATCCGCTTAAGGGCTCTCTGTTTTTTTTTCAGCTCCGAAAGCTTGCGCGCGCTGAACCTAGCGGCTTTGGCTTGTTTTAAAACGCTTGATTCCTTAATCTTTTTGGAAAAACAAGCCAGGAGCGAAGCATTGGTTTCATTATCTCTTCTTTTAACTTCCATTATAAATTTAATTAAATCCCAATAAATGCAGATGAATATGGTCAATAATCTGACCCCCGCCTCGACCGACGTTAAAAATTAATTTGTAACCGTTGATTTTTCTTTTCCGGGTTTCTTCTCTGGCCGCCCAAATCATTTTCCCCAAAAGTTCGGCGTCTTCTTTAACCATCTCCTTAACAGAGCCGATGTGTTTTTTGGACACAACCAAATAATGCCGGGGCGCTTTGGGATTGATATCCGGAAAAATCACCAGCTCGTCATTCTCAAAAACTATTTCGGCCGGAACTTCTTTTTTTGAAATTTTGCAAAATAAGCAATTGTCCATATTACTTTTCATTTATAATCGCAGTTCTTCTTTATATAATCAATAAGCTTTTCCTGCAAAATCAATTCCTGGGAGCCGGAATTCATATCTCTTACCATAATAGTGTTGTCCAAAGCTTCTTTATGGCCGAGAATTAAAGCGTAGGCAATATTCATTTTGTTGGCCAAGTCCAACTGATTTTTCAAATTCTCTCTGCTGACAGAATGAAGAAGAGGAATTTTGGCTTGACGAAATTCTTCTATTAAAGAAATGGCCCGCGATTTGGCCGCCGTTCCTATTTGAATAAGAGCCGCTTTGGGCGGCTTTTCTTTTTTGACAAAAAGATTTTTTTCTTTGACCAAAGAAACGATTCTCTCCACTCCCATGGCCGCTCCCACCGCCGGAATGTGGCGACCGGCCAAGGTATCGCCCAGATAATCGTACCGTCCGCCGCCCAGCAAAGAAAATGACGCGTTTGGCGGCTCCTCGACTTCGCCCGCGGCTTTTTCTTCCTGAAAAAATATTTCAAAAACGGTTCGGGAATAATAATCCAACCCTCTTACCAAGTAATGGTCAATGATATAGGCGGTGTTATTGGCGTCAAGATATTCCAAAACCTCCTTAAAATGTTTTTTGCATCCCGGACAAAGATGATCTATCATCTGTGGAGCGGAACGTTTCAATTCCAGACAGCCCGGCTCCTTACAGTCTAAAAGCCGCAAGGGATTGGTTTTAAGCCGGCGCCGGCAATCTTTGCAAAGGTAATTGATTTTTTTGCGATAGTAAGCCAACAATTCCTTTCGGTAAGCGCTTCGGCATTCAGGGTCTCCTATGGTGTTTAAAAAAACGGTGGTTGATTTCAATCCCAGCTCTTCAAGCAGAACCGTGAAAGTCTTAATAACCAAAACGTCATTAACCGCGTCCTCATCGCCGATAACTTCCAAATCAACCTGATGAAATTCCCTAAAACGGCCTTTTTGGGGCTGTTCGTATCGGAAAAAAGAGCCCTTGGCAAAAAGCATAACCGGCTGGGGACGGATGTGCAGACCGTGCTCAAGATAGGCTCTCATCAAAGGCGCTGTTTCTTCCGGCCTTAGAACCAATTGTTCGCTGCCGCGGGATTTCAAAGCAAACATCTGTTTTTCAATAATATCCGTGCTCTCGCCCACGGTCCTGGTAAAAAGATCACTTCGTTCAAGATGGGGAGTCTGAATGGGTAGAAATCCGTAAAAAGAAGCGATTTCTTCGGCTTTGTTAAAAACCCATTGAAAAATCGGCCAATCCTCCGGCAAAATGTCGTGCATCCCTTTTGGCGCTTTGATAATTTCTTTGGCTGACATTTAAATTTATTTTATTTAGCAGAACCAGGCCAAACACTGATGGTCTTGGTTGGCCAAAGGCGGATAAAAGTCCGGCCGATAATGCTGTCTTCTTTTGCCGGCCCCCAGATTCTCGAATCGGCGCTGGATATTCGATTGTCGCCCAAAACAAAATATTCGTCGCTGGCCAGAGTTTCTTTCAAATTAGGATAAGTGGGAGCGCCTTTCAAATAAGATTCGTCAAGCAAGAGGCCATTCGGATATTGATTGTTATAAATAAAAACTCGGCCATCTTTTATATCCACCGTCTCGCCGGGCAAGCCCACTACTCTTTTAATAAAATACGGTTCATTGGCAAACTTTAAAATCACCACCTCTCCCCGTTGAGGACTGATAAAATGATAAGAGAGCTCGTCTATAATAAGATAATCTCCGCTGGAAAAATTAGGAACCATGGAAGAGCCGCTGACAATAAAGGGCTGAACCACCCAAAACCTGATGGGCAGAATAATCAAAAGAGCGAAAGCGACAAATTTAAAAATCTCCCAAATATTTTTTTTGATGTTCATCAATATAAAAATAACAAAAAAATCAGCCCTTGGCAAGCCCCGAAAAATCTACGGGGCAAGCCCCCTTTTATTTAAGAAAAATTTTTAATAAAATACGGCTATGCGCATCATCGCGGGTCTTGGAAATCCGGGCAAAGAATATGAAGAAACTCGGCACAACGCCGGCCGCTTGGTTCTGGAAGAATTTCGCCAAAAAAACAAACTGGCCGACTGGTCTTTTGACAAAAAACTCAACGCCCTGATAAGCCCTGGGATAATCAAAAAAAACAAAGTTCTCCTTGTCTGGCCGGAAACTTTTATGAATAAATCCGGCCTGGCTCTAAAAAAAATTATCGTCTCAAAAAAGAAAGCGGCTGATTTAATTATTGTCCACGACGACCTTGATTTGCCTTTGGGAAAATTCAAAATATCTTTCGGAAAAAATTCCGGCGGGCACAAAGGGGTTGAATCAATTATTAAAAATATCAAAACTAAAGAATTCGGAAGAATCAGAATCGGCATTGCGCCGACTACGCCAAGCGGGAAAATTAATCCGCCGGCTGGCGGACCCAAAATTGACAAGCATTTGGATTTTCTTACCCGAAGATTTAAACCCGCGGAACTTAAAGAAATAAAAGAACTCTCCAAAAAAATCTCCCAAGCCCTTGAAACCATCATCACGGACGGCCTCCAAAAAGCTATGAACGAATTTAATTAAAAAAAGCAAGCGCCCTTCCCTTATGCTCCGGGAGTATCTTGAGAAGGCGGGGCTTCGGCGTAAGCGTCAATAAAACCGAGAGTCAAACGATGCTCATTGGGCTCAAATAAAGTGATTTTAAAAGGATAAGTTTTCCCTATCTCGATTTTTTTCTGCATTTCCTCAAAAGTGTTGAATTCGGATATATGGACCAGCCCGGCCACCCCTTCTTCAACGCTTACCAAAGCGCCGTACCTGTTCAATCTGATGACCACTCCTTCCACCACATCTCCCTTATGATATTTGGCTTCCGCCTGAAGCCAGGGGTCGGGCTTGAGCGCTTTTATGGAAAGAGAAAGTTTGTTATTGTCTATGCCGATGATTTTGACTTTCAGATTCTGGCCGATTTTAAAAAGTCTTGAAAGGTCCTCCACCAATGACCAATCAATCTCCGAGATATGCACCAGCCCCTCCAAATTTTCTTTAATCCTGATAAAAATGCCGAAGTCAACAATGCCGGTCACTTCGCCGGAAACCTCGTCTCCTATTTTATATTTGCTTAACGCTTCTTTGGCCGCCGAGCTGTCTGATTCCTTCTCGGAGAAAATCAGTTTTTGCTCTTTTTTATCGCAACCGATAATAGCCACTTTTAAAACCCGACCGATCATTTTCTGAAGCTCTTTAAAAATTTTTTCCTTATCTCCTCCGTCAACTCTCGGATAGTTGGAAGGCGAGAGTTGGGAAGCTGGCAAAAATCCCCTTAACCCCTGCCATTCCATAATCAAACCGCCTTTATTGGCTTCAGTAACCGTTAACTCCAAAAGCTCTTTATTTTTCATCAAACTCTCCACTTCCCTCCAAACTATCTCCATACCCGCTTCTTTTAAGGAAAGTTCAATATAACCGTCCTCGTTTTCAAACTCGGTTATTTTCGCCGAGATGACATCGCCCAGCTTTAAAGATTTAATAATGTCGCGAGCGTTAATGAACTCGCGGCCGTAAATAATGCCCGAGCCCAAAGCCCCCAAATCAATATAAAGAGCCGGGCCTTTCTGCTCTATCACTTTGCCTTCAACAACATCGCCCAGCCGCGGGAAAATAATGTCCACGGATTTAAGAAAAAATTCCGTGGGCGTCGCTTTATTTCTTTTTTCCTCATTCTTCAACAATTCCATAACGAATAAAATATTAACAAAAATAAAAAATATTTGCAACATTTTCGTTCCGGCGCTAGAATAAAAAATATGACGGTCCAAATTTATACGACTCCCTCCTGCCCTTACTGCGTCCGGCTGAAATCTTTTTTAACCGAAAAAAACATCGCTTACGAGGAATACGATGTCAGCCAGAACGCCGCCAAACGTCAAGAGATGGTGGAAAAAACCGGACAGCTCGGCGTGCCGGTGATTAAAATAGGAGAAGAGTTCGTGGTGGGATTCAATCCCGCCAAAATTTCCCAGCTTTTGGGAATCGGCTAAAATGAAATTTTCCTACATCAAAGAAGCGGTCTACGGCGCCAATGACGGCATCATCACCACTTTTGCCGTGGCGGCTGGAGTGGCCGGGGCTGACTTGCCGGGCGCCGTTGTCCTT
>Ga0209212_1001888_pt1 | contig 31822 bp, 33 predicted proteins | sample RifGroC2_FD_183996 | JGI IMG/M metagenome (GOLD analysis project Ga0209212, IMG submission 183996) | Groundwater microbial communities from Rifle, Colorado, USA - Groundwater C2 (SPAdes) (version 2) | ecosystem: Environmental > Aquatic > Deep subsurface > Groundwater | place: Rifle, Colorado...
GCTACTAAACCGATTCATGGTTGAGCCCTCCTTTGGATTTATTGGTTTTGGCGAAAACTTTTATACCAAATCAGGGCTCAACTTTTCAAAAAACTAATTTGGACGAGTGTGACCATTATCCTTTACTTCATAGATCGCTACCCCGCTGCTGATATTGTCGAAAAGCTCACGATACCGTTCCTCGCTCTCCCGAAGCGCCTTTTCCATCTCCTTGCGCTCGGTGATGTCGCGAATGATCATGCTGGTTCTTTTCTCGCCGTCCGTGTCAACAAAAACGGATGAGGACAGTTCCACCGGGAATCTCGTTCCATCTTTTCTGATCATCATCAGTTCGCCCTTTGCTTTGCCGGAACGTGCCCGTGCTTCGAGTAAAACCGATAGACGCGGGTCATTCATATCCACCAGTCCATTTCTCCCGGTTCGGCAAATCTCTTCTTCTGTCCTTTGGAGCATTTCACATGCGGCCGGATTCGCGGATAAAATGGACCCATCCGGCGACGTGAGAAAGATGGCGTCCATGCTACTCTCCAGGACAAAACGGTGGCGTGCCTCGCTCTCGCGCAGTGCGGCATTGGATCGCCTCCGCTGGATGATGTTGATCGTGAGCAGGACGATAATTATCGCCAGGAAGGCGATAGCGCCCAAACCCATTAGAATGACTGCGCGGTGGGCGGCATAATAGGATATGGGTTCATTGATCACCGTGCTGCCTTCGGGCAGGGCCGACAACGGGATTCCGAAACGGCTCATCACTTTGTAGTCGAACATGAACTGCGAATCGCTCTCTAAAACAACCGGGATGGCGGACGCCTTTTCACCGGCCAATACCCTCAGGGCGATGCGGCCGGCGTTGGCTCCGTGTATTCGAGCGCTCAGCAGTTTGCCCCCGACGATGCCGAAACCGAGTCGCTGCTCGTAGGTCGAGTATACCGGGACAGGGCTGTGATCGCTGAAGCGCCTGGTGCTTTCAGTCATTCCGAAAGTGCGGCCGGATTTATCGGTGATAAAACTTATGGGCAAAACGAGGCTGTCCCCGGGTAATCGCTCCAACTCCTTCAACAGTTCCTCCATGGTCAGAGGATCGGTAAAGCGGAACCGAATCTTGGCGCCGAATCGGGGAACCAATGCCTCAATTTCTTTACGTGCCGCCAAACCAGTCACTGTATAGTCGTGCGGGACAAAAATCTCGCGGGCGGCCGGGTGCAGGCGGAGCATGACCTCGATCGTTCCGGCAATGTCGATGGCTTCTACGATTCCGGTGACATCGGAGCGCCCCTTTAGCAGGGAGGGGGTGAAATTGTTTATTCCGCAGAAGACGATGGGTGAATTTCCGAGAAGCTCCGCCTGGTTGTCAATAGCGAATTCCAAGGCGGAATTATCGATCGCGATCACCACCGAAAACTTCTTGTTTTGATACTTTTGACGGAAAAGTTTTTTTAGTTCTGTAAGATGCTTCCCATCGTGCAGTCGTTTCATATCCAGGTATTCGATGACCGGGAGCCAATTTGTATCTTTCGCTCGAAACACGTCGATGACACCGGCTTGTTCATCGTCGGACCATGCAAAACCGGGATGGTATGAGTTCAGGATGAAGATTTCCGGCAGCGTACTTCCGTGGTCTGAATGTCCCTCCGCCTTAGCGGCGTGCAGTAGAGGGGTCGCCAGAACCACGATGAACGAAATCCACAGCAAGAGGAATCTTTTCATGAGTTGGATCCTTCCTCGACGGCCCGGACAGTCTAAAGAAGCTTTCTCTCTCAGCGCGCGGGCTCGTATCACGCCTGCTTAAATCGGGCTTGCACCGACGGGCTCATCAGAAAGTTCAGTAATGTATTTTTGTAACAACTGACATAGGATACCTCCCAGTCGAAGAAAAGAACTTTTTCACCTTTTTGCGTGGCTGAAGTTAGAATATTAGACAATGGCATGTCAAGCGGAAACAAGTGGCCACAAAATATGGAGTGCAGTATCGGTGATAACGGATGGTGTGTATCGGGTTGGCCAATCTTCTGGTTGAGCAATCCGGTCTTGGGCTGTTTTATCTGTTACGGGCACTTTTTCGGCAGATTTCGGACAGTCCTCTCCAGCATGCCACAAATTCTCAAAGCGTTATGCTTGGATGCATTCATACCAGGAATATTCAGGGTCCCGACGCGTGGGACGCATCGAGAAGTCGGCAATAGGTAAGAGCGCCTTCCGAGGAGGGTATCCGAGCTGCAGAGCCAACGCAGAGTTCAGGGGGAGCTGCCGCACCGCACCCTGCATCGAGAGCTTATAGTTGTCGTTGTCCGACGGCTGCGAGATAAACTCGCTTATATCCCGAGTGGTAACACCGGGATTTCTGAAGTTCACGAAGGTGTTCTCGTTCTCGAATTTGCTCAAGAAACCGGCGATGGAGAAGGAGTATTTCTTCGTGTTGCAACCGGGCTTCAGGTTGACATTGTTGGTGCGATAATTTCTGCACTTGCCCTCATCCCCTATGACGCTGTTATTTCTCCAAAGCCTTAAAGGCTTTCAATTCATCCGCTGTAATATCTTTTTTCCGTTTCAGGGTCCAACCGCCGACCCAGTCCTTTATCACTTTCAGATTCGCAACTCTCTCATCATCCGTGCCACCCAGCCTGCTGTACATGTTTCCCGGCTTGCCGTCCTTATTGTTCTTGCCGTCATCAAGCCTCCTCATCAGGGCGCCGGTATCCGATCCATTAACGAAGATCATCAGGTTTGAGTAGGTGTCCATCCTGGGCCCCTTCATCTTTTTCTTGAATCCCTCCTCGTCCTTTTTAAATTCTTCGATCGTCGGAGCATTGCTGCCGTGACACAAATTGCAACGCGCAGAAATTATCTTCTTTACGTCCTTCTCGTATGTCACCGCACCTTTTCCTGCTGCAAAGACAGAGCCTGCGACAAACACCGTTAAAAAACCAACCACTCCAACCACCTTCATCAGTCTTTCCACCATTTTTCCTCCCCTTTCTTTTTTTAACCAATCCTCCATTTAGTTGTGTACAGATCCGTTTTACCGGCATGATACAAGTCCGCCTTCTTACCCTCCATGCTCGTATTTCAGGTGGTAGTGCTCATGGGTGCCAAGCTGGACTCGATCGCTGTAATAGAACTTATAATCCAGTCCAACAAACGGGCTGTGTGCATTGTGACATTCCCGGCATACATTCTCAGTCGGCGGATATATCAGTCCTGCATTCCTGGCATCGGACGTCTTGAACTTAGGATCTTTGGGGCTCATTACCGTGTTGACATAGGAACCGCCGTGCCCATGACAGGCCTCGCAACTTATGCCGGCCATTTCGGGAGTCTTCTCTATCGAGATGAAACCGCCTACCAACCCGTATCCCGTAGTGTGGCAAGGCAGACAGGTTTCATCATGTGTATAGTCCTTGTCCGGATCGATCCCTACCATCTGTTTCTCCTTAGCGTTAACGCCGGGCCGAAGTGCATTGAAGCTGTTTGCCATCTTGGTTTTCTTCCATGAATCGTACTGTTCCTTGTGACATTCCCTGCACTTGCCCGGTCCGACAAACTGCCCCTTTGAGATATGGTCGTACCTGCCCACCACAAAATAGATGATGGCGCCAATGACCAAAATCACTGCCACTCCGGTAATAGGCCAGGCGTATTTTGGAATTTGAATCCGTGTTCCATTACTTTCCGAAGCGCCTTTGTTTTCGCTCTCTTCGATCGCCATATCCCCCCCTTTATGCCATAATATGGACAAGAGCTTTTATGAACGGATGCCCCAATCACTCGCCTTTATTAAAGTATTCAATAAGATTGATTAACTCCTTATCTGTAATCCTCTGCCATTTTATATTCTTTTCCTTCATGTTTCCGATCATCTTGGGACCATGATTCCACAAAGCGGTCGCCATATAAATGGGAGATACCATGCCTTTTAGTTTTGCCAGATCGGGCCCCTCTTTTTTACCGGCTGAATCTTTTTGAATATCGTGGCAAACGTTGCAGCGTTTTTCCTGGAATATCTTCTTTCCGGCGGCTTTATCTCCGGCGGGGTCAAAATAGCGTATGGAGAAGAGATATGCGGTGATATTGGCAATGTCCTTAGCAGACAACTCTGGAACCTTGATATTTTCTCTTTGCATCTCGCTGAGCATTTCCGGAAAATGGTTCCACATAAGACCTGCAAATTGACCGAGAGTGGGTGGAAAATCCTTTTTCTGGATGCCCAGGTTTGGCCCCTTGCTTTTTACGGAACTCTCAGTGGCATGGCACTGTGTGCAAGATTTTTGTGAAAAAAGCCGTTTCCCTTCTTCGGGGTCTCCCGTTGCAAGAAACACCGATTCCCTGGAGGACTTAAAATTCCTTACATAGGCAATGATGTCCGCTATGTCGCTCCTTTCCAGCTTTGGCCAGGCGATCGCCCCTCGATCCATCGCAGTTTTCATTTTTTGCGCATGGTTCCACATCATCTGCACCCAGAGGATAGGATTTGTAAATTCAGCCCACATTGCCAGGTCCGGACCGATTTTACCTCTTTTTTCCCCGATACTATGGCACTCCATGCAACCTTTTGCCTTTAGAACTTCTTTGCCTTTAAGGGGGTCTCCCGGTTCATCCAGGTAACGGATGAAGTATAGGAAAGCAAACAAATCGGACATTTCGGTCTCGTTAAGTTGTTGGAATTTAATCCATTTTGCGGACATTTTTTCCCACATCTCTGGTGCATGGTTCCACATTGCCGCCGCCAATCCGCCGGAGGAAAGATGAACAGGCAGCGTCTTCGAAAGATCGGGCGCTATGATAATTTTCCCTTTTTCCCCCATGCCGTGACATTGGATGCAGCCTTTTTCCGAGAATATCTGCCAGCCTTTTCTTGCATCGCCGGGAACGAGATACTTGTTTTCAGCAGAAGCAAGGTGGAGATTCAATCCAAAGGCGAGCAGCGCCCCAAAAAAAACGACCGTTTTCTTAAATTTTACTTCCATTGGCCGGACCTCCATTTCCCACGATTTTCCTCTGGCCCTCTTTTATTATGGTTGTAAATACCATGGTAACAACGGAAGTTAAGATGATAAACGCGAATGTTATTACGGACGCCAGGATCACCGCATGCGCCGCCGGGTTATCATGTTCTGCAAATGCCCTATAGACCGCATACCAGAGAAAGGTGAATACCCCTGACACAAAGACATAGAAACCAAGGAGCAAGGAAATCTGACACCCCAGGATTACCTTATTTCCAGTGGCGGTATTGGATTCATTCATTCGATCACCTCATATTCCGTGAATAAGCCATTTTATGTAGGCAGGTAGGTCCGGAGCCTCTCTGTAACTTCCGCCTGGGCCTTTTCCCGTCCCTCCCGAACCTCCCATAAGGATACTATAGGAAACAGCTTGGTAAAGATCATATAAATCATCGTAAACAGCGCAAAACATCCGGCAAGAATGGACCACTCAACCCATGTCGGGCTATACACCCCCGTCTCATAGGGTAAACGAGGATGCATCAGGGTAGGCACGACGATGGTGAAGCGCTCCAGCCACATGCCAATATTGACGGATATCGAGGCAATTACGGTCCCCCTGATGTTGCGCGTCCTGTTGTTTGCCAGTATTGTGAATGGTATGATAAAGCATGTGACCACCATGATCCAGAAGTGTGGAGCATATGTACCGGTCATCTTTTCAAAAAATACCTTTATTTCATCGGGCTCTGCCCCATAGAACACCGTGATATATTCAGAAAAGGTAAAATAGAACCACAAACAGGTCATGACGAGAAGCAGGATGCCGAGATAATTAAAATGGACTTCCCGGAAATAGTCCCCAAGGTGATAAACCCTTCTGAGTATCGCCATTGCCACGATAATGGCGGCAATGCCGGAGTAGATTGCCCCCGCAACAAAATAAGGACCAAAGATGGTGCTGTGCCACATGGGTTGGATGGTCATGGAAAAAACGTAGGAAACAACGGTATGAACGGAAACGGCTATCGGCAGTACCGTCACGGCCATGATGGCAATGCCTTTTTCCAGATAGTGGATTTGCTTTTCCGTCCCTGCCCAACCCAGGGCCAAGACTTCATAGAGGTATTTTCTGAATCCCCTGGGCATCCGATCTCTGAGCAGAGCAATATCCGGAATGAGCGGGAGATAGAGATAGATAGAGCTGGCAGTCAGGTAGGTGGTAAGACTTACCACGTCCCAGAGAAGGGGCGACTGGAAACGACCATGTACGATCACCTTCATCAAGCGGTCGATACGGCCCAAATCTATAAGTATGTTGCCAAGACCAAAAAAAAGGACGAGAACAGTGATCACCTCGGCGGAGCGGGTAATCGAACGGCGCCACTCCGCTTTCGATATGCGGAGGATGGCGGATATGAGCGTGCCGGCGTGACTGACCCCGATAAAGAATACAAAGTTTGTTATGTAGATACCCCAAAAGATAGGACTGTTCATACCTGTCACCCCCAGCCCGTACTTGAACTGTGTGAAATAGGCATATGCGGCAATCAGCACTACCAATGAAAGAAGGGCAAAGACAACGTAAAAGCCTCTGCCGGTATGCAGAATAGGCTGATATAAAATCTCGTCCCTGCTACCGGTGATCATACTTTCTTTTCCCGGTCCCCTATCTGGTTTTAAAGCTTCCACGCTAAGCTCCTTCTCTGAGGTAATACACGTTTGGTTCAGTGCCGAGCTCTTCCAATAATCTAAATGCCCGGGGACTTCTCACGTATTTAGAGACGATACTGTCTTTGTCATTCAAGTCCCCGAAATAGATCGCCTTGCTTGGACAGGTCTCGGCGCAGGCCGGGATATAATCGTCAGGGGTCATTTCCCTGTTTTCGGCCTTTGCCCTGTCCTTTGCCTTCTGTATTCTGTGGGCGCAAAAGAGGCACTTCTCCACTACGCCCTTGGGCCTTACGGTAACGTCCGGATTGAGGGCGCTCATCATCTCCTTGGGCCATTCGGGCTTATACCAGTTCATAGACTTGACCGTATAAGGACAGGCATTGGCGCAATATCGGCATCCTATGCACCGTCCGTAGACTTGATCGACGATTCCTTCCTTCGTCTTGTTGGTCGCTCCGACGGGACAGACCTTGATACAGGGCGGATTTACACATTGCATGCAGGGTACCGGCATAAAATTCGCTTTGATATGGGGGTATTCCCCCTCTTTATGTTCCACTATCCGCATCCAGCTTATGGACCGGAATATCGCGGCCTCCTCCGGACTCGGCGGCGGTATGTTGTTCTCGATCTGGCAAGCAATGACGCATGCCTGGCATGCCGTACACTTATCCAGATCTATCACCATTCCCCATCTAATCATTCCATCCTCCCTATGCCTTGTACACCTTGACCCTGGTTTTGTGCATAAGCGGTTCGCCCGTAAAAGGTTCTGCATGATACGTCATTAAGGCACCCGCGTTTTCACCGGTCCCTTTCGCCCATCGGCCGAGCGCTGTATGTCCTAGCCCCATCGGGATATTGACCGTCTGCGGCATCGCTCCGGGAGTCAATTTAGCCCTGAACTTCAGCTTTGCGGAAGGCGATTCCACCCAAAGCAAGTCACCCTCTTTAATGCCAAGTTCTTCAGCCGCTTTTGGATCTATCTCGGCCCATGAATGCCACTTCTGTTTGACATAGAAGCCATTGATATCCTGTAAATAAGGATCATTGGCATGGAGAGATCCGGCAAAGACCAGGGGTTGAAACAGTCTTAAGTGGAACGGATAATCTCTTTCGTTTTCCAGAGATGTATTTAGTTTAGGTTCCCAGTGAGGCAAATAAAGCTGATCCCCTTTTGCCTCCACTCCCGACGCCAACAGCCCTTTTAAGTTATTTCCCGCTAGGAATCCCTGCTTTTCCAAATGATGCTTCAAGGTCTGAGAGTAAAATTCAAACTTCCCGGAGGGTGTCTGGAATACCCGTTTCCACTCCTCATAGGCGTACGCAGGCTCCCACCATCCTCCTTTTTCCTGTATTCCCTCCCAAAATTCTTCAAAGTTCCTATATCCGGGAGCCCTCCACCCGCGTCTAACCAACTCCCTCAATAACGTCTTATCCAATTCAGGTGCAAAGAGGTCGCCCTTATTCGTCTCATAGAGCTGTTTAACCATGTCTGACAGCACTTCCTGAGAATCTTTCCAGGGAAACGCCCTTGCCATCGATGTCCCCATCCCTTTTGCGACGGCAATCATTGTATTGGCCGCATCCCTGGTATTGAAGCGGGGTTTCACCACGGGTTTGCCCACCCCTACCACAGGAAAGCCCTGAAATGTCCGGGTGAAATTACTTTGCCATTTCTCGAGAAAGGTATGATCCGGCAAAATAAAATCGGCCATCTGCGTCGTCTCATCCATGTAAGGAGAGAAACTGACAACAAAAGGTATCTTTGCCATCGCTTGAGATAAAATGTTTCCCTGTAGATTGTTGAAAAGGGGATTGCAGTTATAAACAAACAACGTACTGATGCGATAGGGTTTTTCCTGCAAGACTTTCTCAGAAATGCCTGTGAGATTTGAATTTGCCAGGGGAGCTTTACCATTGTCGCCGCTGGCCATGGATGGCATTTGCAGGCCTCTTCGCGCAGTTTCATCAACGGCCGGCGCCGGAAGATCATAAACCGGCCTGTTCTTTACGGTCAACACGCCTCCCGGTTTATCGATATTTCCTACCAGGGCATTGAGAGCGTGTATGGCCATCTGTTGATAAATATCTCCTCTTACGCCTATTGCCAGGGCGGGGCCTCGGGTGGCGAATTCCTTTGCCAATCTCAATATGGATTCTATTGAAATTCCGGTAATCTCCGAAACGGTACTCGGCGAATAATTCTGCAATACGAGGGTTCTATAGCCTTGATGTTGTGCGCCCGATGGGTCCTTCCAGTCTTCAAATCCAAATGTATGCTTCTCGATAAACGCCTTATCGTGCAATCCCTCTTTGATGATGAAGTTTGCCATTCCCAGGGCGAGAACGCCTTCCGTCCCCGGTTTTACCGGTATCCATTCATCCGCCTTTGCTGCCGTAATCGAATAGCGGGATCCGACTTGCATGATCTTGCCGCGGGGCTCCTTTCCTCTTCTTGTATAACCGAAGGCGTTCATGACCTGCACCGGCGACCAAAACGATTGGAGGAGGTCTGATTCGAAAGACACGATGTAATTTGCCATTTCCATATCATAAACGACGCCGTCCCTATTGCCCTGCATCAGATAAAAGGCGTCCACACTGCCATAATCCAATCCGGTGGGAACATGAATGTAGTTTGGCGACCCAAATTGGCGCATGAATCTTTCCAAGAGCATCTTCGTAAGATCGCTGGAATCTCCATCCATAATGGCCAGAGTGTGAGAGCTATTTTTGGCGCGTATCTCTTTCAACCGGTTGACCACGATACCGGTCGCTTCGTCCCAGGTCATTTCCTTCCATTTGCCGGAACCACGTTCACCAGCCCTCTTCAAAGGACCTTTAATCCTATCCGGGTCATTCAAGGCAATCAAACCGGTCTGGCCTTTGGGACATAACTTGCCCCTGTTAACAGGATGGAAGGGATTGCCCTCGATCTTAGTGGGCCTATCCCCGATCATACGCACACGGATGCCGCATCCTCCGGGGCACTGCCGGCATAATGATGTAATCCAGCTTTCGGGTCCATTGGGCACCTCCACCCAATCCTCTCCCCAAGCTGCATCAAAGGCCTTAACAGCTGCATCAGGGGCATAAGCCAACACTCCGCCGCCCACAGCTACCCCCATCACCGTTAAGAATTCTCTTCGCGTAATTTCCCCCATTCAGCGCTCCTTATGCCTTCTAACTATGGAACCAATCCGGCCTTTATTCAGCTTTATCGAGTCCGCGGTCACTTATGACAAACGATGCAGCTCCTATCCACATTTCTTCTCTCATGGCAGGCGATGCATTCGCCCATTCCAAGATTAACGAGGGCTTTAACGGGCGGTCTGGATGTCTTTCCCATATCGCCATGACACGTCTCACATGCCAATTTGCCGGACGACACATGTCGACTGTGTGAAAAATACACATGTACGGGATTCCGATATATTCTTTTCCAAGGGATATTCTGATTGCTTTTTATATAACTTATCAGTTTTTTTTCTTCGGGGCTGTTTGACAGAGGGTCTGTTTGATGACATCCCATACATACTTTAATGTCGGGGATGGTCGCATAAGCGGAATTCGTTACGCCCGTGTGGCATTCCTCGCATTTCAGCAATTCCGTATGCACCTTATGGCTATATTCCAAAGGTTGCTTGACTTTCGGCCCGGTAAAGAAATCATGCCACCGGAAAACCACCCCCGCGATTACCAGGAGGCCGAATATGCCGAACAGGATCTTCTTTGACTTTGTCATGATGTGGCCCCTCTACGTCGTTTCCGCAATTGTTAAGCCCGTGGAGTCGCGCCCCGCACAACATGCGCTGCGCGACTCCGCAGGTGGAGCGCTGTTTTTTAAACTACTCATCGTTTGTAAAAAACCTCCCGCAGCAAACTGCGGGGCATCAAGGACCGAGAAAACGGAGCAAGCTTCGGAGGATTTACCCTGAGAAATGAAAGTCCCCATGTTCATGGCACCGCAATGCGGGTATTAAAAATCTATTTACCCTTGCGAAGCGGTGGAAATTTCGCGGTTCGGGGAAAGACCGTACTGTCATTCAGGAAGCCGACGTTTTCCGCGACGTGGCAGGCTTTGCAGACGTCGGTCACCGTTTGAAACTCGGAACGGATTTTCTTGGCGTCGCCGGCTTTCAAAGCATCCTCCATCCCCTGCCACACCCCGCTTTCCAGAAACATGTCTTCCATGTTCTGCGTACGCGCCGGGCGTTTCATGCCCGACGTGTTCATCCGGGCGCGCACCTTTTCCCAGTGATAAAGCCCCATCTGCCAGTTATTTTTGGCGATGGCGGTATAAAGCTCTTCATACCGCTGGCCGATTTCTATCATCGGGATGTCGGTGCCGCTCATCGCCACCTGCAAGCGACGGAAGCGCTCCGTATCATCATTCGCGTCGAGCAGCCAATTGTTGGAGGGTGGCTTGCTTTGCTTTCCAAGCTCTTTATAGGCCTTGGGAAAGCGCGCGGGGTTCCCCTTTCCACTCTCGGCTGCCATCAACGTTGACGAAAAAACCAAAACCATTACTGCGATTATCCACTTTTTCATGTTTTTCCCCTTTCTTTTATTCTCATATTTTATTACCCTCGCCCTACACGATCCATTTTGTGTAATGGGCACGTTGGATGCCCCCGCAAAGTCTCACACATTCCCTCGTGCAAAGCCTCCAACCTCGGTTTTCTGCGAGGATGCGAGCGATTATCTACCCACACCACTCAGATATTCAATAGAATTCTTAGTCTACTTTATCGGGTGAAATGTGAAGGGCAATTCACGGGTGAGTCGAAAGGGCGACAAGAAACGCGAAAAAGGATGCTGACAGAGTCAGGTAGGGAGCAGCTCCGACAAAGCGGCGGCACTCATGGTCTTAAATACTGTTCCACCGTCTTTAGGCACTCGATCATTCTCTGGCCTTCTTTCGTGAGAAAGTACGCTCTGCCTTGGTTCTGGCCTATGATATTTGCCTCTTTTAGCACCTTGAGATGAAAAACCACTTTTGTATGATCATCTATCTCAAGATCTCTGGTGATTTCCATAAGATGGATATCATCTTTGTCTCGAAGCATCTTCAGAATATTTCTCCGGATAGGGTTTGCCAGGGTGCTCAGGGTACGGTCAATGTCCAGTTTTTTTATTCCTTCATCGAATTTTGCTTCCTCAAGGACCCGCCGGATCGTCAATAGAAGGTTATCAATCTTAAAAGGTTTGGAGATATAGTCGCTTGCACCTTTCTTGATAGCTTCGATTGCGTTTTCGATAGACGCAAAGGCGGTAATCATTACCACTTTTGCCTTCGGGCGAAGGCCCCTTATTTCGATAAGTGCATCGATGCCGCTTTTCTTCGGCATCATATGATCGAGAAGCACAATATCGAACTCCTCCAAACTCAGCTTTCCATAAGCCTCTTGAGCCGAAGAAGCACTTTGGGTCTGGTACCCATCCCCTTTCAGAACCTCGGCAAGATGATCCCTTAATTCCGTGTCGTCATCCACGATAAGTATCTTTTTCATATCTCTCCTTTGCAGGAATTTTAATGGTCACGGCTGTACCTTCTCCCGGTTTACTCGTCAATTCTATGAATCCATGGTGCTGGCTGATGATGCCGTAACTCATTGATAGCCCAAGACCTGTCCCGGAGCCGATATCTTTTGTTGTAAAAAAAGGTTCAAAGACACGAGGCTGATTTTCTTTGGATATTCCACAGCCCGTGTCCGTTATGCGCACTTCGATCATATCAACATTCTGCAGTGACGCAATGGATATCTTGCCTCCCTCCGGCATTGCTTCAACGGAATTGGACAGGATATTTATGAATACCTGCTCAAGTTTCACCGGATCTCCCATTACGTCCGGTATGGACGCGAGGCGCTGAGCGACATCGATATTGCTCAGCTTGTATTGCATAAGGTCGAGGGAGCTCCTTATTGCATCGTTGATATTCACAGGTTGAAACCCTGACTCTTTTGGACGTGAAAATTGGAGCAGTTCCTGGGCTATCAACGATGCCCGGTCGATATTTTTTTCAATTGCACTGAGCCTCACGACAGCATCATTACTCGTCCCCTCGCTGCCCAATTTATGCTTCAAAGTCTGGACCCCCAGCGATGCATTGGTGAGGGGATTATTAATTTCATGCGCTATGCCGGCGGCAAGCCTGCCTAAAGAAGAAAGTTTTTCAGCCTGGACGAGAAGGCGCGCCTGCTGTTCGATCTTCCTTCTTGTTTCAATATCAAAGATGTTGAGGGCCTGGCAAATGAAATAGGTTATAAGAATAGCGGCCCCGCCACGAAGAAGCTCGATGGGGACAGGGACAAGCGGCATAGTATAATGGGAAGAAAATACTCCGCTAAAAAACGCGTAAAACAGAAATGTTGCGCCTGTATACTTCAGCCTCCGCGACACTGACAGACTCAAGGGCCTTACATCACCTGAATAAGCAATCAGACCATAGGCGGTCAGCAGGCTGCCTATAAACCCGAAGGTATATCTTGCCCCGATATCCGCACGCTTTAGAAACTGCATGCTTATGGGCGGCAAGCCGGTATGGAGAAGGTAAAGAAGCCATATCAAGAAAAGGCACGCAGTTATTATCGTCTTGTAACGCTGGATCGATTTTTCGTGAATGACGTTAATCAGTGAAAAACCAAAATACATGAGGAATACAAATGAAAGGATAAGCAAACAAACGGATACCGCTTCTGCCGTAAAAATCTGCTGATAGGAAAGATTCTTCCCCTCAATCCAGGTGCCAAGATCCAGCCATTCATGGGCGCCGTGTAAAAACCCAAATGACGAAAGCAACCACAGACTTTCTCCCAGTTTCAGTTTGCTTTCCTTCATATCCTTGGCGGCAATGGATACCCCTAGGAAGAGGAAAGAGGCGCCGTATAAAAGATACAGGAAGTGAATCGGGTTTATGTTGTCAAAGAGGCTGAACATAATTAATTTCCCTGATGACTGTTCTGATCCGACATATGAAAAGTTGTGTTAGTTTATCACCTGCCTTTGATTTGGCAATAGGGAAAATAGATGACCTTCTGAAAATAGACGGGCGAAACCGGCGGGTAGATGGGATATTTACATGAAGCCCAGGACTTTCGGCAGCCAGATGGCCAGTGCCGGGAAGAGGATGATCAGGATCAGTCCCGCGAACATCGACAGGAGCATCCAGGCGTCCCAGCGCACGGTGGATTCGATGGAGCAGCCGGCGAGCCGGCAGCTGACCATGAGATTGACCGCCATGGGCGGGGTAAACTGCCCCAGGGCGATGTTGTAGGTCATCAGAACGCCGAACCATACCAGATCCCAGGAGAAGCGCTCCGCGACCGGAATAAAGAGGGGAAGGAAGATCATGAAGATGGAGATGCCGTCCAGGAACATCCCCACCACCACGAGGAACAGCATCAGGATGATCATGACGCCCATCTCGCCGCCGCCGAAGGAGACGAGTGCCTGGGCGATTGGATCCACGATGCCCATCGTGCTGGACGCCCAGGCAAAGACGCTGGCCAGGCCCACGACGATCAGGATGACGGCGGAGGTCTCCGCGGATTCCACCAGCAATTCGGCCATGTCCCGCAAGCTGAGGCTGCGGTAGATCACGAAGCCGACAAACAGACGGTATAGATCCAGGTGGGGATGCCGAGCCCGGGGGAGGTGACCTCGTAGCGGTATTCGTCATAGGCCATCGCGGCGCCCAGGACGGCCAGCAGGGCGAACGTGACGGCTGCCGCTGCGGTCGCTGCAAGACGGATCCAACGGCGGCGGCGAGGCGAAAGGCGATCGACGAAATAGGCGATGTTCAAATGACCGTTTTTCGCCATCACGCTCGATGCGCCGAACAGTGTCATGAGCACCATGAGGAAAATGGAAAATTCCTCCGTGAAGGCGAAGGAGAAATCGGTCGCATACCGCACAACGACGTTCGCGAATGTCAGCAGCGCCAGCAATGAGATCGCCGCGCCGGCAAAGCATTCTTCAATCTTCAGGGGGACCCTGGTCTTGGGCCTGCCGGTTCCCGGGGCAGGTTTGCATGTCTCGGCCATAAGCGTCTACTTCCGTGTTGCGATGGACTGTTCCGCTTTCTTGACGAGTTCCGGGCCGATCGTCTTGGCCCACTTGTCGTAGACCTTCTGCGTCGCCTTCTTGAAGGCCTGTTTTTCGGTGTCCGTCAGTCTCACGACGTTGACGCCCTTGGCCTCCGCTTTATACTCGGCGGCGCTGCCTCGAGAAACCAAAAGAACCGTCATGGAGAGATTCGCTGTAAAAACAAACGCACATACCGCGTACCGGAATCTTATTTTACTCATAAAGCCTCCTTATTATTGAAAGAAAGATAAAGCATTCATTGTCTCAATGGCCCGGACAGTCTAAAGAAGTTTTCTCCATCAGCGTGCGGGCTCGTATCCCGCCTGCCTGAACCGGGCCTGCACCGGCGGGCTCATCAGGAAGCGCAGGAACGCTTGCGCAGCCTCGGGATGGGGGGTGCGTTTAAGCAGGATTCCTGTGCAGGTGGTCATGTTCTGCAGGCTGCCCGGATAAGGACCGACCAGGACGACCTCATTCACGGATAGAATTTCACTGATCTGGGTCAGGCCGATTGCGTTCGCCGTCGACTTCGCCATCAGCTCCATCGAGGCCTTGCCGCCGCCGGCGGTCCGTCCCTTCTTTCGCACCTCGTCACCGATGCCCATACTGTCAGCTACCCGCAGGAGGTAGGCGCCGGCCGTGCCGACCCTGGGATCGGCATAGTAGATCTCCGTTGCAGCCAGGAGCGCCTCTTTCAACTCCTCGGGTGTTTCAATGGCTGGGCGGGCGGTGCCCTTCCGGACGGCGATGCCGCCGCCGACCTTTCCCAGGGGAACGGCCGTATCGGGTCGCACCAGCCCTTTGGCCTGGAGCTGCTCGATGATGGCCGGCGTGACGATGGCGAGATCAGCCGGTTCGCCGGCGTAGATCATTTCCCGAAGCGCCCCGACCGGAGCGTAGGTCGGCTTGACGGTGTGGCCGCTCGCCTTCTCAAACGTTCCCACCATATCCCGGATGATCGCTTCGGTGGCTCCCGCGGCCAGTATATTGAGTTCCACGGCTTGTACCTCCCCCCGGCCCGCGATGAGCAGCAAAAGGCCCAACGCAAGACCCAACGCCGGTCGTAGTATCGCATACCGGCAAAACAACGGCAACCGTATTCTTGTAACGCGTGACATGGGACACGCCCGGCGAAGGAAAAGAACGTTCCGATATGCCGGAATGAAGCGAAAGGAGGAGAGAAACCGCTGTGCCTGTCAAGGGGGATTTTATACTTGACACCCCATGTTGAAAATCGTAGTCTGTCGACAGACTACGAAAAATATGCACCCTTTGATTCACGATGAAAAAATGAACGAATTCGATATCGGTGAAATACAAGACTTTCAGAATCGATCCCTGGTGGGAATCATCTTCAGGCAATTGGAAGGGATGATTCTGTCCGGCAAGATTCAACCAGGGGAGCGGATCAACGAAAGCAAACTGTCCAATTTGCTGGGAGTAAGCCGGGCGCCCATCCGGGAGGCTCTGCGTCTCCTGGCAAGCAGCGGTATCCTGGAAGTTCGCGCCAATCGCGGCATGTTCGTTCGTGATCTCCAGATCGATGAAGTCGCGGGACTCTATGATGTTCGCGCGGCGCTCGATGCGCTTGCCGGCGAGAGAGCTGCGGAACGAGTCAATGACGAGCATCTCCGGGTATTAAATAGTTGGATAAGGGAGATGGCGGATTACGTCGAGACCGGCGATTCGGATGCCTACTACAGAGCGAACATCGCGTTTCATGCGGCTATCGTCGAAATTACCGGTAATGCAAATCTGCTATCCATCTATGGGAGGGTCTGCAAACAGATGTCGCTGTTCCGAAGGATCTCGCTCTCGCTTCCCGGGCAATTGCGGCTATCCCTCCAGAGGCACAAGAAAATTGTAGAGGCCATCGAGTCAAAAGACAGTGCGAAAGCCGCGAGCGTCATGAGAAATCATACTCTCGGGGCCAAGAAGGCCCTGCTTTGCGCCATCAGAGATAAAAAGATGTCTTTTTGAAAAGGATTTCATTATGAGCGACATGGAACAGGCGTTGAAGAAACTCCGTGATCTGAGGGAAAAAGCCGTAATGGGCGGAGGGCGGGAGAGAACGAAGAAACTGAAAGAAAAGGGCTACCTCACGTGTGACGAAAGGATCGCTCTACTCGTGGATCCCGGTACTTTCGTTGAATGGTATACGTTCGCCGGCCCTCAACCGGCCGAATTCGGACCCGATCCGCCTTACATACCGCGAGACGGTGTGATTACAGGCTTTGCGAGCGTAAGCGGCAGGAATGTCGGTGTATATGCACATGACAAAACTGTACAGGGCGGCTCTCTGGGAAATGTTCAGGCGGCAAAGATCGCTCAACTCATCGGGAAGTGCAGCGAATTGAAAATCCCTCTCATCGCGTTGCAGGATTCGGTGGGCGCACGTATCCAGGAGGGGAACAAGAATATCGGCTTCGACAGCATTTTTTATGCCCTGACCCAGGCCTCGGGCGTCATTCCTCTGATATCGGTTATTTTGGGGACGTGCGCCGGCGGAATCGCTTACAGTTCGGCTTTGATGGATTTCGTCATCATGGTCAAAGACAAGAGCCAGCTGTTCATCACGGGGCCGAACGTGATCAAATCCGTGACCAACGAAGACGTCTCGGTCGAAGATCTCGGCGGCGCAAAGGTGCATTCCGAAAAGAGCGGGGTGTGCGACATCGTTGCCGCCGATGAGGCGGATGCGATCCGACTGCTTATAGAGCTTCTTGCCTTTTTACCGAACAGTTATCAGGAATCGGCGCCGAGGCGCGATCCGGAAGATGATGCGGACCGAGGGTGCGAGCAGGTGCTTTCGATCATGCCGTCCGATCCCGGGAAGTCCTATGACATGAAGAAGATCCTGAAATGCATCCTGGACATGGGTCATTTTTTTGAGCTAAAGTCACGCTACGCAAGGAACATCCTCACGGGATTCGGCCGCATGGACGGCCGGAGTGTCGGGATCATCGCCAATCAGCCGTCATGGCTGGGCGGGACCCTGGATGTGGACGCCTCCGACAAAGGATCCCGGTTCATTCGCTTCTGCGATGCATTCAACATTCCCATCCTCACCTTCGTGGATGTCCCGGGATATCTTCCCGGCGTGGATCAGGAATACAGGGGAATCATACGCCACGGGGCGAAGATGCTCTTTGCCTACGCGGAGGCGACTGTCCCGAAAATCACGGTGATCTGCCGAAAGGATTACGGCGGCGGGAAACAGGCCATGTGCAGCAAACCGATGGGTACGGATCTCGTTCTGGCCTGGCCCAATGCCGAACTGGCGGTGATGGGGGCTGAGGGCGCCGTGAATGTCATCTGCCGTCAGGAGATCGAGGCGTCGAGCGATCCGGAAGCGACGCGCCAAAGGCTGATTGAAGCGTACAGGAACATTTTCGACGGCCCCTTTGAATCCGCCAGAAAGATGTATGTCGACGATGTCATCGACCCGAGGGAAACCCGGTCCAGGATAATCAAGGTGCTGAGAATCCTGAAAGACAAGAAAGTCGCCAGGGTAGAGCGAAAGCACGCCAACATGCCAGTGTAAGTCATGTGAGTAATGTATGGAGGAATGAAGATGGGTTTGCCGCTTGATGGATTCATGGTTCTGGATTTGACTCATGTGATGTCCGGACCCTACTGCACCCAGATCCTTGGCGATCTGGGCGCGGAGGTTATAAAAATCGAACGTCCCGACGTGGGGGATCAAACGCGAAGAATGCCGCCCCATTTTGTCGGCGATAAGAAAATGAGCGCCTACTTCCTGTCGTTGAACCGCAACAAGAAGAGCCTCACGCTCGATCTCAAAGCGCCCGAAGGGAAGGAGATCTTCTACGAGTTGATAAAAAAAGCGGACGTCGTCGTCAACAATTTCGCGCCGGGCACAATGGAAAAACTGGGGCTGGGTTACGAGACGCTAAAAGAGATCAACCAGGGGATCGTCTGGACGGCGATCACCGGATACGGCCTGGACGGTCCGTACCGCGACAGACCCGCTTACGACATCATTGTTCAGGCCGTGGGGGGCGTCATGAGTTATACGGGCGAACCGGACCGGCCGCCGGCCCGCTGCGGAATTCCGTATGGCGATCTGGGGGCTTCGATCCAGGCCGTCGTGGGGATTCTCGCCGCGCTGCTGTCGCGTGTGACAACCGGGGAAGGGAGAAAAGTGGACATATCGATGCTCGACGTGATGGCTGCGCTGCATACCTACCGGGCAAAATACTTCTTCGTCGCGGGGGAAATACCGAAACCCGTGGGCACCGCGCACGTCAGCAGCGTGCCGCTCCGCGCGTATAGAACAAAAGACACCTACATCGTCATCGAGGCCTTCATGGATCACTTCTGGAGAAACCTGTGCCGTGTGCTCGAACTGGACCATTTGGCCGACGATCCGCGCTTCAATTCCCGTCAAAACCGTCTCACGAACCGCGATGAGCTGGATCGCCTGGTGGGTGAGGCGTTTCTCAAGAAAACCACCGACGAATGGCAGGCGTTGTTCGACATCACGGAAGTGCCGGCCGGGCCGATAAATACGTTGGATAAGGTTTTCTCAGATCCGCAGATTCTTGCCAGGAAGATGGTCGTGGAGATCGATTCGCCGCATACCGGCAAACTGAAGGACGTTGGAAACCCGATCAGGATGTCGGGGGTCGATGCGCCCGTCTATAACCCCCCGCCGCTTCTGGGCGAACATTCGGAAGCGGTTCTTTCGGGTATGCTGGGATATTCGCAAGAAAAGATCAACCGACTGAGGGAGAAGAAAATTATTTGACTTTCCCCTCCCGCCGGGGGAGGGGAAACGTGACTTGCTACGGGTTCGTCAAACAAGGCGACGCCTGCCGATGATGGAGCTGCTATGACAGGGATGCTCAGCGATATAAAGGTTCTCGACCTGACGACATTTCTCTCCGGTCCGTTTTGCACGATGATCCTGTCGGATATGGGGGCGGGCGTCATTAAAATCGAAACACCCTCAAAGGGATGCGCCACCCGGCAGAATCCGCCTTTTATCCGGGGTGAAAGCGCCTACTTCATGAGCCTCAATCGGGGAAAGAAGAGCATTACCCTGAATTTGAAGAGCGAACGGGGGAAGCGGATTTTCTTTCAGCTCGTGGCGACCTCCGATGTCCTGGTCGAAAATTTCCGGCCGGGTGTCATGGATCGGCTGGGGTTCGATTACAAGACGGTGTCCGAAATCAATCCGGGAATCGTCTATGCGTCCATATCCGGATTTGGAAACTCCGGTCCGTTCAAGGAGAAGGGCGCGTACGACATGGTCATCCAAGGATACGGGGGGATCATGAGCATCACGGGGTCGCCCGGCGGGGAGCCGGTCCGTGTGGGGTATTCCGTCTCGGATTTAACGGCGGGGCTTTATGGAGCGCTCGCCATCACGGGCGCCCTTCGCGTGCGGGACAAGGTAGGCAAAGGACAGTATCTCGATGTGTCGATGTTCGACTGCCAGGTGGCGTTTATGGAAAACGCCATCGCCCGATACTTTGCCACGGGAGAGATACCCGGACCGCTCGGAAATCGACACCCTTCCATCGCCCCGTTTCAGGCATTCAAATCCCAAACCGGATATTTCACGCTCACGGCCAGCACGGATGACCAGTTCAACAACCTCTGCGATGCCATGGGATTGGCACATATCAAGAACGACAAACGGTTGTCGACGAAGCGCGACCGGGTCAAAAACGTGGCTCTGATCAACGAACTGTTCGGAAAGATCTTTGCGGAAAAGCCCAAAGAGTACTGGCTCGAGCTGTTGGAGCGGCATAAAATCCCCTGCGGTCCGATCAATGATGTGAAAGAGGTGGTCGAATCTCCGCAGGTGGAGGCGCGGGGCATGATCGTCGAGCTTGATCACGAAAGGGCGGGAAGGATCAGGATGGCGGGATCCCCCATCAAGGCGTCGCTGACGCCGCTTTGTGCGCAGAGTGCGCCGCCGCTTTTGGGGCAGGATACGGAGGGCATCCTTTCCCAGCTTGGGTACGCTCTCGAAGAGATCGAGGTTCTCAAGGCGGAAGGCGATATTTGACGGCTAACTTCGGCCAAGGCCGTTTCTACGATCCCGGCGTGATCGGCTTGGCCGGCATCAGAACGGTGGCCAGCGAGGTCACCACCAGGAGAAGCGCCGCGTAGTCCTGCCAATGGGGTGTCTCACCCAACAGCAGCATCCCGCTGAACACGCCGACCACCGGGATCATCATGACCGAGAGGCTGGAGACGCCGACCGGGGCAACGAGCACGATCTTTGTCCACGCCCAGTAGCAGAAAATGAATACCACGAAGAGATTGTAGAATACCCCGAGCATCGGCCATAGAGACAGGGCGAACGGATTGAAAGTCCCGCTCTCAAAGACAACCGCAAAGAAGAAGAGGGGGGGAGCGCTGATCAGCAACTGCCATGCGGTGAAGGCCGAAGCAGGCAGGGAGACGGGCCATCGCTTTATCATGATGGTGCCTACAGCCCAGCTGACCGCTGCGCCGGTCATGAGTATCGCACCGAGCAGTGAACGCCCCACCGCCTGAATCTCCTCGCCGAGAAGAAGCAGCAAACCGGCGCCCCCCAGTATGCAACCAAGCGCCCGGCGCTTCGTAAAGGGTTCCTTGAGAAACCAAGTCGCGATGATCACGCTCCATACCGGCATGGTATAGCCCAGAATGGCCGCCCGACCCGACGCCATCAGCTGGACGCCATAGACGGCGAATATGTTCCAGGCCATTGTGTTGACAAGTGCAATGGCGATCGTCTGCGGCCACTGCCCCTTCGGAATCCGTATCGGCAGGCTGCCCATACGGGCTATGGCGAAAAGTCCGGCTGCCCCGAACAGCAGGCACAGGGTCCTAAAGTGCAGCGGGGCCATCTCGAAGAGCACTGCCTTCATAATCGGCCAATTGAGCCCCCAGCCCAGGGTGAGGCCTGCAAGCAGCCAAATAAGGTGCGGTGGGAATGTCTGCAGCGGTGCGTCTTTTTTCATTTTTCCTCATTCTGCGAGCCAAAGATGCCGGGCCCTTTGAGAATGCCCATTTTGTAGCACACATAGGTCACCGGCAGACTTGTGAGTACAGAGAAAATGAACAGGCTGACAAAGATAACCAGGTATGAAGTACCGCCGAAATAATTTCCTTTGAAACAGAACACGGCAAGGGTGCCAAACAGAGCGACAAACAGAGAAACGGGAGAAGAACCTCTGCCACGCTTGGAATATGCGAAAACAAGATACACGTTGAAAAGCAGCGACATCAATGCCAATACTGCAAATCCATATAAAAGCTTTACATCCGCGCGCAAATATCCCTATAAACCGATTTCCGATGCCTGATGCCAAGAATCCATACCTCGGACTCAAACACTTTGAACACGACCCGGTAATCACCCACGCGGAGCTTCCAGTAGCCTTTCAGTGACTTTCGCAAAGGCTCCCCGTAGTTATGAGGTGCGGTCTGCAACCGTTCTTCTATGGCCTTACGGATTCTGTCTTTTGTTCTTCGATCGATAAGCGGCAAATCCTCGACGCGAACAGCGGGATGATAGTGCAATGTAAAAGGCATGGATCATTCCCACACTTTTTCATGCGAAAGCGCCACTTTTCTGTCGAATGTATTCATTCGTGTATCGGCAAAAGCTGCAAGCGCGACATCTTCCCGCAGGTCAATTGCCTCGCGGATAAGGTCACGAGCGATGGTGGACATGGAAACGCCCTCACTGGTTGCAAGGTCATGCATAACACTATACAGCGGCTGCTCAACAACAATGTTTACTCTCGGATTTTTTGTGGGCATGGTTCCTTCTCCTTTTGAGTTAAGTGTAACACTTATGATGCACCGTGTCAAGGCGAAAACCCCATTGTGAAAATCCCATTGAAGTCAAACCGTGACTATTTATTGTTGTCAGTAAGGCTGATCTTGATCAAATGCCCATAAAGCCGAGCTCGTGTTCTTTTGACAAACACGATCAGGTGATGAATAATTTCGACATGGTTCATGGCTATCCAATTATTTTCTTCTTGACGTTCCTGATGTCAGCATATTGGTTATGTACATTCCTTTGCGGTCGCGGAGATTGTAGCGATAAATCGTATCGACCAAAGGCATGTGCAATTTGCCAAATCTTTCGAAATAGATGCGGCTTAACCACCGGTAATACTGCTCCATACTCTTCATATTTTGCGGAAAACATATTTTAATAAGTTGATCAATGAGATCGTCTGCCTGATCGTCAAAGAAATCCGATAGATCTGTTTCTTTCCCGTTGGGGATGAACCTGTACTGCTGCACAAAAACGTATGCCCCGGGCAGTGAACGGATAAAACGGAAACGTTCAACATCTTCTGCCAATGTCGTGTCAAACCCGTACATGCAAACAAATTCAACGTTGTCACTGCGTTTTTTGAAACTAAAATATCCGTAGTTGCGGCGCATGGCTTCAAAATGATCGGTATTGTTTAAACTGAAGTGGTAGTTGGCCCTTGAAAAACGATAGTTCCTGCAGTTGATCCGTCTCAATAAAGAAGCCCGCTCCTTATTCACAAGACGGAGATCAAGGGTTTGATTAAAATTAACATCCAGTTTTCTTGCGGCCATTTCTGACAGAAGATTATCGGCCTGGGGATAGGCGAGGATATTGTCATCCAGAAGCACAACCTTCGTCCTGTTCTGGAGCAGTTCATCAAGACTGCTGACTTGTCTGGGCAAGCCTTCCTTTTGGGGTACAACGCAGAAAGGACATTTGAACGGACAACCCCTGGTGAGAAACCCGATGGCCATGTCCCTTGTTTCACTGTAGAGGCTGAAATCAGCAGGCATCTCTTCAATTTCAGCAGGTAGGCGAAGTTTCAGGTCAAGCCCGGAGCCGCCCATTGTCATGGCATCTCCGAATCTTTCCCGTAATTTCCACACCCGCCGCAGCGATGTGGCAGAGTTAAAAACACAGCTCGCAAAAACCTGTTCAACAGACTTCACATCCCAATGGCCGCCCCGTATAAGTTGCGTTCTGTATCCCTTCAAGCGGTAAAAAGCGCTCAATTTCATCAAGGCAACATTGGGAATCCTTCCGTCAACATCTACAAGAAGTATCGTATCGGAGCGAAGCCGACCCAAATGAAGGAGCTTTCTTCTTGTTATCCCATTAACCGCACACGGCACTGTCAGCTCTCTTTCCATTACTTCACGGGGAAATATTTCCAAAGATTCTGTCGGTAGTACGACGACGAACTGGATATTGGGAAACAGGCGATCCAGAACGTCAATCCATCGGGAGAAACGGTCATCGCAGCAGAAGGAATAGGGAAGCCTCCAGAGGACCACGCCTGGTCTCTCCATGGGATTCAGATCATGAGGTGTGGCATCAACGACATGACGGACGGCATCAATGATGGGCACAATGGCCTCAAACTGCCAGGGGTTCAATCTTTTCCAGAGCTCTCCGAAATCGGCGTCCCGGTCCAGCCACTGATCCGTCTTGACCTGAAAATCTTCCTTGAAAGCATCACTCAGAAGCTCCATTGTCCTCACAGCGGGCAGTCGCGATTTAACCGTCCGGTAATGGAGTTTCCGGAGAAAGGCCACACCGTCGGTTAAATGTGCGTTGCTGTCAAAAAGGGATAGGAATCGTTCAAGGCGATGAGTTGTTTCCGAGAAATCAAAACAGTCCGTTCCATCATGGACCCGCCATTCTGGACCGTAGGCCAACGAAAAACTCTGTTGCATCCCAGACCCGAAGGAGTTGCTGCGGAACGGGATGTCAGAGGAGACATGCTTGCTGTCCCGTTTTTTCAGCTCCTGGACAGCTCCGTCCGGTGACACCAGAAATCCTGAAGCGACCACGGGATTCGATTCGGCAGGGATATCCCAGGGAGCATGTCTTGTGAAGACAAATTCGAGCCTGAAACCATCTGTGTTGGATCGGCAGGTTGACATCGTAAATTTATTGAACTGAGGCAAAAATCTACTGCCGATACAAACAAAGGCAAGCAAGTTCAGACGCTCAACGTTTTGATGACTGTCCGGCCAGATCGTCCACTTTCTGAGTGTAGATTGCCCGCAGCGAAAATCGATATGGCCGGACCCATTGACTTCGGTATCTTCAAAATGAACATGCAGTATATGCATCAGTTAACCGATAGGCAGGTGACGACAGAAACTATGCGGAATAATCTGGATTGCATTTTTTCTCCTTACCACCTTCGACGCCATTTATCGCGGTAGCTTGGTGGCGCAGGGATAGTCTCTTCTGGCTCCTCCGCCCTCTCTGCGATAAAGCTACTTTCATCACCATTCTTGATCTTGATTTTACCTGAGAGCCGCCCATCCTTTCGGAGTTTTACGCTTCCAGTTCCGCTGACAGGGTCGTACTCCCAGGCCCCCTCCATTGTAAACGAAACGCCAGTCGTAGTAACGTTACAGGTCACATACGCAAGTAGAACGAACATCCTCAATCGATCGTCATTTCCCGTAATCGAAATCAGTGCCTTCCCTATTATGTCAATATCATCGTTATTCCAGTTTGACGTTTCAATAATCCGCCACCAGCCATAGTACTCGGAAGGGATGCTTCTTTCTGTCATCGGACGATTTTCTCCTTATAAATGGAAATGCCATAGTCGAGCAGAGCATAGCCATCACCGGGAAGCATGCTTTATGGCCGATCCGGTGCAACGTCTTATGCACGCACCGCATGGGTGTGAACTTATGGGTTGCAAGCCCACTACCAATGCCCGTCAATGTCTGTGTACATTGACATAAGTTCTGGCCGAAGGCAAGAGAGGAACCACGAGGAATCGTCCGAAGGGATAACGGAAAATACTTTCGACTAAGACCTAACCTCATCTTGATATAACTATTCTTTCAGGAGGGAGCATGTTCGTTCCAAGAAAGTATAAAACGGTTTCTGGCATATACGCGCCTTTCATCCCGTATTCAATGATCTGACCGGATCAGCCGCAGTGAAGCTTTGTATTTGAACTCGGCGAGTGCGGTTCATGAAAATATGACATGCGTCAAATCTTGTCTCCACCTGCAAAAGGTAAAAACCCGAAATCTAACGTATCCTGAGGAGGCGAAATCCTACGGCGCTGTCGCGGTGGACCGGAGCCCCGCCGGGCGACGCGCTTAGTGACGGTATCCGAAAAGCAGGATCGTTCCGAGAAAGATCAGGACAAGACCTGTGATGATCAGCCGTTTAGATGCCACTCTTCGGATTCCACTTCCGTCTCCATCTCTTTCAGACGCCGGTTCGCCTGCCGTTTCTTTCTGATGTACCCATAAACGAAGATGAGCGCGGCAACGAACCAGAGTGTCGAGACGCTCGTGATGATCGGGATCCACGAGACGCGGAGCTTCAGATAGACGAGCCATCGTTCTTCAAGATCAGGAAGGTTCATTCCCGTCCCCCGCCGGAGCGCCCCCGCCAGATCCCCGTAACGGGTGTAGTCCCGGATCAGCCGGTGGAAGGCCTCCCGACCCACCTTGTTGATCAGGAAGGAGATGAACATGAAACTCTGTGCATAAGCAAGCTCAGCGGGTTCGTCCTCCTTGGGAAACGACAGGGTAAGGACCGGCAGGGGGATCAGCCGGTCCGTGAGGGCGGCCCTCGTCAGGACGGAGATTCGGGAAAAGGTCCACTCCCGCGCCTCGTACATTGCGAGCCCCTCGTTCAGCCAGACCGGCACCTTTACCCCCGTTACGGCGCGACACAGGGCGATGTGGGTGAACTCATGGGTGAAGATTTCAACCACGTTCATCCGGCTCCCCTTGATTGCCCGCGGCGAAAGCAGGACGATGATGTTCTCGTCGGGATAGGCGACCCCCGTGGCCCAGAGGGGAATCCACCTCCCGCCCGGCTGGGCCTCCCGGAAGGCCTCGATGGTCGGCGAGAGACGGATCTCCGTCTTTTCAGTGAAATCCACCCCGATATCGGCGATGATCCTCTCCCGGATCCGGAGAGAGTCACGCACCAGCTCCGCCGCGAGCTTATCGTCCCCCGGGGTATAGCGGATAACGAAACGGTCGTTTTCCAGCCGGAGTTCGCCGGCACCGGCGCTTGCCAAGGGAATGAACATGATAAGGAAGAAGATGATTGCCGGTACTGATTTTCTCATGTCAAGGCCGGCCCTCTATAAAAGATCCCGGGGCTTTGTGATTAAAAAGGCAGGGTCATTTCAGACACTGCCTTTTTTAACGCAAGCTCTCATGCCGGCTTTATCCCAGCGGCGGTATGAGGTCACATTACTTCTTCGGTTCCTGAATCAACTCGATGATAATATTGTCCGGTCCCAGGAAAAACGCCATTTTCCCCCCGTTAGGGGTAACCGTTGGAGCGGTCGTGAAGGTAAAGTTTTGACCTTTTAATTCGGAATAGCACGCATCCAAATCCTCTACTTTCAGGCCGATATGGTGATATCCGAAGGTTGAACGGGTTTGGTCGCCGGTTATCTCCTCACCGTCGCGGGCCACCCGAAGGAAAATCGGAGCCCCTGCCAGATCAATGACAGCCCCGTCCGCTGTTCCGAATTTTCGGAAAGAAATAAATTTCCCGCCTAAAGTATCTGTGAGGAAATGAATCATTTTATCCAAATCACTACAAATCAGATGAAGATGATGAAGCCGATATTCCATATGGTGCTCTCCTTTTCATATCGTCTCGTTATGGGTCGACCGTTACAATGCCTCGATGTTCCGCGGATGCGCCTCGATTTCGCCGCGTTTCGGTTACTTCAATTGAACCATTAAAACGTGGCCGAACAGATAATAGGTTGCCACGGAATAACTTATGGCTACGGACAGCAGGACATGCCATTTACGGACACCCCCTAAAAGCATCATAGCCAGGAGGAAACAGGTCGTGGTGGCCAGATAGCTCACTTTGTCGAAGACAAATCCGTAGAGTACACTCAATAGCATGGTTCCGATAAACACGCGGTATGAAAAACCGCTCCCCTGTTCAACCTCCCCGTCCTGCTTGCGCGATTGCCTCTTTTTCCGCCAGGACAAAACGATCTGAACCAGGGCGACGATGAACAGGAGCGCGGAAAGCGTGCGGGGGTAAAATCCCGGGCCGGGGTCGTCGGGATTGACGCTTTGGGTGAAGTTCCCGATGGCGAAAAAGACAACCGCCAGCAAGGCCATCCCGGCGCTGATCAATATCTCGGCTGTTGTCTGCACAAAACTCCCTCCATCCGCGTTTCACGACCGCTGTCAAGTCATTTCACCTGGACAGAAACGATCACTTCTTCACCACCTTCTGCATGAGTTTTCCCATATAGTTATAATCCGCGCGAACAGCGGCGGTGAACGCATCCGGTCCCATGAATTCGGCAAACTGCGAATTCTTGGCCAGATAGTCCTTGAAACCAGGCTCGTCCATGGCCTTTCTGATGGCATCGACCAGGATCGCCCGGACATCGGGAGGGAGGCCCTTCTTGGCGGCGAAACCACGGTACTGCGTGATGACGATATCGTAGCCGAGCTCTTTTAGCGTGGGTACGTCTTTCCACTGGGGAAGCCGCTTTTCGCCGCTGGCGACCAAAATCCTGACCTTGCCGGCCTCAACATGCTGGTTCATCGTCGTCGGCGATGATACGACGACAGGAACATGACCACCCAACAAACTGGCGATGATTTCCGACCCGCCGCGATAGGGAACGTAGGAGATGGGCATACCGGATTCCTCAGCCAACGCCAGCGCCAGCAGGTGCAGCGCGGAATAAGTCGCCTGGCCGCCGATCTTCAAACGGGGGTTTTTTTTGGCATATTCGATCATCTCTTTCAAGGTTTTGAAAGGGCCGTCGCTTTTCACCGCGATGCAAAAAGGCTCCTTCTGGACATGGGCGAGAAACTCAAATTGGTCAATCGAAAAATCTTTTTTCAGATCGCCGTGCAGGGCGGTGATGAGCGCGCTGGTGATCGTGGAGATGGTATAACCGTCTGTCGGATCCGCCATCAGAGACGCAAACATGACCCCTCCGCTGCCCCCCGGTTTATTGACGATCACCATCGGCTGGCTCAGGTGTTTCTTTGCATGCTGGGCGATCTGCCGGGCCATCACATCGGCCGGCGAGCCGGCGGGCGATGAATTGAGAATGGTGATCGGCTTGATGGGAAACCTGGTTCCATCAGCCGCCTCCGCGGGAACCAAGCCCAGCGAATACACCGCAACAAGAACCATGAGCAGCGTGACCCGGGAAAAAACCCCTTCGAGATTCCTGGTGAAATTCATATCATTACTTCTCCTTTCTTAATGTGTCGGAATTTGGGCACCCCCATGTCTTCGAATTTTTTGCGTTGCCTAACCCGGACCCATTGCCTTCTTTTTCGCCCGATAAATTTGGAAAACAATGGATATCACTGCGATCACGAACAATGCAATGGTCACGGGTCTTTCGAAAAATATGGATATGCTTCCCTCCGAGAGAATGAGTGACTTACGGCAAGATGATTCGATCATCCTTCCTAAGACCATCGCCAGAACGACGGGAGCGACCGGAAATTCAAACTTCCGCATGACGTACCCCAGTAACCCGAAACCCAATGCCAGCCATATGGAAAAAAGACTGTTGGATTCTGCATAACAGGCAAAAAGGGTGATGGCCAGCACGATGGGGGTCAGGATATTCTTGGGCACAAGGAGAACCTTTGCCCAAAGCTGTGTGCCCAGAAGGCCCATGGCCAGCATAACCACGTTGCCGGCCAGCAGACCTGCAAATAGTCCGTAGACCAGCTCCGGCTGCTTGACAAAAAGCAGGGGCCCGGGCTGTAAACCCTGGATCGTGAATGCACCGATCAGCACGGCGGCGGCTGCCGAACCCGGTATGCCCAGTGTCAACATAGGAACCAGAGCCCCGCTCACCACGGAATTGTTGGCTGCTTCGGGGGCGGCGACCCCTTCCAGGACACCTGTGCCAAACAGCTCCGGATGCGTGGAAGCCCGCTTCTCCTCGTTGTAGGCAATAAAGGAGGCCACTGCCTTGCCGGCCCCGGGAATGATGCCGATTAAATAGCCGATGATCGTCCCTCTGACCATGGCCCTGTGGCAACCGAGATATTCCTTCAACGTGGGTAGAGATCCGGAAATCTTGTTCAACACAACGTCTTGCGCTGATTCTTCCATGGTCATCAAGACTTCGGAGATGGCGAACAGCCCGATCAGGAGGGGGACCAGCGGCAGGCCTTCGTACAAGGCATTGATAAAGATGTAGCGGCTTGTGCCGCTGATGTCGTCGATGCCGATGGTGTTGATCAGAAGCCCGAAGAGGATCCCGATGCACCCCTTAACCCAGGATTTCCCCGCCAGGGCGGCCACGGCGGTCAGACCGAAAAGACCGAGTGCGAAATATTCGGGCGGCCCGAAGCTTAAAGCCATGCTGGCGAGCGGGACGGCGGTCAGAATCAGGGCGATCGTGCTCACAATGCCGGCGTAAAATGAAGCGACGATGGACATCCCCAATGCCTTCGCCGGGAATCCCTTTTTGGTCAGGGGATAGCCGTCAAAAGTCGTCGGCGTCGCTGCCGTCTCACCCGGAATATTTAGGGTGACCGCGGTAATGGACCCGCCATATTCCGCGGCGCCATAGAGGGAAGTGAGAAAAAGCAGGCTGGCCAAAGGGGGCAGGTAAAATGTAAAGGGCAAACACAGGGCGATGCCCATCGTGGCGCTCAATCCGGGCAGGGCCCCGACCAGATAGCCAACCACGGATCCGCCGACAATGGCCAGGATATTGTTCCAGTGCATGAGCGGGATGAAGCCGTTGATGAAATGTTCAATCATTCGTTTATCCCTCGCCCAGCTTAGATTACTGATAGGATTGACGGATAAGACATTGCTTTTTCACGGCCGGAGTATATGAAGAATGATTTTGTGTGTCAATTGAATTTTGGGGCAACACAGTATGCCTCAGTCGGTTGAATCGGCCTTTTTCATGAGGGCTGTAAGGCCCCCGGAATCCCCGTTCATGATCAGCCCTTTGAGGGCCGAGAGGTTCTTTTCATACATTTCCAGGATTCCCTGTATATTCCGGTTTCCCGCGAGGAGCCCCGCATAGAGCTCGGGACGGGCGCCGAAAACCTTTTCGCAGATCGCCCGTTTCGTTCGGAAGACGGGGGTCGAAAAGGCATCGAGCGTCGCCTCCGGAATGCCGGATTCCCTCAGTGTCAACCCCATGAGGATCGTATCCAGATGGGTCAATCCCTGGACGAAGGCCATCATCCGGTCGTGTTCCCCGGGCGTCGTCACGGCGACGCGGGCGCCGCCCTTCGTGAAGAGTCCTTCCATCCGGCTGAGCCACCGCTCCCCTCGCGCCGGGCAAAGGACGATGTTCTGATCTGTAAGCGAAGGGCAATCCGGGCCGAAGAGGGGGTGGCAGCCGACGACCTCCGCGCTCGTGGCTTTGAGCATCTCCCGGACAGGTTCTTCCTTCAGCGATGTGAAGTCCATGAGGAGCGAGTCGGGGGGCAGATGCGGCCCCACGCGCCGGATGATGTCCGGGGTCGCCGCGATGGGGACGGAAACGATGACGACCCGGCAGCGGGCGGTGAGTTCCGAAAGGGGCAGCCCTTCGCTCCCCCGCCACATGGACAGGATAACCTTCCTCCCTGAAAAAGGAGGCGAACCATCTGCCGATTCCTCCCGTCCCTCCGATGATGCCGATCTCAAATTCGTTCATGATCTGATTTTCCGAAGCCGTCATGGCCTGATCGCCCTCTGACGCAGCAGATGATCCGCGAGGACGATCGCGACCATCGCTTCGCAGACCGGGATGATTCTCGGGATGACCGACACATCGTGCCGGCCGCCCACCGTGACGACGGCGGGACGTCCATGCACGTCGATCGTCTCCTGGGGGCGGGCAATCGAGGGGATCGGCTTGCACGCTGCCCGGATGACGATCTCGGCGCCGCTCGTGATCCCGGCCAGGATCCCCCCGGCGTGGTTGGTCCGGAAACCCTCCGGACCGATGGGGTCGTTGCATACGGAGCCGGTCATCCGCGCGGCTGCGAAGCCCGCGCCGATCTCCACCCCCTTGACGGTCCCGATTCCCATGAGGGCGCAGGCGAAATCCGCATCGATCTTTCCGAAGACCGGATCGCCGAGGCCCGGCGGGCAACCCCGG
>Ga0209212_1001894_pt1 | contig 31741 bp, 20 predicted proteins | sample RifGroC2_FD_183996 | JGI IMG/M metagenome (GOLD analysis project Ga0209212, IMG submission 183996) | Groundwater microbial communities from Rifle, Colorado, USA - Groundwater C2 (SPAdes) (version 2) | ecosystem: Environmental > Aquatic > Deep subsurface > Groundwater | place: Rifle, Colorado...
TTTTGGGGAAAGTCAAGTAGTATTTTAAAAATTATTTTTGTCTAATTCCATTGAAAAACGGATGTTTTTATGATATGATAAAAATTATTGAAAAGCCTCGTTATAAAAAAAACGGGATTTTAGGTTTTATCTATCACGCTGACCATAAATGACCTCTCCGTCTTTTTCGGCGAGCTTGCCGAAAAGGCAATTATAGTCGAGGTCTATAACGTCGACGGGCCTGGACAGATCACGGCACGATTCCCAGCCGAATTCAAAAAAATGTTCCGGCGCCATGCCTTTTACGCCAATATCAATACCGTCTGTTTTTTTCTTTATATTATAACACATGATGCGATAAAAATCAAAAAACAAAGGGCCCCGCAATGTTGCGAAGCCCTCTGCTATAGCGGAGAGACTGAGATTTGAACTCAGGGTCCCGTTGCCAGGACACTCGATTTCGAGGCGTGCGGGCCCGCTTTCAGATGTTTTTGATTTATCGTCAAAGTCATTGGTTTCCGGCATTTTTGAGAGACCCGCCGCGCGTTCGTTCGCGTCTGGTTTCTTTCTTTTTCGGTCAGTTTTAAAATTTATGGCAACAAATCGGCAACAAGTTTCGGCGCGTTATTTTCTTTCCGTAATGATTTATATCAGCCATCGCGGAGCCTTTTTCCGTGAGCCTGTATTTTTGGAGCCTGCTGTTCGGCTTGTCGGGGACGGTCATTTCGATCAGCCCTTTGTCGAGAGCCGGGTGCAGATAGGCTTTGCGAAAGTGTTTTTCGTCTTTCAACCCAAGTTTTTGCTGGATTTCCTTACGGCTCATCTCGCCCGTCAACGCCAGTAACATTTTTTTGACTTCGGGGGTGACTTGAGGGGCGACTTCAGGGGTGGAAAATAATTTAAGGGCATCGAGGATCATATTCAGCATAAATTCTATAAAAACCGAAGACTCGCCGTTTTTCGTGCTTTTATTCAGGGCGGCGTAATAATCCGCCTGATGTTCGTAAACGAGGCTTTCGACGGGCACGGCCGCAAAAATAGGATTCCATCCGCACAGGATCAGCGACTGCCAGAGCCTTCCGATTCTGCCATTGCCGTCTTTAAAAGGATGTATGAACTCGAATTCATAGTGAAACACCGAGCTGGAAATAAGCGGGTGCTGAACGGTAGTTTTGATCCAGCGCAGAAGATCGTTGATCAGGTAATGAACGCGGTCCGCCGGCGGGGCCATATGCACAAGAGTTCTTCCGGCCATAACGCCCACGCCGCCAGTCCTCAATTTTCCCGCGTCATCCAGAAGGTCCGTCATTAAAACTCGGTGAGCGTTCAGTAAATCTTTTATCGAATGAGGTTTCCATCTCGGTGCAAGTTCATAAGCAACCAGCGCGTTTTTTACTTCAAGAATTTCACGCGGCGGCGCGATAACTCTTTTTCCGTCAAGAACGGCCGTTACCTGTTCGACGCTCAGCGTGTTTCCTTCGATCGCGAGAGAGCCGTGTATTGTCCGTATTCGATTAGCCCGGCGCAGGCGTATTTTCTTTGACGTGTCTTCAAGCGCGGAAAAACGCCCGATAATTTCGGATATTCGAGCGACAAGCGATATTATCGCCGGCGTGACATTGTAAGGGGGAGAATAATTTTTATCCATATCGTTTGAGATCAATAAAATTTAATAAACATCGTGTGGGTTTCCTATATCGAAAAGAACGAAAGTGCCGTTGCGTTCAAGATAAAAAACGAGCCGGTTGTCCTGGCCGATCGAAACGGCGTCGTTTCTCGCGGGCGGCTGCTTTTAAAATGTCGATGAGTTCTTCAGTGGCCTCGAGCTTTAGCTTTCTGCACTCGTCGACGATGGTTTCGAAAGTCATAATAATCACCTTGACTCTTGTTATTAAGTTTTGAAAAGTTGTCCTTTATCAATAGAGACCATTAACTAATTGATGTATTTTATCATAAAACGTGCATAAAAGCAAATAAATTAGAGATGGGATTTCGAAAACCTTGTGTAAAAGTATAAGCGTAAAAGCATAAAAAAGCACCCGAGTTCGGGATGCCTTTGTATGGCCAGCATTATTTTATCGCCGATGATGGAGTTTTATGCTATTCGAGCATCTTTACGATCTCGTCATACTTGTCCAGCTTCGCTCTGGCCAGGGGCGTCTGGCCGTAATTGTTTTTGATGTTCTTGTTCGCGTTCTTATCCAGAAGCAATCTGACGAAATCGGCTTTGCCGGTGGATATTGCGAACATAAGCGGAGTATCGCCCACTATATTTTTTGCGTTGACGTCCGTCCCTTTTTCGATCATGTATTTAATTATTTCGATGTTATCGCATTTGGCAACGGCTATCATCAAGGGTTTAGCTCCGTCGTCGGCGATCTTTGCGTTAAGGTCCGCGCCGTTTTCCGCAAGTAACTTTATAATGTCAAGATTGCCGTTATCGATGGCCTTCATCAGGGCCATGAAATTTTCCGCTTTAACGTCGGCCTTGTATTCTAAAAGCAATTTAACGATCTCGGTGTTGTCCTTTATGACGGCCAGTATAAGCGCATTAACTACTTCAATGTCGCCTTTGATTATAGCTAGCGATAGAGGATCGAGGCCGGTGCTGGACTTCATGTTAACGTTGGTTTTAGCTTCCAGCATGGATTTTATACCTTCCTTATTGCCAGAGCGGAAATCGAAATGTCAGTGCTGATTATTGCTTTCCATTCTTTATGTTTTATTTTTCCGCATAAGCAAAGTTTAACTTTTCCCAATTCTGGCATTTCTAGTATGGTTTCATAATAACGCAGACTTCTTGCTTCACATCTTTTAGGCTTTTTAGTATTTTAAAGCAGTGCTGTAGCGTGCCGCGCATCGTGTCCGCGAATTTGCCGCAGCCCGAATCGCCTGTAACAACCAGGAAAAGACGCTCCGCGGCGGCTGTTTTTAACCTGCCCTGCAATTCTTTGAAATGCTGTCCTATATAAAGAGAACTTTCTGAAATATCTTTTGAAAAAGGGGTTTTGCTCATATTAAAGAATGCTTTATACATTTTTTTCCTCCCCGGTATTTGCGAATGATAAGAATGTAACTTGCCTGCAGCGGCGTTTTGCATTTTCGGCGGCATAAACTTCGAGAAGCCGCGACCGGCCGATCTCGATCAGATTGCTTGTTTTAAGCGCGCTGCCGCAATATTCGCCGATAACTATCGGCTCCGCCATTTTGAGTTTTTTGCCGTGATGCCATATTTCTATCCTGGAAAGATCGAACGGATCGAAACGCAGATCAACCTTTTTGCCGCACAACTCCAGGCCGGCCTCATACAACACGCCGGCGATCGATATGCATCCTGTACCGTCGACTTTGCGCGTTTCTTCGTGCAGGAAAGTGTCAAAACACTCTTCGGCGGTTGCCATTCTCAAATGCCGCGCGTCGCTTTGAAACCGCTCATCGGCGTCTCGCCGTCCAGCGAAAAATGCGGCTTTTGCTGATAGCCCTCTTCCAGCCAGCTCCTGTATTTGCGGTTTAATTCGGTGAGCGTATGCGCCGGTTCCAGTTATAATTCCTGGAAGAATTCCTCGACCGTCGCGTTGTATCGCTCGATCTTTCCTTTAGATTCCGGAGAATAAGCCCTGGCGTTCATGTAGGTATCTTCAACCGCGCGCATGCGACCCTGAACCAGCGCGAAGTATACTGCCGGCCGTTGTCGACGTACAAGTCATCGGGCTTGCCGAACTTGATTATTGCCTTTCGGAAGCAATCTTCGAGTATCGGCAGCCGCTGATCGTTTTGTCTTCCGCAGGGCAATCGCTATATTTTAATCCGCCGTTTTCTTCAAAGCTCAATATTGCTGACTCAATAACACTTGCAGCGTAGCGTTTATACGGCATGACGAAATGAGGCAACACGGCATGTGTTCGGCCACAAGCTTTTTCGATGCAGCGGGTTTGCATTATAGGTATTTTCAGACTGGAACCGTCGCTGTCTATGACGGTTCTTGAATAATAAGAGTTAACGACAAGTTTTCCAACGCATTTCGGACATGATAACGCGCCGGATTTCATTTCGGACCTCAGTCTGAAAAAAAAACATTCACTTTTTCCCATGTATATCTTGCTGTTTTCGCAAAAATTTACTATATTCATTTCGTTGAATGTATTTTTGGGTCATGATGGCATTTGTTTGTTGAATCACGGCCCTGTTTTTTTCTTTTTATCAATATAGCAAAATTTAACAAATTCATGTCAGAAACGCAAAACGCGCATCCCACAGTGGGATGCGCGTTCATGCACCAAGAAACAATGACTTTTTAACTGTTTTAAAGCCCCCCTCACCCGCGTCGACCCGTTCGCTTCCGCTCACGGGTACCCCGCGCGACCTCTCCCGACGGGAGAGGTTGGCTTACATCTGTCTAAACTTTAATCATATCAACTGAAAACGGACAACCTACGTTGCCAAAATTCGGCCATTTTTCGCGGCAAATAATACCTGATAAAACGGACTAACTTATCGAATGTTTCCAGTCAATAAAAACCAGTTTTAAAATTTGCGGCGTCGGAGCGGCGTCGGAAGGGCTAAAATCATGCCTGAAAATAGCAGCAAGAGGTTCGGGGAACATGCCCCAAACCCCTTGCCGTTATAACGGAGAGACTGAGATTTGAACTCAGGGTCCCGTTGCCAGGACACTCGATTTCGAGTCGAGCGCTTTCGGCCACTCAGCCATCTCTCCGAGTAATGAGGTTATTATATCAAAGTCGGTGCGAAATGTCAATTTTAAATTTTAAATTTGCAGATTTTTTTTGGCCGGCCGGATGCCGCCTTAAAACATCTGAATTTAAGATATAAATGCAGGACGGGTTTATTCAGATTCCGTAATGATTCCGTCAGGCGAGTTGAAAATCGTTTCGTCAAACTCTTTTTCCGATCTGGCGACAACCAGCGTGCAGGCTATATCGCCGAGCACGTTCACGGTTGTCCTGAACATGTCTATTATTCGGTCCACGCCGATTATAAGCGCGATTCCCTCGAGCGGAAGGCCGACCGACTGCAGCACCATCGAAAGCGTTATCATCCCGACGCCCGGAACGCCCGCCGTGCCGATGGAAGCGAGCGCGGCCGTCAGGATTATCTTTAAATACGCGGACAACCCCAGGTCGATCATATATACCTGCGCGATGAAAATTGCCGCGACGCCCTGCATGATGGCAGTTCCGTCCATGTTGACGGTCGCTCCGAGCGGGAGCGTGAATGAGGCGGTATTTTTAGATATTCCGATCTTATTGACCGCCGCGTCTATCGTGAATGGAAGCGTCGCGTTGCTCGACGATGTCGAAAAAGCGACCTCGATGACCGATAAAGTTTTTCTGATGAATTTTATAAAGCTGAGCCGCGCTATAAAACGGACCATGCCGCCGTAAACTATCAGGACATGCAGCAGCATGACGAATATAGTTCCGGCGACGAATTTGAAGATAGGGATAACCGCGTCGATCCCCGCCGTGGCGAATGTTTTTGAAATGAGCGCGAAAACGCCGTACGGCGCGAAGAGCATGACGAGCATGACCATTTTCATAACTATTTCGTTCAGCTGGTTGAACAACTCGACGGCCGCCTGCGCCTTCGGCCCGAGAAGCGCCATGGCGAGTCCGGCGAGCAGCGCGAAGAATATCACCTGCAGCATTTCACCGCGTGCCAACGCGGCGGCGGGGTTTTCCGGAATGATGTCCAGTAGAGTATCTATTACCGGTTTAGTCTCAGAAAAAGTGGCCTCTTTTTTGACCAGTTTTGACAGGTCGAGCCCGGCGCCGGGATTTATCATGAGGCCGACAGCCAATGCCAGAGCCACGGCGAGCGCAGTAGTGGCGGTATAAATTACTATAATTTTAACGCCGATGCGCCCGAGTTTTTTAACGTCGCCTATCGCGCACGCGCCGCAGACGAGCGAAATGAATACAAGCGGTACGACGAGCATTTTGATTGACCGCACGAAAAGTCCGCCCGCTAATTTCAAAACGCCGTTTATTATAATTTCGTCCCTTAAATATGAAGGCCCGAAATAACTGAGCAGTATGCCGAAAACGAGTCCCGAGACCAGCCCGATGAATATTTTAGCAGTTAAAGAAAGGCCGTGGCCGTGAGTTTTATTAATGTTTATCACCCGCTATTTTAAAATAAATGTTTTGAATTTTATGGAGTTTATGAGCGTGAAATATACCGCAAAATGATATTTATAAACCTTGTGAAGCGAAATATAATTACTTCGTAAAAAATTCTCTGTAACCATCTAGCCGCTTGAGCGATTCCTCGAAAGTTATCTTGCCGAAACTGTTATCGGGCGCCGACATATGAATTATCGTAGGAATGCTGATGGTCGAATAAGACTGATGCTTCGGGCCGTCGATGATCTGTTTTCTGCCCGTTACCTTTTCAATACCCGATCCGTGCTTTTCCCTTATTTTGGCCGCTACGGAGTATATGTATTTAAGAATATAATCACCGTATTCATGCGTTTCGGCTTTTTTAGGTATGTATCCCTTATGTATAACATTGTTGCGGAATTCGACGTGCTTTTTTTCAGGCGGTTCGGGCGCCGCGCCGAATTCGTTCAGATATAAAAAATAGAAAGCGCCGATCTGCCGTTCCGACTGGGAAGCCACCATTTTCCAGGTTTTTATATACTGCCCGTAGTCGGTGTTTTTGGACGATAGGATCGAGTCAACGCAAAATTCATAGAACCTTTCCAGCGAAGCTGCGAAACTTGATACCGCCTCGCGATAATAACCGTCCATGAAAGCCATCGCACCAAGGTCGAAGAGTATCTCGAACTTCTGCTCCTGGATGAAAGTAGTGCTTTCATGGCCCTTATCGCATTTCATTTTATATATGCCTTCGTCGCACATTTCGACCTCTACCAGGTTAAGGTCGTTTATTTTATCTTCAATCAGGCATTTCTGACATGAAATGAGAAGTTTCATAGCGGTACCGCCTTCTAAAATATACTTATGCAGGAAATATAAAAAATAAAATCAATGAATCAATAGATTCACTGCTGATGATTAATATGCACGTCAGTATAAAACAAAGAACTTTATAAGTCAAGTGCGTCTTGAAGAATCATAATTAAATGACTACCGCAATAATTTAATTTGTAGTATAATCATAGCATGACAAAGTAATTTTGAACGGGGCGCACGAACGCCTCGATCGCGGAATACCCGGGAAAATAAACAATGGATGAGATCAAAATTAAGAAATTACCTTTTTCGCCGGCCGCTTTTAAATTAAGCCTTCCGGCGATCGCGGTATGCCTCGCGGCGTTTTTTTTGTTAGGTGTTTCACTTTACTGCCACGCGGGTTCGGAACATCGCCCCGCCGCCGGTGTTTATAATTATGATCAGCGCTGGAAACTTTATGAACAGCTGACAGAAAAATATAAACGCGTCGAGGCCCTTGAAATACTTGATGAGATAGAGTCGAACGCCGGTCGGGAAAAAAATTATCCAATGCAGTGGAAGGCGCGAATCATTAAAATATGCCGCGAATCCGGAAGGCATTCCGATCTGATCGATTCGTTCGCCGGCTGCTCTCCCGGCGCGCCTGAGATCATCCGCCCGCTCCTGAAATTGCTTACGGCCGACATATACTCGGCTTATTTCGATATGTGCGGCTATCGAATAATCAGCCGCAAAACTATTGCGCAGCAGGATAGATTTGATTTGGATACTTGCCGCGCTTCCGCCCTGCTGGACAAAATTTGCTCGATTTACGAGGAACTCCTCCGGGACGCTGGAAACCGGAATGTTAAATTATCGCTTTATTCATGCCTGATTTCAGCCGGCAATCTGTTCGGCTTCGAAGAAAAAACGCTTTTCGATTTGATCGCCTGGCGTGCGGTGGAATTATTCAGGTCAAATATCACTTTTTTTGCATATTCTACCGGACGGTTCGAGATTTCTTCGGATTCTTTCGTTTTCGCCCCCGCCGATGAGTTTATGTCTTATGAAATAGGGATTATAAAGCCCGGCGAGTTCAGGCTCGCAGCGGCGAAGATAATTCAGGATGTGATGAAGCATCACCATGGCAGGCGGAATTTTAAAAATTTCATCGAAAGTGATATCAGGCGCTTCGATTATTTCAATCAAATAACGGGCGGCAGGACTTTTCAGATTTACGAAAAAAGGCTTTTCGAAATAGTTAAGAAATATGACCGGGAGGAGCCAACAGCAGCAGCAGTTTTATTCGCCGCGCTCAGCCGCTATAAAAACGGCGATCTGTCCGCGGCGCACAAGCTCGCCCGCAGCGTTCTCGAAAAATATAAGAAATCGAGGGCGGCCGAAATTTGCCGCGCGCTTATCGATAAAATTAAATTAAAGGAATATACGGTCCGCTGCGAGGCGTCGTTTCATTCAAAATCAAGGCCTGAGATAGTTATTGACCATAAAAATATTGACAGGATATATATTAAGGTGGTTGGCTGTTCCGGCAATTTCAGCGCCCGGCATGGCGGCATGAGGGATTTTGCGATGCTGAGGCCGGATTATTTATACGGCGAAACGCTCGAATCGTTCATAAAAAAAAGCCGGGCCGTTTACAGCGGCGCCGTCGAACTTGAACCCGCCGCCGATTTCAGGCTGTCCGAAAAACGCTTCCTGCTGCCGCGTCTGAAACCTGGATATTACAAATGTTTTACGAGTTACAGGCCGGAATTCCGCACGGCGGAAAACTTAATAAATCAGCTCGATTTTTCGGTCGGTGACGCCGCGGTTATAAGTTGGAAATCGAAAAATTCCTTGAACGGCGTTGTCGTCGATTCGCTCTCCGGAGAGCCTCTGAATAATAATAGAGTCAACGTTCATAACTGCGTATTCGATTCGGCCGGCTATCTGCATTCTGAGAAAATAAACCATTACTTTACCTCCGCCGACGGTTATTTCAGCGTCGATTTAAATGCAGCCGGCCTGGACGGTAAATATTCGAGATTCGAAATATTTGACAACAGCGGCGCTTCGCATTTTGCCGGAAATTATTTTTCTAATTATTATTATGAATGGCTTTTTAATGAAACCGTTTTCATATTTACGGACCGCAAAATTTACAGGCCGGGCCAGCGGATCGAATTCAAGGCTGTCTCCTGCGTGTGCGATCGGGATAAAGGTGCTTATTCGGCGGCCGCGGGCGACGAATTGAAAATTACCCTCTTCGACGCCAACGGCGTGCCAGTCGACGAAAAATTACTGACGGCCAACGAATTAGGTTCGGCCTCTTCGGCTTTTACGGCTCCCGCTGGCAGACTCTCCGGTTCCATGAAGATAACTGCCCGCGGCAAAACAGGACACTCGAAAGATACATATATTCAAGTCGAAGAATATAAGCGGCCTTCTTTTCGCGTCGCGCTGAACCCGTCTGAAAAATTTTACGGCATCGGTGATACCATAAAGGTTCGCGGAAACGCTCGAATGTTCAACGGTGCTCCACTGGATTCGGCCGCCGTCGGCTATCGGGTGTTTTTAAAACCCGATGGCGGTCCCGCTCCGATGCCGGGCGGTTATCAAAATTCCGCCGCGAGGTTGATGAAAATTTCGCCGCGCGAGGTGTTTTCAGGCCGCGTTACGGCCGGCTCCGACGGAAGTTTCGGGATATCCATCGATACTTCGCCCGATAAAATGCTTTTAAGAGAAATGAATATCGCTAAGGCGGTTTACGTCGTTACGGCCGACGTTACTTCGACTTCGGGCGAAACCATAAGTTCGTCGGTAGATGTACCTGCGGGCGCCGCTCATTTCTTTTTAAACATGAGCGTGCCGGAATGGTTCAGCGAGAACGAAACCATCGAAGTAGATATCTTTGCCTCCGATATTTCCGGAAAACCGGCGGCCGGCGAGTGCGAGCTGGAAATATGCGGCCTCCGCGGTCCGGACGCGCCCGTCAGAAGAGAATACGGGCTTCATCAGCGCAGCGATCTGGAAGAAAAGGCCGCGGCCGTTCGCGATAAAATCGGCGTTAAGAGCGGAATTTCAATGTCGTACGACCCGGCGCACTGGCCGTCGGGTGAAACTTTATCGACCGAAAGGATATCGATAGATGCGTCCGGCCGCGCGAAAGCTTTTTTAAGACTGAAGGCGGGCGCGTATAAAGCTTTACTTTATTCAAAAATCGGCCCCGCCGCCGTTGACTTCAGGCATGAAACGTCTGCGGTGATGATCGTTTTTAATGAAAGAACGTCGCGTTTCGGCGTCAGAATGCCGTTCCACTTCGCCGCCGAAAAAACTTCGGTCGAGCCCGGCGGAGTTTTCAGGGCTTTCACGGCCTGCGGCTACGGCTCGGGCCGGATACTTATAAATATAAGCAGCAACGGCAGAACGGTCAAAAGATACTGGACCCCAAAAGGCGATACGGCGCATCTGATCGAGTTCACAGCCGGCGAAGAATTTTGCGGCGGGTTCACCGTCTCCGCCGGCCTGGTGCGCGATAACGCTTTTTATGAAAGAAAAATAAAGGTGGACGTACCGTTCGCCTCGAAAAAACTCGACGTAAAATTACATACGTTCCGCGATAAAATAACTCCGGGCGTCAGGGAGAAATGGCGCCTGAGCGTTCGCCGCGCATCGGCAGAGCCGGTCACGGGGCCTGTCGAGCTGCTCGCCGCCATGTACGACGAATCGCTCGACGAATTTATCCGCCAGAAATGGGATTTGCCCTGCGATAATCTGTTCAGAAAAGAAGAAACCGTCGCCCGGACTTATTATACCAATTATCTCAGGCAGTCTTTATACTGGCCGTGGGACTCGGCCAGAGCGCTCAATAAAAATGAGTTTATTCGAAATATTTCACTGGAGAATTTTACCGACGATTTTTTAAGGCATTTTCCTGTGTATTTCTTCAAACGCGGATGGCTGCCTGTTTCAAACCTGCCGCCGGTTCCTGGCGTCGATCCGTCGCTCGAACCCGATATCGCGGCTCAGCTGGAAGAAAGAAACCGGGCTATAGCTGAAGGTTTTGACAGAAACCCCACCGCGGATGAAATCAGGGATAAAATGATCGCCGATTCTTCCGGCCGTGCATCCGCTGAAAATAAATCAGAGCTTTACGATGGCCGGGTCCGTAAAAATTTCAGCGAAACGGCATTTTTCATGCCTCATCTTAAAGCAGTATCGGGCGAGGTCGAGCTGGAATTCTTTCCACCGGACTCTCTCGCCGGATGGAAATTCATGGCGTTCGCGCACGACGGCGATCTGGCTTGCGGCTATGCCGAAACCCGATGCGTCTCGTTGAAAAAGCTCATGCTCAACCCTTTCATGCCGCGATTTTTAGAAGAGGGAACCACGGTCGAAATCGGCGTCAATCTGACTAATTTAACCTCGATTGATATAAGCGGAGAAATATCTTTTAATATTTTCGACGCATCGTCGGAAAATTCGTTGAACGCGTCTTATAATAATTTTAACTGCTCGAGGCCTTTTTTCGCGCCGGCGAACCGCTCGCTTACGATATTGTGGACGATATACGCGGCTTCCGGGCCGCGCGCCGTCAAGACCGTCGTTTTGGCAAAAGGCGCGGGTCACGACGACGGTGAGCAGAATTTAATTCCGGTCCTGCCTTCTAAAATAGAGGTAGTCGACTCGGCGCCGCTTTGCATGAAAGGGCCGTGCGAAAAAACCTTTAAAATTAACGATCTGGCCGGCGCCGGCGCTACGGACGAAATATCGGCAGGCCGCGGCGTGAGCCTGACAGTGCAGGCCGCGGTGAATCCTTCGTGGTACTGCGCTCTGGCGCTTCCGTATCTGATGCGCTATCCTCACGGCTGCTCGGAGCAGGTTTTCAATAAATATTACGCGAACCTGCTGGCGCTGCATCTGATTAAAACCCGGCCTGGTTTCGGGCGCGTAATTGAGTCGTGGCGGGAAAAAGGGGCGCTCAAATCGGAGCTCGAAAAGAGCGGCAGCCTGAAAAGCGCCGCGCTCCAGGAAACGCCCTGGATGGCCGAAGCGGCCGAAGAGAGCGCGTCACGCGAGGATATAGTGTGGCTTTTCGATTCGGCGCGGCTTGAAACACGCATTAAAGAAGGAGCCGGCGATCTTATCAAAATGCGCGGTCCTAAAGGACTGTGGCCCTGGTTTCCCGGTATGGAAGAAAACTATTACATATCGCTTTATATTTACGGCGCGGTCGGCAAACTTAAAAAGCGCGGGATTAAATGCGGGCTGGAAAGTTATTGCGGCGAGATAACCCGGCAGCTGGATGAGTGGATCGAAGCCGGTTTTGAAAATGATCGAAAGCTGCCGGAGGAAGAGACGCCCCGCCTGACGGCCATTATCGAATATTATCTGTATGCGCGCAGTTTTTTCGCCGGCGAATACGCCTATTCCGAAAAATTTAAGAGGATCGTCGACCTCTATCTCGCGCTAGCTTTGAAAGACCCCGAAATAGCAGGGTCTTCGGTCCGCTCCGCGGCTCTGGCTCTGGCCTTATATCGAAACGGCGATAAAACTTCGGCGCGTGCGGTCATGGCCGGCGTTAAAAAAATGGCTTCAGCTGACGGAAAATACGGCATGAGTTTCGCCGATACGGGAAAATTTAACGGCTGTTTCGGTAAAATCGAAGGCCAGGCTGTCATAATCGAAGCTTTTGACGAAATTTGCGGCGAGCCCGAAACCGTCGAAGCGTGCAAGTTCTGGCTGATAAATCAGAAACGCGCCTCCGGTTTCGGTACGAGCGTGGCCACAGCGGAGGCCGTCGGCGCGCTTTTATTCTGCGGCGAAAACTCGTTCAATAATGACGCCGTTTATTCGATTTCCGCCGGAAATAAAGAAACGGCGGAGATCTTAAGCGGAAATGTTCCGCCGGCGTCGAATGTCCTGAATTTCGCCGGCGGCTTTCATGAAAAAACCGTTGATATTTCAGGCGAAAATTCGGCTTTCGATACCGTCGAGGCCGCGGTGTTCAACGGCGGGGTTTTGTGGGGCGGCATCCACCGCAAATTTTCGTGCGAAGCGTCCGAACTGAAAAAATTCGATAACGAAGGCATTAAAATATCTAAAAATCTTTATTTGTTAAGTAAAAATAACGGCGGCGATAAAACCGCGGATAAATTGATCTTAATAGATCCGTCGGTGTCTGCTGCCGTTTCGCCTTCGATCGGCGAAATAGTCCGCGTAAGGCTTGAAGTCAGCCTGACGACGGACATGGAATTTATTTATATTCGCGACCGGTTTGCCAGCGCGTTCGAGCCGCTGCGAGTTATTTCCGGATATGAATGTAAAAACGGAGAAGGGTACTATATTTCGATGAGAGACGCTTCGGCAAATTTTTTTATTGACAGCCTGAGAGCGGGAACCCATACATTTGAATACGATATGCGCGTCTGCCGCAGAGGAAGATACCGCTGCGGGTTTGCCCGCGCCGAATGCATGTACGCGCCGGAATTCGGCGCACGCTCGGAGAGTTTCGCCTTCGATGTTAAGTGATTCGGGCGAAAAATAACAGCGCGCGAAATAAAACTTGACTTAGAGGCGCGTTTAATTTAAAATAAGGGCATATTAAAAATAAAAATTTCGGAGGTTTTAAAATGACGGATGTCTGCGCTTATATTTTAATGGAAGTTGAAACCGGATATGTAAAAGACGTATTAAAAGCTATGCAGAAAATTAAAGAACTTGAATCGGTATGCGTGGTAACGGGCCCGTTCGATATTATCGCTCATGCCAGCGCAAAATCGCTTAAAGAATTAGGCGACTTAGTAACCACCAAACTTCAGGGCATCGAAGGCATCGTTCACACGACGACCTGCGTCTGCACAGAGTGCGCATGCGGCTGCAGCTGCGAAACCAAAAAATAATACCCCGCCGTATTAAAAAAAGACCAATAAATAAAAAAGCCGTCCTCGCGGGCGGCTTTTTTTATTTATACTTGAAATTGTTTTATCGACACCATGCAATAGTGTAGAGTGTAGAACGGAGAGTTGAGAGTTTTGGATTTTTGACTGTTTTGAATAGAGCTTCGCAAGCGCCGCTTTATTTAAATATCAAAATTCCTTTAGTTCTCCACTCTTAACTCTCCACTCTCAACTATTTTATTTGTCCTTCCAATCGGGTATGTCGACCGACGGAACGTTCCATATGTCTTTGGCGTATTCGTGTATGGTGCGGTCGCTCGAGAACTTTCCGATGCGCGCCACGTTGAGTATCGACATTTCGAGCCACTTCTTGCGGTCGCGGTAGGTCTGGGCGACGCGGTTCTGGCACTGAATGTAGCTGTCGAAATCGGCGAGGACCATGTAGTTGTCGCTGTTGAGCAGCAGATCGTATATGGGCCTGAACAGGTTCGGATTTTCGGGCGAGAAGAAACCTATATCGATCAAATGGAATATATCGCGCAGCTCTTTGGAGTGATCGAGATAAACCCGCGGGTTGTATCCGCGCTTGAGCTCGTTGACCTCGTACTCTTTCATGCCGAATATGAAGATGTTATCGTCGCCGACCTCTTCTTTTATCTCGATATTGGCGCCGTCGAGAGTGCCTATGGTGAGCGCGCCATTGAGCGCGAATTTCATGTTGCCGGTGCCGGACGCTTCGGTGCCCGCGGTCGAGATCTGTTCCGAAAGGTCGCATGCCGGCATTATGCGCTCGGCGAGAGAGACGTTGTAGTTTTCGAGGAATACGACCTTGAGTTTATTGCCTATGAGGGGGTCGTTATTGACGACGCTCGCTATGGCGTTGATGAATTTGATTATCAGTTTGGCGGTGTGATAGCCCGGCGCGGCTTTTCCGCCGAAAATAATGGTGCGCGGCACGAAATCGGCTTCAGGGTTCTGCTTGATGGTATTGTACAGATGTATGCAGTAAAGCGCGAGCATCGTCTGACGCTTGTATTCGTGGATGCGCTTGACCTGTATGTCGAAGAACGATTCCAGATTGATCTTTACGCCGTTGTTTTTCTCGATGACCTCGGCCAGTTTCTTTTTATTGTGAAGTTTAACTTCATCCCATTCCTGCTGGAATTTCGGGTCTTTCGCGAATTTTTCGAGTTTCTTGAGTTCGAACAGGTCGCAGATCCAGCCCTCGCCGATCTTTGAGCTTATAAGTTTAGAAAGGTGCTGGTTCGCCTTTCTGAGCCAGCGGCGCTGAGTGATGCCGTTGGTCTTGTTGTTGAAACGCTCCGGATAGAATTCGTAGAAATCTTTGAATATGCTTCTTTTTAATATCTCGGTGTGAAGCGCAGCCACGCCGTTTATCGAGTGGCTTCCGATTATGGCCAGATTCGGCATTTTGACGTGCTTTTCGCCTTCCTCGCCGATGATCGACATAGATTTTTGTTTGTCGGTGTTGCCGGTGTATCTGAAAGAGACCTGGCGCAGGAACTTGAAGTTGATATCGTAAATTATCTGCATGTGGCGCGGCAGGAGTTTTTCGATCATGGCAACCGGCCATTTCTCGAGAGCCTCGGGAAGTACCGTGTGATTGGTGTATGCGAACGTGCGAACGCAAACATCCCACGCATCGTCCCACAGCAGGCCTTCATCGTCGATCAGCACGCGCATCAGTTCGGGTATGGCGAGTGACGGGTGTGTGTCGTTGAGCTGTATGGCTATTTTATTGGGAAATTCTTTGAAATCTTTGTTGTGCGCCTTGAAGCGCCTTATGATGTCCTGAATCGAGGCCGCTACGAAGAAGTACTGCTGTTTAAGGCGCAGTTCCTTGCCTTCGTAGTTGTTGTCGTTCGGATAAAGGACCTTTGATATGTTCTCGGCCTTGAATTTATCTTCGACGGCGAGCAGATAACTGCCGTGGTTGAAGTATTCGAGGTCGATATCTTCGGAGGCTTTCGCGGCCCAGAGGCGAAGAGTATTTACCGTGTTATTGCCGTAGCCGGGAATCGGCACGTCGTAAGGCCACGCGAGGATCTCTTCGTCGGGTATCCATTTTGCGCGAGGTCTTCCGTCGGGACCGTTCACCGTTTCGACTTCGCCTGAAAAGTTTATCTTCATGGCGAATTCGGGGCGGGCGATCTCCCAGGGATTGCCGCTGATGAGCCATTCGTCGGGTTTTTCAATCTGGTAGCCTTCGATTATGTTCTGATTGAATATTCCGTATTCGTATCTGATGCCGTATCCGTGGGCCGGGATCTTAAGCGTGGCCATGGAATCTAAAAAGCAGGCGGCGAGCCTTCCGAGACCGCCGTTTCCAAGGCCCGCGTCGCGTTCCATGTCGCGCAGGGAGCTGATCTCGTAGCCGAGTTCTTTGATGGCCTTTTCGCAGTCGTCGTAAATGCCCAGATTGATGAGGCTGTTGCCGAGAGTGCGTCCCATAAGGAATTCGAGCGAGAGATAATACACCCTTTTAACGTTTTTGAGATGGTAGGTCTGCTGTGTTTTGATCCAGCCGTCGATGAGGCGTGAACGCACGCTGTAGGCAAGGCTGTGATAGCGGTCGAGATCGGTGGCCGTATATTCGTCCTTTGCCAGAAAGTAGAGCAGATTATAAAGGAAAGATTTTTTTAAGGACTCGATGTCGGTTTCATTATTGAAACAATCAACATATTGCTGTTTCGTTAAACCTGTGCTTTCGGTCATTTTTCGGTTAACTCCTCTTTGTTGAATGATAACGGCCGCGGCTCGCGGATATAATTAAAGAAAGGCGGCCTCTCTGAAAACCGGATGCGTATTTTATGAAAATGTGAATTGGTAAAAAAGTTAATATATTATACCAAAATTTAATCCAGCTATCAAGAAAAAAGATTTTATTTGATTTTGATATTAATTTGTAATATAATGCTGGTATATGCTCGACCTTAAAACTCTAGCGGTTATAACGTCGCTTGAAACGATATGCTGTGCGATAATAATACTATACCTCAACCGCCGCCGCGAATATCCCGGTGTTCGGGATATAGGCATTGGAATGCTCGGCTCTTGCGTGGCAGGAATGCTTATGTCTATGCAGGGCGTGGCCCCCGCTTTCCTTTCAATAATCGTTTTCGGCGCCATGACAGTGTTTTCAATGTGCCTTATCAATTACGGATTTCATCTTTTCCTCAACCTCAAGGCCGACATTCGGATATGCTATATACTTACGGCGGTCTCATTTCTGTTGGGCTTCTATTTCACCGAAATAAAAAGCGATTATACGATGCGCGTGATATTTATTTCAGCGATATGTTTTTTCGTTTTCATCGACAATTTCAGAATATTGTATTTCAGGTATTTGCCTGAGATCAAAAACCTGTGCAGGTTCAACGGCATCGTTTACCTTTTTCTGGTATTCGTTTTCCTTGCCCGCGCCGCGCTGGTCTTTTTTATTCCTGAAATGCGTGCAAATTTCATAATGGAAACCGGAACCGGGCTTAATTGCCATTATTACCTGTCGCTCGTCACGGTCGGCACCACGTTTATAAGTTTATTCATGACGTTCGTATGCGTTATATTCATGATTTTGTTCAGGCTCGAAGCCGAGTTGAAAGCAAAAACCGAAAGGCTCGTCGAACTTAACGGCGACCGCGAAAGATTCCTGTCAATAATATCCCACGACCTTATTTCGCCGTTATCGAGTATTCCGGGAATAGCCAATCTTTTACTCGATAAATTCGATACGTTTTCCAGTGATAAAATTAAAGAATTTCTGCGTGACATCCATTCCGCTTCGACCCGCGTCTTTTCACTTCTGGACAATCTTATGACCTGGTCAAAAGCTTCGATGGGACGCTTTCCATTCGCGCCATCCGAAAATAACATTTTCGAGATATTTACCGGCATTATAAAATTATATGAAGAAGCGGCTAAAAATAAATCGATATCGGTGGTCAACCTTATTCCGCAAAATTTATCGGCTTATTGCGACCAGGATATGGCGCAGACCATCGCCAGGAATTTATTCGCTAACGCTTTGAAATTCTCCGCGGATAAAGGCGTCATCGAATTGAGCGGAGAAGAAAAAGGCGGCGCGGTCGTTTTTACTGTTAAGGACAACGGTTCCGGCATGGACGAATCGACGCTGAGCAAGCTGTTCAAGATCGGCGAACGGGTCGGCAAACCCGGCAGTGACGGTGAAAAAGGCAACGGCATAGGGCTTCTTATCGTGAAGGAATTAATCGATAAACACGGCGGAAAGATAAGCGTTGAAAGCGCTAAAAACAGCGGGGCCAAATTCACGGTAGAATTTCCGGCTAAAAGTATTAAAGGATAAGTGTGAAAACCTGAAGATAAAAACCAACGTTTTCGAAATATAAAGGAGAGGGTGTTTTATGATGAATCGGACCCATAAGTTATTTCTAGTGACGGCCTCAATTTTCCTGTTATTAGTTTCAACCGCCTGGGCGGACGGCTTCATAATAGTCGATTATCCGCCGGATTTTCCGCCCCAGAGAAGGTTCGCGCGCGAACTTACGCCGCCTTCTATCAAATTCCACAAGGTCAGCGTCGATATCAACGAGCAGGTAACTAAAACCTCCGTGGACCAGGTTTTCATCAATGAAGAAAATCAGGACCTCGAAGGCACATATATATTCCCCGTTCCGGAAGGCGCCACTGTGTCGGATTTCGCCATGTTCATAGACGGCAAGCGCCAGGCCGCCGAACTCATGGATAAAGACAAGGCCCGCAACATTTACGAGGACATCGTCAGAAGAAAGCAGGACCCCGCGCTTCTCGAATATATCGGCTCCAACCTTTTCAAAGCCAGGGTATATCCCGTTCCCGCGCGCGGCGAAAAGCAGATCCAGCTTGAATACCAGCAGGTCCTCCCCCAGGACAGCAAGATAGTCAAATATGTATATCCGCTCAACACCGAAAAATTCTCGTCGAAACCGATACAGACCGTGTCGGTCGCGGTGAGCATCAAATCGAAATCCGGCATTAAAAACGTATATTCGCCCTCGCATAAGATCGACGTCCAGAAGAAGACGGACAACGAGGTCAAAGTGTCGTTCGAGGAATCGAACTCCAAGCCCGACAAGGATTTCACGCTGTATTACACCGTGTCTGACGAGGACCTCGGCATCAGCATGATATCGCATAAGCCCGCGAAGGAAGACGGATATTTCATGCTGCTGGCCTCCCCGAAGGTCGAAACCGAAAAGAAGGTCATCCCGAAAGATATTTGTTTCGTGGTCGACACCTCCGGCTCGATGAGCGGCGACAAGCACAAACAGGTGCAGAGCGCGCTGAAGTTCTGCGTCAACAACCTCGAAAGCGATGACACTTTCAACATAATAAGTTTTTCGACCGAGCCGAAACTGTATGAAAAAAACCTTGTAGTCGCAAAAAAAGACAACGTAGAAGAGGCTTTGAAATATATAGACGGCATGAGGGCGATCGGCGGCACCAATATCAACGAGGCGCTTTACAAGGCGCTTAAAATGGAATTCAGAAAGGACGTTCCGGCGTTCATAGTATTTCTGACCGACGGCATGCCCACGGTCGACGTCACCGATCCAACCGAGATACTTAAAAACGTGAAGAAGGAGAACGGCGTTAAAGCGAAGATATTCTGCTTCGGCGTCGGCACCGACCTGAACACCACTCTGCTGGACAAACTCGCCGTCGAAAACAATGGCGTTATCGAATACGTGACCGAAAACGAAGATATAGAACTGAAAATATCGAATTTTTATACCAAGATCGCTTCGCCCGTCCTGACCGACGTCGCGGTCGATTTCGGAAGCATAAAGACCGACAACGCCTATCCGAAGGAAATCCCGGATTTCTTCAAGGGCTCGCAGCTCGTTTTGATCGGCCGCTACCGCGAAGGCGGAGCCAGCGCCGTCACTATAAAGGGAAAGGTCCTCGGCGCCGAGAAAAAATACGCCAACGACGTTAAATTTTCTGAAAAGACCGATGACAATAACTTCCTGCCGCGCATATGGGCGCAGAGGCGCATCGGCTATCTGCTCGAAGAGATAAGGCTGCACGGCGAGAATAAAGAGCTGAAGGAAGAGATCGTGGAGCTCGCGAAGAAACACGGCATAATGACGCCCTACACGTCGTTTCTGGTGCTCGAAGACAACGCGCAGATAGGCGACGGCCAGCCCGGCAATATTATGATCGAGCGCAGGCAGCGGTTCTTCGAGGACAAGGTCATGTCGAAAGCGGGCGCGCCCGCAAGCTCCATGTCGTCGTCGGAGCGCGACACGCTCGATAACGCGCAGGTATTCATGGCGCCGTCCTCGGAAAAATCTATGAAATCTGAATCAGGCTCGGGCGCGGTACACATGAGCCGCGTCGTCAAAAAAATACAGTCGAGCGACAGGGCTTTCGATTTCAGCAAGATAGATCCTGATTCGATGCGCTATGTCGAAGACAAGACCTTCGTCAAGCGCGGCGGCGAGTGGCGCGTTTCGACATTTGACGAAAAACGCGATTCGAAAAATATAGTAAGCGTCAAATTCGGCTCGAAGTTATACTTCGCGCTGATATCCAAACATAAGAACGCCGGCAAGTATTGCGCTTTAGGCCGCAGCGTGCTCTTCGAGATCGACGGGAAATTCGTCCGCATCGGCGATTCCGGCGAGGAAGACGAAGGCAAACTCGACTCGTTTCTGAAATAGAAATCACGCGGAGGAGAATATGCAAAATAACGAATACAGCGACGAAACCAGAAAAGCCCTCGCGACGGTTCAGAACCTTACGGGCGCGGTTTTACACAACGTGAACAACCTTCTGGCTCCGTTCAACCTCAATATGGCGAAGGTCGAGATGTATCTGGAATCCGGCAGGGAAGAACAATTGAAAAAAGAGCTTCCCGCGATGATAAGCACGATCGACGTTCACCTGGACGCGGTCATGGAGTCGCTGAAGTTACTTTACGATACGGTTTCCGCCGACAGGGCCAGAATAGAATACTGGGACGGCGTCGATATAAGGACCGAAATCAAAGCCAGGATCGATAAAGTTCTGAAATCCGGCAGTTAAAACAGTGCATAGTGCATAGTGTACAGTGAATAGTGAAAAGAGAATAGAGTCGGATTTATCTACTGCGTGTCTTTAAAAAAAAAAATTGTAAATGTAAAATCGTAAAAGCGAATTTTAAATTTCAAAAAGTCATCAACTGTTCTCTATTCTCTGTTCTCTAAAAAAATATATAGAAAAAAACGGGGCATCCTGACAAAGGCCGCCCCGTTTTTTTAATTTTATTTTAGACGTTTCTTTATTTACTTAATTTACCGGTTATTATCTGCTTCTTAAATGCTTGAATTTAGCGCCTTCTCTGAATTCACATCCGACGCAGTCGTCTTTTATCGGAACGTAGCCGTCGTCGGCCGAGCCGCTGCCGTAGCCGGTCGCTACGCTGGATTTTGGGCCGGGCGCGAGGTAGAGGACCTGATTATGCCCGAGCATGTCGCCGATCGTCGCTTCCACTTCCACAAGGCGGGCGGTCATGTCGCGCGTCTGGCAGGGCGTCGCGAAGACGATCTTGTAATAGGTCTTGAAGCTCTGCACTATCTGCTTGAAAAGCCTCGAAAGTTCATAGGGCGACGGCGCGTAGTAATAGGTGCCTTCGCTTTCGTTGGCGATAGCCGAAAGAACGTTTTCGTTGAAATCTTTTCCGATGCCGACTACATATATGGGCACTTCGACCTGTCTGGCGTGAGCGAGGGCCTCTTCGAGAGTATGTCTGGAGAAGGGTTTCGAGCCGGAGTAACTTTCATCTTTGCCGTCGGTGAGCAGCACGATCGCTTTTTTGCCCTCTACGATGGCGCATTTGTTAATGGCCGTGAAGAGGCTGTCGTATAAAAGCGTGCCGCCGCGGGCGCGCATCTGGAATACGGCGTTGGAAAGGGCGTATTTGTCGTTGGTGAAATCCTGCAGGACCGATGTTTTGTTGTTAAACGTGATGATCGAGCATTTGTCGGTCGGGTCGAGGCCTTTAATGAAAGTGAACGCCGCGCGCTGAAGCTCGGCCATATCTTTTTTCATCGAGGCGGAGTTGTCCAGGCATAAAACCACGTGCATATTTTTAAGCGACGATTCGATCATAAAAGAGTCCAATTTAAAACGGTTTTCGGCGACAGCAAAGTTGGATTCGGTCAGATTTCTGTAATAGGCGCCGTCGCGGTCGGTCACGGTGACGTAAGCCTGTATCACCGGGAATTTAGACGCGTCGAGCGATTTGATGTTCAGATCGAGTTTGGTGTCCTCGCGGGCGAAGGCCGGGGCCGCAAACAGCGCGGCTAAAAAAGATAAAACGGTTAGTAAGATGATTTTTTTGGACATTTCTTTCTCCTTTTTTTAATGAAAAATATTAATGAAATTTTTATTTTATTTTATTTTATTTTTAATTTAGTTTTTATCAAATCTTTATTTTTCCAACTCTCTGTCATTTAATTCCTTTTTTTAAATAATATTAATCGTCAAATAACCATATCGGATAAAAAATAAAACGGTTTAATTAAAAATTCATAATCAAATTGCTTTACAATTAAAAACCGCTATTGTATAATTAATTTCATGAAAAAGACCACAGCGCTTAAAAAACTTATAACTTCAGCCGGGCCCGAATTCATAATGGAGGCGCATAACGGTGTTTCGGCAAAAATAGCCGAAGAAGCCGGTTTTGCCGGTATCTGGGCGAGCAGCCTTTCAATTTCAGCCTCGCTCGGCGTTCGCGATAACAACGAAGCTTCATGGACGCAGATCCTCGAGATCCTCGATTTCATGAACGACGCGGCCGGCATTCCGATATTATTCGACGGCGACACCGGCTACGGTAATTTCAACAACGTAAGGCGGCTCGTAAAAAAACTCGGGCAGATCGATATAGCAGGCATCTGCATAGAAGACAAGATATTTCCGAAGACCAACTCTTTTATCAGGAGCGAAACGCAGCCACTGGCGTCGATAGATGAATTCTGCGGCAAGATCAAGGCCGCCTGCGATGTCCGCCGTGACGGCGATTTCGTCGTGGTCGCGCGCACTGAGGCGTTCATAGCGGGATACGGACTGGAAGAGGCGCTTAAGCGGGCCGACGCATACAGAGAAGCCGGCGCCGACGCAATACTTGTGCACAGTAAAAAATCGACGACCTCCGACATTGAAGCGTTCATGCGCGAGTGGGGAAATAAACTGCCGGTGGTTATAGTGCCGACCAAGTATTATTCGACTCCGACCGAAAAATTCAGGGCCATGAATATTAGCCTGGTTATATGGGCAAATCACTTGATACGCGCCAGCGTTACATACATGCAGAAAATCGCGAAGCAGATAAAAAACGATGAGAGTCTCATAAATATCGAGGACAGGGTCGTACCTGTTTCGGAGCTGTTCAGGCTCCAGGGCGACGACGAGCTGCGCGAAGCTGAAAAACGGTATCTACCGGCATCGGGTAAAAATATTAATGCGGTGGTCCTCGCGGCGGCCCGCGGCGATTTTGGCGAACTGACAGGCACCATTCCGAAGGCCATGCTGAAGGTCGGCGGCAAGCCTGTGCTGGCCGGCATAATCGACAACCTCAATTCGGTCGGCGTCAAGGATATCACCGTGGTCAGGGGTTTTGCGGCCGATAAAATAAATTTTACAAACATCAAAAATATCGATAACTTAAAATATTCAGAAACTACCGAGTTATACTCGCTTTATCTCGCCCTGGGCGAGGTAGGTGAAGACACGATCGTCTGTTACGGCGATATTATCTTCAAATCGTATGTTTTGACCGAGCTTATCAATTCGCCCCACGATATAGTTATTGTTGCGGATGCCGATTTCGAAACCGACGGGCGATATCATGATTTCGTTAAAACCGACGCGCCCTATTCGAAAAAGCATTTTTCAGGTGACGCCGGGTTCGTCAAAATGTCGGCGGACCTTCCGGCCGGCGAGATCAACGGCGAGTTTATCGGGATGCTGCGCGTCAGCGGAAAGGGCGCGGCCGCCCTGCGCGAAGTTCTGAAAAAAATGTCGGCTGAAACGGGTTTCGAAAAGATGCGCATGAACGCCTTATTGAACGAAGTATCGAAGTCGTGCCCTGTTTTCGTAAAATTCATCAGGGGCACATGGCTCGACATAAACCACATAATAGATCTGCAGAAAGCCGGTGAGATCTGATATGCTCGATACCGGCGCTTTCGGGGCCGCGCTGGAAAGGCGCGGATTCGATTTTTACAGCGGCGTGCCCTGCTCTTTTCTGAAGCCGCTTTTCAATTATTCTATAAATAAAGGCTGCTTCGTCATGGCGGCAAACGAGGGCGACGCCGCGGCAATATGTTCCGGCGCGTTTCTGGGCGAAAAAAAGCCCGTTCTCATGTGCCAGAATTCCGGGCTCGCCAATGCCGTTTCGCCGCTCATCTCGCTTAACCACATTTTTAAAATTCCGCTTCTGGGTTTCGTCAGCCTGCGCGGCGAGCCGGGTCTGAACGACGAGCCGCAGCACGAGCTCATGGGGCGCATCACATCGAAACTGCTCGATGTCATGGAAATACGCCATGAGGTGCTTTCGTGCGAACCGTCAGAAGCTGAAGAACAGATCGAAAGGGCCGCAGCCGCTATTTCTGAAAATATTTCATTTTTTTTCATAGTCAAAAAGGGCATATTCGGCCCCGTTGAATTGAGCCGCGAAATCCCGTCCGGACGCGTATCTGAAGGCGCCAAACATTCCGGCGGCGTTTCATCGGCTGCGCCAACCGGCGATACGTGCGTCTCCAGAATAGATGCGATCGCGGCGCTTTCAGCGGCGCGCGGACGGCGTGATATTTTCATAGCGGCGACCGGCAAGACCGGAAGAGAGCTTTACGAGGCCGGGGACGCGCCCGGAAATTTATATATGGTCGGCTCGATGGGCTGCGCCGGGCAGATAGCGCTCGGCCTGGCCATGAGCAGGCCCGAAGCGCGCGTTATCGCGCTCGACGGCGACGGCGCAGTCCTCATGCGCGCGGGATCGCTTGCAACCAACGGCTGGTACTCGCCGCCGAATATGCTCCACATTCTTTTCGATAACGAGTCGCACGATTCGACCGGCGGGCAGTTCACCGTTTCGCCCGGCGTCGATTTTGTTTCGGCGGCCTCCGCTTTCGGCTATAAAAGATCATTGCGGGCCCGGAGCGCCGGCGAGCTCGTCGAAATGTTCAATGATTGGAAAAAGACGGGCGGGCTCACTTTTATTCACATAAAGGTTTCTCCATCGCCGGCCGAAGCGCCGGGCCGCCCGAAGATAAAACCTTTCGAGGTAAAAGATCGCCTTATGAAACATATCGAAGAATTGATCAAAGGAGCCTCCGATGATTAAAACCGCGGTAATACTAGCAGCCGGCCTGGGCAGCCGGCTAAAGGAAGTCACCGCCTCGATGCCGAAGGGCTTTATTTCGATCGGCGGTCTTCCGATAGTAGAAGTTTCGCTCAGAGCCCTTATAGATTCAGGCATCGAAAAAATATTCATAGGCACCGGCTATCAGGCTGCTCATTACGAGCGGCTCGCGCAAAGATATCATCCCGCGATAACCTGCGTGGAAAACCCCGATTTTGCAAAAACCGGCAGCATGGCTACTCTTTATAACATAGCGCCTTCGATCGGCGTCGATTTTCTGCTGCTCGAATCCGATCTCGTTTACGATCCGGCCGGCCTGGATGCGCTCATCAGCGATGAGAAGCACTCCGGCATAATTCTGGCCAGCGGCATGACGGGCTCGGGCGACGAGGTTTTTATCGAAACCGGCGATTCCGGGCGCCTGGTAAAACTTTCGAAGAACGCAGGCGAGCTCGCCAGATCCGACGCCGAGCTCGTCGGCATTTGCAGGATATCGCGCGGCGCGCTCGACGAAATGTGCCGCTATTACGAAAAAGAACGCGAAAAAAGGCCTGGGATCGATTACGAATCTGTCCTGGCCGGGATCGCTTCCGCCGGGAGCGATATTTTCGTTAAAAAGATCGAAGATTTTTCCTGGTGCGAAATAGATGATGACGGCCACTTACATAGGGCTGCTGGCGTGATTTTTCCGAAGATCCGCGAAAAAATTCGCGCGCGTTCGAAAAGCATTTCGAATATTTCCAGAAATATTCTTTTGAATCCCGGGCCGGCGACGACCACCGATACGGTTAAAAAGGCCATGGTAGCGCCCGATATATGCCCGCGCGAAGACGAATTCAAAAGACTGATGGCGCGCATAAGAAGAGACCTTGTTCTCGCCGCCGGCGCCGACTGCCGTAATTACACGGCCGTATTATTCGCCGGCTCCGGCACTGCCGCCATGGATTCGGCAATAAATTCAGCCGTCGCTCCCGGCGGCTCGATCGCCGTCATAGTCAACGGCGCATACGGCGAACGCATGTGCGATATCGCCCGCGCGTACGGGATCGGCTGCCTTAAGATCGATTTCGGTCCCGGCGGAAAAATAGTGCCCGCGCGCGTAAAAGAGCAGATCGCCCGCTATAACGAAGAATCGCTTAAAACCGGCCGCGGCGCGCTTTCGTGCCTCGCCGTCATCCACCACGAAACGACCACCGGAATATTGAATCCGATAGAGGCTATCGGCTCGATAGCGAAGGAATACGGCCTGACCTATATAGTCGACGCGATATCCAGTTACGCCGGAATGCCCATAGACATTGAAAAAACCGGCATCGACTTTATGCTGTCTACCTCTAATAAATGCATTCAGGGAATGGCAGGCGCCGCGTTCGTCATATGCGCAAGACCGGCGCTCGAAAAAATAAAAGATTATCCGAAAAGATCTTATTACCTTGATCTTTACGGCCAGTACAAATATTTCGAGGAAAAGGGCGAAACCCGGTTCACGCCTCCCGTGCAGGTTCTGTATGCATTGAAACAGGCCATGGAAGAGTATTTCACCGAAGGCGGCGCGGCGGCCCGCTACGCGCGATATTCGCAAAGCTGGCGCGTCCTGCGCGCGGGCCTTGTCAGACTCGGATTCAGGCTCTTTCACGAAGAGACCGACGAATCGCGGATACTTCTGACCGTTTACGAACCGTCCGACCCGCGCTACGATTTCGATAATATGCACGATTTCTTATATGAACGCGGATTCACCATATATCCCGGAAAGATAGGAAAAACGAAAACATTCAGGCTCGCGAATATGGGCGCCATCGATAAGGACGACATCGCGGATTTTATTTTGGTTCTCGGAGAATATCTGAAGAAAAGCGGAATAGAAAAGTTTTGAGATCGCTTTTCATATTGTATTGGTAAGCACTTATGGGGTGCCGAATTTTTTTCCGTCACCTCTGACACATTTTAATTACACACACGAAATGAATAAAAGACGTTTTTATTTGCTTTCAGAATTATTTTGAAACTTTCGTGATGACGCCGCGAAGTTTATCGGCGATAACTTTAATTTTGATCTTATCCATGCAGTTGTAGTGTGAACACTTCGTCCCAACGCACTTTATGCAATATTTATGATTTATTATATTGTTTTCGACGCTCGAGACGGCGTCCGGCGTTATAACTTCGGCCGCGGCGGGCATATACGGCCCCCATCGCACGGGCGCGCAGACGAATATCGGGCAAAACAGAGTTACGACGGGTTTTTCCAGCGCGACCGCCGCGTGCATGATCCCCGTAGATGGCGCGACCGCCGCGTCGCATTCGGAAATAAGCGCCAGCGTGTTTTTTAGCGTCACGCCCGATCTTATTATTTCGTCGCTGAAATGAAGCGGCGTGAATTTCAGCTTCGATAAAATATCTTTTTTTAGATTTTCTTCGGTGGGCCCCGTGGACAGGAACACTTCGTACCCTTCGCCGCGGAGCGTTTCGATCAATTCAGCGTATTTAGCGGGGCTCATGTTGACCGCCGAGCCGCCGCATCCGGGATGGACGAGTATGAGCTTTCCGCCGCTTTCTTTAAATTCACCGAAATTTTTCTCGCGCAGGCGCATGAACGCGTCGTTAAGGTAATTTTGGGCGAAGCCCGCGGCGCCTTCATCGAAGAAAAGCCGCGCCGGAGGGTTTTTAAAATCGACGCCGAGCGGGCGCCTGATGAGGTCGAGATTGTATTCAGCCTCGTTCATCCTGCAAAGCGATCTTTTCTGTAAAACCCTGTCGGTGGACAGAAACTGGTATATTTTAGACGCAGGCGAAACGCGCCGCTTTATTCCGGCCATGAACGCCGTAAGCGAAGCCCGCGCGGTAATATGCAATATAAAGCATATATCATATTCTTTTTCAGCCAGGCGTTTTACGAGCGCGCGGTACTCCTTCGAAAAAATAGAATACTTCGAAGGATCGTCGATAATTACTTCGCGTACATCCGGATTCCCGGTGAAAACAGGCGCGGTGTAAGGCGTCGTGAGCACGTCAATTACCGCGTTTTTATTGATCGCTTTAAGCGCAGCGGCCGCCGGGGTCGACAGAATGCAGTCGCCCAGGCGGTCGGTGCGTATTATTAATATTTTATTCATATCACTTCGCATCGGAATTCAACTTTATATGTCGAAAGACATGGTTTTGACCTTTATTCCCTCTATGGCGGCGAGTTCTTTTTCAAGGCCCGCCCATTCTTCTTTTTTTCCGGTCAGTTCAATCAGTATGAGGCCGTTGCGCGCGCAGGTAGTTTCACTCGCTTCGTGAAGTCCCAGGCGAGTTTTGATCGAGCAGCCGTATTTGGTGAGCGCCTGCTGGATCTTTCCGGCGTCTTTGGCTCTATCGGGTATCATGATTCCGAGGATTCTCCATTCATTCATAAAAAGCCTCCGTATCAATTAATATATCAGGCGTGCGGCCGTTCGAAAATTATCGGATCGCGCCTGAAATAATATCAAACTATCGGATGAATGTCAATCGGCCGGCCGTGAAACAAATAATAAATAATAGATTTAATTTTTTTGCCGATATTAATTTAAGCAAATAATATAATAAGTTTCATGCCGGCTTTACGCTATGTCCGCCGGATGTGAAAATCTTATAAATTAAAGTAATTTATTATTTTATAAATCGGGAGAGACGACACTATGAGAAAAATTTTTAAATGCAAAGATAACCTGATGTACAACGTCCCGCTTATATTCGCATTATTTATCGCGGCCTTTATATTCCAGGGTTGTGTGAGCAAAGGCGGCGGTTTCAGCGCTTCCGGCCCGGCGCCCGTTGCAACCGTCACGCCTGACACCACGATAGCGGGTTATTTAAGTGACGATGCGGTTTCATCTCCCGTATTATACGCCGGTCTGGCCTCTTCGCGCGCGGTCACGGTGGTCGCCGAAAACTGGCAGTATACGGTATTAACCGACAGCGCGGGATTCTTCAAGGCCGATATACAGCTTTCCAGCGCGATCGCGCCCGTTATCATAAAATTCCAGAAAAAAGATTCGACCCTCGTTTCCGGCGAATATATGGTTGAAAAAGGCGGCGTTTATTATTTAAACGCTTTGATAGACGCGGGCGCCGGTCTTAAAATAAACGCCGATAAATTTTATTCATTTGTAAAAGTCGATCATCCCGACAATTTAAAGGTCGCGTTTAAAAAAGTTTTAGACGAGCGTCAGAAAACCGCTACGGCCGTTAGCAGGCTTCAAGGCCGCGTCGTGCTCACCGCGTCGCATATCGGCGATAAAGCTTCGGCGGCCAGCGTCGTAACTACCGATGAGACCGCGTCGCTGCCGTTAGCGGGCGTTTCGGTATCGCTATCGCCCGGCAGCCGGACCGCCGTCACCGACGCGAACGGCTATTTCAGCATGGCGTGTGATCTAACGGCGGGAAATTATTCGCTTACGTTCAGAAAAACCGGGTATCCCGCCAGGGCGGTTAATTTTATAGTCGAATCGAAAGATTATACCGTCGGCGTCCTCAATTTTTTCGCCGGAATGGAATCCGGTTTGAAATCGCTTTCTTTAAGCCGGTCTAACGTTAGTATCGTCGAAAACTCGTTTTACAATTTGAACGGCGTCAAAGCCTTTGCGGTGTATTCGGACAATACGACGCGGGAGGTAGGCGCGCAGTGGACCGCGTCCGAAGGGAATATTACGAATTTAATATATACTCCGCCAGCCGGCAAAAAAGGGACTTTTGTTTTAACCGCGAAATATATCGAAGGCGATAAATCGCAGACGGCGCTTCTTACTATTTCCGTCAACGCTTCTCTGAGCGGCCTTGCTTTGAGTGAAACTTCCAGCATTGCGGAGGCTAACGCAGCTTTTGATCTGAAAACAGTTAAAACTACGGCGTCTTATACGGACGGAACGACCCGCGCGATAAGCGCATCGTGGACTGCCGACCGCGGCGTTGTGAGCGGATTTTCATATACTCCGCCCGCCGGTTATCTCGGCGAGATCAATTTAACCGCTTCTTATACCGAAGGCACCGTCACTAAAACAGCCGCGTTCAAACTGACGATTTCGCGCATAGTCAAGTCGCTCGTTTTAAGCAGGCAAACAGATGAAATTGGCGTGGGCTCGGTTTATAAGGTCGCCGAACTTACCGCTACAGTGAGTTATTCCGACAAAACTTCAAAGGTCGTTACGCCCTTCTGGTCTTATAACGGTGCAGCGCTCGAAAACCAGAACGCTTACCTCGCGCCAGCTTCTCCTCAAAAGGTCATGCTGAGTGCGTCATATGCCGAAGACGGAACCGCCGGTTCCGCGTCTTTCGAAATTATCGTCAGGCCTCAAATAACGGAACTTTCATCATATGCGGGAGTGCCCGGAGAAACGATAGCCATTACCGGCAAAGGTTTCGGCGCGCCGCGCGGCGATGGTCTGGTAAAATTCAACCAGAAGTATGCGTCCGACCTGGATATTCAAAGCTGGACCGACACGGTCATAACCGTTAAAATTCCGTCGGGCAGCACGCCCGGAGACCTGAGCGTCATCATCAATCAAATACAGAGTAACGCAGTTAAATTCGATACCAGCTATATAAACTCTATATCGCCGGCCTCCGGTACCGCCGGGACCTTGATTTCCATCACCGGCAGCGGTTTTGGCGTATCGCAGGGTTCGAATCAATTGAAATTCGGCGCCGCCGCGGTTTCCGATATAATATCCTGGTCGAACGCGAAAATAGTCGCGCGCGTTCCGGCCGGCATGGTCGACGGCGAAGTTTATGCCGAATTGAACGGATTTCGCACTAACTCGTTGAAATTCGGCCTTATGTCGATCACTTCAGTAACGCCGTCGGCCGTTAAGGTCGGCGATATAATAACCATCATCGGTACTGGCTTTGGCTTGACGCAGGAATCGAGCGCCGTTAAAATTGGAGCCCTGACGGCGGCTGATATCGCTTCGTGGTCCGATAGTAAGATAACCGTAAAAGTTCCCGCCGGAGCGTTATCCGGCCCGATCATTATAGTTTCGAACGGCGCGTCGTCTAATTCCTTTAATTTAAGCGTAACCAACATTTCATCAATAACCCCCGCGCGCGGGCTTATCGGCGCTACCGTCACGATATCCGGCACGAATTTTGGTTTGGCGCCCGGCACGGTCAAGTTTAACGGTATCACCGCCGCGGAAATTGTGTCCTGGACCGATTCAAAAATATTGGTTAAAGTTCCCGCCGGCTCATCTACCGGGGCTGTTTCAGTAACGGTCGGCGGCACGGTACATAACGGTTTTTACTTTGAAGTTATCAGCATTTCAAACATTGAACCCGCTGTTGGAAAGATCGGTGACGCAGTGACCATCATCGGTTCCGGCTTCGGTGCGATTCCGGCGGCCGCCGGGCAGGTTAAGATAGGCGCGGTCGCCGTGTCCGATATATTATTATGGAATGACAGACAAATCAAGTTTAAAGTGCCCGACAAATCGATAAGTTCAAAAATTACGGTCGCGGTCAACGGCCTTACAAGCAACGGCGTCGATTTCAGGGTTATCAAGATAACTTCGTTGTCGCAAAATTACGGGCCG
>Ga0209212_1001895_pt1 | contig 31735 bp, 26 predicted proteins | sample RifGroC2_FD_183996 | JGI IMG/M metagenome (GOLD analysis project Ga0209212, IMG submission 183996) | Groundwater microbial communities from Rifle, Colorado, USA - Groundwater C2 (SPAdes) (version 2) | ecosystem: Environmental > Aquatic > Deep subsurface > Groundwater | place: Rifle, Colorado...
TTTTAGTAATAAGATAGTAGATTTTTATTCTATAATGCCTTTCGAAGATGAAATATTTATAGGTGCCTATGAACTTGGAGTAGGCTATGCTGTAAGGGGAAAATTAAAACAATGATGGGAGGTTAGACTTAAGAAAATTTAGTATATAAAAAATCCTTACCGGTAATCGCAGTACCGGTAAGGCGTAATGCAAATAAATTAATCCCTTAATCGCATTTTACTACAGTCTGGTCAACTGTAACAGGGTTTTTTATTTGCGAAATTAAATTACTGCTTAATAATAAATAATCAAATCTCAGAATGAGGTAACAAATGAAAAAGCAGTTCTTACACTTTGTAATTATTTTTATAATCACGAGTTCAAAACTTATTTTTTCACATGGTTTCGGAACGCATGCCGCACATTATTCTTCTATATTAGCTCTTAATGATCAATATAGAACTTTGATTGAAGATCCGAGGTATAAACCATACTTTATTTATGGTTCTATTTTTCCTGACATTCAATATGCAGCTAATTATAAATCTACTCTTTTGGATTTATATCAAAAAATTGAAGATATAAATGGAGTTGAAGGTTTAACATACGAAATCTCGGTGGATCAGATTCCGGATATAAGTTCTGTTCCATACCCATTTGGAATAGATACGCATAACGATAAATATGGAATGGCTTTCGCAGAATATTTATTGCAGCAATGTGCACCAATAAATCCTCCCGGACCTAATCCGGGGAGCAATGGAACTAATCCAGCTCACGATGCAAGAAATATGAAACTTGCTTTTGCTCTTGGATATTATGCTCATCTTGCAGAGGATGTTGCAGCACACGATTTTTTAGTTCCTAAATTGACAGCAGCATTGAATTTAGGAGATTTCGAACTGATAAAGAATTCACAGAGTTTCTCTGAAGATCCAAATGCTCAAACTGAAGGAATCATTGAAGGAATTATTGATCATTATTATGGAGATAATAATTTAATAGCTGATATTATTTATAATCATGTCTGGGTTAACAGATCTCAGTATGAGCCAACTATAGCTCAAATGGACTTTACTACAGGATATGCACATCTTTTATATAATGGTCCAACGCCTACATATTATGATGCACAGGGAGGTTGGCCGGAAATGAATCCTGTATTATTATTTTTTAATGCTGTCTTAAATGATTGGTATTATAATAATCCTTTTGGTTTGCCAGCCACAGGAGAAGACGCATACAGGAAAAATAATCCCCCTATGTCTGCAACTGGTTTAAATCAGTTGGCAACAGTTTTCCGTTTTGTTAACAGGTTTTATCCTGCAGTTGCAGGGCATCCATTTAATGGCTATGATCGACTTGATCAGGTACTTGCTGATTGGATAGCTAATCATTTGGATTATACTCCTGGTTATGATATTCTTATAGTGTTTGGACAAGTTATAACAATGTTTGATGTTTTTGACATCAGGTCATTAATCTTTGAGGGAATTGCTTATCCGGATGCTTTAGCTGAAACGAATGCAAGTTTAGCCAAAGATGCAAGATCTTTAGTATCAATTATGTTAGCTGATATGAATGAAGCCGATCTACTAGCCAACTCAAAACCAGATTTAATAAATATTAATGAGTATAATAGATTAAAGAACAATATTTTATTTACTAACCCGACAAGTATTTTGAATGCGTATTGGAACGAATATAAAAACTTAGGGACAGTAGTTTATAACGAAGTTGGGCCCGGAGGAAAATGGTATTCTGATTGGTCTCCATGGCACTCTCATTCAATGGCATGGGGAGTTTTAACTTCACTAAATAATTTGATCCCTGATATTTATACAACAAATGCAAATGTTGCTGTTTACGATGCTTATTTTGAAGTTAATGGAAATAGAATTACAGGGCCACAACAGGCACAAGTCTTCGATAATAATCCCAATGTAAAAGTTGTTGTAGAACTTTATAATACTTCAAATGTCACTTCAGAGAGTTTAACTTTAAGAGTAAAGAAAGACCATAGCTCATCAAATTATTCTTCAGATGTTCTTAAGACCTCGACTACTTTTACAATTGATCATGATCCGTTGGCATATAATACAACAGCAAGAACAAGAGTGGAGCTTCCTTTTTCAGTCAGTCTTGCTGAACTTTCTGGTTATAAGGGATATTATTTCGAGTTAGTCAAAAATTCAAACAATAAGGTAATATTTTCATCTTCATTTGAACAATATCAGGAGAGACTAAACCTGACACCAAATTATACTAAATTGTATGGTACTTATGATCAAACTAAATGGCCTGTTTCACTCGGGCTTATACAAAGTGTTGCTACAGTAAATTTAACTACACCACAATATCCTGAAGGCGGCGGACAAGGGGGATCATATAAAATTAACGGTATTACACAAAGTTCAGTAACAGGTTATGTTGATGATTATATTAATCTAGAAGCTGTTCCTGGACCAGGATTTGTTTTTTATAAATGGTCTGATGAGAATACGGAAAATCCTAGAACTTATAGAATTAGCTCAACATCGACTAGTTTAAATGCAAATTACAAAGGACATTTTCTTTCTAATGAAGTAAATGGATTAAGCAGCAATTCCCAGCGTAAGCTTATCAGAGATACGGATGGTTACTATCATACGGTTTATACTTCAATGAATAATCTCTGGAAAACAAAAAGCACAACGACAAGCTTTACGGGAGAATGGCAGCCGGAACAAAATATAATTCCTTATGGGCCACCTGATGTTTCATTCAAAAATCCATCGATAGATAATTATAATAATAATCTCGCCGTTGTTTTTGAAATGAGAGAAGATTTTTACCAGGAAAGCTTTATTTATCTTTGGGAAAGCGGGTCAAGCGAGCCAATACTTGTTGCCCAGATAGATAATTCTTATTTCGGAAGTGCTTACCCGGTAGTTTCAAGAACTAACAAAGAAATATTTATAATCTACAGAACTTCCTCATCGGGTGGTTTAAAATACAGAAGAAAATATCTCAATACTTCACAGCAATGGGTTTGGACAGCAGAAGCCGATCTGCCAAATACGACTTCATCATCTAAAAATCCTACTATTGCCGGGCACGAATCCTATGATGATGTTTATATTGCCTGGCAGGAAGGAGAATCCCAGATCAAATATCTATACGGCTACAGGAGTAGTAATAATATGACATTTTATGACTATTATACTCCGTCTGAAGGTTCTTCATATCAGTACAGCAAGTATCCATCGATAACTCTTCACGCCAATGGAGGCCCACTCATAAGCTGGACAGGCAGCAGAAAAGAAAGCGGTGTTTATGTTTACAGAACGATTACGAGAGTCAAATCGGGAGGAAGCTGGAGTACGTTTATGGTAACCGGAAGCGGTGTTAATTATTCAAACTCCGCTTCTGTAATAGGACCGTCGAGCCAATCTGTAATTGCCTGGAGCGAGAATAACGGTGCAAGTACAAAGTGGATGAAAAGAGTCAATACTGATTATATAACGGGCTACACTTTGAATCAAAGCGGCTTGCAGGTACAGGTTTCAGGAGGCAGTAATTTGAATAATCTCAAGGCTGAAGTCTTTAAGACATCTACATCTCCATACACCATAAGCAGAGCTTCTAACGATTTCAGCGCTCCGCCATCCAAGATATTGGCAAATGATTCTACAACTTATGGAAGATCCGGTGCTGTTTATAAAAAAGGCCTCGAGTTTGTTTTTTCAATCGAAGATATATTCCTGAATGATGCAAAGATAAAATTTATAGAACGAATCGATACAATACCTGTAAACTCTGTTGCTGAAATGAATAATGCAACAAGGAGTAATTCGTTTTATTTAGATGAAACTTCAGCTTTTTATTTCTCCAGTATGTATATGGTAATTTACCCTGAATTAGCTCAATCAAATTTAACAGAAGGTGATTTTGTTAACTTCAATCTCGAGCTGGTTAGAGAAACAGATAACACTTTAGTTGGAGTCTTTGATAATATTAATTATAACAAAGAGAATGTTTTTGATTACGAGAATATTCATTATAATGTGGATTGCTCAGGTATCCAGCCGGGGAATTATTATTTAAGATTAAGAACTGAAACCAGCGGTGAATCTAAATTTAACCTTGCAGATATCAGAAATACAGGAAGTAGCATAGAAAAGCAAAGCTACAATAAAATTTCTTTAGGAGACGAAGGAATTATTAAAAATTATGACCTTGCTCAAAATTATCCCAATCCATTCAATCCAACAACCACAATTAAATATCAACTGCTTAATGGAGGACTGGTTACGCTGAAGATTTACGATATGCTTGGCAGGGAAGTAAAAACATTAGTGAATGAACAGAAAGCAACGGGAAGATATGAAGTAAAATTCGATGCGAGTGAATTGGCAAGCGGAGTTTATATTTACAGAATACAAGTTAACGATTATATTTCCGTTAAGAAATTAATGCTATTGAAGTAAATCTTTCCAATGTGAGGTTCACCCCTGCCTACCGGAGGCAGGTTTAAGGTGAGCCTCACTTAATTTCCACTCACACCTCGACAGGTTTTTTAGACTTAACCTGAACAGAATCCTTTTTCAGTTCCTTCTTTAATTTGTCCATTTCGTGCTTGAATTTTTCCATCTCTTTTTCAAACTCCTTCATTCTAATTTCAATTTCCATCGGTCTGCCATAGAAGAAACTGTCAGATTCGAAATTTTCAAACCATTCAGCTAATGAATCCTGGTTGAATGGCTGGTTCCAATTATAATTTTGAAAGGGGTCCATATAAATCCTTCCCGGAGAATCCACATTAGGAATCCTGACATCAAAATTGAAGGACCGGATTGAATCCCCGGGGAGAACTTTTACATCATATTTAAACTTGCTCATATTTTTATCGATCTTAGGAATTGTAAATGAAAATGCCTGAACCTGTTTTGTAGCTTCATTTATTATCGCTTCCAGGCTATCCATATTGGGAAGTTGAATAGGGGGAATAACTATATTACCCAGATGAACACGGCATAAATTAGAGTCTATGAAAATGTTAATATTTTTTTCAACCTTTGGGGCTCTCTTCAGCTTAGCAAGAGTACTATCCAGCTTTAGCTTCACGCCAAACTTCTTCATCTCTGCCTGATTTATTTTGTAATCTTCCACACCCCTTTGCATATCTTTTCTGAATTCCTCCATATCCTTTTGGAATTCTTTTTTATCGAATTCAAAAGTATCTACGAACAATGTATCCGGAGTAAAGAATATATATTCATTATCATTGACAGACTTAACACTGTTTACCATTTTTTCAACATCGGGAGTTTCAAACCTGAAAAGAACCGGCATAACATCCTGTAAAGCTTTCTCATTGGAAAGTTGTGCAAACTTAAGAATATCGGCTGCTATTGCTTTACGATAATTCCAAAGATTCTGATTAATTGCAACGGTGTTTTTATCATTTACAAGCACCTGGGATTGAAGCTCTTCTGCATAAGCGCTCATAATCGAATCGAACTTGTTCTTCTGAAAATCATTCATATCCAGGGTCTCGACAAATTTTTCAAAATTATCATTTTCCTTTTCCAATCCGGCAGTTCTAATTTCAAAATATTCTTTGCCGGAAGAATCGGAACCAAGCTGTAAAAACTGGCTCTTTGTGTTATCGAGAGGAAGCTGATTATAAAAAGCAAAATTGAAAATGTCTTCGTTGGTAAGATCGGCAGCAAAAAGAAGCGGCTTCAGGTTTTCTTTATAGAAACCGGCTAAGTTTAATTTTTGCTCTTCGACTATGTTTTCTAGAAATTCAGGATTAAATTTTAAGACAAGCATTAGTGAAAGAGTAAGAGCAACAAAACCTGTTACTGGTAACCATTTTTTCATTCTTCTCTTAAAAGAATTTTCCTCAAGAGCAGCAAAGAGCCTGGTCTCAAAGTAAGGAGCCTCTGAAATCCTCTTAAACGATGACCGGGTTAATTCTTTCAGGCGCCTGATCTCGGCAAGCTTTTTCCTGAGTTGCGGTGAAAGACTTATTTTCTCCTCAAGTTCCCGTACTTCTTCAGGAGATAATTCATCATCTACATATGCAGATAAAATTTCTATATCTTTATCAAATTTTTTCATAACTATAACTCACCCTCGTAAGGCTTCAATATATTACGAAGGCTCTCACGAGCTCTGAATATCCTGGACTTAACTGTTCCTATTTCACATTGAACTGTGTCGGCAATTTCCTGGTAACTGAATCCCTCAATATCTTTTAGCAAAAGCGGTATGCGAAGTTTTTCTGGAAGTTTTGAAATTGCTTTACGAACAATATCCGGGATATCCATATTTTCATTTATGTGATTATATCCATGTACTTCTTCAATGTCCTTAACAGGAGTAAATATATTCCTGATCTTCAACTTTCTCAGGTGATCCCTGCATTTATTAATCGTAATCCTGTACAGCCACGTTGTAAATTGCGACTCAAACCTGAAATACTTCAGATTCTTGTAAACAGTAATAAAGACTTCCTGCGCAATATCGTCTACAGAATCACTGTAGTTCATAGTAAGATAGACGATGTTGCGAACTTTTTCCTTGTGCCTGTAAACAAGAGTCCTGAAGGTTGTTTCATCACCTTCTATAAATCTTTTTATCAAAGAAAAATCGTCATCTATTTCAAGAATTCTTGGAGATGGTTGCAACACTTTCTTTTTTCTTTTTAAACTCATTTTTTAGACGAATTCCTTGTAGTTTTGTTCCACAAAAATATTGACTATGGACAATATAAAACAACATCAATTCATAATAACAGAAACTTGCTTTAATTTCGGCATCTACTTAAATTGACCACGAAATTTAGGAGTTGTTATGAAAATAAAAACCACGGAAAAATACGGCGCTGTAGTCATTGAATTAAAAGGAAATGTGATGGGCGGCGACGATACTAAAGAATTCAATGATTTATTACACAAATTGGTGGACGGTGGTAAGCTTAATGTGATCGTTGATTTGAGCGACGTTAAGTTTATGAACAGCTCCGGGCTGGGTATGCTGATTGGCGGACTTACAACTATGAAAAAAGCTAACGGTAGTTTAAAGCTTGCACGCGTAAGTGAAAAAATTGAAAGCCTGCTTATTATAACTAAGCTAATTACTATTTTTGAATCTTACGAATCGGTTGAAGAGGCTGTAAACAGCTTTCCAAAGTAATATGAAAATTTTTAATTCAGTAAATGAAAACTCCGGATTAAATGAATTCGGAGTTTTTATTTTGTCCAAAAACTTCTAATCACATTTCTTAATAAAAATAATGAAAGTTACAGTGTTAGTTGGAAGCCAGTGGGGGGACGAAGGTAAAGGCAAAATTGTAGACCTCTTGAGCGAAAAATATGATATTGTTACAAGATACCAGGGAGGGGCAAATGCAGGACACACAGTTGTTATTGCTGACAGGCAATATATTTTGCATTTGATACCATCCGGCATCCTCAGGGAAAATGTTATTTGTGTAATCGGGAATGGCGTTGTAATCGATCCTACTGCCTTGCTTGAAGAAATAACATTGCTTGAAAAAAACAATATTAAAGTTGACGGCAGGTTATTTATAAGTCAAAATGCTCATCTTATAATGCCCTACCATAAGCTTCTCGATACGATCAGTGAAAGCGGGGAGAATAAAATTGGAACAACCGGCAGAGGTATTGGTCCTTGCTATATCGATAAGTACGCACGCAAAGGGATAAAAATAGTTGATCTGTTAAATAGAAAATCTCTCGAAGAAAAAATCAGGAAAAACCTGGAAGAAAAAAATAATCTTCTTAAGAAAGTTTATGAACACGAGGAACTGGATGTTGAAGAAATAATAAAGCAATACCTGGAGTTTGATAAAACAATTGACAAATACATTAAAGATGTACCTTCTTTTCTCAATCAGTCAATTTCAGAAGGAAAATCAATATTGCTTGAAGGGGCCCAGGGTGCTTTGCTGGATGTAGATTTCGGAACATATCCCTTTGTAACATCATCCAGCCCAACTTCCGGTGGTGCTTGTACTGGAACGGGAATTCCTCCTAATAAAATAACCGATGTTATTGGAATTGTTAAAGCATACACAACACGTGTCGGCAATGGTCCTTTCCCTTCTGAACTGCTGGATGAAGACGGAAATAAACTTAGAGAAACTGGTGCCGAATACGGAGCCACAACCGGCAGACCGAGAAGATGCGGCTGGTTCGATGCTTTTCTTGTACGCTACTCGGTTATGATAAACGGAATCAATTCGGTTGCAATTACCAAGTTAGATGTATTAAGTAAAATGGATAAAATAAAAGTCTGCACCGGCTACTCTATAAATGGAAAGACCTTGAAGACATTTCCAACTGATGTTGACAGGCTTTCCAACGTTAAACCTATTTACAAAACTTTACAGGGTTGGAAGGTTGATATCTCAAATTGCGGAAATTTTTCAGAACTTCCAGAGAAAACCAAAGAATATCTGAACTTTATTTCTGACTCGGCAGGAATTAAAATTGATATTGTGTCCGTTGGTCCTAAGCGCAACCAGACTTTTTTTGTGAATTAAAAATCCGACCTACTCTTTAAAGTCGAAATATTGACTGGATTTTTTCATCTAAAAAAAGAATGTTAATTAAATCGTTACAATGAATTTTTTAATTCAAGCGAGTTGATATAAGATGAAAATGTCCGGAGGTCCGGCCTCTCTTAATATAAAAATTACCCTATTAATTATTGCAATTTTTATTGCAGTAGCCACATTATACTACACTCAGAATCTGATACAGAAATTACAGGAAAAGGAAAGGCAGATAGTTGAATTGTATGCTAAAGGAATAGAATATGTGGCAAATACTTCTTCTATGGATGTCGATATTACATTTCTCTTTGATAATATAATAAAGCCTATAGACTTCCCGCTTATTCTTACCGATCCCGATAATAAAGTAAACCTTGAGAGTAGAACAGATATACGCAATATAATTTACGATACAACTCTATCAAGAAAAGAATTGGAAGTGCTTTTCGGCAATATGATTATAGAAATGGATAATCAGCATAATCCAATATCTGTTACGTACGAAGATACTCTTGTATTAACTAAAATTCATTATGGGGATTCCGACTTAATTACACAACTTAAATTCTACCCTTATTTACAAATAATTATTGCGACTCTGTTTGTCATACTTGGTTACATAGGTTTCAGCAATATAAAAAGGAGCGAACAAAGTAATATTTGGGTTGGAATGGCTAAAGAGACTGCTCATCAATTTGGCACCCCTATTTCAAGTCTTATGGGATGGTTGGAAATGCTGAAGATCCATTATAAAGATCCTGATAAAGTATTGGACATTACCGAAGAGATTACCAACGATGTTGAAAAGTTAAATAAAATCACCTACAGGTTTTCAAAAATTGGTTCAACACCGGAACTTAAAAAGAAAATTGTATTTGACGAAATAAAAAAAGTAACAGAATATTTCTACAGAAGACTGCCGCAGACAGGGAAAAGTGTTGAACTTAATATCGAAGGAGATCGGGATGCCTCTGCGGAGCTAAACTCAGAACTTTTTGAATGGGTGATAGAAAATCTTGTAAAAAATGCTCTCGACGCTATCGGGCCTAAAGATGGAAAGATTAATATTGTTGTATCTCAAAGTTTTAATACTGTTGAAATTGATGTTTCCGATAACGGCAAGGGCATTGAAATGAAAAGAAGAAAAGACGTATTCCGACCGGGGTACAGTACAAAAAGAAGGGGCTGGGGTCTTGGTTTAAGTCTGTCAAAAAGAATCATTGAAGGTTATCACAGGGGGAAAATCTTTGTAAAGAATTCCATTCCAGGTGAGGGTGCTACTTTTAAGATTATTTTAAGAAAAGGCTGATCATTTTAACTTCCTATTCTTTCTTCAATAATAAACACAAATCGTAAATACTTCCGGTAAATAAGTTACATACTTTGAACTATTTACTACTAATAACTTCCGATATTCTTCGTATTTAGGGTTTGAGAAATAAATAGCTGGCACCTTATTAGATAAAATAAAAGCAGAGTAGAAAATAGTTTTAAGCATAGCACCCTCCAAAATGACACACAAACTGTCGAGTTATTGCCCTCACAACTCGACAGTTTTCCTCTTTTAAAGTGAAGAAAACCAAAAAGAAATTAGTTGAAAAACATTTAGTGGGTTATCTGTATCAGTAATTGAAAAAGAAAAGTAATTACTTATGGCATGCAAATTGTCAAGCACTTAATAGAAAAAGTTTTAGCATAGCACCTCCTGAAGATGACACACGAAACTGTCGGATTATCCCCTTAATCCGGCAGTTTTGTTTTAAATAAATTAATCTGAATTCTTTATTGTCCTATGAGTTTTCTCAATTGCATAAATGATATCATTTTTTGTCACTTCGATATCGGTAATTATCTTTCCAATATCCGACAATAAAATAAACCGGATTTGTCCACCCCTGTTTTTTTTATCTCCGCTCATAAAATTATAAATCGAATTAAAGTCTTTTGTTAAAAAACCATCCGGTAGTTTAACCTTAAGCGGTAATTTTATTAATCCCTCCAAATTCTGATTGGAAAGCAAACCGGTTTTATTAGAAAGATGTAAAGCAGAAATAATTCCTGCAATAACAGCTTCTCCATGTTTTAATTTTAAATTAGCCTGGCTTTCAAATGCATGAGCGAAAGTATGACCAAAGTTTAATATTTTCCTTAAGCCGCTTTCTTTTTCATCTTTTGTAACAACAGAGCCCTTAAATAAAACAGATTCATAAATCAGTTTATTCAAAACATTCGTGTCGAATGAATATATTTTTTCAAAATTTTGACTGATATAATTGTAAAAATTCCGGTTCGTTAGGAAGGCATACTTAACCAGTTCTCCAACACCGGAATTAATTTCCTCTACCGGAAGACTTCTCAAAAATTTTGTATCGATTAGAACAAGCTCAGGCTGATAAAAAGCTCCGATTATGTTTTTTAGCCTGTTAAAATTTATTCCTGTTTTCCCACCTATCGAGCTATCGCAGGCTGAAATAATTGTAGTAGGAATATGAACTAACTGGATGCCTCTCATATATCCCGCAGCAGCGTATCCTGCCAAATCCCCTGTTACACCTCCTCCTATAGCAACAAGCAGAGTATCTCTTCCAAATTTTTCTTCAATCAATGAAGAAAAAATACGAGCAAGATGATCAAAAGATTTTGTGCTTTCACCTGACTTAAGTTTATGAAAATAGATTTTAGGGCTGTAACCTGCAAAAGCATCATTTATGTCTTCTTTGTAAAGTTCCAAAACATTTTCATCGGCAACTACAAACAGGTTTTTATTTAACCCCATGTCATTTATTAGGTTTGGCAGCAAATCTAAAATTGAATTCCCTATAAACACAGGATAAGTTTTTTCTTTAACAGAAACGTTTATCTTCTTCAATCTTTTCTCTTGTTTTATTTAAATCATGTTTGAGAAATTATTTTTACAATTTTATCAATAGTTTTCCCTATTGAACCGCTGTCAGTATCTATTATATAGTCGGCTTGTTCGTAATATTTTGCTCTTTTGTTCATCAATTTATTTATTCTGTCAACCATCTCTTCCCTGCTTATATTTTCAGAGTCGCTTTTTGTAAGAGCGGGTCTGTCTTTCTTATACCTGAGTCTCTTGTAGACAGTCTCAAGCGAAACCTTCAGATATATTATTTTTCCCGTTTTTTTTAATACCTCAAGATTTTCTTCGTTGGCTACAGTTCCACCACCTAATGAAACAACAACATTATTGGAGCCGGAAATCTCTTTAAGAGTATCTGTTTCTAATTTCCGGAAATAGCTTTCACCGTGCTGCTCGAAAATTTCTCTTATCTTCTTTTCAGTTTTATTCTCAATTATCTTATCAAGATCGAAGAAATCCCAGCCGAGAGTATTTGCCAAAATTGGCCCTATAGTACTCTTTCCTGAACCCATAAAACCTGTAAGATAAATAGTGTTCTTCATCGAATTAAAAGCTTTGAGAAAATTAAACGTTTGGAAGATAAAAATAAACCTGGAAATGCTCTATTTGTTAGAAGTTTATCGCTGCTCCAACTACAAAAGTAACACCATCCACATTAATTTTCGAATCAAAAAGTTCCTGTGAAAGCCGTACTGCTGACCCCTGATAGTTTATAGTATCCTTTGTATATCTGCTTTTCAGGTTAAACTGTGGATCTCTGAATTTCATCTCAGTGCGTATTGCAACATTTGTTTTGATAAGATATTCCATTGATATAGATACCTGTATACCGTAAGCAGCTTTCCTTTCGACGTTCTCGATATCCGCATCTCCGAATTTTCTAATATGTTCCCCAATATAGTAACCTCCGCCACCGCCCATAAGAAACTTAAATTTCTCGGTCGAAAAAGGAAGTATGTAATAAAGCGTTAATTCAACAGGTATTAAATTAAACCCGTCTTCTATATTTATTATGGCTACAGATGTACCCAATAACACTCTCAAATTCGGTCCCGCTCCTGTTTTTTTCATTTTCTCAATATTTAAACCGATAATTAAGAGATCAGCCAACCTGTAACGAATATCGAGAGCAGGATTCAAAATATCTTCAAGAAGAAAATATTGGTTTCGCAAAGTAACGTCCGAGGAATTGGGGTTTAAATAAACTCTTGCGGTTGTGGTATAAACTCCGTTAAGACCGACACTAAATCTATTTCCATTAAATTGTGCAATGGTAAAAGAACTAAAAACAAAGAGTAACAATACACAAAATTTCAAAAGCTTACTCATACTTTTTTTGTAATATTAGACCGACAATTTTAAGATTTCTTTTTAAAAAGAAAATCCCCAAAAATTACCTGATAATAATTTTTGGGGACGGTTTCTTATATAGTTAATTTTTATTGCTCAAAAAACATGTGCCTGTTATCTACTATTTCAGCCTCCTCTTTCGCCATCGCGATCCATTGATTAAAATAGGTATTCCTTTTTTCACTGATCAATTGAGCCAGGATTGTGTTTCTTTGAATGGCATAAGCTGATGAATCGAACTTCGTTCTCTCAACAACTTTCATTAAATAATAGCCCCTGAGTCCTTTTACCGGTTCTGATATTTTGTTCAACTCGAGTCTCTGAGCTTTTTCTATGAAAGCAAAATCTCGTCCAATATTCGGAACATAACCTGGAGCTGCAATAAATTTGCCGGTTTTGTTCGGTTTGATTCTACTATCTATTTCAGCAGCTTTATTGATATCGTTATTTATTTTTTTCGTGATTCCATCTGCAAGATTTTTTGCTTTTTTATACTTTATCTCTCTTATTACCGCTGTTTTAATCAGGTTCTTAACTTCATCGAATGGTTTAACTCCTTCTTTTATTACTTCAGAAACCATTACTACAACGTATCCGGATGAAACTTTAAAAACATCACTTACTGTATTTGCACTGTTATCAAAAGCAAACTGAACTATCCATTTGTTGACTCCCAAGCCGGGGACGGAATATACATCCTCAACAAAAGGAGAGGTTTCCTGCACTTTGTAATTCATTAACCCAGCTTCTTTTTCAAAATCATTCTTATCAGCTATGTAAGAAAAATCTTTAGCTTTACTATAAATTGCATCCTTAGTAGAAGCAGAAATTGTAACAGGATTAATAATCATTTCAACAACAAACTTTTTATCCGTTTTACCTGTTACTTTAATTATGTGATAACCATAATTTGTTTTAACAGGTTTTTGAATTGTACCAACATTTCCCTTAAATACTGCATCCTCAAATTCTTTAACCATAGCTCCTTTGCCAAACCAGCCGAGGTCGCCTCCCTTTTGTGCGCTTCCCGGATCTTTGGATTTTTCCATTGCAGTCTTTTTAAAGTCGGCACCTGCAATAAGCTCATTATATAACTTCATTGCTTCCTTATAATCAGCACTATCGCTGCCACTTTGTCCAATCAAAATATGTGAAGCATGTGCAAATGTCTCTTTAGAAGGAATGGTTGTTACAAGATTGTAAACCGCATATCCTTCCCGTGTTGCAACAGGTCCTATTACGGAGCCTGGGGTGGATTTTAATATTTCTTCTGCAGCTTCTTCGGAAAAAGCTGAGATAGAGAGTGTATCTTTTTTGTAAGGTTGAGTAGAATATATATCTACGTATGATTTAAAACTTGCCGTATCGGATTTAATATTAGAAGCTACTGTCTCAAGAATTTTTTTAACATTTAAAGAATCATTGTCAGAAGGGAATTCTGGAAACAAAACATATTTAAGTTTCCTTTGTGCTAATATTTTATATTTATCAAGATTTTCATTGTAGTATGTTCTTAAATCATCCTCTGCAACTTTGATTGTCGAATCAGGAAAAAGACTTAGTTCTACCAAGGCATATTCAACATCCATGTTTATATTTTGGTCTATATATTTTCTTTTTAAATCCGCATCACTAACAGTAATTGAAGCAAATAATAAACTTTGTAATTTCTCATTCAGTCGTAACTGCCTAACATACTCTTCCGCTTGAAACAAAGGTCCTTTGTTACGAGGGTCAAAAAGAGCGGATTCATACAGCTGGCGGTTAAATCTCCCTGTAGAGTCAATGAAATTCTGCTTCAGAAATTCTGGGGGATTATCTCCAAGGATGATATCTCTTATTTCGTCATCGGAAACGGTAATTCCAAACTTTTCGATTTCCTGCTCGACAAGTTTTTGGCTTATTATAGAATTCCAGACTTCTTCACGTACCTGCGGTATTTTTTCTGCATCAGTATCTTCACCTGACTGCGATTTCATATTTTCCAGTTGCCTGTCAACAGCATTTACAAATTCCTGGTAACCTATATTGTCCCCATTGATGGACCCGACATCATTAGTTCTTCCGCCTAAAGCTTCCATAACATTTGAGTCTGAAATGACCATAAAAAGAACAAAAATAACACCTATAGAAAGAATAAAAGCTGGAGCTAAACTCCTCATCCTCGCCATCATTGCCATAATATTAAATCTCCGGTTGATGAATTTTTTAGAAGGTTAAAAATATAGACAAGGCAGCCAAAAAGCAACGTAATTAGAGACTATAAGCTTGTATTGTTTAATTTAAAATGTACAGAAAAAAACAATTCGGTTATTTCAAAATAATGTTCTATTAAGCACGGCACATCACAGTTAACAGTTCTGGTTGACTTTGGAACTCTACCAAACTATATTGCTCCGCCCAAAAATAATTTGAGGACTAAATAATGAATGAAAAGGATGATTTTTTAAGGCAAATACCTATTTTTTCACAACTTAGCGATGATAAACTGGGGCAAATTTCAAAGTTAGGTACCAGAAAAAATTTTAATAAAGATTCTGTTATACTTTTTGAACATGAAACTGGTTCGGCTTTTTTTGTCGTTATACTTGGAAAGGTTAAACTTTCACGCGTCAGCGATGATGGTAAAGAAGTGATATTAACAATTCTTAATAAATCAGATTTCTTTGGTGAGATGTCTATTCTCGACGGCACGTCACGCTCGGCTACTGTTACGGCAATGGAAGATTCAGAACTGCTTATTATACAGAGGAATGAATTTATTAATCTCCTTCACTCCGATCCCGATATTTCCATTGCTCTTCTAATTGAGTTAGCAAGGAAACTACGGGCAGCAGATATAAAGTTAAAATCTCTTTCTCTTAAAGATGCAGAAGGAAAGGTAGCTACAGTTATTCTTCAACTTGCAGATGACATTGGAAAAATAAAACAGGGAGCTATGGAAATTGAAAGGCTTCCGTTCCAGCACGACCTTGCCAGCATGGCGGGCACCTCAAGAGAAACTATATCGAGAACCCTTCACACTTTTGCCAAAAAAGGATTGGTTGAACTAGAAGGTTCAAGATTAAGAATATTGAATTATGAAAAATTCAAAGAGCTATTCAACTAATATTTAATATGAACGGGAAAGTAGATTTACATACCCATACAACGCATTCTGATGGAGCCAACACTCCCCGTGAATTAATACAAAAAGTTAAAAATGCCGGAATAGATGTTCTAAGTATAACTGATCATGATAATATTAATGGCGTTAAAGAAGCTGTAAAAATCGGGAAAGAGTTGGGAGTAGAAATAATTCCCGGGGTTGAAATAAGTTCTGAAATCGGTAATCGTGAAATTCATATTCTCGGTTATTTCTTTGATACTGAAAATCAGGAACTGGAACATTATCTTAATTTTTTCAGAGAAGAAAGAATTAAACGTGCAGGGAGAATTGTAAATAAACTCAGAAATCTTGGTTTTAATATTACACTGGAAGATGTACTCAACAAAGCTAAAAACTCGGCTGTTGGACGCCCTCATATTGCTCAGGTAATGCTTGAAAAGGGTATAGTCTCCTCCTACTTCGAAGCATTTAATAAATTTATTGGAAACGGTTCCCCCGCTCATGAGAAGAAAGTCCATCTTTCACCGCAAAGTGCATTCAGAATTATAAGTGATGCGAGCGGATTGTCTTTCATAGCTCATCCGGGGAATCTCCAGGAAAGTGTGTTGAAAGATTTAATAGAATCAGGTGTGGATGGAATTGAAGTAATACATCCTTCTCATTCGGCACAACAACAAAGGTTCTACAAAGGAGTTGTAAACTCTTATTTCCTTTTGGAGAGTGGTGGCTCGGATTATCACGGTGGAAAGAGAGAAGATGACTCTAATTTAGGACAATACTATACGAATTCATCCATCATAGATGCCATGCGTAAAAGATTACTAAAATTCTCTGCATAATTCTTAATAAAACCTGTAAGAGATGAATATCATTGAAGGAAATAAAAAGGATAAGAATTTTAACTTTGCTATTATACAAAGCCGTTTTAATGAAGAGATTTGTGATGGGCTTCTGTCGGGAGCTTTAAACTGCCTAAAAGAGAGTGGATATAATGAAAATAACATCCCCGTAATCAAAGTACCAGGAGCATTTGAAATACCGCTCGTTGCTGAAAAGTTAGCTTCCCAAAATAAATATGATGCAATCATCTGCCTGGGTGCAGTTATTAAAGGTGAGACTGCCCACTTTGAATATGTTTCAAAAGCTGTTACAGACGGCATATTACAAGTTGGGCTAAAATACGGGGTACCGGTAATATTTGGTGTACTTACAACCTATGATGAAAGCCAGGCTAAAGAAAGATCAGTTGAAAGAGAAAATAACAAGGGCTGGGAAGCGGCTAATACAGCTATTGAAATGGCAAGCCTGATGAAAAAAATCGGGAGTTAATCCCGTCCCGAATTTTGTACTTTCTGGTAACAAAAAAAATCTTAAATTTATTTGTTGTAAAAAATAATAAGTAAGGTTCGAATAAGATAATTTATACTGAGTATTCATTTGTTCAATATCTGAGGGAAATAAAAAAATGCTTCTGAAGATTATCTTATTTATAACTTTATTTTCATCACTTTCACTTACCCAGCAATTTTCCGATTGGCATAATTATACAGATATGAAAGTCATAGCGAATATCGTTGTTTCAGGTAATGCGATTTGGAGTGCCACAGACGGAGGAGGATTTTTATATGATATTTCAAACAATTCTTTCAAGACATTTCTGAAAACCGACGGGTTAAATGGAGTATCACTCACAGCCGTTACTATTGATAATTCAGGGAAAATATGGTTTGGAAGCAATAGCGGTATAATAGACGTTTACAATCCTGAAACGAAAAGCTTTAAAACAATATTGGATATTTTTAATTCCGATAAGAGCTCCAAAAGAATTAATGAGCTTTCCTCAAGCGGAGACACAATAATGGTTTCTACCGATTTTGGTATTTCTCTTATCAATGCCAATAATTATTTCTTCTTCGATACTTTTTTCAAGTTTGGAGACTTTCCTTCAAACAGCAGAGTAAATAGTGCATTAAAAACTTCTCTTTTATACACGAGCACAGACCAGGGAGCGGCAATACAAAAAGCCGGAGCTACTAATTTATCAGCCCCTGAATCGTGGAATGTTTACCGGGCTTCGAATGGGTTACCTTCGAATAATGTTAGAAAGATTGTTTCTTTTAAAGATACTATTCTTGCTGCAACTGCAGGAGGATTGGCATTTTTTGATGGGAATAACTGGTTAAGTTATATCCCTGAACTTAACAACAAATTTGTTAATGATATAATTCCTAAAGGTGATTCTCTTCTTATAATCTCTGATAACAAAGATGTTTTTTTGTACTATGACAATACTTTAACTCCGCTTTTTTCCACACCTGGTAATAATTTTTACACAATTGATTACTCGTCTTCCGAGGAGATACTTATTGGAACAAATAACGGTATTTTAAAATTAAGCGATAACTCTTTTATATATCCAAATGGTCCCAATGCAAATCTTTTTCCTGATATGGCTGTAGATGGGAACGGAATATTATGGTCAGCGAGCGGTACAGATGTTTCCGGAGTAGGGTATTATAAGTTTGATGGTACTAACTGGTATAATTTTAACCGTTCAAATACACCGCAACTTCCAACAAATGCCTATCACACAGTTTATATTTCTCCTGATAATACAATTTATTTAGGAAACTGGGGTAATGGATTTATAACAATATCCCCTGATGGCAGTATTACAAATTATAACGGAGAAAATACAGGCATGCAGGGAATAAATGTTAATGCGGATTTTTTGGTTGTTGATGGCTTCGCTAAAGATTCAAAGAATAATCTCTGGGTATTAAACTACGGAGCTATAGACCGTAAAATCTTAAGCATGCAAAATTCTCAGCAGCAGTGGAATCATTTCTCTGTTCCTCCGAGCGGAAGTCAATACATTGACAGATACTTCAATCTGGTAATAGACCAGTACAATACTAAATGGTTTTGTTCTCAAGGTGCTAAACAGGGCTTATACTATTTTAACGAAGGAGATGATATAGAAAGCACCCAGGACGATGTTTCAGGATTATTAGATAACTCTTCCGGAATTAATGATAACTTTATATCCAGCATTTCTGTTGACAGGCGAGGAGACTTATGGGTTGGAACCAGTTTGGGTGTAAACATTATTACTAATATCAATTCGGTTTTGTCAGGTAGTTCTCAATCATTAAGAATTAGTTCTGTCTTTTCCCTGAGGCAACAAACCGTTACCGCAATTGCTGTAGATCCTTTAAACCAAAAATGGATTGGAACAAACCAGGGACTAATCCTGATTAATTCCGACGGCACAAGCCTGCTTGCAACTTTAAATACAACCAATAGCCCGTTACCTTCCGACCAGATTACAAGTATTGCTATAGATGAAAATTCGGGTACTGTATATATCGGAACGGATAGAGGATTAACTTCTTTCATAACTACTTCAGTTAAACCTAAAGAAGCTTTTGAGGAACTTTTTGTTTATCCCAATCCCCTCTTATTAAATAAAAATGATAACCTTGTTACAATAGACGGGCTGATAAGAGATACTGATATTAAGATTTTAACTATAAGCGGAAAACTGGTAAAAGAATTTTCTTCTCCGGGAGGACGAATAGCCATTTGGGACGGGACAGATGATTTCGGAGAGTTGGTAGCAAGCGGCATCTACTTCATAATCGCTTTCGATAAGGAAGGAAACAGCGTGGCAACAAGTAAAATTGCTGTGCTAAGAGAAGATTAAAAGATATTTTCTTGAATGATTCTCCTTTCAAATATCTCCCTTCAGTTCGGCGGTAAATATCTTTACAAAGATTTAAACTTTAAAATAAATGCCGGCGATAGATTTTCTCTTGTAGGTGCAAACGGTACAGGGAAATCATCTCTCTTAAAAATAATTTCCGGTGAAATACAGCCGGAAACCGGGAAAATATTTAAACAAAAAAATGTCAGCATTGGTTATTTACCACAGGAGAATGTTACTCATAAAGGGGAAAAACTATTAGACGAAGTAACAAAAGCTTTAACCGGTATTATCACATTAAGAAATAAAGAAGAAGAACTATCGGATAGCCTTTCTCAAACAACATTAACTGAAGAAGAAAAGTTAGACTACATAAGTCAACTGGGGGAAGTCCATCACCGTCTTGAAGAACTCGATTCTTACAGCGCTGATGCAAAAGTGCAAAAAATTCTTACCGGTCTCGGCTTTACTGAAAATGATTTTTACAGGTTGACTGATGAATTCTCCGGCGGCTGGCAGATGAGAATTGCATTGGCAAAAATTCTTGTTTCACAAAATGATATCCTTCTGTTAGACGAGCCAACCAATCACCTCGATCTTGATTCACTCGAGTGGCTGATAGATTTTCTTAAAAGTTATAAAGGAGCTTTGTTTATCGTCTCTCACGATACGCACTTCGTAGATGAAATAACAAACAAAACTCTGGAAATTTATCTCGGTAAATTCAACACATTTAAGGGAAATTATGCCGCTTACATGCAATACAAAGAAGAAAGAGATAAACTTCTTGCAGAACAGTATGAACAACAACAGAAAAAAATAAAAGAAACAGAGAGATTTATTGAAAGATTCCGTTACAAAGCTACTAAAGCAAAACAGGTTCAAAGCAGGATTAAACAATTAGAGAAGATTGAACTGGTTTCACTGCCGGAGGAAACCGGGAAAATAAAAATAAATTTCCCGGAAGCGCCTTCAAGTGGAAAAATAAACATAGAGCTGATAAATGTTTCCAAATCATTTAATGAGAATAATGTTTTTACCAATCTGAATTTTGAGGTAGCAAGGGGAGATAAAATAGCTTTTGTAGGACCAAACGGAGCCGGGAAATCCACACTTGCTAAAATTCTTGCCGGAAAAACTGAGATTGATTCGGGTGAAAGGAAAATAGGACATAACACTGTAATCTCTTACTTTTCACAGGATATTGCCGATACTCTCAATCCTGAATTGGATCTTGTAGAAACGCTCGAAGAGATTGCCCCAGACAAAAATCCTGTTTACTTAAGAAATCTTCTGGGATCTTTTCTTTTTTCAGGGGATGATGTTTTTAAAAAAGCAGGCGTTCTCTCGGGAGGAGAGAAAAACAGGGTAGCACTTGCTAAAATTTTTCTCGCGCAATCAAACCTTATTATTTTAGATGAACCGACAAATCATCTCGATTATTCATCCAAGATGGTTTTACAAAAAGCTCTGTACAATTTTTCCGGTTCTCTAATTCTCGTTTCACACGATATTGATTTTCTAAGACCAATAGTTAATGAGGTAGCATATATAAGAAAAGGTAAGCTAAATCTCTTCCCGGATGGAATTGATTATTTCCTTACAAAGAGACAGGAGCTTCAGGAGGATGAACAAACTGTTAAAAGGAACATTAAAGATTCTGTAAATGTTTCCAGGAAAGATCAGAAAAGAATCGAAGCTGAATTAAGACAGAGAAAGTACGAAGCTACAAAAGATCATATTAAAAAAATTAAAATGTTTGAAACTAAAATTGAAGAGCTTGAAAACAAAAAGAAAGAGCTTGAGGCTGAACTCTTAAATACCGATTTATATCATAATCCTGAATTGATGCGAGACAAGAATACGGAATTCAACAAAGTAAAAAAAGAACTTGAAGATCTAATTAAAGAGTGGGAAATTCATACAACGGAACTTCAAAGGATTGAAGAAAGATTTAATTAAACTTTCACCTTAAGAAATTCTTCTGCAAGGGCTATTCCTCCGTACAATGCAGCATCATCAGCCAAATGCGATACAACAATTTTTAATCCTTTGGCAGAATCTTTCATTACAGATTTTGAAAACGATTCTTTAATTCTCGGTAACATAAAGCTGCCCAATGCTTCAACTACTCCGCCGCCTAATACAATCATATCCAAATTCAGCAGATTAGCAATACTCGCTAAAACAGTACCGATTATATCACAGCCTTCAGATAATCTTTTTACAACGACTGGATCATTTTTAGCAACTGCCTGGGCAAGTGCTTTGCTTTTTATCCTCTCTTTTGATTTTACATATTTTTTCAGAACGCTTCTTTTGCCGGCTTTTATATCTTTTAAAATCGCTTTTACAATTGCTGTTCTGCTGGCAACCGCTTCAAAACAACCCCTGTTACCGCAATTGCATAAGGGACCATTTTTTTCAACAATAATATGCCCGATCTCCCCCGCTACATAATTAGAACCCCTGTAAAGTTTTTCATTTAAAATTAAACCTCCACCTATACCTGTTCCAATAAAAACTGCAAGCATATTTTTTGCGTTTTTTCCTACACCGAATTTTTTAATTCCCAGTGCACCGAGATTAACATCATTTTCAATAAGAACAGGATACGGGACAAACTTTTCTAACTTTTTCCTGATATTAAAATTTTTTATACCGAGATTCGGAGCTAACCCGATCTTGCCCGTAAAAGGATTTAACGAACCTGGAACTCCAAGGCATACCGCCTTAACATTGGTTTTGCTTAAATGCAGCTTTTCTACAACCTGGTTTATTATTTCTGCAAGACTTTTTACATACTCATCAGGGCTGGAGCCGGAGCGGGTCGGTTGTTTAACTTGTGTAATAATGCCTTGCTGCGAATTGATAGCTGCGGCGAGAATCTTTGTCCCTCCCATATCGACAGTTATTATGCAATCTTTTTTCAGAATTCCTCCTTTTTTGCCGGTTAAAATAATAAATAAATTTACATATAGACTAAATTATTTTCTTAATTTGTGGAGTAAGGATAGTTGAATAATTGTTAAAATCCTGTTCTCATAATTTAAGAAATGAAAACCATAAAACCTCTTAAAAGATTTGGTCAAAACTATCTTTTCGATCTGAATATAATAAATAAAATAGTAGCAGAAATTAACCCGGAGCCAAATGATAACATTATTGAAATAGGTCCGGGGCATGGTTCTTTAACAGAAAAGTTACTTGAAAAAACCGATATAATTACAGCAATTGAAATCGATAAAAGGATAAAGGAAAATTTGCAGAACAGATTTCCGGGATTAAAATTAATATCCGAAGATGTGTTAAAGACGGATTTCAGAAAGATATTTTCAGAGAGAAATAAAAAACTCAGAGTAGTTGGGAATATCCCTTACAACATAACATCACCTATACTTTTCAAGATGATTGAGTACAACGATGTGATCGAAGACTCGATATTAATGGTACAATATGAAGTTGCAAAAAGATTAAAAGGAGAAAAGGGAACAAAAGATTATGGTATACTTTCCGTGCTGTTAAAATTCTTTGCCGGGGTAAAGTTCTGCTTTAAAGTATCTCCCTCTTCATTTTATCCCAAGCCTAATGTCTTCTCTGCAGTTGTACATTTATTCTTTAAGGAAACAACTATAGACAAGGAATTAAAATATTACCTCATACAGGTAGTTAAAGCTTCATTCGGAAACAGAAGAAAATCCTTAAAAAATTCACTTGGTAATAGTATATTTCATAATATTAATTTTAAAGACTCGGGAATAAACTTAACCAGGAGAGCCGAGGAACTTGACTCAGAAGATTTTTTAACCCTGGCAGGATTTGTTAAAGAAAGAACAAAAGAGTAAAGATTGCACAAAACAATAATCGCAATAACCGGATGAACGAAATTAAATCTTTCCTGAAAAACCTCAACTCTTTTGATCTGGTTGTGATTGTTTTCTTTTTCCTCCTTACTATAATTAACATTATTTATTGTAACCGCGTTGAACAATGGTTAATATTCATTTGCCTTAACACCTGCATAATATCTTTGGTATTCCTGATTGCCTTTATTGAAAATAAATCCGACAAAAAAGCCTGGCATATTATTCATTACTGGTACGTAGCACCTCTTGTAGTTATAACATTTAAAGAAATTTACTTCATGATAAAGCCGATAAGGCAAATGGATTACGATTATCTTTTCATACAAATAGACAGGTGGCTTTTCGGTACAGACCCGACACATTTTCTTTACCAGTTTTCTCACCCTATAATAACAGAGACATTGCAAATTGTATACGGAACGTTTTACCTGCTTCCAATTATGCTTGGAGTATTTTTATACCGGAAGAAGAGATACCTTGCAATGGATTATGCTGTGTTTTCAATTATATATGGTTTTTACATTTCGTATTTAGGTTATTTTGCTCTACCGGGTATCGGACCGCGCTTTACACTTCATAACTTCAGCACGATAAATGAATTCTTACCAGGGTTATTTTTAACGAACATTTTGAGAGAGATCGTTAATATCGGCGAGTCAATTCCTGCAGGTACAATAAATCCCGCAGACTTGGTTCAAAGAGATGTTTTTCCAAGCGGGCATACAATGATTACTTTAATAGTCATGTATCTTTCGGTAAGATTAAGAAGCAGATCGCGCTATTTCTTCGTTCCTGTCGGTTCACTTCTTATAGTTGCAACGGTTTATCTCTGGTATCATTATGTTATTGATCTGATTGCCGGTTTTGCGTTCATGGTTTTCTCCGTTTGGTCGGGCAAAATTATTTTTAACTGGTGGAGAAGAAAAACAGGGAAAGAAGAATTTGAATACAATAAGGCATAATGATCATTGGTCATTAAGTCATTAGTCGTCATTCAGTTGTCATTTCTTAAGAAATTATGGAAGAAAAGAAAACTAAAGTAAAAAGGATATTCGATTCAATTGCAGTTAGATATGATCTTCTGAATCATCTTTTAAGCTTTGGTTTTGATTATTACTGGAGAAAAAAAGCACTAAAACTTACCGGGCTAAATTCCGAATCTATTTTACTGGATGTGGCATGTGGAACCGGAGACGTTGCAATTACTGCCCGGAAGATGGGAATAGAAAATATTTTCGGAGCCGACTATTCACACAATATGCTTACCCTATTTAATAAAAAGAGTAGCTGGATTAAAGGAAGAAATATCCAGATGGTTGCTGAAAATTTTCCTTTGAAAGATGAATGTATAACCAATATTACAGTAGCTTTCGGGGTAAGAAATTTTTATGATATTCAAAAAGCTTTCAACTCATTTTATAAAGTTTTGAAGAATGGAGGCAAGGTAACTATTCTTGAATTTAGAATGCCCGCAAATGTTATTTTTAAGTTTTTGTACAAGTTTTATTTTAAAAAGATTCTCCCTTTAATCGGAGGACTTATATCAGGAGAAAAAGAAGCTTACAAATATCTCCCCGCTTCCGTCGAGGAGTTCGATGAAAAAATAAAATTGCCTGAACTACTCGGCAATTCGGGTTTTGAAAAAATTGAAGTGCACAATTTAACTTTTGGGATTACGCAGGTTGTAATTGCAACAAAATAATCATCGTTGAATATTATACTCTGTAACATTCATTACCACAACACTGCTGGTGTCGGCAAGGTCAACTCCCCTACCGGTCAAAACTCCGATAATAGCACCATTACCTTCCCATTTTACAAAGCCGATATCTTTTGCGAGCCAGCCTTTAGCAAAAAAACTCTGCGGAACTGTAGACGGATCAACCTGGTATTTTAAAGTAAATTTTAACCTCACTGCTTCAACATCCGTGTTGACTACAGTCAGACTATCCTTTCCATCGTATGCAACACTAACTTCAACCGGGTTAAAATTAATTATTGCCCTGGCAAAATTTATCTTAAAAGCAATCCAGCTGCTGTAATCACTAATTGGTATGTAAATCAATCTTATTTCAGTATCTAATGTAATATACTGAAGAACGCTGTCAGACAGGGAAATGGAAAGTCCCGTTGTATCGAAAAAGAAGAAAACACCACTTTCAGTTTTTCTAAAGTAAGATAAGCTTGCTGAAATTTGTCCTTCCATATCAACAGTATCGATTTGTACCTGGTAGGGAACATCTTCAATAATGGCATTACCGCTTAATAATGTAGACCTGGTTCCTGTGCTTAATACACCGTTTGAATCGGTCCGTTCGACACTATATTTATAGGAGGTTCCTTCACCTACAGGATAATAGCTCGCATCCGCAATAATCGTTAGCCCCGGATTTTCAGTAGTATTCGATTCCTTGCAGGCGTTTGTAAAACAAATCATCCAAATCGCTAAAGCAAATACGATCAATTTTTTTTTCATATTTTTTCTTTTGTCATTTTCATTCTGTTTTTTAATTGACCGAACGCTTTAGCTCTATGACTAATTGAGTTTTTTTCTCCGGATGGAAGTTCCGCCATAGTTACGTTATACCCATCCGGGACAAAATGTGGATCATAACCAAAGCCATTATTCCCTCTCGGGATTCGTATTATCTTTCCTTTTATTTCTCCGTAACCGGTCGTAAAATCTATTCCATTATAATAAACCGATACACATACGTACTTAGCCGGATGAGGTTCAGGATAACTATCTAGTTCCCAAACTAACTTATCGTTATTATCCTCGTCAGTAGCATTTCTACCTGCATATCTTGCCGAATAGACTCCCGGTTTTCCTCCCAGCTGTTCAACTGAAATACCTGAATCGTCGGCTATAACCGGCATTTTAAATTTTTCAAATACAATTTCGGCTTTTATTTTAGCGTTTCCTTCAAATGTATCAGCATTCTCCTCAATTTCAAGTTTATTATCAAGATCAATCAAAGATATTATTTCATAATCAGTGTCTGAGAAAATATCTCCTACTTCCCTTACTTTTCCCATATTCTTTGTTGCGAAAATTACCCTGCTCATAAATTGTTAAACTCTGTCCAGAAGTTTTGTTAACTCTATTTTACCCTGATGAAAGATTTCATACTCGTCATATATAGCAGATACGCCGTCTTTAACAACCCACTCCCCGTTCACCATAACGTAAATAATATCTTCTTTTGAGGACGAATATACAATATTCGAATAAACGTTCTCCTCCTCACCGGAATAGATCTTATAAGGATTATCCAGATCGATCAGCACAAGATCAGCCTTCTTTCCTTCTTCGATACTTCCTGTTTCATCATCAATATGTAATGCTTTTGCACCTTCAATTGTTGCAAGCCTGAAAACGGTTTCCGCATCCATTACCGAAGCACCGTATATTGGCTTCTGAATTAAAGCAGCAAGACGCATTTCCATAAAAGCACTTAAGCTGTTATTACAGGGAGCGCCGTCGGCTCCTAACGAAACAGAGATTCCCTTTTTCATATATTTAGGAATATCCGCTACACCGGAACCCAATTTTAAATTTGAAGAAGGACAATGAGCAACCCTGACTTTTTTTTCTTTCAATATATTTATCTCATTTTCGTTAACGTGGATGCAATGAGCGAGAACAGAATGGTCATCTATTACATTTATTGAATGGAAATATTCTATATTCTCCTTGTTATATCTTTTTCTAACCTCAGCAAGTTCCCTTTCATTTTCAGAAGCATGAGAATGGAACAAGCTTCCCGGAAAGTCATTCATCATTTCTCTTGTTTCCTTCAAAAGTTTCTCGCTGCATGTTAAAACAAATCTTGGAGCAAACGCATATTTTATCCTGCCATCTTCTACATTATGAAATTGCTCTGCAAGCTTGCGGGATGTTTTAATTTCTTCATCAGTTGAAGAAGAAAAAGGTTCGTAAAGATCGTTCACATCAATTAAACATTTTCCAGCAAATGTTCTTATTCCCGAATTTATTAGTTCATCGAAGATAATATCCTGGTACCGAAGAGTTCCCATATCTAAAAGAGTAGTTGTGCCGCCTCTCATCAATTCATTCAAGCCGAGCTTTACAGAAATTCTCAACGAATTCTCATCAAGGGCATTTTCATAAAGAAAAATTCTCTTTTGCAGCCAATCCAGGAGATCGAGCTCATCGGCTAAACCGCGAAATAAAGTCTGGCATAAATGAATATGCGTCTGTATAAATCCCGGGATTAAAGTTAGATTTTCATTCTTAAGTATTTCTCCACCAAAAGATTCTATCTCGGAATCATTAAACCTTCTTACGGATATAATTTTGTCTCCTTCAATTTTAACGGCTACATTTCTAAGTATGTTACCGTTTTTATCGGCAGTAACAACTTGTTTGGGGATAATCAGTTTTTTATTTTTTTCTCTTTGCATCAGGAGTTTTCAAATATCTTTATAGCAAAATAATAAATGCTATTTAATTAAATTCATCTTTCTCAGCTTCACCATTTTCTTCTTTCTCCCATTCATATTTAATGTACGGGTCTTCCTTTCTAAAAATAAAAGAAACTATTATGCCCGAAATCCCGCCGAAAAGATGCGACTCCCACGAAATTCCTTTTACTCCGGGAAGTATTCCCCAGATCAGTCCGCCGTATATAAAAGTTACAAGCAAAGCCAGTGCGATCGATCTGTTATCTCTTCTAAAGATTCCGCTAAAAAATAGGAAACCGAGTAAACCATAAATTATACCGCTGGCACCGATGTGATAAACCTGGCGAGCAAAAAGCCAGACAAATGTGCCGGTTAAAAGATAAATTATTGTTAAGACTTTTAACGATGTCGTTGGATAAAAATACATTACCGCCACACTTAAAATCAATAAAGTGGGAGTATTTGAAATGAGATGAGAGAAATCTGCATGAATAAGTGGAGCTGATAAAATTCCTACAAAGCCGGATAACTTCCTCGGCAGTATTCCGTAATGAGCATACGGCATATTAAAGATTATTTGCGAAAAATGAATTGCCCATATCAGGAAAACAAAAGCAAGAGGTATAGTTACACTTTTTGCAAACTTGCTAAATTCTTTATTCTGATTATTTATTATTTCTTGCAACAATTATTAATTCCTTTGATATTGAAATCTAATGCTAGTAAGATCATTTCAAAGAAATTATCTTATTCAGATCTTCTTCACTCACAGTTAATAATCCTATTGGTACCAAACGTGGAGTTAAAGTTCTCCAGCCTGCATTGCTGCCAGGTAAATTTTCATCTTTATCAAAAACTTCTTTAAATAAAGGAAGAGATTCATCGACTTTCCCAATGCTTGCAAGGGTAACCGCATGCCAGTATTTCATTTCAAGATTTTCGGGAAACATTTCTTCTGCCGCAGAATATTCTTTCGTTGCAAGTTGCATATCGTTTTTTTCAATGGCGAGATCGCCGTTGTTCATATGCTCATAAGCACGATGAATTTTTAACAATCTTTTAAGTTCATTAACCGGGTCCGAATGATCTTCAACTCTCAGGTCGATTAAACGATCCTCCCACACTTTCCCCGTTGATTCTCCTCTTACAATAAGAATAGAAGCGGACTGCTGTCCTCTGATATCTCCTCCGGCATTTTGTGCAGCCTCTAACGCTTCAATCAATTTCTCGGCAAGAAGCCCCTTCGATTCTCTAAAAGCTTTATTCATTGCAGACCAGATTTTATCATTTATCATAAGGTTAGCCTGCACTGAAAAATTATCTCCAGCAATATGTCCGGCATCAGGAATACATTTTTTCCCGGTATAAGCAGCAACATTTCCCTTTGCATCAACAATGGCTAATTGCCTGTAATCTCTCCCTTCATCGCCTGCTATTAAATTATCCAGGGCTTCCTGGGCAGTCATTCCACTCTTTAACATTTCAAGACCTCTTGGTCCGAAAGAAACATTTACGAGAGACTGTGTTGCGACAGCACCAACTCCTGCTTCAGCCCAGCTTACAACCGATCCGACAGAGAACCAATGGGACTGAACGGCAACCCCCATTTCACCTGTAACAGGGTCTCTTGCAACAATCGAATAAGTATGTGCGAGAGGATTTTCAAATTTGAAAAAGCTGTTTTGGGCATAAGCAGTAATAAAACTAAAAATAATAAATAATAGAACAGAAATTATTCTTTTCATAATTCCTCCTTCTAATTTTTAAGCATAAATTAATTTCTTTGTTAAATAATCTTTATTCTTTTATCAAAATAGCTGATTTAGTAATTTGTGTCAAAGAAACAAAGAAAGAAGCTTCCAAAAATATTTTGCTAAATTGTACTATAAAATTTTCCGGCGGTAGCATTGTTTGATTTTACATCAGCATTAATACTTTTCAGTGTCGGCACAATAAGCGGATTTATGAACGTTATTGGAGGAGGTGGATCATCACTAACACTTCCTGCGCTAATTTTCTTAGGACTCGATTCCACAACGGCAAACGGAACCAACCGCATTGCTGTGATTATACAAAATATTTCTGCCGTTTATGCTTTTAAAAGAGAAAATCATCACCAGTTCGGTATGAGCTTGAAACTCTCTTTAATGACATTGCCCGGGGCAATAGCAGGAGCCGTTTTTTCTTTAAGTATCGGTGACGATCTGTTTCAGAAAATACTTGGAATAATAATGATCGGGGTTATTATCTCGATGTTAATTCCTAATCCCAAAACAAGAGCAAAAGAAACACCGGGTAAAATTCCATGGACAGTACATTTATCAATGTTCGGAATTGGATTTTACGGAGGTTTTATCCAGGTAGGGATGGGATTTATGTTAATGGCAGTTCTGCTCTACCTGATGAATCTTAATCTTATAATTGTAAATATGCACAAAGTTTTCATTGTTTTAATTTTAACTATCCCGGCTTTTTTTGTTTTTCTTTTTACAGGAAATATTAACTGGCAGTTTGGAATTAGCCTTGCGGCAGGAAATGCATTTGGTGCGTGGTGGGCGGCTAAGTTGTCTATCAGGAAAGGAGAATCTTTTATAAAAGCTTTTCTTATTGTCGCTGTTTTTATAATGGCGTTAAAACTTTTAAATGTTTTTTAAGTGATGACTATGCAAGTAGATATTAATAGTAAATTAAAACTTAATAACGGAATTGAAATTCCTCGTCTCGGTTTAGGAACTTATAATATTATACGTAAAAAAGATGTGGACAGAGCTATACATTCCGCACTTGAGGCTGGCTATAGATTAATAGATACAGCAGCTGCTTACTACAACGAAAGAGAAATAGGCGAAGCAATTAAAAGCAGCACTGTTACGCGTGAAGAAATTTTTATTACTACTAAACTGGATAATTCTGATCACGGATATAAATCAACATTCAGAGCCTTTGAGCAAAGCCTTTCAAGATTAGACACAGATTATGTTGATCTTTACTTAATCCACTGGCCAATAAGCAGGAGGAGAAACGAATCGTGGAAAGCAATGGAAGAATTATTAGAAAAAGGAAAATGTAAAGCTATCGGGGTCAGCAATTATATGATCAATCACCTTGAAGATTTAAAGAAAAACTCTTCTGTTTTGCCTGCTGTTAACCAGATAGAATTTAATCCATTCGTTTTTGAGAGAGAAGTTAAAGAATACTGTCAGAATCTTGGTGTCGCTGTTGAAGCGTATACTCCTATTGCAAGGGGAAGAAAATTCAAACACCAGGATATTAAAAGGTTATCTGATAAATATGGAAAAACTGAAGCGCAGGTAATGCTGAGATGGGGCATTCAGCATAATGTTATTGTCATTCCTAAATCTTCCAGCCCGGAAAGAATAAAAGAGAATGCGGATATTTTTAATTTTAATATTAGTGATGAAGATATGGGAGTTATGAATTCGTTGGACGAGGATCTGAGGTATTCGCCGGACCCGCATAATTATGATTAAGGATTTTTGTTAATCCTCTACGAGGATTATAAGTTTTTGAGAGCTTGCTTTGTTACAATAATAAAACATCTACGATGTTTTCAGAATCATATTTACAGATTAATAAAAACCTGCTTTAAAGCCCTTCGTCAAAATCTAATAGCTTCGAAGCTAAATCTTAATACATATATAAGTAAAACAATATTTCTCTTGTGGTATGATTGAGAAGGCAGCGTGTTGTTAACCTCGTAGAGCCTGCCTGCCGGCAAGGCAGGGTTAAATTATTGTAAAAAAAATAAATAATAGGAACTCAGATCCTCGTAGAGGATCAACAATATCCGCACAATTGGCTATTCAAAAAACTCAAACAAAA
>Ga0209212_1001896_pt1 | contig 31726 bp, 30 predicted proteins | sample RifGroC2_FD_183996 | JGI IMG/M metagenome (GOLD analysis project Ga0209212, IMG submission 183996) | Groundwater microbial communities from Rifle, Colorado, USA - Groundwater C2 (SPAdes) (version 2) | ecosystem: Environmental > Aquatic > Deep subsurface > Groundwater | place: Rifle, Colorado...
GCGGCCTACTTGCACATGGACAAAAAGACCCCGAGAGCTTTACTGAAGCTAGGTATTGATGGAATGAAATTAACTGTTTAGAGTAGGAGGGACCCCTCACCATAATGGTGAGGGGGACAATGCAACACCTCTCTTTGATTTTTTTTCATCTTAGTTCGCCAAAAGGCGTACGACAGTGCTTGGCAGTCAGTTTAACTGGGGCGGTTCCCTCCTAAAGAGTAACGGAGGGGCGCAAAGGTCAGCTTAGTCCGGATGGAAATCGGACTATAAGTGCATACGCATAAGCTGGCTTAACTGTGAGAGTGACTACTCAAACAGATGCGAAAGCAGGTGTTAGTGATCCCCTGACTCGCTGTGATTGCGGTCAGGGCTTAACGGATAAAAGCTACCTCGGGGATAACAGGCTAGTCGCGTCCGAGAGTTCATATCGACGACGCGGTTCGGCACCTTAATACATTGGGGCGCCATGAGAGTAATCTCACGCTTGTAATCCATATTTTTAAATTGGGTCTTTTTGAAATTTTATACTAGCTCATAACGGTGGACTCCTTTCAGTAATGAAAGGACAATACCGTGGGAATCCCTCACCAAAATTGGTGAGTGGACCCGTAACGACTTTCTAACATTGAAAAATGTTAGAGGACTTTATAATTTATTATCAGGTAATAAGGCTAGCTCCCACTACTTAAAGTGGGGTGAAGGTATAGTCTAAACTTTCAAGTAATTGAAAGAATTTTTTGCGATGTCGGCTCACCGTATCCTGGGACTGAAGTAGGCCCCAAGGGTTGGACTGTTCGTCCATTAAAACGGTACGCGAGCTGGGTTCAGAACGTCGTGAGACAGTTCGGACTCTATCCTGTGCAAGCGATTGAACTTTTGAGGAGACTCTTCCACAGTACGAGAGGACCTGGAAGAGGAAATCACTGGTCTACCGGTTGGCCCACAAGGCCATCGCCGGGTAGCTACATTTCCAAACGATAAACACTGAATGCATCTCAAGTGTTAAGCGAACTCCAAGATTAGAAGTTCCCATTAGCTTCCCCGCAGAATACGGGGTTGATAGGACTTAGATGTAAGGCCCGCAAGGGTTTTAGTCGAGAGTTACTAAGTAGCGACTCTCCCATCTTTTTTCTCAGTATTGCAAAGGTCAGTCCCTTTAGGGTCTGACCTTATATAATGTTACTTTCTTACATTTGTTCTGTATAAACACAAAAAACCGACGCCACTTCCGTGTCTAAAAATAAGGACAGACCTTAACATAGGGTCAGACCCTATACGAAGGAGTGTCCCGTTTGTCCCGTTTTTACGAATGTTTTAATCTATCAATAGATTGAAGTAGAGAATTTATAGATCTAATAATTAACGCGTAAGAAGTCGCGAGACAATTGTTGCTAAAACTGGCACTAAGCCAATTATTCCAACACCTGCTATTCGTAATTTTTTGCCAGATTGATACTTTAAAAGATTATTTTCAGCCTCTTTTTTAAAATTTGATTTTCTTTTTTCAAATAAAATGTCATCGCTTGGCAATAACCATTCCGACCAAGTTTGAATTTGACTAGGTGGATTAGTTATTTGATTCTTTAAATTTCGAACTTCATTATTTAAAAATGCTTTATAAAAAAATTCTTTTAGGTTGGTCATAGGGTCCATTATACTTCCTTTGCTTATTTTTCGCAAATTTATTAAATTCGTAATACGTAATTGATTAATAAATAATATAATTAATCATGACTATTCTTTCCATCGACTCCGGTATTGAGCGGACAGGATATGCGATTTTTAAAGATAAAAAGTACGTCACTTCCGCGCTTATTAAGACATCGAAAAACTTAACAACAGAATTAAGGTTGATAGAGATTTATAATAAACTTAAAGAAATAATGAAGAAATATAAGCCACATATTATGGTGTTAGAACAACTACTTTTTTTCAAAAATCAAAAAACTTTTATTCGAGTTGCTCAGGCACAGGGAATTGTCATGCTTTTGGCTGCACAAAATAAAATTAAAGTAGAATTTTTAACCCCTCTTCAAATAAAGCAAATTGTGACAGGTTATGGACAGGCTGATAAAAAATCTGTGCAAAAAATGATTCGTCTTACAACCGAGATTGAAATTTCGCAGGATGATGAGGCCGACGCTGTAGCATGCGGACTGGCATACATTTATCTAAATCATTAATTATTTATTATTTTATTTTGCGAGTTTAACGAGTTAACGAGTTTTATTAACTCGCCAAACTCTCTAAACCCGTAATAAAAAAATAATTAATTAGCTCCAATCCTTCCTAACTTTTCAGCGGCATATTTTGCCCCTGATTCCATCGAGGACTTAACATCTTTTGTTTTTAAATATTGAGCAATAAAGCCGGCTGTATAAGCGTCGCCGGCGCCAGTTGTATCAACGATTTTTTCTGGCTTGACCGCTTCTTGAAAATATTTTTCGTTTTTAAAATAACCGTAACTGCCTTTTTCAGCGTCAGTGACAACCAAAATTCTATTTTTGAGATAGGGGAGTGTTAGTTCTAAATTTTTGAAGTTTATTTCTTCATAAGTTTTTTTGACTAATTCAGAATATTCATGTGTATTGATTATTAAAACGTCTAAACTATCAAATACTTTATAAAGTGTTTCTGGTTCACGCTTGCAATCAGTAATTGATAGATTAACAAAAGTCAAAGTCTGATCTCCTTTAAAGTAGGTGATTATTTCTATTTTATCTTCAAGGGAGACGTTTGTGAGTGAAGAAATGTAAATATTTTTCGCTTTCTTAAGCTCCTCATGAAGGAAAAATTTTTTAACCATGTGACCGGGAGTATCATAACTTATGATAGTTCTTTCCCCCGAATCTGTAAGTAAAATCGAGGAAATAATATTATAGTTTTCTTCAAACTGACAAAACTCACTGGAAACATTTTTTTCTTTAAGTTTATTTAGTATTGTTTCTTTAAAATTATTATTGCCGATCCTAGCAAAAACAGCCGTTTTTAATCCATGTTTAGCCACCCCCACTGCTACATTACAACCACCTCCGCCAATATCTTCATGAAAATAATCAACCTGGTATTTCCCACCGATAGCCAATTGAAATCTTCCGTCTTTATTAGTTAAAGTTTTGCCTTTGTAGTAAAGATCAATGCAGATATTGCCAACAGAAATAAGATCGTACATTAATTAATAATAACAAATAACAAATAATAAATGAATATTAACAATTGTAATAACTTACGAAGTTTATCTTTTGTAATTGATTCTTATACCTGTGGCAATCATGGCTATCCCAGGTATCATGCCTGACAAAAACCCCAAAACTGCTCCAACCTCTGGAGACGCTCCAACTCTTGTTGCAATCGCTACCCCTGTAGCAAGACCTACAAACATTCCTCCTACTATCAGACCAAGTCCATCACCAATGAGTCTTGAAGCTCGTTGAGGTATAGTCTCTTGTATTGGTGAATTTGTTTGTTTAATTTCAGACATATTTTTTTAATGAAATTTTTTTAAAAATAATTAAATAAATTGTACTTATAAAGTCTACAAAAATCAACTATATTTAATAAATATAAAAATTTATAATTAACTTATGTTGACAATTATCTGTGGCGAGGATTCGATCACCTCGAGAAATTATTTTGTCGATCAACAAAAATTATTGAAAGAAAAAGATTTTGAGATAGTTAATGTTGATTATCATCAGGTATTGGAATTAGACGAAACAGGTTCTTCGGAAAGTTCTCTATTTACTACAAAACGTGCCTATTTTACCAATAGTTTAAATAAAAAAGTTTTTAAAAAGATAAGTGAGAGAAATGAAAAAAAGATCAAGGGTCTTATTGCGTCTAAAGAAATTCAGATTTTTGATTGGGAAGAAGAGACGTCTTCAAGAGATTTAAAATCAATCAAGGGGATTATCATCAAGGAATTTAAACCAAGCCAAAATATTTTTAAATTACTTGACTCCTGTTATCCCGGAAATTTGAAAACCTTTATTTCAACACTAAGTACTGTCTCCGAATCAACGGAAGATATCTTTATTTTTATTATGCTAGCCCGTCATTTAAGAAATATTCTAATTACAAAAATGGGAGAAAAAATACCAAAGTTAATGTCATGGCAGATTGGTAAATTGGCAAATCAAGCCAAATATTGGGATGAAAAAAACCTGATAAATTTTTATCAGGGATTACATAGAATTGACGTCAATTCAAAGACAAATGGAACACCGTTTTCTGTCAAGAAATCGTTGGATATTTTGGCTTGCTATTATCTCAAATGAATATTATGGTTTGATAAATCAAACCACTACAATATGTCAAACTTGTGATAAAATAAATTTATGAAAACTGTTCCTGATCATGTCTTTCGCGGCTATGATTTGCGAGGAATTGTTGGCACTGATTTGGATGAAGAAAATGTTTTAATACTTGCTAAAGGTTATGCCACCTATTTATTACAGCGAAGGGTCTACGATTGTGTCATCGGTTTTGATTCCAGAGAATCAAGTCCGAGATTCCGCGATGTATTTGTCAAAGGTTTAATAGAAGCAGGGATTACAGTTTATGATATTGGGATTACTCTCTCTCAAATTTGTTATTTTGCCCAATATTTTTTTAGGACCCGCGGAATGGTTATGATCACTGCTTCACATAATCCAAAAGAGTATAACGGCTTCAAATTCGGTACAGGATACTCTGAGACAATGGTGACAGAAGAAATAATTGAATATCGCGAACTCGTTAAATCTGGTAAATTTATTTCTTTGGGAAAAAAAGGAGAACATATCAAACAAGACGTATTTCCAGATTACCAAAAAGACTTGCTAAGAAGAATAGGAAAAATAAAAAAATTCAAAGTCGTTGTCGATTCTTGTGCGGCTACAACTGGTTTATTTTTGCCAAAAATTTTACGTTCTGTTGGCTGTGAAGTGATCGAGCAGAATACGACTCCAGATCCAACCTTTCCAGTCGGAGTAGCTGACCCAACCGAGAAAGAAGTTCAAGAAAGATTAGCTAAAAGAGTTATTAGCGAGAAAGCAGAACTAGGTTTTTCATACGATACAGATGGTGATCGTATTGGTGTGGTTGATCAAGATGGAGGACTAATCTGGAACGATACTTTAGTTTCACTTTTTTCAAAGGATATCTTAGACTTCGCTCCAGGGAGCGAAATTGTTTATAACGTCCTTTGTTCAAAGCAGGTTGACGAAGTTATAAAACAAAGTAATGGTGTGCCGGTTATGTGGAAGACCGGTCACTCGTTTATTAAAGCTAAGGTACGTGAAGATGGGGCTATTTTTGGTGGGGAGTTGAGTGGACATTTTTTCTTTTGTGATAATTTTTATGGACACGATGATGGAGCCATTGCCTCGCTACGCTTATTGGCCTATTTAACACGGACTAATCTATCCCTGAAAGAAGCAATTTCAAAACTGCCTCAATATTTCTCTTCTCCCGAAATCAAAGTCGGTTGTGCTGATAATATTAAATTTTCAGTTGTCACTGATAAAATTGGCAGTGAAATAAAGAAGCTTTATCCGGAGGCAAAATACGTAGAAATTGATGGCGTTCGGATGGATACTGAAGAGGAAATGATGATCATCCGGGCCTCGCAAAACGGGCCGTATCTAACTATTAAATTTGAAGGTAAATCACAAGAAAAATATGATCAGTTAAAATCGCAAGTTAACAAAATCCTTCATAGCTTAAGTGAAATCGATTTTAAATCAGGGGTGAACATAAACTCTCTTGATTAGGGTCTGACCCTCGCATAGGGTCAGACCCTGTGAAAAACTTGATAAACTACCTCACTTTGACTATAATATGCCTGACTTATGCCAGACGATACTGTTGCGAAGAACGAAAATAATACAATAATCTTATCTCAACATACTCAAGCCCTGCTTGATACATTTAAAACTGCTAAAAAAAGAACCAGACCGGATGATATTTCTGCTCTTTCCGTTTCCCAGACAGTCTCTTTTTTTGCTTTGGTATACGAAAAAGTCCGAAATGCTGTTGAGTACAGGGAAGATCATTTGATTTTAAGGGCGTCAATCGAAAGAATCTTAAGGCGACGTTTTTCCTTAAATCCGGATGGTCACGGTGAAGCAGAAAATCTGCTTCGTGAGCTTCTCTGGGCCCGATATTTTGACAATGGAGTTCTTGGTGCGGAAGATAATATGATTATTCAAAATTTAGTCAATAAATATATTCTTCTCCGTCGTCAATTAGTGGTTGGTAGAGACAGTGAACTTCGGATCTTTCTTGATCAATTCCTGATGGATTTATTAACTTGTGAGATAGAGGAGACTTTGAAGCCGGAATCAGCACAAATTCAAGCAAATTTAACATTTTTTTTATATCAGGTTTTAAGGAAAAAAATAAAAATTGAAGGCTTAAAAGAAGATCAGAAGGATGCATATTTTATAGTAGCGATTGAAAAAGTTTTTGGAAAAAGCGATCGGGCTTACTTACGATATCATCTGTTTACGACTTTTTATAAAACCCTGGAAAAACATACCGAAGTTGAGCTGCAAAATTTAGGATCAAAATTGCCGGCGATTTTCAAAAAAATTGATGATATCGTCTCCAATCCTTATGTTGATAATTTAGCTAAATTTATCCGTAAACAATTACCTCCCTTTTTAATACTTTTTGCCCTCATTAAAAGCAAACCAAATGAACTGCAAACAATTTTGACTGATAGAGAACGACTTTGGAACGAGGTTGATCAAACATGCCGTGATAAATATCAACAGTTAGGTGCCCGGGTAAGAACCCTTGCGGTCAGAAGTTTTATTTATATTTTATTAACAAAAATGATCTTTGCAATAATTCTTGAAGTTCCTGTTTCTATGTATTTTTATGGAGAAGTAAATCGTAATGCGATCATTATCAACAGTATTTTTCCCGCGATTTTAATGATTGGAATTCTTGGTTTTTTTAAAGTTCCCGGAGAGGAGAATACTAAAAAAATATTTCAGAGAATAATTGACATAATTGACGAAGATAAATCTTTTGAAACAAGAGTAGCTTTTGTTCCAAAAAAATCGGCTCCAAAAAGACCTTTATTGATTTTCGGATTTACGGTTTTTTATTCTCTGACATTTCTTGTCACTCTAACTCTTATCTACGAATTCCTATCTAATTTAGGATTTAATCTTGTTAGCCAAGTAATTTTTATTTTCTTTGTCAGTGTTGTTTCATTTTTCTCCTACAGGATCCGTCAAGTGACCAAAGAATTACGTTTAGAAGAAAAAGCGAGTATCTTGGCTCCAATTGGAGACTTTTTCTTTATGCCGATGTTATCGTTGGGGAAATTTTTCAGTTCAGAAATTGCTAAGCTTAATTTTTTTATTTTCATCTTTGATTTCATCATCGAAGCACCTTTTAAACTAATTTTCGAAGTTGTTGAAGAATGGATAAGTTTTGTGAAAAAGAGAAAAGAGGAGATTATATGAGAAAATAACAAATAACAAATTTTAAATAACAATTGAATAACAAATAATAAATATTAAAACGTTTTAAATATTTGTTATTTGATATTTAAAATTCAATTGATATTTGTTATTTGTGATTTGTGATTTGTTATTAGATTTTATAGTAATACGTCGGAAATGTGCTTCTATCTACTTTCTTAATTAATTTTTTCTTATATTCTTCAATCGGAAAACCATGAGAAATTATTATGGCTCCTTTTTTTAATTCTTTATAAAATTTTGGTAGCAGTTTTTTGATCAAAGCCGGAAAGAGAAAAAGATAAATACAATCAGCTTTTGTGAGGTCAACTTTAAAAATATTTTTATTCACAAAATTAATTTGTGAATATGTTCCATCGAGTTTGCTCAAAAATTTTGACCAGATAATTAGCAAGCTATTGACATCAACCGCCATACCTCTGACTGAATAATTTTTCACCGCGGTTCGAACAATTCTACCATCTCCGCTTCCTAGTTCAACAAACAATCCGTTCTTCTTAAACCTTACTTCTTTTAAAATCTCCAACGCTAATTTGCTTTTTGTTGGAACGTAAGGAGCCCCCATAACTGAAGAAAAAATCATTGACAGTCCATAGACTGACATGAAGATGAGGAAAATCAGCAGAGAAAAAATGAGAATTAAATATAGGATTAAATTGAGCATTTTTTTTGTACATAATTCTGGATTAATGTACTATACATCAGTACATCCTCAGCTTTTTCTTCCATGTTTTGGCTTTTCAATGATAGTTCCATACTAGCTAATACTTTTTGCATATATGTATGTAGTCCGATAGATGAAACTTCCATTTTCCTTTTAAGGGCTTCTTCACTAAAGCGGTCAGCCATTTTAAACGATTTCCTCTGGAGTCCCATACTTATCCTTTTAAGGTCGCTGGCTAATGCGGACAGAATAACTTTATTATTCATATAATTCTTTTAAAAAATATTTTGTTAATTTTTCAAATTCTTTTCTTAGTTTTTTGTCTTGTATTTCATTACTACTATTTCCTTGCGACGGTCGAATATTTATCATTGAATTACAATCTATTGTCATTGTTTCTAAATCTATTCCTCCACCCCAAAGATTATTTTGATTAGCTCCTTGATCAAGTAATATTTTTTCTGATTCAAAATGACGATCACAGCCGGCAGAACAATTTTTTTTCTTAACATCAATAACTGTTTTAATATAAACATCAAATTGTTCTCTAAGTTTTACAATTTCTTCTTTTGTAAAAGACTGATTTTTAGTTATTACCATGAAGCCATTATAACAAAATAATTATTTTTTAATTCTGATATAATTTGAGTGTAAATATGCTTCCATAGCTTAACGGATAAAGTACTGGTCTTCGGAACCAGTGATGGGGGTCCGATTCCTCCTGGGAGCACTGTGATGGGCCACTAGCTCAACTGGTAGAGCACTACCCTCTTAAGGTATTGGTTCAGGGTTCGAGTCCCTGGTGGCTCACATTTCTATTGATTTTCCTGTTCGTTTCCTCTATATTGAAGTTATGGCTCGAAAAATAAGCATTCTTTTTATCACTTTTCTATTTCTTAGTATTTTGAACTTATTTTTAATCGAAAAAACCTTTGCTTACTCAAATATTCGTAAAGACTTTACTCAAGTTTTAGGAGAGATTTCAGATATAAAAAATAACAGTACTAATTATCAATTTTCCGCATCATATAAAGCTGATCTCTCGAGTGGATTTACCGCTGAAATTAAATCAGGTGACGCTCGCGCCGCTAATTTGAAAGCATTTTTACGTAAGTACAATTCTGATCTTTATAATCATGCCGAAAAAATAATTGAGGTTTCAGATAAATATGGATTTGATTACCGACTACTCCCGGCAATTGCAATGCAGGAATCAAATTTATGTCGTGTTATTCCTGACAACTCTTATAACTGTTGGGGGTGGGGAATTTACGGAACGAAGGTAACTAGATTTGAGTCTTATAACGATGCAATTGAGACCGTAGCTAGAGGAATCAAAAAATATTATATTGATGAAGGATTAGTGACTGCCTCAGCTATTATGAAAAAATACACGCCTCCGTCTCAGGGTAGTTGGCAACATGGAGTTAATTTGTTTATGAAAGAGATAGGTATTTAATTATTGAACTGATCTCGAGTTAGAAAGTTCCTGTGACATTGAATACTGCGTCCCAGATTTTTTGCTTCTAACAACAAATGCTGAACCTCTTTTTTTCTTTTTAGACATCAAGGCTTGAAGCCAAGTTTTTGATTCTCCGACTTTAGCTCTTAAAGTCCTCAATATATTTAATACGAGCTCTAAAAAACGAATATGATATATACCCGGTTTTTCTGGTAGACTATTAATTGTTAAATTTTCAACATCTTTGACATCATTAATAAGAGAAGCATCAGCTTTCTTAATCATTTCAATCTCTTTTCTAATTGCGTCTGTTAATTCTTGAATTTGTTTTTTTATAAGAGTAGTTTCGTAGTATTCCTGGTAGTTAAAAATTTTAACTTCTTTTTTCCCCGCTTTTGCTTTAGATTCTTCTTTCTTAAAATTAAATTCAGGTCCAAAATTATCATCTTCATGATCATCGGCTCCACCAAAGAACTGGTCAAGCATTCCGCCACCAATTTTGCCAAAAGCATCAGCGGTATTTTTTGCAGTTGAAGTACCTAAATCACGCAGAGACTCAAGAGGGTTTTTAGCTGGATCGTTTTGACTTTTCGCCTTTGTGTTTTGCATTTTTACCATGCCTATATTTTACTACAGGCTAATCAGATAGTCAAGCGTCTTTTGTTTTCTTAAAATGGTTGCGTAATAGTAACTGTTTTGTATAGCCATCTTTCTTTCTTTTTCATCTTTTATATTAACAAAAAGTTTATCTAAATCGGCTTGTTCCACTTTTAAATTTTCCTTATCAGCAATTTCCGCGAGAATAAACTCTAATTTATAAGTATCCTCAGTTTCCTTCTTAAATTGAGCTTTGAGTGACTCCATAGTTAAATTTTTTGATTTAAGATAGTTTTCTGTAGTTAGGCCTATTTTTTGTATTTCGTCGAATAGATGAGTAAGTCGATGATTGATTTCTTCTTCAATTACTAAGTCTGAAACTTCAATTTTAGCTTCATTTAATAAGGCTGCAAGAACTTCGTTTAAAAGTTTATTTTTATCTGCTTCAGGTTTTTTTCCGTCGACTGACGGATCTTTATCTTTGCCGGGTACCCAAATGTTTGTTTTAGCGATTTTAGCTTTGGCTTCTTTGATAACCTTTTTATAGTCCCCAAGTGTTATCAAAGGTTTTTCAGAAACGGTAATTTTTATCTGCCAATCTTCTCCCTCTTTAGCTTTAACCAAATCAACCTTAGGGGAAATGATCGGCTTTAAAGCTTCTTTTGTCAGAACTTCCTGATATATACGAGAGATCATTTTTTGTGCAAGTTCCTGATAAATTACTTCTTTTGTTAAATGCTTTTCAGCTATATCTTTGGGTACTTTACCTTGACGAAAGCCTTCAATAGTTAAATTTTTTTGTAACCTGGAAAATGCTTCAACCTCTTCTTTGATAATGTCCGCCTTAGGTACATCCACTATCAACTGGGTAGCATTTTTTGGAAGTTTTTCCTTTTTGTAACTATACATTCTTATAATTTTACAGGAAGTTGATCTGAAAGCAATGACATTTTTTCTTCTTCTTTTTCAAACTGATTAATAAAATAGTTAACTCTAACAGCCCAAGTCGGACTCTCCGAGTAAATAGGACCAATATCCTCAACTGTTAAAGCACCTTTATTCAAATAGCCTTTTCTAAGACCCGCACCGACCGTGTCAATTCCTTCAGCCCAAGAGTCAAACATCATAAATCCACGAGCCCAACCGAAGGCATTGTGGGAATTTGGCCAAATAAATTTACCAAATGTTGATTCCAATCCCGCAATAGAAGGTAAAAGATAACAGTCTATCTGATATTTTATACAGGCTTTAACAAAGGATTCACTTTCTCCGGCCATAGGGGAACCATATCTATTTAAAACAGATTCAATAGTATTTTTAATCTTAATTTGGCGTAATTTTTCTATTTCCTCGTTTTTAATAAACGAATTATAGACTAAAGGAGCCGAAGCACCGGCAATGATTTCGGCTCTTACTGAAAAAGCCGAGAGAAAAAAGAAAAGGAAAAAAATAAATATAGTGTATAGTGTCTTCATAGAGTATAGTTTTCGTTAACTTTTAAAGTATCCTTAAGCCTTTTGTTTAGGTTAATGGATCCGCCATTTCTTCCCTTTCGCCTTGACGGCTCAAGGAGCGAAAAGAGGCGGATTTGAGTCTGTATTTCCGACGAAGTCGGAAACAGACTCATAAAAAAAATCCTAAAGCTTTTCTAAAAATTAGAAGAACCTTAGGATCTAGTTAGTATTATAGCAGAAGACTATGGGTTTGTCAAATATATTTAAGTTAAACCTATATAATATTATTAAATTTTTTATTTAGCGAGTTAATAAGTTTTGCGAGTTTTATTTAACTCGTTAAACTCCCTGCCTGCCGGCAGGCAGGTCTAAACTCGTAATAAATTAATAAATAATAGTTATAATGATAGCCATGAAATCATTCTATTGTTATAGCTTCGGTTGCCGTGTCAATCAAGCGGAAAAAGAAGTAATTGATGGAGAGATGCAAAATAGTGGATTTAGCCTCAAAGAACAGTCACCAAACATATCAATAATCAATACTTGTGCCGTCACACACAAGGCTGAACGTGAAGCTAAGCAGTTAATTTTTAAGTTAAAAAGAGAGAATCCAAACGGTCAAGTAGTTATAACAGGCTGCTCGGCTACCTATTGGAAGAAAAATAATCTTCTAAAAAACTTGCCTGTCGATTTAGTCGTTGATAATATAAACAAGGAATTCCTTGTTAAATTAATTCAAAACAGACTGTCTGGCCAAGCTAGTTCTAACCTCGGAGGTCAGAATAAGATTGGCATGGATAAATATTTAAACTCAGGAAGGGCGTTAATTAAAATTCAAGATGGTTGCCAAAGATTTTGTAGTTATTGCATCGTCCCATACCTTCGAGGAACTCCAAAGTCAGCTAAAATTAAAGACATTGTTTCCCAGATAAATAAGTATCCAGATCTTCAAGAGGCTATTTTGACCGCTATTAACACCGAGGCGTTTGGATTTGACACCGGAGAAAAACTAATCACTTTAATCGATCAAACGATTGAAGTGACTAAAATACCCAGAATTAGCTTTGGCTCTATCCACCCATGGAGTATCAACGAAGAATTTTTAAATTATTATAAAAAAATATTACCTTTAAAACGTTTAGTTAATTTTTTTCATGTTCCCATTCAATCCGGCTCAAATAAAATATTAAACTTGATGAAGCGAGGTTACACAAGGGAAGAAATAATGGAAAAACTTCGATCGATCGAACGATTGAACAAATATGCGCTGATAGCGACTGATGTCATTGTTGGATTCTTGGATGAAACAGATAAAGATTTTCAGGATACCTACGATTTTTTAGAAAAATCTCCAATTTCAAAATTCCATATTTTTAGATTCTCCAATAGAAATAATACCTCTGCTCACTATATGGCGAGGAATTTAAAAGAGCCATCAAATGGAATAAAAATGAAAAGGGCGAAAATATTGGCAAAATTAGGTAAAGAAAAATATGAAAAATTTCTTAAAAAAAATGTCGGCCGAACATCAACTGTTTTGTTTTTGAATAACAAATTTGATGGATACCAAGAAGCCTTACTTGATAATCAACTACAAATTTATATAAAAGTAATCAAGCCTATACAACTGACGCAGTTGTACGAGGCTAAAATATTGGAATATAAAAAAGGCAAACTTTTTGGTAGAATTATCTAAGAAGGACTCGTAGCTCAGCGGTTTAGAGCGCTTCATTGACATTGAAGAGGTCACCGGTTCAAATCCAGTCGAGTCCACCATGAAAAAAATACTGGTTACAGGGGCGTATGGTTTGGTCGGCACTGATTTAGTTTTAGCTCTTCGCAAGAAGTATAAAAGGGATGATATTGTCACTCTTTCCCACAAAACCATCCACAATCAGTTTGATGTAATATCAGAAAAGGGTGACGTTCGTGACGGAAAAAATTTAGAAAAAATTATTAAAAAGTATAATATTGATACGGTTTATCATCTAGCCGGCCTTCTCTCGGTTGCCAGTGAAAAAAACCCTGACCTGGCCTGGGATATTAATCTGGGTAGCCTAAAAATAATTCTTGATCTAGCCGTAAAATATAAATTTAAACTTTTTTGGCCAAGTTCGATTGCGGTTTTTGGGTCAACCACTCCCAAAATAAATACTCCTCAAAGAACGGTTCTTGAACCAAGCACAATGTATGGAGTTAATAAAGTGGCTGGCGAACTTTTGTGTCAATATTATTTTTTGAGGTACGGAGTTGATTGCCGTAGTCTACGTTATCCGGGTTTGATCGGTTATAAAACACCGCCGGGTGACGGGACAACTGAATATTCGGTCCATATTTTTTACGGTGCCATTAAAAACAACAAATACACCTGTTTTTTGAAAAAAGATACCCGGTTGCCAATGATGTATATTGACGATGCCATTTATGGAACCATAAAACTCATGGAAGCACCGGCTAAAAAAATCACCGTGCGCACCAGTTATAATTTTGGAGCAATTAATTTTACCCCAGTTGAACTGGTTCGCGAAATTGAAAAATTATCTCCAAAATTCAAGTGCGATTATAAGCCAGACCACCGGCAGAAAATCGCTGATTCCTGGCCTAAATCAATTGATGATTCACAGGCAAGAAAAGACTGGGGATGGAATCATAGATACGATCTTAAAAAAATGACCAAAGTCATGTTGGATCAATTAAAAATTGTATTAAAAAAATAATATGTCACGCAAAAACTTTTTTTCAGTTTTAAATCAGGAGATAAATAGGATTGACAAAGCCAAAACCTCAAAACGTTTTGAAAAAATTATTACTGGCTTTACAAATGAAAGATCTCCTAAGGCAATTATTGGCAAGAAAAAATTTCAAGTTTTTAATTCTAATGACTATCTGGGTTTGCGTCATCATCCGGCCTTAAAAAAAGCCGAGCATCAAGCTACGGAAATTTTTGGTGCCGGGCCGGGAGCGGTCAGATTTATCTCAGGCAGTCTAAAAGTTCACCGTGATCTTGAAAAGGCTTTGGCTAAATTTCATAAAAAAAACGACGCCATGATTTTTTCTTCGTCTTTCGCCGCAAATTTAGCGGTTTTGTTCTGCCTTATAGCCGGACAAAATAAGGATTCATTGGTCGATTCTGATGTAATTGTTATTTCGGATGCTCTAAATCACCGTAGTATCATTGATGGTATAAGAGTTGCCAATCTTCCGAAAGAGCAAAGAACTATTTTCAGACATATGGACCCAACTCATTTAGAAGAGGTTCTTGAGAATAATAAAAAAATCTATAAAAGAGCTCTTGTGGTGACCGATGGAGTTTTCAGTATGTTAGGAGAATATCAAAAGCTTAGAGAGATTAGAACAATCATTGATAAGTATGATAAAGAATATGTAAATGGAGTTTTGCTTGTAGTTGACGATGCTCATGGAGTCGGGATTGCCGGAAAGACCGGGCGCGGGATTGAAGAAATTGAAGGCGTTAAGGCCGATGTACTTATTGGCACTTTTGGTAAAGCTTTTGGGGCGGACGGTGGATACGTGGTTGGAAGTCAAACAATTATCGATTACCTCAGAGAATCGGCCGCCACTTATATCTATTCAAATTCAATTCCGCCGGGCACAGCCGCCGCCGCTTTGAAGTCTATCGAAATTTTGGATAAACCACTCGGAAAAAAATTACTGGAAAATTCAAAAGAAAATGTTGCTTATTTTAAAAAACAGATGAAAAAAGTAGGTTATTTCTTTGCTGTCGATTCATCTCATCCTATTCAACCAGTCTTAATCGGCGATCCTTTTAAAACCAGCGTTTTGGTAGGCAAACTTTTTAAGAAAAATATTATCGTAACTAATATCAGTTTTCCAGTCGTACCTAAAGGACGTGATGAAATCAGAGTTCAGATTTCTGCTGTCCACACAAAAAAGGATATAGATCAACTTGTAAAAGCGTTTAAACAAGAAAAATAATTTGTCATTGACAGTCATAAAATACATGTTAGAATGAATTAATGAAAATTAAATTTATTTTAATTTGCACTTGCACAACCACCCTCTAGGAGGTGTGCTTTGTGTAAAAGTTACCCCTCCGGAAGGAGGGATTTTTTGTTATATGAGTAAAAATAATTTAAATAAAGTTTGTACTACCACTACCCGATTAGTTTTGGGCGGTGGGTAGCGTGGATTAAAAATTTAAAACCAACCCCGCCCAAAGCGGGATTTTTCTTTTGAAAGGAGGTGATAAAACTATTATGTTTTTTATTGATAATCAAAAAGCATTTGAGAGAGCAAGTAATCCTGAAGCTGTGGCCAGAAAAAAAGCTGTCCAGATGCTTCAAATTTTGAAGATTTTTTCAAGAGGAATTTATAACAGTAACAATATGATTGAACATAGATTTCAACATGCTATTTTAAATGGTCATTCCTTACAGCTCATCAGCTTCTGGGGAGTTGGTGAAAAAAAATCCCCTGATAAATCTGATTATTTATTGCTGGATGAGTACAAAATAATTCATGACTTAATAAAGGGAATAACTTTAAATGAGGCTGAGATTATTATTCTGTTAGCAGACACACATGGAAGATTTAACGGTTACCAAGATTTTAACAATTATCATGCTCGTATCGAACTTGAGGCAAAAAAAAGGGATTTGAATCCCATTAAACTTGACCGCCTTTATGAAGAATGGGGTATTAATTTACCAGATGTAAACCGACCTGTGGACGAAAAACTTTTTAAAAACTTTAGAGAATTAAGGCAAAGTTCTCAGTTAATCGAATCAGCTAAGAAACATAGTCGAAGTGGTATTGAACCTGATAAGGCTGCTTTTCTTTATTGGATGATGAGACGTCAAGAAGCGGAGCCTCTATCAAGAACATTTTCTAATGGTGTGCTGTTTATCAATGGTAGCCGAGATCTGGGAATGGCGACGCTTCCCCGTGACATGCCACACGTTTATTCCCGTTTCGGGCCTGTTTGGTTTCAGTAATTATAAATTAATTTAAATTTTATGAAAAAATTAAATTCAGTTTGGATCAATGAACTTTCTTGGGAAGATGTTAATAATTATCTCAAGAAAGAAAATATCGTTATATTACCAGTTGGCAGTACCGAAGAACACGGACTTGCAGGTCCTTTGGGACTTGATAGTTATGCGGCAATTGCCTTGGCTGAAGATGTTGGTAAAAAAACCGGAGTGCTTGTGGCTCCGCCATTATGGTATGGAGACTCAAGTCATCATCTTGGATTTGCAGGAACAATGTCACTTAGAACTTCAACACTTATATCTGTCATTGAAGATATCAGCGAAAGTTTAGCAAGAAACGGAGTAAAAAAAATACTCATAATCAACGGTCATAAGAGTGCTAATTTACCAGCATTACTTAGTGCTGTTAAAAATTTACATGAATTCAAGTTAAAAAATGTGTTTTTTGCTGTTGCTGACCCAATGAAAATTGCGAAAGGTATTGCAAATAAAATAAAAGATAATATCGAACATCATGTTGGAGAACTGGAAGTTTCGCATATTTGGTATAAATATCCTCATCTGATAAAGAAGGGTAAATTGACAAAAAAAGGAATAAATTTTGAGAAGATATTTTCAAAATATTCCCATTACGACCTTTTCGGAAAATCAGGAGAAATAATTGATATTCCATGGAATAGTTACGAACAGAAAGTTTTTGCGCCGGACGGATCATTTTCCGACTCATCAAAAGCATCTCCTGAAAAAGGTAAAGAGTACCATGATTATATGGTAAACGTTTTGGTTGATTTTATAAGTTGGTTGAAAAAATATAAAGGGCCAATCGGAAATATTAAAAAACTTTAATTAATTAAAGTGAATATAAAATTAATAATTCAATTATGTATTTTTATTAAAAGTTTATATAATAAATAAGTATGGAAAAAAACAATTTGGACAATCTTAGGCATTCGTGTGCGCATTTGTTAGCTCATGCGGTAAAACAACTGTATCCTGGGGCGTTAAATGCAATCGGGCCTGCTATAGAAAATGGGTTCTACCAGGATTTTGATCTGGGTAAATGGAGTATTTCAGAAGAAGATTTTCCCAAAATCGAAGCAAAAATGAGAACAATATTACCAACATGGCAAAAATTTTCATTCAAAGAAGTAACTCTTGAAGAGGCAAAAAAATTATTCAAAGATAATAAATATAAAGTAGAAATGGCAACGGAATTTGCCAAGCAAGGAAAGAAACTACAGACAAATGATCCAGGTGATTTTCTTGATCTCTGTAAAATGGGCCACGTTGAAAATCCAGCCAAAGAGCTTTTACACTTTAAATTACTCTCCGTTGCCGGAGCTTATTGGCGAGGTGACGAAAAAAATAAAATGTTAACGAGAATTTATGGAACTGTATTTCCCACAAAAGAAGAACTTGAAAATCATTTAAAAATGCTCGAAGAAGCAAAAAAAAGAGATCACAGAAAGTTGGGTAAAGAACTTGATTTGTTTGTCATTTCGGAGAATATTGGTAAAGGACTCCCTTTAATAACTCCTAAAGGAAACATTATTCGCAAACAAATTTTAGACTATGAATATGAATTAGAAAAAAAATCAGGTTTTCAGCAGGTATTTACGCCGCATATTGCCAGATCAGAAATGTACAAAAAAACCGGCCACTGGCAGCATTACCGCGATGTTATGTATGCCCCTTTTGGAATTGACGGTGAAGAATATGTTCTCAAACCGATGAACTGCCCTCATCATTATATGATCTATGCAGCCCGTCCCAGGTCATACAAAGATCTTCCAATGAGGTTATCTGAACCGGGTACTTGTTACCGTTTTGAAAAAACAGGGGAGTTGGCTGGCCTACTCCGTGTCCGGGCTTTAAGTATTGATGACAGTCATATTTTAATGAGAGAAAGTCAAATTGAAAGTGAATTTAAACTTTGTATTGAAATGGTTAAAAAAATGTTTAAGGCTTTTTCTTTGAATAATTTTTATGTCAGACTTTCTTTAGTTGATCCTTCCGATGCTGTTAAATATATTGCTGACGCTGCAACTTGGAAAAAGGCAGGGGAAAAGTTGGAAAAAATCGTCAAGGATAATAAATTGAAATATATCATCGCTAAAGGTGAAGCCTCATTTTATGGACCAAAGATTGATTTTATGGTTAAGGATTCACTTGGCCGTGAATGGCAGATGAGTACACTCCAGCTAGATTTATTTATGGGGAAAAAATTGAATTTAACATATATCAATGAAGAGGGAAAAGAAGAACACCCTGTCATTCTACATCGAGGTTTGACTGGCTCTCTGGAGCGAACGATGGCTATTTTAATAGAACATTTTGCTGGAGCATTTCCTTTATGGCTTTCCCCAGTTCAGGTGATCGTATTACCGATTTCGGAAAAATTTTTAGAACCAGCTCAAAAAATTAAAGAAGAGTTGGCAAAAAATAACATTCGGGTCGAATTAAACGCGGACAATAAGTCACTTGGAGGAAAGATCCGTGAGTCCACCTTGCAAAAAATTCCCTATATGGTTATAATAGGAGAGAAAGAATTAAAATCTAATTCAATTTCCGTTCGAAAACGGGAGGGAAAAGATTTAGGTTCGATAGAAATTAATAAGTTTATAAATCAATTAAAATCTCAAATTGAGAATTTTTCATAAAAGAAAGTTTACACAGCGAAAGTTTTACTTTATAAACTTCAGGATTGAGGCCCTTGAATTAAGAGTGCTCGACGGTAAGGGTGAACAGATTGGTGTAATGAGCAAACAAGAAGCGTTAAATAAAGCTCAAGAACTCGAAGCAGACTTGGTTTTAATTGCTCCAAAAGCGGTACCGCCAGTTGCCAAGATAATCGATTTTAAGAAATTTTTGTATCAAGAAGAAAAGAAGGAGAAAGACGCCAGAAAAGGAATAAAAAAAGGAGTTGTTAAAGACATTAATTTGGGATTATTTATAGGACAAGCAGATCTCGAGAGGATGGAAAAACGATCAAAAGAATTTTTGTCTGAGGGACATCAGGTAAGAATAAATTTATTGTTAAGAGGAAGGGAAAACGCCAAGCGGGATATGGCCTTCGCTTTAGTTAACAAGTTTATTGTTAGCTTAGGCGAAGTTAATATTTCCAAAGAACCAAAGCTTGAAGGAAAGATTTTGAGAGCAGTAGTGGCAAAGAAAAAATAATATGGCTAAAAATAAACCAAAAACAAGAAAATCGGCGGTAAAAAGATTCCGAGTCAGTCCTAAAGGCAAAGTCCTTAATCGCGGACAAGCTTTTCGACATTTGAGAGGAAAGAAAAATAAAAGCTGGTTAAGAAGAAAAAAAAGATTATTGGAAGTTTCGGGAAGAATGAAGAGGAAAGTGCTGATGATGCTGGGGAAAAAATAAAATTCTAAATTCTAAATTTCAAGTTCCAAATAAATTATAAACAATAAGCACTAAATACTAAACTGTTTAGAATTTATTATTTAGTATTTATGACTTATTTGTGATTTGTAATTTAGAATTTAAAATTTATCTAAAATATGGTAAGAATAAAAGGCGGAGTCAAAACTAGAGCAAGGCATAAAAAGGTCTTAAAAATGGCTAAAGGTTTTTGGATGACCAGACATAAACAGTTTAAGAAAGCTAAAGAAGCCGTTCTTCATGCCGGAGAGTATGCTTTTGCAGGACGAAAACATAGAAAAAGAGATTTCAGACAGCTTTGGATTATGAGAATGAATGCCGCTCTTCGAGAGTTAGGAATGAAATACAGCATTTTTATCAATAAACTCAAAGTCAATAAAATTGAATTAGATCGCAAAATTCTTTCTCAACTGGCTGTTGAACATCCGGAAGTCTTCAAGAAAATAGTAGAAAAAGCAAAATAAAAATACATTGTTTCACTGCTTCATTGTTATATTGTTAAATTATTATTTTTCTTATATAATCTTCTTTATCATGGATAGAAAGAAATACGAGATAGAAATTAATTCAGCAAAATCCTTAGAACAACTTAACGAGCTTGAGATTAAGTACTTAGGTCGAAATGGTGAGATAAACAAGTTGCTTTCAACAATTAAGGATATTCCTGATGAAGAAAAAAGAGAATATGGGCAGAAAGTCAACCTGTTAAAAACTGAAATTAAAAAATACATAGAAATTAAGAAATTGATTGTTTCCAAACAAAAATCAGAAGTTTTTTTTGATAAGACAATGCCTGGAAAAGCTTATCCAAAAGGCAGTCTTCACATTGTTTCATTAGCCATCGAAGAAATCACAAAAATATTTGAGAAAATAGGATTTATCAGAGTATCTTATCCTGAAGTTGATTGGGAGTATGGTGCTTTTGAATCGTTAAATATGCCCTCCGGTCACCCAGCCCGCGATGATGTTGAAACTTCTTTCATCGATGTTCCTGCGCATTCAACACTTGGAAAAATGGTCCTAACTCCTCACACTTCAAACGGCCAAAATCGCGAGATGAAAAGAGTAAAAGTACCCCCAATCAGAATGATAAATATTTCCAAATGCTACAGGCCAAATTGGGATCCAACCCACACTCCAATGTTTTACCAATTCGAAGGACTATGCGTTGACAAAAATATAACGATTGCAAATCTAAAAGGAACCTTAGACTATTTTGCTGAAAAATATTTTGGCATTGGTACAAAAACACGCCTTCGACCTCATCATTTTCAGTTTACGGAACCATCGTTTGAAGTCGATATTTCCTGTAATAACTGTCAAGGAACGGGGATTATAGGACACCCTCAGGGTGGACAGAATCAAAAAGGCCACCCTAAGGGTGTCAGGTGTAAGGTCTGTAAATCAGGCTGGTTAGAATTAGGTGGAACCGGCATGGTCCACCCGAATGTATTAAAAGAAGGGGGAATTAGTTCGGCAGAATTTTCCGGCTGGGCCTTCGGATTTGGGATTGAACGAGTGATTATGATGAAATACGGACTCGATGACATTAGAAATTATTATTCGGGGGATATCAGGTTTTTAGAGCAGTTTTAACAGGGTCTGACCCTCGCATAGGGTCAGACCCTATATAAAAATATAATGAATATAAAGATCACCTATAACTGGCTTCTTGAATATCTCGACACTGATGCGACGCCTGATCAAGTCCGCGAGTATCTATCTCTTTGCGGGCCATCGATTGAGAACGTTGAGCGAATGGGGGATGATCATGTTTTTGATATTGAAGTGATTTCAAATAGGATTGACTATGCATCGGTTCTCGGTATTGCACAAGAATCCGTTGCAATCCTCCCAATGTTTGGAAAGAAGGCAAAATTTAAAACAAATCTATTAAAAGCATATAATTTTGAAAAATATTATCTTACCCACGACCGTGGTATAGATAATAAAAAACTTAACATTGTAATCAAAGACGAGTCTCTTTGCCAGCGCTTTACTGCCGTTGTTATTGAAAATGTAAAAATTGCTCCATCACCGAAATTCATTTCCGAAAGATTAATTGCCTGTGGAATTAAATCTATCAACAATGTCGTTGATATTTCAAATTATTTAATGTTAGCGTTGGGACAACCGGTTCATACTTTTGATTACGATCAAATAAAGGGTTCTACAATGATTATGCGCGAAAGCAAAAAAGGTGAAAAAATATTTACTTTGGATGAAAAAGAGGTTACTTTGCCAGGTGGAGACATCGTCATGGAAGACGGTTCCGGCAGATTAATTGACCTTTGTGGAATCATGGGTGGATTAAATTCTGCAATCACTGAAAAAACGAAGAATGTTGTTCTTTTCGTTCAGACCTATGACAAAGTGAAAATTAGAAAAACTACAATGACCACCGGAGTTAGGACTATTGCCGCAACTTTTTTTGAAAAAGGACTTGATGCCGAGAGAGTCGAACCTACGCTTGTTTATGGAGTTGAACTATTAGAAAAATACGCGCAAGGAAAAGTAGGATCAAAGTTATATGATATATATCCGAACCCAAGCAAAAAGAAGTTATTGGTTATGGATTACGGGTTATTTGAGAAGAAAATCGGCGTCAAAATACCGGAAAAAATAATTAATTCGATACTCACAAATTTGGGATTTGCCGTAACAGTCGCCCCAAACAAGGGTCTGACCCTCCGAGAGGGTCAGACCCTACAGATCACGGTGCCGTCGTGGAGAGCTAATGATATAGATATCCCTGAAGATATTATTGAGGAAGTGGCACGTGTTTATGGATATCATAACATCCCTTCGATATTACAGCCAATCGTTTACGTTGATCAACCAAAAGAAATGGAAGATGTATTTGTCTTTCAAAATCGCATTAAAATATTTTTAAAACATTTAGGCCTCAATGAAGTAATTAACTATTCAATGATTTCAAAAGATACGATTGAAGATTCTGGGTTAAAAATTAAGGATCACCTAAGATTATTAAATAGCATTTCTGAAGATATCGAATACTTGAGAATTAGCTTATTGCCATCGCTTAAAAAAAATATAAAAGAAAATCAGGGAAAAAAGGATGTTTTAAAATTTTTTGAAATTGGGAAGGTGTACATTCCCGTAGGGAACAAAGATCTTTGTTCCCTACCACAAGAAATATACCGGCTGGGCATCGCCGTCAATACTGATTATTATGACCTAAAAGGAATTATTGAAGCGGTTTATAAAGAATTAAATATTGAACAATTATTAATACCGGAAATCAATGAGAAGGACGGAGTATTTATGACAGAAATTGACTTTCAATCTTTAATTAACAACTGTCAGTTAGTGCCAAAATATAAACCACTTCACCCATACGCCATCATAAAATTAGATAAAACCTTTGAAATTCAGCCTCATACAACCTACGCGGTTGTACGGCAAAAAGCTTTCAAGTCAAAGTTACTGCAAAAAATCGAAGTCGTAACTTTATATCGAAATAAGCTCACCCTCCGCTTCTATTATTCTTCGCCTGATCGCAACATCACCGAAGAAGAAGCGAAAGAAGAGCTAAATAGGGTCAGACCCTAAAGGGACTGACCCTATACTTTACGGAGCAGGCGTTACATAGTCCCACGGTTTATTGACTCCAAATTTGATTGTTGATTCACCTTGCTTGTCTTTTTCATTAGTCCCAATTATCTGGAGCTCATAAACCCCGTCAGCTATTATTGAAACTGTTTCATCAATATCACGTTTATCTTCGCTCCAGTCAAATTTTATTTCTCCATTTAATTTAATCTTAACGTTTTTCAATTTATCCAAAGAAATAATTTTGGCTTTTATATTAAGATTACCTGAAGAAACGGTAGTTTGTCCTGAAGGACTTTTTATCGAAACAATTACTGAGTCAGAAGATGCGTCGGATGTTTCTGTTGGGGGCTTAAATTTATTATCTCCCTGTTGCCCGGCCCAAGCATTAATCGCTTCCTGCCACCTATTTTTTCCATCAGTGGAAACAGGATCGCTTTCGCTAATCACGATAAAATCTTTTTCTTCATAATTACCACTCTTTACTTCAACCTCATTGGCAAGTTTTCCGTTAGATTTTGATATTTTTAATTTTTTATACCAGGGAGAAGTATCTTTTGGCTCTGACCCCTCAATAAAATACTCTGATCGGGTTGGATAGCCGTCTTTTGGAAGTCCGCCTAAAAATGCATCAATTGTCAAAGCCTTGACTTTGTCCGGTTTATCCATAATTCCGTCGTCATATTTTTTAAGTAACTCCCGCATAATCCTGTACCAAATTGGAGAAGCTCCGGTAGCTCCAGAGGCAATTTTTGGATTCATTTTGCTATTATCATTATTACCGACCCAAACGCCAACAGTAATTGATTTGGTGTAACCGACTGTCCAGTTATCACGTTTATCATCAGTTGTTCCGGTTTTGGCAGCTACGGTTTTCCCGGGAACGTTAAGATACGAATTTGGGCCAAATTCATCCAGCCGGGCATTATTATCTGACAAAATATGAGAAAGCAAAAAGGAAACTTCAGAAGAAAATACTCTTTTTTCTTGGATTCGAACCTTTTTGAAAATATTTTTTCCTTTAAAATCGGAAATATCGGCAATTGAATTAATGTCATGTTTTAAACCACCGTTTGCCAGTACTGAGTAAGCAGAAGTAAGATTAAGCAAGGTAGTTTCGCCACCTCCCAAAGTTAAGGAAAGTCCAAAACGTTTTAAATTATCTGAATTTGGAGCAAAAGTTGGCATGCCAAGGTCATCTAATTTAGTTAGAAAATCGCGAAGACCGAGGACGGATAATAATTTTACAGCTGGAATGTTGATAGAATTTCCTAAAGCAAATCTAAGCTGAACCGGTCCTCGAAATTTACCGTCATAATTAACTGGAGAATAATCTTCCGCCCCTTGATCAGGGAAAGTAGTCTTGACATCCATAAATATTGTTGAGGGGTTATAACCCTTTTCAAAAGCTAAACCATAAGTAAAAGGTTTTAAAGCGCTCCCTGGTTGACGCAACCCTAGCTCAGCTACATTAAATTTTCCAAATTTCTCATCATTAAAATCATAAGAGCCGACCATAGCTAAAACTTCTCCAGTTTTAGAATCAAGGACTACAACGGCGGCATTAGTAGCGTTAAAATCTTTTAATTTGGCAATTTCTTCTTTGACAATTTTTTCGGCTGTCTGTTGTACTTCTAGAGACAAGGTAGTTTTAATCTTAACGCCTTTATCGATTATTTTTGAACCGTATTCCTGCTCTATCTGATCCTTGACAAAAAATACAAAATGAGGGGCTTCGATCAAAATTTTAGGCGCATTAAATTTTGTTATTTCAACTTTTTTTAGGGCAGTGTTTTCCTGATCCTTAGTTATATATCCGTCCTCGCGCATTCGACGTAAAACGCTTTTCGTTCGAGTTTTCCAGGCATCATTTTTGCCAATAAAAGGTGAGTAAAGACTGGGAGACTGGGGTAATCCAGCTAAAATTGCCGATTCAACTAAGTTCAAATCCTTAGCCGACTTGCCAAAATATGCTTTTGCCGCTGTTCCAACCCCCCAGTAAGTTCCACCATAAGGAGACTCGTTTAAATACATGAGCAGTATTTCATCTTTTTTATAGCGGCGCTCGACCTCAAAGGCCAATATCATTTCCTGAACTTTTCTGGTGATAGTCTGGCGATTAGTTAACAAAACATTTTTAATTAACTGTTGAGTGATGGTTGAGCCGCCTTGAAGACCACGACCTAAAAACATATTAAGAAAAGCCCGAATCATACCAGTTTGAGAAAAGCCACCATGTTTATAAAAATTTTTATCCTCTATTGCAATTGTTGCTTCTTTGAGTGTTTTTGGAATCTCTTCAAAGGTAACCGGAACGCGATTTTTATCCTTATACATGTCATAAAGAACTTTCCCATCTCGATCATAAAAGACTGTCGAATAACCTGTTTGTTGAGAAAGTTTAGAAGGCGAAGGAAGATCTTTTGCATACCAGGCAAAAAGTATAAAGATAATGATAAAACCAAAAATAACTGCTCCTGTTAGAAAAAATAGAAGTTTAGCAATCAGTTTTTCTTTATCATATTGTGAGCTGAATCGCAGACGGCGAGATAAATACATAAAGAGAGTATAACAAAAATCATTGTTTCATTGTTAAATTACTGTATGGTTGTCTGAGGTATTATTTACAGAATATCTATCGATAATTTAAGCATATCTTAACAATCTAAAATGATGATTTTGTAGGTTATAAGCGGTTGACAAAGTTTTTATTAACAAATAATCTATATTTATCGTTTTATTTCTCGATTGAAAATTTACCGTTATTAATAAAATAAATACTTCAATCGATTAAACGATTGAAGTATGGCACGAGTATCTAAATATAAATTGAGAGATGATGTTTTAGACAAGTTATTTGGATTATTTTTTGAAATTATTGGGAATCAAGATGATAGAAAGGAATTCAATGAAATCATAAACGGGGTATTTTCTTATAATGAAAGAATTGTATTTGCAAAAAGAATTGCGATCATATATTTACTTTTAAAAAATATTGATTTCCATAATATTTGTATGGCGCTGAATGTCTCATCTGCGACCGTTGCTAAATTTAAATTATTAATCGAAGATAAAAATGACGGACTTATAAAAGCCTTTGATAATATTATTATTAGGGATAAAACAAAAGAAATCATTGATGATTTTTTTAATACAATATTTGCACCTGGAAAATATGGAGTAAATTGGAAAATTGCATGGGAAAGAAAAAGAGAAAGTGAAAGAAAAAAACAGTTTGGAATCTAAAACACTTCAATCGATTAAACGATTGAAGTGTTTTTATATTCGTGTTGATTTTGATGTTATAGTTTATAATTATGAAAAGAATATGAAAATTTCAAAGAGTGTTTTTATTTTTTTGTTAATAATTTTTTTTTCTTCTATTAGTTTAAATTTTTCTACTTTATTTAAAAATCTTAATAGCTATTTTCTAAAGAAAACTAATCGTGTTGAAGTGGTTGTAAAAAAAGTTATTGATGGGGACACAGTTGACACGTCGGACGGCGAGAGACTGCGACTTTATGAGATTAATGCGCCTGAGTATCCCAAAGATTGCTTAGGGGTTGATGCCAAAACAAGGATGGAGAATTTGGTTCTAAATAAAAAAATTCAATATGAAAAATTTGGCAGAGATAGTTTCGGTAGAATTATAACTTACATATTTGTTGACAAACTACTAATTAACGAAGTGATGACTGAGGAAGGCTTGGCATATTTTATGAAAGGAAAAACTGTCACAGAAAATTCTTTGTTGATTGAGCAATCGCAAGACAAAGCAAAATTAGCGGCTAGGGGAGTCTGGTCAAGTTTTTGCCAGACAAAAAAAGAAGGCTGTATTATCAAAGGAAACTACCGACCAGCTGATAATACTCGCATTTACCACACACCCGATTGCTACAACTATGATAGAATAACTATCAAACCCGGGACAACTGACAGGTGGTTTTGTAATGAGGGTGAGGCAAAGAAAGCTGGATTCGTAAAATCAAAAGATTGTCCAAAGTAAATTTACTTCAATCGATTAAACGATTGAAGTATTCAGTTATGAAAATATTTGGGAAGAAAATAAAACATAATAGTATATGGAAAGTAATAATGATTGTTTCCTCGATACTATTGATACTAATGTCATTTGCACCGATGTTTATGAGATAAAAGATTAAATCTTAAACGGTTAAAGGTTAAATAAACTGTTAAATATTAAACTATTAAAGAAAAAACATGTTTAAGGTTTTACGGTTTAAAAGTTTTTTTAACTGTTTAACCTGCCTGCCGGCAGGCAGGGTTTTAACTGTTTAATATTTCTTTAACCTTTAATATTTAATCTTTAACATTTAATATGTTATCTTCTCCTATTCAATCTCTTCCTTCTACCAGCTCAATTACAATAAAAAAATTAAAGAGACTTGGCATCAATACTTACTTCGACTTGCTTAATTATTTTCCTTCCCGTTATGAAGATTATTCGGTAATTTCAAAAATAGATAAAATCCAGGTTGGGGAAATTGTCACTATATCCGGAAAAATTATTGAAGCAAAAAATCAATATACTCGCTCAAGAATTACAATTCAAAAAGTTGTCATAACCGATGATACTGGAATAGTTGAAGTAAATTGGTTTAATCAGTCATACTTAATTAGAGTTTTAAAAATCGGAGAAACTATTTCTGTTGCAGGTTTGGTTAAGCTATTTGGTTCAAAATTAACTATAGAGCCCAAAGAATACGAAATTAACGACAAAAAAATTCACACGGGAAGATTAGTTCCTGTTTATTCGGAAAAAAAGGGTCTTTCAGCAAAGACGATTCGAGAGAAAATGTTTTTCGTTTTGAATTCTATCGTAGGGGACGACCCCCGTGTCGTCCCAGAATTTTTACCACCAAAAATAATTTCATTTAATAATTTAATCGATGATCAAACAGCCTATCAGCAAATTCACTTTCCTGATAATCTTGATATGGCTGATAAAGCCCGAGAAAGATTGGCTTTTGATGAACTGTTTAATTTACAACTAGCCAATAATTTGATTAAAAAAGAATGGAAGAAAGAACGGGTTGGAAATAAATTTCAATTATCAATTTTCAATTTTCAAATTAACCAATTTATCGCCAGTTTACCGTTTAAATTGACTGGGGATCAACAAAAAGCAATTGACGAAATTATAACTGATTTAGGTAATACCACCCCAATGAATCGATTTCTGCAAGGAGACGTGGGCTCTGGAAAAACCGTTGTTGCTACCATTGCTTGTTATCTTTCATTTCTTAACGGTTATCAATCAATCATCATGGCCCCGACCGAGATACTGGCGAATCAACACTTTTTAACAATCAAAGATCTTTTTTTAAAGCTGGACACCCTTAGGGTGGGTTTGATTACTGGGTCAAATAAAAATAAAAAAAACAATTACGATATTATAATTGGGACTCACGCATTATTGAGTCAAAAACTTAAATTTAAGAAAGTCGGCTTGGTTATTATTGATGAACAACATCGATTTGGAGTTAATCAACGAGCTCTTCTTAAAGAAAAAGCTTTGAATTCTCATTTATTGACAATGACGGCAACACCTATTCCTCGAACAGTTGCTCTGACTTTATATGGAGAACTTGATTTGAGTTACATAGAAGAAATGCCCATTGGACGCCAAGTTATAAAAACATTTTTGATTCCAAAAGAAAAAAGGGGGGATGGTTATCTATGGATTAAAAAACAAATCAAAGAAAATGCTGCACAGGTATTTATCGTTTGTCCTCTCATTGAAGAATCAACGTCCGAAACTTTAAAGTCTGTCAAAGCTGTTAAAATTGAATTCGAAAATATAAAAAAAATATTTAATAATGTAGAGACAAGGCATGCCTTGTCTCTACTACATGGACGAATGAAATCTACGGAAAAAAATCAAATAATGTCTGATTTCAAAAACAAAAAAATTGATATTCTTGTCAGTACCCCAGTTGTTGAGGTTGGAATAGATATTCCCGGCGCAACTATTATGATTATTGAAGGGGCAGAACGTTTTGGATTAGCCCAGTTACATCAGCTGCGAGGTAGAGTTGGACGCTCGGACAAACAATCTTATTGTTTACTTTTTTCTGAAAATCTCTCAGAAAAAACTATTAAACGACTTAATTTTTTTTGTAAAAATAATCTTGGTGTTAGACTTGCAGAATTTGATCTGAGTAATCGTGGAGCGGGAAATATATTTGGTACAGAACAACACGGATTTGTAAACCTAAAAATTGCCAATTTAGCCGACTTTGAATTAATTAGTAAAACCAAAAAAGCGGTTGAGTATTTTGTTGGGAAATATAAGATTGAAGAATGGGAGGAACTAAAAAAAGCAGTGGAGAAATATAAGGGAGAAAAAATATCGAGGGATTAAAAGGACTCTCTTAATAAAGACAGTCTTAATTAAGACTGTCTTTATTTAAACGAATTCGTCAAATTGTAAATCGGCGTAATTACAGACATGACCAAGAAGCCTACTCCTACGCCTAGAACGACCAATATTGCAGGTTCTATTAAGGTCGTCATTGTCTTCGTTGCCATTTCAGACTCCATCTCAAAATACTTAGAAAGCCGGAAAAGAGTATCATCTAAATTACCTGTCTGTTCTCCAACTTGGCTCATTTGAACCAAAATCGGAGGAAACATTTCTTCCTGCTCAAGCGCCGTACCCAAAGATAGTCCTTTTTCCACTTTATGACTTACTGTTAAAAAAGCTTGTTGATAAACGGAATTCTCAGTCGCGTCAACGACAATTGAAAGAGCTTCTAGAATTGAAATTCCAGAGGAAATTAAAATTGCTAAAGTGCGAGTCGATTCAACAAGCGCCGAAATTGAAACAATGTGTCCAAAAACCGGTAATTTTAAAATAAACTGATCAAAAGAGTTTTTGCCAGCTTTTGTTGCTAAATATTTTTTAGCAAAATATGAGGCCACAAATATCATCACTAACACTAATGGCCAGAATTTGGTTGAAAAGGATGAAACCGCAATTAAAATCTTGGTTGACGTTGGCAATTCAACATTGAAATCTTTATAAAGGCCCAATAATTTAGGTAAGACAAAGGTCACCATAATAAACATCACCGCAAACATTCCGATTATTACAATAACTGGATAAACCAAAGCCCCTTTTAGCTTGCTTTTAAATTCCCGTTCTTTTTCTAGGTTATCTGCTAGTCTTAAAAGAATTTCACCTAATTTACCCGACGCTTCACCAGACTTAACTAAAGAAATATAGAGTTTTGAAAAAATGTTTTTATAATCGAGTAAAGCAACAGAAAAAGAAGATCCGCCCTTAATTTTTGTGTCAATTTCTTCTATCATTTTTCGGAGTGGCAGTTTTGTTGTTTGTTTTTTTAGTATTTCCAGAGAGTCTATTAAAGTCAAACCCGCATTAAGCATGATTGCAATTTGCCGAGTAAAATCAACAACATCATTAAAATCTACCCGTTGAGTTAAAGTATTTAAAAAATTTAAATTTTTTTCCCCGACTTTTTCGACAGAAATAGGAAAATAATCATTTTTTTGCAAATAATCAACTACTGCTTCAGAACTAGCCGCCTCAATTTTTTTTATTATTGTTTTCCCGTCTTTTATGGCCTTGTATTGAAAAAACATTACTTAAAAATAATAAATAATAAATTACAAATCACAAATAAATTATAAATATTCAATAATAAATTTTAAACTGTTTATTATTTTGAATTTATATTTTAAGATTTATTTGGAACTTGAAATTTATGATTTGGTATTTTACTTTATAAGTCTCGCTATCTCCTTCGGTCTAATTGCATAAGAATAGGCTGTTTCTTTTGAAATTATTCCTGCCCGATAAAGGTTGAGAAGATTTTTTTCCAATAATAATGAGCCATCGTTTTCTGAGGTTTCAAGAATATTTGCAATAAGAAAAGTTTTACCTTCTCGTATGCTATTTGAAATAGCAGAATTATTAATTAGAATTTCTACCGCGGGAATCCTGTCTATTGAATTTTGCTTAGGTATTAACCTTTGAGTTATAACCATTTTTAAAACAACCGCTAATTGATTTTTTATTTGATTTTGCTGATGGGGTGGGAACGCATCAATCACTCTATCAATTGATTCTGGGGCA
>Ga0209212_1001897_pt1 | contig 31706 bp, 20 predicted proteins | sample RifGroC2_FD_183996 | JGI IMG/M metagenome (GOLD analysis project Ga0209212, IMG submission 183996) | Groundwater microbial communities from Rifle, Colorado, USA - Groundwater C2 (SPAdes) (version 2) | ecosystem: Environmental > Aquatic > Deep subsurface > Groundwater | place: Rifle, Colorado...
GGCGGCGCGGTCGAGCTTTCCGGAAAGCATGAATTTTTCGGCGAGAATAAACATCTGGTTGGCCTTACCTGATGTGGCCCGCAGGTATTTATTGTTCATTTCAACGTACTGCTGAGCGCCTTTACGGTTTTCTTCAGAGGCTTTTCTGTTGGCGACGAAAAGCTGGTCATACTCTGATTCCGGGTCGAAAGATTGTATGTTGTAAGAACCTTTTGAAGCGCTTCTTCTGACCGCTTCGAGTTCTTCTTCGAGTTTCAGCCGCTTTGAATACTGCGTTCCCTTGCCAGACGTGTTTTTCATTATGAACCTCACGCCGGGGATGACTATGGTGAAAACGAATATCACTACGCACAAAGCTATGATCGCTTTACTTTTCATAAGGCCCTTCTTGTAAAATCATTTTTTTTGAATATAGCGGCGTCCGAATATTATCATTCGGACGTTATTCCCTCTGCTGTATATAATTATCGGATCTGCTTACGTTATAATTGATGGTGCAGTATTTTTTATCGAAATTTTCTTTGATCTTATCTACCCAGCGCTGGAAGGGATTGATGACCATTTTATCGGGATAGCAGTTTTTGTCGTCGTCTTCCTCCCAGTTGACGAACTGGCAGGTCAGATTGCCGAAGATCGTCAGGAAAGTGTCGTCGGTGCCGCCGGTCAGTTTGAAGCCGCCCGATTTTCTTCCGTCGACGTCTATCATCATGCCGTTTTTGCCGTATAAGTAAGCGTCGAGGCGGACGTAGGGCCTTACGGAAAAATAAGACTGAAGCCCGCCGAACAGACCGCTGTAATACTTCTGGTCGTAGGGATGCGGGGAGAAGATGATCTTTCCCGTTACGCCGAAATCGCTCGCGGAAGCGTCTTTGGTGCCGAGCGCGATAAGCTGCAGGCAGTTGTTCGATCCTCTCAAAAATTCGAAGCTGCGTTCGCAGCCGGGGTCGAAAACGCCGTCGTCGGGATGGCGCAGCAGCTGCCCGCCTACTATCACGTTGCCTGAAGCGACTATGGCGCCCCTGCCCTTATAATAACCTTCGACGAGCACGTCGCCGTCGACAAAATAGACGCCGTCGACGTTTATGGCGTATTTCGAACTCTGGGTGGCCGCCTCGAATATGTTCTTCGAAGTGGAGAAATTATACCACGGCATTTCTTTTACGCACTGGTCCGACGAATCGGCCCAGCCCCAGAAAGGACGCCACACGACTTTTTTATATTCTTTTTCCCTGCTGAAGAAAGCCACGTCGCCCTTGAACTTTCTGGTCTCGAAAAATTTATCGTTGGTCGCCGCGTCGAATAAATGCGGTAATTTTTCGCCCTTCAGCGAACGGGCGTCGGTGAAATCGACATTTTCGGCTATTATATTGTGGCGCGCGGCCATTTTTTTATAGGTGTTTTCGTCGTATAAATAGGTCAGCTGGCCGTTATTTCCGATGATGTCGCCCGGAACGACGTTGGATGTTTTGGTCGAAAAATCGTACGCTTCTTTCACCTCGTCGTTGGAGCTCAAAGTGCCGAGCCAGCCGCTGGAGAGTTTTCCGTATCTTCTTTTAACGTCGCCGTATACGAAATTATGCACAGTCGGCGTGACGTTGGATATGCCGAACAGGTTGTTGAATCCGCTGCCTATGGCATTCATCGCCGTGTCAAGCCATCCGATGGGCGGGTAATGGCCGGTAAAATCGATATTGCCGCGGCTGCCGCCGGTGGTGGCTATTGCTGAAGAGATCACATTTTGAGCCGTGGCCCATATGCCGGTCGGAAAGTCGGCCTCGCAAAGTACGTGCTTGCTGGGATCGATCGTCTGCATAAAGCTGCCGGCGCCCAGAGGAACGCCCGTGTGCTGAATGAACTCGGACATGGGCGAAGTGGTCTGAGTTTCGATATTTTCGTCGACTTCCTTGCAGTGGAATTTGATCAGCATGCTGACCTTGCTCAATGAATCGATAACGCTGGCCATCAGAAGCGGTGTTACGAGAGCGGAGATCAGCGGCCCGTTGCGTGATTCGTTTAATTCGGCCACGAGTTTGCGGCCGAAAATTTTTGTTTCAACTTTATCGTCGCTGTTCCATTTTACAGCGTTATTGATCAATAAATACTGCGGAATGTAATCGGATGCCCATGAAATATTTAAACCGCCTGCGGTGAAAACTCCGCCGCTTTTTCTGCGCGCGCGGATGACCTGCTCTGCGCCTCCCTCGTTGACGGCAAAGGCGTATTGATACATGACGGAAATGTCGCGGTAGAGTTCAACCTGTTTCTGGACAGTGACGGTTCTTTTAACGCCGCGGTATTCGCCCTGGCATGAAAGACTCATTATTCCGAAGGTGAGGTTGTCGTCGACCTTTTTCTGCAGGTCGAATTTAACTTTTATGAAATTTATTTTTGCTTCGGGAATTACGGCCTTAACGCTGGTTTCGATATTGGCGGCTTTAAGTTCGGCCGAGGTTACCCAGCCGTCGTCGGGATTGTCTTTAGGAATGGCGTAATCGGCGAAGTTGGCGAAGGCGCCGAATTTTTTATTGATGTCGAGCGTCGAGTCGGCCGCGAGCTGCTGGTTGTAATCGGAATATTTATGGTCTTTGATGACGTAAAGGGCGTGCTCAACGCCGGTCTCGGCCACGAAATGCGCGACGCTCGCGTCGAGATAGTTAAACGACGACGACGATTCCTGGCGCATCATCATGACCATCGTATAACCTAACAGGAAAAGTATGGCCACCATGAAAAGTACATAAGCTAAAGCGAAACCTTCCTGGCGCCGGGGGCCTTTGATATTTATATTTAGCATGATTCACCTCTTCATTTCTTCAGAAACGCCGATTTTAAAAGATATATGTCGTTTTTCAATGCTGATATTTATCTTACATAATAATTTTAGCAAATAGGCTGATATAAGTCAAGGGCGGCAAATTAAAAACGCGCCTGAATTGTATGTCAGACGCGCTTCTAATTATTTTATTTTTTTCGAATATTACAAACTTAAAATATAGTTCATAAAAACCTGATTTCAAACGCCGGAATTACTGATTAAAATTTAAGCTGAGTTTCTATGTTAATCGAATCTACAGGCTTGCCTGATTCATTCAGTACGTGGCGCAGTTCATAACACATGCTCGAAGAATCTGAAATGTCGTATCTGGCCTTTAAGCCGTAAATAGCGTCGCTGACCCTGGAGTTTGAATAATACAGATTTTTCCGGTCGTAGTTTGCTGAAAGTTTCAGCTTGTTATAATCCATTCCCGTATAATCGATGCCGACTGAAAGGTGCGGCTTCAGGGAGTTCGAATAATCTTTTTCATATGAGAGCCTGAAAGTGTAGGCGTCCTCTATTTTAGCTTTGAATTCGTTGAACCAGCCGGTGACGCGTTCGCCGTTGTCGCGGAGGCGGGCGAGGGCGCGGCCCTTGTAGTGGCGCTCCATTTCATATAAGGTATCGAAGTAGTTTGGAATGTAATCAGAGCTCATCGAGCGAAATTCAGTTTTGAAAATGAAATCCGGCGTTTCGGCGACGACGCCCGTGTGCATGCCAATGCCGAAGTTTCTTATCTTGCCGATCTCTTCGTAAATTTTAAACTTCGAGTTATATTTAGAGGAAAGCGGAATGCCCACATGCACGGAGCCGACGGTGACGTTCTCGTTTCTGAAGCCCGTGTTGACTTTGTTATCAGAAACGACCTGGGCGCCGATCTGAACGTGGTCGTGAGGCACGATTTCGAACGACGCTGCGTAAATTCCGGGCGAAGCGACGTCGTCGACGAAGAGTTTGATATAATCGTCGAAACCTGATTCGTAAGTTACCACGCCGCCGACCTTTTTGTCGATGAGCGGATAGCGGAGGCTGCCGCAGTAATTTCTGAATATAGCTCCGGAGCCGAGCGTAAGATCGTCTATCATTTCGACGCGCGCCGAGAGCCTGTCGCCGGGCTTGCCGTAGTAAATATAATAAATTTTTCTGATGTAATCGTCAAACGAGTCCCAGTCCGTTTTTCTCATGTTGTTGTTTTCGTCGAAATAAAAGGTGAGATCGTAGGCGAAGCTGATATTGTTATATGAAAAGCGCGGAATGGCTCCTAATTTAGACCACATTTTGCGCGTGCCGTTGTCAGGATTCTGCAGGACGTTCGCGCCGAGGTTTAAATATAAGCCGGGAAACCATTTAAGCCGTGATTCGCTGTTTCCAAGATATTTCGAAAAGAAGCCCGTGTTTTCTTCCTGCGCGGCTTCGTTTTTTGCTTTGTCTTCGTCTTTGGCGTCTTTGAAGGTTTTGGTTTTCGCCGCGGAATTTTTGGCGAGATATGTTTCTTCGACCGGCTCGTAATATTTTGCTTTAGACGAGGCGGTCTTTTTAACGCTCTTTTTAGCGGCCGCGGTCGGTTTTGCCGCTTCGGCGCCGAAGTAACTTTCGCCGCCGTCGCTGCTGATGACCATGCGGGAAGCGAGCGTCGTATTTTTCATGGCCGTTTTTTTGTCCATGATGAAGATCTGTTCTGCTTCGCTTTTTTTGTTGCTGGATTTTTCGGCGAGTTCCGAATATCTGGATTCGTAATAGTTATTGGCGCTTAAGGCCATCGCTTTTACAGGCTTAACGGATGTTTTAACAGCCGCCGCGGATGATTTGACGGCTTTTTTAGTCGCGGTTTTCGTTTTCGCGACAGCTGCCGCTGTTTTTTTTGCCGCCGTTTTAACGGTTTTGGCTTTTTTAGATGAGTAGCCCTTTTTCTTTTTTCCGACTGCAGCCGCGCCGGCCTCGTCGCTCACCGCCATGATGCCGCTGGTGAAAATGAATATCAGGGCCATGATTAAAAACTTGAAAAAGTTTTTATTATTTGCTGTAATCTTTATCATATTCTAACGCTCCGTATCGTAAAATTTACGCCAGCCGCGCTTTTTTATTATCGCGGCTAAATTATGCAACGCTATAGGCGTCATTAACGATATCGGAACTTAAATGATAAAGTTTATGGTTTCAGCGCAAAATATTCCACTTCGGCGTCATATATTTGCCGTCTTTCAATTCTTTGAGCCTGGCTTCCTCGCTCTTTGAAAGGCCTGATTTTACTACCGGCATGGCGAATGTTTCCGCAAATCCCGCGCAAATGGCCTCCGACATTTTTGAAAAGTCAATGCCGTTTCCCGCCGCGGAGGCTATCTCATCCACCGAGCAGACCGATTCCCTTAGTTTTTTAGAGTTGTCTTCGATCATTTCCTCATCCATGTATTTAAGGGTTTCGGGGGGAGTCATGCAAAGAAAGTGCAGTTTCGGGTCGAATTCGAAAAATATCGTGCCGTGCTGGAGGAAACAAGTAGCGGTTTTATTCTGGGCCGAGCCGCAGAATTTTTTATTGTTCACCTTGATCTCCAGAAATGACGGGGAGTCGAAACATATCGCGCTTGCAGGTTTTTCAGCGTACTCGTTTTTGTTTCTGACCGACGGGTGAAGCTCTCCGGTTATAGCGAGTTTCGATAATCCGCACAGTATGGAGTCGGCCACGTATTTATAATTTTCGAGTATGGAATCGGTGTAGAAGCCCGAGCTTTTATGAACGATGACGGAGTATGTCAGGTCCTTGTAATGAAGGACCGCGCGCCCTCCTGTTATGCGGCGGATGGTCTCGAAGTTGTTTTTTTTAATAAAATCGTTGTTGAGCGTGGAATTCTTTTGAAAATAGCCGAAGGTGACCGCCGCCGGCCTGAACGAATAAAATCTTAAAGTAACAGGGAACTCCGGATTTTCGCACGATTCATATTCTTTGAATATAGCGTCGTCCAGGGCCATCTGTTCCGCGCCGCTCGCGTGAATGAACTCGGATCTGTCAATCAGCCTGATCTTCATTATGAAAAAATATCCTCCATAATTTTTTTGTCGCAATTATTATAATCGGCCAAATTTTAAAAATTATGAAACGCTGACGCGCCTTAAAAAATATCTTTAAATGAAACTCCGCGCGCTCCGGTCGATTCGCCCATATATAATTTATGCCAGAGTTCCAGGATGAAAAGGTTGTATAGCTGGAATGAAAAATTCTGCATACCGCTGTGATTGATCTCGATCATATTTTTAATATAAGTCCCGTTGAACGCGGTTTTTACGAATGAATTAGAACCGGTGAGAGCGCGGCACATAAGTTCGCGCAGATCGCCCCTGAACCAGCGGTCTATCGGAGGCATGAAGCCGGTTTTCGGCCTGTGCAGGATGTAAAGCGGCAGGGTGTCATGCATCATCAATTTAAGTATGTTTTTAAGCGACAGATTTTTAATTTTATAATTTACAGGCATTTTCATGGCGAGTTCGATGATCTTGTAGTCGAGGAACGGACTCCTGTTTTCTACAGAATTGGCTATGCACATCCGCTCGTTTTTAACTATGACGCTGTTTTGAAGAGGGTATTTATAATCGCTGAAAAGAACCGAGGAGATCCAGTTCTCAAAATTGCCTTCGTTGAAATCGGTCTCGTATCTTTTTTCCGCGGCAAGTATCGTATTTTTATTTTTTTCGAATCCGGGCAGGAGCGCCCTTAAAGATTCTCCCGAAAAATATGATGTAAATGAAAGATGCCTGTAATTCGGGTCGTAAGTGCAGTATTCGACGAATTTTTTGACCTTTCTGACGCCGTTTTCAAAAAAATTATTCGTGGATGCCGGGAATAATTTTATAATTTTTTCTATGAAGCTCTTTCTGAGAAGTTTCGGCAGTCGTGTATAAACTCCGGCGACCGTTTCCCAGAGGTATCTTTCGTGGCCGCCGAAGAGTTCGTCGGCGCCCTCGCCGTTGAGTATGACCCTCGCGTGCCTTGAAACCACTCTGGCCGATTGGAATGCCGGAAGCACCGATGGGTCCGCGAGCGGCTCATCGAAATATGAGATTATGTCTGGTAAAAGCTCTATTTCGCGTGATTTTAAATTGAAAGCGTGGTGAACGCAGTCGAACATTTCCGCGACCTTCGCGGCGAATTTCAGGTCGGTCTGGCCGTCCTCGTCGAAGCCTATGGCGAATGTCCTTGTCCTCGCGGAGGAGGTCTTGCTCATCAGGGCCGCTATTATCGACGAGTTGATGCCGCCGGAAAGATAGGCCCCTATGTCGGTGTCGGCGTTCATACGGTCTTTGACGGCGTTTTTCAGCGCGGACATAAGCTCGCCGGCGAACGCTGTCGCGCTTCTGCCGTATTCGGGGGAATAGCGGGCCTGCCAGTATGCCTGCTCGTATTTTTCGCCGCCTGCGGAATAGGCGGCGACGTGCGCGGGCATGAATTTATTGATTTTGCGGAATATGGTCGAAGGCGCGCTGATAAAGCCGTATATTAAATATTCGTGCACAGATTCTTCGCGGAGGCTTTTGAACGCCGGTCTTACGGCTAATATAGCCTTGATTTCCGAGGCGAAATATAAAAAATTATCGTCGACGGCCGTAAATAAAGGTTTTACGCCCGTCCGGTCGCGCGCGAGCACGAGCCTTCCCGCGCCGGCGTCGTAAAGCGCCGCGCTGAACGATCCGTTCATTTTCGCGGCGAAGTCGAGGCCGTAAGACTCATAAATATGAGCGATCGCCTCGGTGTCGGACGGCGTTTTTAATTTATGCCCGCGCGCTTCGAGGTCTTTCCATATGTGCGAATAGTTATAGAGCGCGCCGTCGAGGACGATCCAGACGGTATTGTCCTCGTTCGAAGCGGGCTGCTTTCCGGCTTTAATATCGGCGACCGCGAGCTTATTGTGGCCCAGGACGCAGTTCGCGTCGGGGCTTACATAGACTCCGCTTGCGTCCGGCCCGCGATGGGCCATGGCCGAAAGCATTTTTTCCGCCGAAAAGGCGCCGTCTTTAAGGCGTCCCGCTCCGCTCAGATCAAAAATTCCACATATGCCGCACATTCGTTATTCCTTTTTGCATTCAGGCGTTTTGAGCTCTAGTATAGATAATTTAAGGACAATTGTCAAGAGTAAATGTCCTTATGGGTCACAAATTAATTGTCTTACAAATTGTTTTAAATCGTCGTTAAACTTATCATAAATTCAGGGCTGTAATTTTGACAAAACGGGGGCGGTATGGTATAATTAATACATCATTACGAAAAAATAAAAAAAAGGCGGTATTATTAATGAAAATAGCCAGAAACAAACGCTTTTTGAAATTGTCGTTCCTGCTCTCGTTAATGTTTATAACGGGTTTAATGGCGTCCGGTATCGCCGGCGCAGGCCAGCTCGTCACATCCCTCGCCCCGCAGTATCAGGACGTTCCGTTTAAAGCCGAAAACGCCTTTTTTTCCGCGGCGCCCATGATGGACCCGAAAGACGGCAAAAAACCTCTGATGATCGAAGTTACCGATAAATACGAAAAACTCGAAGTGCCCATGCCTAAAGGCTTTAAGATATCAGCTTTCGAAGGCGGCGCCGGCGCGGCCGAGATCATCAGCTACCTTAAAAACTCCCCTGAAATGACCGATTCCGCCAAACTCCGCGTGATCGCCCGCATGAAAAAACTCGCGCTCATCATTAAATCAGGCGACCAGGCGCGCGGCGAATTCTATAAAAAACAGGTGTCCGCGCCTCTTGTTTTATTCGTAAATCTCAATATGGGCACCGGCCCCGCGTGCGCGCCCGTTCCTATGCACCTCGATCTTAAAGACGGCGGCAAATTCTTCTTCAACACCGCTATTTTCATAGAAGACATACCGGAGGCATTCTCCGTCACCGACGCTATCAAAAACGATACGTTCGATTTCGTCGTAGCTCACGAAAATGCACACGGCATAATGTTCGACATGTACGGCCCGGCCATCACTAAAATCGAAAAGAAAAGCAACCTCGGCCATGACGGCCCCGTCGTTTCCGACCGCGGCCTGGCGTTCATCGAAGGCTGGGCGGAAGCGTTCGAAGCGCTGTACGGTCCTACCAATCCGCTGCTGAAATTAAAAGAATCGGAACGTGAACAGTATAGAATTTCCGAATTCCTTTTCACCAGGCAAGACCCCGTCCGCCGCGACAGATACATCTGGCAGAACTATAAAGGCCAGAAGACAGGCGTTCTTAAGAACGGCGTCCAGATACTTTCAACCGAAGGCGCTATAGCCGGTCTTTTCTACGACATGCTCACGTCGAAAGCCATAAAAGATCCTTTCGGCAAAGCCATATCGGTTATGTGCCTGCACCACCCCCTCGATTTCGCCCAGTTCGTAAAAGCATGGGTAAAAGAATTTTCCGAAGATAAAAAGGTCCTTTACAGAATATTCCTCGAAGGCACCAACTACGCTACCGTTTCAAACGAAGCGCGCAAACTCTATTATGACTATTACCAGGCCAAACTGAAATACGTCCAGAAACAGATGGATGAAAAAACATTCTACACGGTTAAAGCGAAATGGACCACATATAAAGAAAGCCTCTTCGCCGAAATAATGAAATCGGACAACCTTACCACGAACGTCAGCCCCGACCTCTGGGTCGAAGTTAAAGGCTTTAAAACATTAAGCCTGCAGGGGCTTCTTTCAAAGGTCCTCGGCATGAAACGCCCCTACCTGAATATGGCGAGCGTCACCGCCGGCCAGATCAAACAGATCCAGGAACTCGGTCTGCTCAAGAATTTCGCCGACGAAGATATCCAGCAGTTCGTCAAAACGCGCGAACAGATGGGCGTAATGCCTTATAAGACCGGCACCGAGGCCATCCGCGAGATACTCGGAAAAGACAAGGCCAATAAGGTTATAAAAGAAAATAACATCACCGACGTTAAGTAATACCCGAATAAGCGCGGTATTTTTTCTGATGAGGGGAAAGAAAGGGTTATTAACCCTCTCTTTCCCCTCACCCCTATTTCTCAAGTGTTTATAAGGACAATTTTATGAAATTCAAATTTATGATATCGCTGGTTATATTTGTGGCTGCGTTTATTCACTATGCTCATGCGGCTGCTTTCGCCGCCGGTAAGCCGGCTGAAAAAAACGTCGGTCTTTCGGCCGCGCTCGAAGGCCGCAATATTATTCGCTTTTCAGCGAACGATTATAGCGATAAAACGCCCTTCATTAAAGGCGAATTCAAGGAATTCGACGCTGCGGTCGTCGATATTATCGACGGCGGAGACTTTAAAAGATTCATGAACGAAAACGGCCCGCTGCTTTTAAAATTCTGCGCGGACGAATATTTCGGCGCTCTGCTTTTAGAACTTGCGGAGATCGAATGCAAAAAACTCGACTGCTACGTCACAAGCGGCGAAGATGACCCGCGTGACGCCGTCAGGGGCAGCGTTTACGATTTTCCGGCGATGCTGGAGTTCATCGAAAAAATAAGGGTCATGAACTACGAAATTAAAAACGCCCATAAAAAAATAAGGATTAAAAGCGTTCACTGCGCCATGAACAAAGAAAACCCGGCCAGGGTTGCGCGAATCATCAAACGATACGACGAAACGGCCGCTAACGATCTGCTGTGGCTTATAAAACATTTGAGCGCGGATAATTTCAATAAGTTGAAACCGACGCAGATAAAAGAACTGTCGCAAAAGGCGGACGTCGTTCATAAAGCGATAGTTAAAAACAGAATAAAGATCATCGCGGACCATTCACTGGACGATTATATAAAATCCCTGATGCAGCTGGATATAATAAAATCATTGATGGCTTATTTCGAAAAAAAACTAGAATTCAAAACCGGCATTGATCATAAAAACGAGATCGAAAAAATGAAGAAGGCGATCATTATCAAATATATCGAGTATTACGCTAAGTACGATCTTTACAATAAAGGGATTATAATTTTCAATGAATCGGTTTTATAATTCATAATTAAATTTAAATTATAATCATAAATTACATATATATTGTAAAAGACATAAATTAATTTTGCTGGCCGGCAATAATCTTTTCTCCGCTCGCTGGTCCTCGGCGCCTACGGCGCCTGCGGAGGCTTCGCTCCGAAAAATTATTGCCGGCCTTGCTGATGTAAACTAACTAATTTCGCTTACTATAGTCATAAAAATTAATTTTTTAAGTTACTATATTTTTTCGGAGGCGGTTGAATATGAAGAAGTTCGAATATTCTATTTATATAATATTTCTTTTTTTTATTATGGGGTCGGGCGCCGCTTTTGCCGGGACTTTCGAAACTGAATTAAAAGCCGCTTCTGCGGATGAACTTGCAGCCGCCGCGTCGCTGCTGGATGAAACGGCCGACATTTCATGCCAGCTGAATCTTTCGAACGCGCATAAAAAGTTGCTGAACGCCATGGCCGCCGGCCTTATCGGCGACCCTTACCTTATAACGGCCGCTCCCGAATTGAAGGGCATCGCGGACAATTCGCTGATAAGGTTTTTCGTTAAAACGGCCTTCGAGTCTATTTTAACCGATATTTCGCTGGTTTCTTTTTCCTATTCGGTCAACGGCGGTAATAAAGAGGATAAAAACGGCCTTAACGACGCCTCGGCGCTGCTGGTTTTCACTTTCGGCGGCGTCGAAACGGCCGACAAGATATTTGAAACTAAAAAAGACCTTCTGGAAATGATATATTTTGAACAGGGCCGTACTTCGGAGATCAAAGTTATCGAAGACGACCGCAGCAGCGGTTACGACGTTTCCTACGCTGAAATAGAAGGTAAAATTTGCGGTCTCGCGCTGGTGAAATTCGACAGGCATCTGGTATTGTTATACCGCGGCGTGCCGTCGCCAGAAAAATTTTCGGCCATGGCCCAAAAGGCTTCGGCCCTTGTTTTCAGATATTCCAAAAACGAAAAAAGCGCGAAGTTCGATTTTGACAAAATGCTCCGCGGCTTCGATAAAGCTAACAACCTGATATTCAACGTCGATCTTGGCAATTTCGATATCGAAGAAACCTCGGCCGCAGAATTGATCAAAGGTTTTTTCATAGGCGCGAAACTCAAAGACGATCTCTCGTCGCTCGGCGTCGATTCGTGCGTGCAGTTCAACAAAAAAGCCGGTTTAAAAAGCGCCGGCGGAAAAGCGGGCGCGCCGGAAAACATCAACGTTAAAACCATGGGCGCGCTGCGGCTTATATTCAGGCCGCTTAAAGGCGCCGTTTCGGCCGCGGATTATCTTTCGGAAGATATTTCACTGCTCGCCGAGTTCAACCTGAATTTCAACGATGAATTCCTCGCGCTCACCGATATTTTCGTGTTCAGGGGAATTTTACTGACGGCTACAGGCATCGATTATAAGGACGATTTTCTTTCGTGGTTCGACGGAAACGTATTCTTCGCGCTGGGCGGGTTTTCCGCGTTCGACATGAGCGCCGCGGCGGGCGGAAAAAAGCAGGAGATCCCCGAAGCGTACGTGGGTTTAAAATCGAAAAATGCCGCGCTCGCGGATAAATGCATCGAAAAGCTGGCTTTGTTCATATCCGATTACGTGACGCCGCTTGCGATCGAAGACTTCAATATCGGCGGCATTAAAGCTCGGACGGTCAAAGTAAAGGGAACGCCGGATTATAATGACTTCGAAATCGCGTTCGGCCAGGCGGGCGGTTATTATCTTATTGCTTCGTCGGTAGAGGCTTTTAAAAAACAGGCGGCACGCGGGGAAGGCAAACCGGCTTCGAAAAAACTTTCCGCGACCGCGCACTTCGCGACGGCCTCCGGCCTCGCCGAAGGCCGGTTCTTCAACTTATATGTCGATTACAGGGCCGTCCGCGCGGCTTTCGAAAAGACGATCAAGGCGCGGCCTGAGTTCGAACTGATAGTTTCGCTGCCGCTCGATTTTTATTCGTCAGGCTCGGCCATGGCTGAAAACGGTGACATCGACTCCCGCGCAATCCTTACGCTCGACAAAGACAGGATAAATTTGATGACGTCAAAATTCAACGTGAAGAATCTGGTCATGTATTTTGATATGCTCGATAAATTGCTGAAATAAAAGATATATAAAGTTTTTGAGTCCGGTTATTAAGGCGTCCCGCGAATCGTCGAGGTTCAGTGCGCCTTTTTTATTTTCCGCCTGTTTTTTCGAGGATTATGAAGCCGGCGTTTTTGAATATGATTTTGTATCTTCCGGCTTTTTCCTGCGAAGCCGCCAGAATGTCCATCGCGCCAAAATTTTCGAATCTTCCGGCAGTGGAAAAAGGCCGCGTCAGATCGTGCAGATGCCTTGGCAGCAGGATAAAGTCCGCGCTGAAACTTGTGTAGTCTTCGAGGCATCTTTTTTTTGCGTCATAGCCAATGTGCCCGTATACTTCCGGGGCTGCCTGGACCGTTCTTTCGCGCGGAAGCTCTCGCACCTTTTGCAGAAATACAAAATGGCCGGCGCCGCAGTCGGGAAAAACGAAATGCGCGAAATTGAGCACGAGCGCCGCCGTACATAAGGTTTTCAGAACGCCGTCTTTGAATTTGAATTCATTTTCTTTGTCCAGCAGCCATTTCAAGCCGGATATAACGGCTATCATCGCGAACGAAAGCACCGGCAGTCCGTAATAATGTACATATTGCCTGCTCAGTTCCGACGAGCTGGTCGAATTGACGAGCCACGGAATGAAAAAAAGCGGCACAGCACGTAAACGCAGGAACGGAAGAAATAAAAGGCATGAAAATAATCCTATAGAAGGCCACGCCAGCATATGCTTCAGAACGCCCGCCGGATCGCCGGCCATCGATAGTAATATCTGCGCGATGCCGCCGCCCCAGGCCGACCATCTTCCAATAAAAGGATATCCGGTTCCGCTTTCGTCCGAAAGATAAGGCATTGCTATGTATATCGCGGCCAGGGACCATGAAATTGAAATTACGGCCGTGAGCAGGCCGTACCGGTATTTTTTGTCGTTGACCGCAATGAAAAAGGCCAGCCCCGCCAGATAAAAACCGACGTCTTCTTTGACCGAAAGCGCCGCCAGGAGAGCCGGATAATAAAGCGCAGGTTTATCCTTCAGATAGAAGTAATAAGCCGAAAACAAAGCCAGCGGAAGAAATACTTCGACATGGAAGCCGCCGAAAAGCGTTTTTAAGATCACCGGATTGTTCAGGTATAAAAGGCAGATAAAATTGACCGTGAAGGCCGAAAGCCCTCCGGCGGCCTTTAAAACAGCCCTCAATACGGGCATGGACGCGAATAGTATCAGGGGATGGAGCAGAAGCAGGAAATACGGCGAACCGGATATCGCGTGCAGCGGGACAAGAGGAATTAGAACGGGCGAGAAATGATGGGCCAGGAAGGGTTGGCCAAGAAGGTTCGAATACATGAATTTTGGACCGCTATAGCCGTTAAAAAGCGCTTCGTCGAATATAGAAAAATCGTAGATCATCCTGAATGAAAACCACATGTTGAGCGTTTCAAGGATGTACACAACAAAAAAAATCCCCGCCAGAGCCCTGAAATTTTGTTCGTCCGAAATTATACCGCGGAACTTCGCGGAAATTCGTTCCAGCGCCGCGCCCGGCCTATCGTGCGTCAGCATATAAATACCCGCAGCGATGTATATCACTATAGTGAAAGGCCTTACCATAGTGAAATGCCCGAAAGGAAGGTCCGCCTGATTGATGATTATTAAAAAAATCATGAGGCAGGAGGCGAATATCGCCGTGACCGATAATATATTAAGTGTTTTGACAATCATAGATGCCAGCCGTTTGATCATGCGCGCATTATAGCATAACGGCTGATTATTTTCAATTATATCGCATTAAAACGATATCTTGAAAAAATTCCGCGCGGCGAGCGACATGAAATAAAAGATTGAATTGACGAGCACGATCGCGGGCCCGGTCGGAAAGTCGAAGAGCACTGATGCAAGTACGCCGAAAATGGCTCCCAGAAGGCCGAATATGATAGAAAGTTTTATGAAAGAGCCGTAGCCGGCCGATATATTTTTGGCGGAGTTCGGCGGAATGACAAGAAGCGCCGTTACGAGTATGGCTCCGGCGATCTTGACGCTCACCGAGATTATAAGCGCGAGCAGGATCATCAGCATGAAATCATATTTTTTGACGTTGATGCCGTTTAATTTCGCGAGCTCGGGCGTAAGGAAAGTGAGCGCGTGCGTTTTCGAAAACGCGCTCAGGTAGGCTACAGATATAATAAACAACGCCGAGCACAGATAAATGTCGGTATTGGTAACTGCCAGAACGTCGCCGAAAAGATACCGCGCTATATCGGTGTTTCCGCCCCTTAAAAAACTGAGCAGTATTATGCCGGCCGACATGACGGTCGCGTGTATTATGCCTATAACGCTGTCGCGCGAGGCGATCGAACTCTGGGCCACAAGGGCCACGGCGGCCGCCATCACGACGCTGAAAAAAACCAGGAAGACCGACGGGTCGAAGCCGAGCCACAGCGCAAGGGCAATTCCGGCCAGAGACGAGTGCGAGATCGACTCGCTGAAATACGCCATGTTCTTAATGGTGACGAACACTCCGCTCCACGCGCAGATGACGCTTATGAGCGAGCTCGCCAGAAGGGCTTTTATAGCGAAGGGCATCAGAAGTATCTCAAGCATGATGGTGGTGGCAGCCTCCGTGCTGGTAGAGCCCGCGGTGGCCTTCGAAAAATTTCTGAAGGCGGTTTCCCTCGAGGATCTCGCACGCGCCGCCCATGCAGTGGATAGTTTTATTCAGGCAGATGACGGTGTCGACGTTCTTGAGTACCGCGTCGATATCGTGCGATATTATTATAATGTTGATCCCGCGGACTTTATTAAGTTCGTGTAATATTGAATATACCAGGTTTTCGCCTTCGATATCGATGGCCGAGGTGGGCTCGTCGAGAAAAAGGACGCGTTTGTCGTGAAAAAGATTGTAAGCGATAAGGGCGCGCTGTATCTCGCCTCCGGAAAGGCCTCCCATGATATGTTTTTTCAACTTCAGAAGGTTGAGCGACTCGAGCGTTCTGTCGTATTCCGCCCCGTACCTGACCGGGCAGGTTATTTTGAAGAACTCGTCGAGCGTTATGGGAACGCTTCTGTCGAAGGAATAATTCTGAGGAACGTATCCAAGCCAGCGGCGGGTTTTGTTGACTTCGCCGACGCCGACGCCGTCGTAAAGAATTTCGCCCTTCTGCCCGTCGGGTTTCAGCAGTCCGAGCATTATCTTTATCAGTGTGCTCTTTCCGGCGCCGTTAGGGCCGACTATGGCGGAAAAAGACCCTGATTCGAGTTTGAAGTTTATGTCCTTCAAAATTTCGACTTCGCCTATTTTACAGGAAACGCTTTTTACTTCTATATTCATTTTATTTTATATTCCATCATCGCGGCTGCCGTTATCGTTAAAAATCATCGTGCGTTTATTTATTGACCGCAGCGGATTTTGCGAACGCCGCCGAAAGTTTGTCTATATTGTTTTTCATGGTCAGCATATAATGGTCGCGTGCGTTTTCCGGCGCCGGCGGGTACGAGCCCATGGGGTCGAGCTCTATATTATCGAGCGCGTACTGCTCGCAGAGGGCCCTGATCTCCTTGTTCTGGAAACCCGGCTCCGATACCAGAAATTTTATATTTTCATTTTTTATGATATCATAAATTTCTTTTATTTTAGACGGTTTGGGAGCGTTGCCGAAAGAGTCCGCTATGGAGTCCTGGACCATGCCGTAGTCGCGGGCGAGGTACGCGAATGAGCCGTGAAAAACTATGAATTTTAAACCTTTATGAGGCGAAAGTATTCCGGCGGCGGCTTTATCGAGTTCCGCGAGTTTGTTTAAATATGCCTCAGCGTTCGTCCTGTAATAAGCGGCGTTTTCCGGGTCGATCCCGCTCAGCGCGTCCGTTATGTTGTTGACCTGTATGGCCGCGTTTTTCAGCGAAAGCCAGGTATGCGGGTCGCTCAGCGCGCCGTGTTTATGGTCATGGCCTTGTTCGTGCACGGAGCAGGCCTCGCCGCCCGCGGCGGATATCAGTTCGACGCCGTAGGAGGCGTCGGCCGTTTTAAGGCCCGCATGCCTGTAGTTTTCGGCGATCTTCAGCGCGAAATCGTCCAGTCCCGCGCCGTTTACGATCAAAAGAGCGGCGCCGGCAATTTTTTTTATGTCGGAGGGCTTGCAGTTGAAATCGTGAACGCCTACGCCCGGAGGAAGCAGAATGTCTATCTTCAATTTGTCGCCGGCTATGTTTACGGCGTGAACGTAAATAGGATAAAAAGAGGCTATCACGCTTTTACCGCCGGTTTCGCCGACGCCCTCCGCCGGCGTGATGAAGGCCCGCGCGGCCAGGAAAAAAAACGATAAGGCCAGTATAGCCGTCAGGCGCTTTAGCGAAGAATTTTTAACTTTCATAAATATGTAATCAGCTTTCTGTTTTTCTTTGTTTGTATTATCTGAAATTTTTTCTTTCGGCGTAAAAGAAGTCGATCGGAACGTTTAGTTCGAGCCTGTCGCGCACCGTGAAATCGAAAGCCTCTTTTTTAGTGGGCTCGGGAAAAGATATTTCATAGCGGACGGGTTTTTTCGATTTATCGGTCTTGTGGGTGAATGTCACTACCAGCTGATATTCGTCTTTAAACTTAAGCGTGTAGGCGCTGTTTTCCTTGCCGAACGGAAAGCTGGCCAGAACCGTGAAATCGTCTTCGTCGGCGTAAATTTCGAAAAATTCATTCGATATCTTTTCAAGAAAATTTTTCTCTTTCATGCGCTCGCGGCTCATTTTGTCTATCTTGCTTTCGGCGTTGTAGCTGAAGGAAAACCCCTCTTTTTTTTCGGGCCCGCCGGGCACGTCTTTTGAAGAATCGCTTTCATCGGGCGTTATATCCTCTTCGGAAGCCGCCTTTTCAATTTTTTTAGCGCTTTTGTCCGCCGCGGTTTTTCCGGCGGCTTCGGCCGATAAGGCGAGGCCCGCCGCGAAAAAAATCGATATGAACACATAAACGGCGATTTTAAATTCAGTTTTGATAGTTTTCATAATTTCCAGTTTGACCTCCGGATATTGTTTTAATGGTGTTTTTGGCTTAAAATCGGTTAAATGATAAATAATTAACGGCTAATTGTCAAGATATATTTTTCTTTCGGTTCTTTATGATGCAATAAAAGGAGAGCGAGATTGTTAATTTCGCTCTCCCTTTGGTTAATTCGATCTGATTATATTAAATATTCGATATTTTTTATATATCTTCGGAAGGCCGCGCCATCCATGCCGTGCCGTGGGATGGGTATTATACAGCGGGACCGGCGGCGATCATTTCCTTCGTCGCGAACTCTTTGTATTGCTCGAAATTTTTATTAAACAGTCCGGCCAGTTCTTTCGCTTTTTTATCGTAGGCGTCCTTGTCTTTCCAGGTCTCACGGGGCGATAGAACGTTCGATTCGACGCCCGGGCATTCATTCGGCACCCAAACGTTGAATATGGGGTCTTTATGACATTCGACCTTGTCGAGTTTTCCGGTGAGAGCGGCTGAAAGAAGGGCCCTGGTGATGCGTATCTTCATTCTGGAGCCGGTTCCGCACGGGCCGCCGCTCCAGCCTGTATTGACCAGCCAGCATGTGGCGCCGTGCGCTTTAAGGCGCTCCCCGAGCATTTTAGCATAGGTCGTCGGATGCAGCGGCAGAAACGGAGAGCCGAAGCAGGTGCTGAAAGTGGCTTTAGGCTCGGTAATGCCCGCCTCGGTACCCGCGACCTTCGCGGTGTAACCTGAAAGAAAGTGGTACATGGCCATATTTTCATCGAGCTTTGCGATCGGGGGAAGCACGCCGAACGCGTCGCAGGTCAGGAAGAACACGTTCTTAGGATGCGTGCCGACGCCCGGAATGACGCAGTTCGGGATGTGTTCGACCGGATATGTGGCCCTGGTGTTTTCGGTGATATGGTCTGAGTTGAAATCGGGTACTTTTGTGTCGGGGTTGATCACGACGTTCTCTAAAAGCGAACCGAAGCGTATAGCGTTCCAGATCTGAGGTTCGGCTTCCTGCGATAATTTGATGCACTTTGCGTAGCAGCCGCCCTCGAAATTGAATATGCCGTTGTCCGACCAGCCGTGTTCGTCGTCGCCGATGAGTTTTCTTTCAGGATCGGCCGAGAGCGTGGTTTTTCCGGTGCCGGAAAGCCCGAAGAACAGAGCGCTGTCGTTATTGGAGCCTATATTGGCCGAGCAGTGCATGGGAAATATGTTTTTCTGCGGCAGCAGAAAATTTAAAATGGAGAATATGCTCTTTTTAATTTCACCGCCGTATTGTGTGCCGCCTATCAGTATAACTTTTTTAGTGAAGCTGACGCATACGAAAGCCTCTGAACTTAGCTCGTCGATGCGCGGAAGCGCTTTCATATTGCAGGCGGCGACTACCGTGAACTCAGGAACGTGAGTCGAAAGTTCGCTTTCGGTAGGCCTTACGAAAAGGGTGTTGGCAAAAAGTGCCTGCCAGGCTTTTTCAGCTACGACCCTGATGGGTAGCCTGTGTTTAACGTCGGCGCCGGCGAAACCGTCGAATATGAAAATATCGCGGTTCTGAAGGTAAGTGGTTACCAGTTTATATAAATTGTCGAATAGCTCGGGCTTCATGGGTTTGTTGATCGGTCCCCACCATATTTTATCTCTGTATTTTTCTTCGTCGACGATATATTTATCGTTGGGCGATCTGCCGGTCCTTTCGCCGGTATTAACGACAAGCGCGCCGTTGGAGGCGAGTTCGCCTTCATTGCGTGAAAGCGCCAGTTTTATTAACTCGGGAACCGGTAAATTGCGGTAAACGTTAGCCACGTTGTAAATTCCAAGCGTTTCGAGATTGTGAGTAGCCATAAAAAGAATACCTCCCCTGATATGCCGATATTTTATATTTTATGCATACTATATACTAAAAAATGAAATTATCGTTAAAAAACGAAAAAATGAACCTGAAAAAGGAATTTTTTCACTACTATTATATGAATGTAAATTGAATTGAAAACGCCGCAAGTGAGTTCTGTAAAGATTATAACACTCTAAACGGCGTTTGTCAAAGATAAATTAATTTTATTTAATATTATTAATTTATAAATCGATTATATTCAGAAGGTAAAAATATTAACCTGGCGTTTCAAAACCCTCTTTATTTTCTTAAAAATTAAAACTCTTCGAGAACGTTCTTATTTTCTTCAAAGGGGATCACTTTTTTCGGATCGCCGCGTTTTTCGCCGGTTTCTTCGCCGCCATCCAGCGGGTCGTCCCTGCCGGCGCCTTCGTAAAAATCTTCGTTGTTATTTACCAGGGCCTGTACCGTGGTCCTGTTTTTATAAGGCCTGTCGGCGGGGCCGCTTTCGCCGCCTCCGCTCCTGCTCTTGTTTTTATTGACGGCGCCCGGTCTGCGCTGCGCGCCGCGCTGATTATCTCCCGAGTTTCCGCGGCTGATATAACTTATATTGAAACTCGACACAATTTCCCGCATCTGATGGGCCTGATCGGCCAGTTCGCCGGCCGCGTTAGCCGATTCCGTCGAAAATCCGGAGTTCTGCTGGGTAACCGTGTTCAGCTGCGCGATGCCGTCGTTGATCTGTTCGATTCCCGCCCTCTGGTGCTCGGAAGCGGAGGCGATGTCTGATACGACCTCGTTGACTTTGTTGACGTTTTCGCTTATCTCGTCGAATTTTTTCATGACTTCGTTATTGATATTTACGCCTTCCTCGGACGTCTTGACCGAATCGGCTATCAGCTTCGCCGTGTTCTGGGCGGCTTCGGCGCTTCTCATTGCGAGGTTTCTCACTTCGTCGGCTACTACCGCGAAACCTTTTCCGGCTTCGCCGGCTCGCGCCGCTTCTACCGCGGCGTTCAGCGCGAGGATGTTGGTCTGGAACGCTATCTCGTCGATGGTTTTAATGATCTTGCTGGTGGCGCCCGCCGAATCTTTTATTTTTTCTATCGTGGCCGCGAGCTTTGTCATGCTTTCGAGACCCTTGATGGTGATCGCGCGCGTGTGCTTGGACATTTCGAGGCCTTTGCGGGCGTTCTCCGCGTTCTGTTTCGACATGGCGTTGGTTTCGTGAAGGCTCGCCGATATCTGTTCGAGCGCGCTGGCCTGCTTCGAAACGCCGGAAGCCAGGGATTTGCTGCCCCGGCGGATATCTTCGGACGCGTAGCTGACCTGCACCGAAATTTCAAGCGTTTTCTGGAAGGAGATGTCGAGATTGTCGAGCAGATTGTTTATGTTGAATTTCATCTTTTCATAGATGCCGTTGTAGTTTTTCTTTATCCTGCCGGTAAGGTCTTTTTCAGCGGCTGCGCTCAGGACCTTTCCGCCGTCGTCGATCATTAGCGAGCGAAGGGTAACCAGGCATTCGTTGATATTATTTTTTATCTGGTTGAAGTCGCCGTTATATTCCTGTTCGATCATCTTCGGGATCTCGCCCTTGCTTATTTTTTCGATATATTCGGCGGCCTGGTGCAGCGGGGTGACGACCGCGTTGAGGATGTTGTTGATGCCTTCGATAACGCATTGGAACTCGAAGTTGATCTTGCGGACGTCGCCTCTGACGTTGAGCTGGCCGCCCGTGATGCTTCCTGTTATTTTATCCGTTTCGGAAACGAGGGATTTGATTATGCTTCCGATGTTATAGTTGAAGAAGATGCTGATAATTATGATGAAGAAAACTATGGCCATGACGGCGTTGCTCATGGTGCTTGTCAGGCTTTCGATAGTGGTCTTGAATTTTTCGCGGCTGGTTTCTTCTTTTACCATGACCTCCGACAGATATTCGTTGACGCCCTGGACCAGAAGGCCGGCGGCTTTGTCGAAATTGCTGACCAGATTCAGCGCAGAGGTCGATCCGGACGAAAAAGATTCGAAAAGGCCCGAGCCGGCATTATAAACGCCGCTTATCGAAGCCTGGAGGTTTTTCATCCTCGAGTTGTACGCCTCGTCGCCGCTGTTTAAAAGCATCAGCTGTTCGGTGTTTTTGATAGCCTTTTCATAATGGCCTTTGGCCGTGACGCTCAGCGTGGCGCGGTCCTTGACAAGAGACGCCTCCATGACGGCGCGCCAGATTCCTGTTATGTTCAGTTGAAGGTCTTTAGCCGATTTCACCTCGTTGATAAGAAATGAATAACTGTTGAAATCCCCTTTCAATTTCGCGGCGTCGCCTCTGAAATACCACAATAAACCTAAAAGCACGCCGATTATAAGTAATAGATTTATCGCCAGTTTTTTACCGATAGTAAGTCTCATAAAACACCTCTGTGAATATATTAATAAACTAATAATTTATAAATAAACCAACTTTTGATTTACCTGGTTACGTTCGCCTGTCCGCTGTGTTCGACGTCCCTGAAGACGCGGTCGAAGTTCAATATAAAGATCGTTTTCCCCGAGTTTTTAACTATTCCGTCAATATAGATCGTGTCTACTTTCAACCCGAGGGCCGGCGTTTCCTCGATCCTGTCGGACAACTCGCTTATGACCTCCATGACCCTGTCCACGACTATTCCGACCGTGGCGCCTCCCGCTTTAACAATGATGATGCATGTCTTTTCATCGTATTTTTTAAAAGGCATCGCCAGTTTCAGGCGCATGTCGATGATTTGTATTATATTTCCCCTCAGGTTTATCACGCCCATTATGTAGAACGGGGTATTGGGCACCAGCGTGATCTCGGGCATTATCACTATTTCAAAAACTTTTTTGATATCGACGGCGTAATATTCGCCGTTGAGAAAAAAAGTAATGAATTTCAGGCGTTCTATCGCCCTGACCGGGATTTCGCCGCCGTCAGGGTTTTGCCCCGTGGTCTTTATTTCGCTTTCAGCGCCCACTGCCGCCACCGCCAATAGATAACATTTTATTCCTTTTGCTACTTTCTTCGCGCCAGTTTAAGCGCTTCCATGACGTCGATTATCAGTCCTACGCGGCCGTTGCTTAAAATAGTGCCGCCCGATATACCGGTCACGTTTTTGATCTCGCCTTCGAGCGACTTGGCCACAATCTGCTGCTGGCCGATGATCTCATCGACGAGAAAGCCGCTGTGGCTTTTTCCGTCGTTGACGACGATGACCATGCCCTTGCTGATGTCGGACACGGCGTCTTCGATATTGAAAATATCGCCGAGTTTGAATATTGGAAGCGTTTTGCCCCGGTGGTTCACCATTTCCTGTTTCGCTTCGAAACTGGTTATTTTAGAGGGGTCCGCCTGGAACGTCAGCTGGATGTTGAGCACGGGTATTATGAATTTGTGGCCGCCCACCCTTACGAGCATTCCGTCCGTGAGCGCCAGCGTCAGCGGCATCCTTAAAATGAATTTGCTGCCGCGCCCGTGTCCGGAAACGATCTCTATGCGTCCTTTGAGTTTTTCAATGGAAGTTTTGACGACGTCCATTCCGACGCCGCGTCCGGAAATATCCGTGACGGAATCGGCCGTCGAAAAACCCGGCAGGAATATAAGGTTGTGAATATCGTGTTCAGAAAGCCCGCCCGGTGTTTTAATAATTCCTTTGGATAAAGCTTTAGCGATTATCTTTTCCGCGTTCAGTCCCGCTCCGTCGTCGGATACCTCGATGAGCACGTTTCCGCCCTCGTGATACGCTGACAGTTTAACGGTTCCCCTGGCCGGTTTCCCGCTTTTCTCCCGCTCTTCGGCACTTTCTATGCCATGGTCGACGGCGTTTCTGAGAAGGTGTATGAGCGCGCCGTCGATCATATCGACAAGATTTCTGTCGACCTCGGTTTCGCTTCCGGAGGTTATAAATTCGATGTTTTTCCCGCTTCTTTTAGCGGTATCGCGTACAAGGCGCGTCATTTTCTGGAAGGTGCCCTTGAACTGGATCATACGCATCGACATGCTTATATCCTGCAGTTCGCGGACCATTTTAACGGCCTGGGTGATCTTTTTATATAATTCGTAATTTTTCGAAGTTTTTAAAACGGGGTCCTGGAATATCATGGAGTTGAGTATGACCAGCTCTCCGACGGTGTCTATGAGCCTGTCCACTTTGTCTGTCTTGACTCTTATGGTGGAATCAGCTTCCTGCGGGGTCTGAGGAATGGAATTTGACGCCGCGCCGTCCGGTTCCGTTAATTTAAGGCCTTCGCCATCGGGTTCCGCGCCTTCATCGTCCTGCAAGGCCGCTTCAGGAAACGCTCCGGTTTCGCGGACCATTTTTTCTTCTTCACCGCGCCCGCCGGAAGCCGTTTCGGAAATTACCTTCCTTCGGGGCGCCGCGCCGCCGGAATCGACCCGGTTTTCGCTCAGCAGCCCGAATATTTCGGCGTATTCGGGCGGAGGCGCCAGAACACCTTTCTGGACGTTAGCGATCATTTTTTTTATCACGTCGACGGCGCAGAGCATGAGATCGGAGTAGTATCCGCTGAAGCTGACCTCGCCTTCCTTGATGCGGGACAGTAAAGACTCCGCGTGGTGGGCCAGATCGGCCATATCGTCGAAGCCGAGGTATGACGAAGAGCCCTTGATAGTATGAAAGGCCCTGAAAACGCTGTCTATGGCTTTAACGTCTTCGGGCCGGGATTCGAGCGTAAGAAGCGCCGCCTCTGATTCGTCGATATTTTCAACGCAGTCGGTGACGAATTCGTTCAGCATTTGAGGATCGATCTGAACGGCGGCGGCGCGTTTTTTCCTGCTTCCGGCCGGCTTGACGGCCGCCGGCGCGGGAGCCGCCTTTACAGCGGGAACGGGTTCGTTATATTTTTCGTTTTCCCTGGCCAGTTTTTCACCGATACTGTCGAAATCGTCATTTATGAGCGAGCCGGAAGCCGCTACGCCGGCCTCTGCTGCCGCGGCTTCTTCTGCGGTTTTCTGCATGAACTCGAGCGCTTCATCCTGCCCGCTTTCTTCGCAGACGTCATCGACCGAAGTTTCAATATACATTTTTGAAGAATCCACAAGCCTGTGAAGGATCTCGACTTCTTTAGCGTAAAGGCCGCCGTCGGATATCTTTACCGAATCGCCCAGCTTTTGAATTATGCTTTCGATCAGGGCGGTCAGTATTTCATCGTTGGTTTTTATGGAAGAAAGGTAGAATTTTATCTCGTAAAGGCAGGCATCGGCGATACGATAATTATTTTCAGCGTCGAGCCTTAAAAGTTTATCGACGCTGTCTAAAAGAGATAAATTGCGCGAAGAAACGCTTTCGCCGGATACGCTGAATGCGGTCATGACATTCCTATTTTAGTATTTACAACAAATTCGATATTTATGGTTATATTTTACCATAGGCCCGCCTAAAATTCAAGGCATATCATTAATAATGTCATTAATTATAGGAAAAAACGTTGAGGGAAAAATGCCCTTGATTATTTCGCGAAGGCGGAAATCGAAGGCGTGATAAAAATTTTTAATAAGAGCTGTGGTATTGAATAAATTTAATAAAAAAAGAAAAATCAGATCAGTTGTTCCATTTTTTCAGAAGAATCGTTTCGCGGACGCTGTGCGTCCTTAAAGTGAATTCGCCCTGGACCTTTTCGCCGGTCTGGGCGCCGCCGAGCTTTGTAGCCGCGCATCCCATGACCTCGACCGTGATGGACTGCTCCATGACGTTCTTTCCGGTAGTGGTGTCCAGGTCGCGCTTAAGGCTGCCGTTTTTGATCGCGACCGGCTTATAGCCCCAGTGCTTGAAATCGTCTTCGGTGTCGGTATCGGTAAGGGAAAATCCGCCTTTTGTCAGCGGCAGCGTGTTGTATCCGCCTTTTTTCTTGTCGAGATCGGTCTGATCGCAGTTGGCGACACCGGTCATATCCGCTACCAGTGAAGGAGCGGTGTTTTTAGTCGTAGTTTCGTTGTTGTCGGAGAGGTTGTTGGCGTCGTATCCGGTGGTAACGTCCTCGAAAAAGCATGCCAGATATTGCGGATAGGCTTTCTTCGAATCGCCTATGCTGTCGAACTGGTCGTTGTTGTTGTATTCGGGCGAAAATCCGGCATAGAGCCTTCCGCAGTCGAACATTATATCGGGTTTTATCTTATATTTGAGTTTGAAATGCTGAAGTCCCGCCTGCGCCATAAAATAAGCCTTTGTAGTAAGAAGCGTTGAATTGCGCTGCTTTTTCGACTGCGTGTTCGAGCTTAGCATCATGACCGCGAAGACCATCAGCAGGACCGATACGAGAATGACGAGCGGAATGGCGAAAGCCTTTTCGCGAAATATAAGCGAAAGGTTTTTATGTTTTTTACATTCTGTTTTTTCCGTCAGGAACTTGATCCGTCTTGTATTCATAATTACTTCACTCGCATATAAATTTTAAATTGCCCATGCCCGTGTTCATGTTTTTAGTTATTACATTTAATTTAATTTCACTATGCACTATGCACTGTAAACTTTGCACTAATTAAGAGCGCCTTCGAGCTTTGCTTTTCTCGTCAATAAAACGAATTTGCGCCGTTTGTCGTTGAAATCGACTTCGCCTTTGTTACGCCACGACATTTTCAGCTTGATGGTTTTCATAAGCACCAGATTTCCGTTTCCGCCGACGAAGATGGAGGCTTTTTTATTTTTCATGCTGTCATCCATTTTGGCGATGCCGTCGTTGCCGGTCCCTTTGTCGCTGGAAAGCCATGCCGGTGGAGTGTTTTTAAATACGACGAAAGACATGTCCATATCGTCGGCCTTTATATCTTTGATCTCGAATTCGAATTTATAATCGACGAAATTGTGCGTGATGATGCCGCCCGATGTATTGCCGGATATAGCAGCCCCCGTAATATCCAGATTGACGTCGGAGCCGGCGTCGGTTATGCCGACAGTCATATTGGGCCCCACTTTTTCGAATTTCACGTTTTTAAGGACCTGCTCGAGTATATTTTTCGCCATCGATTCGGCGGTGAGTTCGAAATCCATCTGGTGCGTTTTTTTGGAAGTGCTGAAAATGACGGAGGCTACCGGCATGAAGGCGAAAGCGAATATCGCCGTTGCGATGAGTATCTCGACGAACGTAACCGCTTTATTTCCGGATCTTATGAAGTATAAAATATTCATGATGTTTAATATACCTTTCCCGGTAAAACTCCCCGCCGGACTACATAGTTACAGCTTCAACCTGGAGCGGCACTTCTATGTCTTCGTTGAGTATCGTCTTAGGATAGGACGGATGCGCGCACTGTATGGATATTTTAAGCGTCTTATGGCCGTCGCCGCTCATCGGGTTTTCTATTATTTTATTTTCGTATTTTATGACGTTTTCGATCAATACCGTGTTCTTGGTGTCTTCGGTCGTCACGTCCGGCCGCGACGCGCCCATTTCGACGTTCTTGGTGAAGACCAGCCTCGTCGTTTTTCCATCGGGCGCCTTATCGCATTTCAATATCGCCTTTACTATCTTCGGATCGATCTTAGCGGGCTCGCGCGGCGTGAAATCGCGCCCCGGAGAGCATATGAAGAATGTCAAAAGGTCGGTCTGCGTGGTTTGCGGGTCTATCGGCCCGGTTTTATATTTGAGTTTCCACTGCCCGGAGGCGGTGTCGACCTCGGTTTTATTCGGAAAGATAGTCGTTTTATAGGACGCGCCTATGATGTCTTTTTGAAGCTGCTTGATGGTTATTCTCATGCGGCTCTGCGTGGACGACTTCCAGCTGCCGATATCGACCGTCACGACGGTTTTCGAAAACAGCGAATAAAGGCCGTTGAGCAGCATGCCCAGAATGGCCATCGCCACCAGGACCTCGACGAGAGAGAAGGCTTTTCTTTTGATTTTGCTATGCTTAATTTTCATAAAATATTTCCATCCAGTTTTCCGTAAAACGCTTTAAGCCGTTCAGGCAAATTTAATTGTTCATATGGGATCTTATCATATTGACGACGTTCTGGTTCTTGCTTATTTTAGCGTATTCAAGCGCGTCAAGGCCGTTAAATTCTTTTGCTTTAAGGTCTACTCCCTGCTTTAGAATAAACTCTACGACTTTTTCGTTTCCGCGGCATGCGGCTACCATTAATGCGGTCTGTCCGCGTTCGTTTTGAGAATTCAGGTCGATGCCGTTATTTTCCAGAAGACCTTTTATCGTTTCAACTTTTGCCATGGCGGCCAGGTTGATCAGTTCAACATGGCTCACTTTCGTGCTGACGTCGGGGTTGTAAATATCGACCGGTCCGGAATGCGTGGCCGGCTGAAGCTGCTCGGCGCCGTCGAAGTTCGTCTCTGCATGGATTTCCGGCTGCTGCTGGGCGGCGGGCTCATTTTGTGCCGCAGCGGCCGTCTTCTGAGGTTCGGTTCCGTGTTGAGGCTGATTCGTTTGCGGCTGCGGTTGTGCCGCAGGCTGCGGAGCCGGAGCGTTTACCGGCGGTTTGACCGCCGCCGCAATTTCTTTTGGAAATTCGTATTCGTATTTGCGCCAGGAATTTGCCATGCCGGCGGCGTTATAGCCGATAGACTCAATTAAAAGCCCTTTTTGATCGTAATTGAAGATCTTTTTTCCGGCAAATTTATTATTTTTATCGTAAGACAGGCTTTCCGTCAAATTGCCGTTTTTGTCGTAACTGTAAGCGTATATGCCGTTAAAATTGTTCGCAGCGTCGTAACTTGTCGCTTTGATCCTGTTGCCGTCGGAATCGTATTTGTATGCGCTTTTTCCGAGGAACTTATTGTTTTTATCATACAGCGACTGCTCTGCGATATTTCCGGCTTTATCGAGCTTGGGTATCCTTTTATAAGCCGGCGCTCCGGCGGCATTATAGAATAACTCGCCGGCCAATGATCCGGAAACTTCGTCATACCTGCTTTCACATTTCTGCCGCATGTTGCCGCCGCCGTCGTATTCGATAAAAGAAATTTCATTGTTTTTCGAATCGTATTTGTACTCGGTTTTTTTGATTTCTTTTTCTTCGTTGTCCAGCTCTACGGCTGACAGCTTATTGCCGTCGGCGCTGAAAGTCTGATATGACATTTTTTTCTGAGTGTTAGTCTTCGGAAAGAAAAGGAACTCGTTCATTACCGATATCTTATTTGCGCTCATTTTAAGGCGTTCTCTTTCATCGGCTTTATTTTTTGAGAATGCCTGCGACGAAAGGACGACGATTATCGTGAACGCTGCCAACAGTACGGCCGCGTTTTTTTTTGCTGATATGGCTAACATATATGACATCCCTTTCTGATCAAAAAGCTTGTTTCAGAATATGATCAAGCTTATTCAGTTCGTTTTTCCGTTTTTTCAATGGTAATGATCTTCATGTCCAGAGGCGCTACGTACATCCACAGCTTCAATTTGCGCTTGTTTCCGGCCTGGTCGACGACGCCGTATGCCAGGGAAATTTCCTTGTCGCCGTTCGGTAAAGCCGACCCGTCCCACTTGCGATTGGGGTTGTTGAATGAGAGGTCGGGATACTTGAAGTAGTTGCCGTTCTTATACATCTGATCGAATACGGATGTATCGGTATAGGACTCATCTTTTATCAGCCATGAGCTGTATCCTTTACTGATAAAATCATCTGGAAATTCGGGCGTTTTTTCATTGTCCGAATCGAAATCGAGTGAAGTCAGGCCTTTGTACCAGTCTTCTTTCTTGATCTGGGCAGAGTCTTTTTTCACTCTCTGTCCGTCGATATTGTCGTGTGCGTACCAGGTGACGAAATTGGATTTTTTCGTATCGTTTCTCATGTCCTGGTGAGTGATTTCGAGTTTGGTATCTTCGGCGGTGCCGTAGGGCGCCAGCGAGTCCTGCATGGAGTCGGGGAACGTGCCTTCGAAGTCTTTGCCTTCCCAGATCCTGCCGTTGTTGGGCGAAGTATTCAGAAGAAGCTGCACGTCTTTAAATTCCCAGAGTTTTTCACTGTCGGCGTTGAGCGAGAAGGGCGCGCGAGGAGTTTTAGCCGAGTCCCTGATTTTATAATTGTGCTTGTCGTTATCGACGAGCGCCCAGTTCTTGCCTTCGCCGGAGCTAAGGTCTTTATAGCAGGCGAGCGTCGTCAGGTCGTTGATCTTATAAACCTTTCTGATCGAGCCTCTGATGGTGTCTATTATTTTCAGCCCGATGTTTGGTTTGATCGTGTCTTTGATCTCGACGCGGCCCCAGGCCTGGAAGTTTTTGACTACTTCAGTGCCGCCGTCCACGTCGGTGTTGAGGTTGCTTGTCAGAACGGGATTTTGCTTCCAGTCGTAGTCGGCCGCGGGAGTGTCTTTGTAATCTTCAGCCAGGGCGGGCTGGTTAGGATTCTGCGTGGGGTCTATCTGCGCGCCGGCGCTTACGTCTGCGGAAGAACTTGAATATTGCACATATTTAACGACTTCCGGATTGTACTTAAGCTGTCCCTGCTCGTATTTGTCGTCTTTAAAGTAACCGCCGCTGCAGTCGAACTTATCTTCTTCGCCTTTTTTGGAACCGCCGGTTGATTTGGTCGAGCAGTCGTGCACTTCCACGAAGTATTTAAGCGGGCCTTTACCTTTGGTGAAGTCCATGGGTTTATATTTGAACTTGGCCATTATATCGCCGCCGTTCATGTCTTTGCTGTAGCCGTAAAGGTCGTTCGTAACGTCTTTCGAATAAGGCGGGTTGCCGAAACCATCGCCCTGCGAGGTTACCGCGTAGTGCCACGGCATGATATCTTCATTGCTGAGGTCGTCGTCGCTGACGAACAGTTTCGAAACGGGTATGGTTTTTTCGTAAATAACATGTGTTGGATTGCCGAGTCCTGTGTTGCCGGCGGTGCTGCCGGTGTATTCCTGATCTTCAGAGCGCTCCGCGCAAGTTGGGGCGTACCAGTAAACTTTAGATGTGTTGCTGGTGCTGCCATCGCCGGCATTGAAAAATTCGACGAGGTTGTTGCACAGCGTGTGTTTTTTCCAGACGAACATGGGTGCGTAAGCCACTTCGATAAGCGGCTTTTCGATGCCGCCGGCGTCCTTCCATTTGTCGCCTATGTAAGAAGCGTACTGGTATAATGGCATTTCATACCAGAAGATGACCTTGAATTTAGTCTGGTCCCAGTCGCCGTCGACGCAAGTATTCTCGCTGTTGCCCACTACCGTTTTTTTAGTGGAATGCGCCGCGTTGTCGACTATTCTGATCACTATTTCCTTGTCGGCGATTTCTGATATTTTTTTGCCGCATTCAGCCTGAAGAGTAACTTTCTTTTCGTCTTTGGTTCCGATCTGGACGTGTGCGACGTTGTATATGTCTTTAACTCTGACCGTCGCTCGAGCCACGACGACCGGTTTTCCGGCGGCGTCGTCTTCGAATTTGGCGTCGGGAACGCTGTAAACCGAACTCGCGATACCCTGTTCGTCGAAGTACTTGCTTCCCTGGACGCGGCTTTTGGCGGCATCGGGTTCGGTGATGCCCTGCGAGCTCCAGAACTTATCGGGGTACCATTTAGTGCAGCTGACCTGGTCCGGTGTTTTCTGATAAAGCGGGTTCGTGGTGTTTTCTTCCTGGCAGTCGGACCATGGCTGGTGACCGCAAAGTATGCATTTGCACATAGGACAGGAAGTATTCATGCATGGAACGTGGTGTGCCTTCCATTCGTGCTCGACTTTAGTTGAATCCCAGTCCCACGTGATGGTTATAGCCGAACTGGCGGCATACCAAACCGGAACGGAGGGCACTCTGTAGCTGAAATCGAAAACTCCGAGCCCTTCGTTCGTGCCGCCGTTATCGTCTATCGATTCGCCCTTGCCGACATGGTAGCCGATCTGTCCGACGCCGTATTTCCACATGGACAGCATGTGGTACACGTGAAAGAGTTTGTTGACCTTCCATGTATGAGTGCCGTCCCACTTGTGTTTTTCGATGCCCTGGTAAGTATAGCACGTCGCCGTGGTGGACATGTTTTTATTGCACTTAGGGCTCATATCGTCGGTTATTTTATGATAAACGCTGCTGAGCGGCTCCCATTTTTTCCAGTCGCTCGTCGTCTGGTCGTTGCCGGTTATATCCTTTGGAAGAACGCCGCCTGGATGGGCTCTGA
>Ga0209212_1001898_pt1 | contig 31705 bp, 26 predicted proteins | sample RifGroC2_FD_183996 | JGI IMG/M metagenome (GOLD analysis project Ga0209212, IMG submission 183996) | Groundwater microbial communities from Rifle, Colorado, USA - Groundwater C2 (SPAdes) (version 2) | ecosystem: Environmental > Aquatic > Deep subsurface > Groundwater | place: Rifle, Colorado...
AGAAAAATACTCTCCGGAGCTCCGTTTCTTTTCGGCATGTGCTCCCAGATCTCCTCCGCGGTGAAGGAAAGAATCGGCGCCATGAGATGGACCAGAACTTCCAAGATGCGGTAGACGGCGGTCTGCGCGGCTCGTCTCTGCCTGGAATTCGCTCTCTCGCAATAGAGACGATCTTTTACAATGTCCAGATAAAGGGCGCTGAGATCAACACTGCAGAAATTATTCAGCGCATGATAGACGACATGAAATTCGAAATTCTCATAGGCTTCCCGGCACCTGGCCAGGAGCTTTTGCGTCCGGTGCAAGATCCAACGATCCAGCTCCTGAAGGTCCTTAGGTGTAAGTGCATCTTTGTCAGGCTCAAAATCGTAGAGGTTACTGATTAAAAAGCGGGCCGTATTGCGCAGCTTGCGATAGGCCTCGACCAGCCGGTTGAGTATCTCATCCGAAATTCTCACGTCCTCGCGGTAGTCTTCGGCAGCAGCCCAGAGCCTCAAGATCTCCGCTCCGGACTTCTTGATGATCTCCTGCGGGGCGATGACGTTGCCGAGAGACTTCGACATCTTGCGCCCCTTGCCGTCGAGGGTAAACCCATGCGTAAGCACGCTCTGGTAGGGGGCGCGCCCACGAGTAGCTACAGAGGTGAGCAGGGCGGTGTGGAACCAACCTCGGTGCTGGTCGCTGCCTTCGAGGTAAAGATCCGCCCGCCCGCCCAGGCGGCTATCCAGCTCGACCACGCCGGCATGGCTGACGCCGGAGTCAAACCAGACATCCAGGATATCTTCCTCTTTGGAAAACTCCTTTCCTCCACACCCAGGACAACACAGATCGGACGGAGCAAGTTCGGCGGCGGGCCGGATAAACCAGGCATCCGACCCCTCCTTTTCGAAAATCGATGCGATGTGCTCACAGAGCTCCTGGCTCAGCAGGGCCTGGTGGCACTGTTGGCAGTAGAAAACAGGTATCGGCACGCCCCAGGAGCGTTGACGGGAAATACACCAGTCCGGCCTGCTCTCCAACATGCCGCGGATGCGCTCCCGGCCCCACGGCGGAATCCAAGCGACGTGTTCGATAGCATCCAGGGCTCGCCGCCGCAAATCGTTCTTCTCCATGGAAATAAACCACTGCTCCGTGGCGCGAAAGATCACCGGTTTCTTACAGCGCCAGCAGTGGGGATAGCTGTGGGTCAGTTTTTCCTCTTTGAGGAGAGCGTTCTGATCGAGGAGCTTCTGAACGATTTTACGGTCCGCCTTAAAAACCGACTCCCCCGCAAGGTCGCCGGCCTCGGCGGTGAACTTTCCCTCCGAGTCCACCGGCGCTAAAACCTCAAGCCCGTAGCGCTGTCCAACTTCGTAATCTTCCTGGCCATGGCCGGGGGCAATGTGGACACAGCCAGTCCCTTGGTCCTGCGTGACAAATTCGCCCAGGATGACTTTCACATTCCGGTCAATCCACGGATGGCGGCACACTATACCCTCCAACTCTTGCCCGGTGTAAGCTCCCGCCGTTACATCGTAATCGCCTTCTTTAAAACCCAACGTTTTCATTAGGGAGGGGATTAGCTCTTGGTTTAGGATCAGTTCTCCCGCAGGGGTCTTAACGAATCTATAAATAAAGCGTGGATGGACGGCGATCGCCTGATTTGCGGGAAGTGTCCAGGGAGTCGTGGTCCAGATAACAAAGTAAGTTCCATTAACTGGATCTACAGAGAATTTGCCGCGAGGGTCCTTGACCGGAAATTTCACATAAATCGACGGCGAGGTATGTTCTTCATATTCTACCTCGGCCTCGGCCAAAGCCGTCACACAAGAAGCGCACCAGTAAACCGGCTTTTTCTGGCGAAAGAGAGAGCCCGTAGATATGAACTTCCCCAACTCCCGGATCTCCTGAGCTTCATAGGAGTAATCAATCGTGCGATAGGGCTTCTCCCAGTCTCCCAATACCCCCAGCCTTTTAAATTCCTCCCTCTGGATGGAGACATATTTCTCCGCGTATTCCCTGCACAGACGCCGCACCTCCGGTTTGCTGAGACTGCTTTTCTTGGCGCGGCCGATGCTTTTTTCCACTTGCAGTTCGATGGGCAGGCCGTGGCAGTCCCAGCCGGGAACATAAGGGGCGTAAAAACCCATCATGCTTTTTGACTTTACGATGATATCCTTAAGGATTTTATTTAGCGCATGGCCGATATGGATGTTGCCGTTGGCGTAAGGGGGGCCGTCGTGAAGAATATACTTTTTCTTCCCTTTGCTGGCGTTGCTCTCGAGGATCTGAAAATAGGTCTTCCCGCGCTCCCACTTTGCTACTTGCAGGGGCTCGTTTTGCGGCAGATTGGCCCGCATGGGAAAACGGCTCTTTGGCAGGTTTAGTGTCTCTTTGTAATCCATGGTTGAAAAATAGAATGAGAGATGATCAGAAGAGATTGCTCTAAGGCCGGGATCTATTTATGATGATTCAGTCCCCTGACCATTCGAAAGGCAAAGTTGTCTGCCTTGTTTTCGGCATCCGCCCAAAAGATATAATGGCCCAGTTCGTGGTATACGGTATTGATCCATTTTCTCTCGGAGTTATATTTCCTTCCCTTCTTCCAGTTTTCCGGATGGACCAGATAAATCTGGCCGTTCTCGTAAGTTTTGCCTGCGGTCTTGCCCCAATCGATGTACTCAAACCACTCCACCTTAGGCATCTTTAAATGGTAAAACCGGCACAGTTGGGCGATCGCCTTCTTGAAGTCCGAGGGCCTGTAGTCGTGGAAAAAAGAGGTTAGATACCGGTCCACCAGCCGGCGCTCTTTTAAAGGGAGCAATATCATCCGCATAGTGCTGATCCCCAATCACGTTAAGGCTATTTTCTTATCATAAAAAATTACAAATAAAAACCATCCGGACCTCTGCGCGCTGGCGGACCGCGTCTGTAACCTATTGTTTTTCCATAATTTTTGTCCGTATCCATCTCATCTGGAATTTGCGGCTCGGAGCTCTCATATGCAGGCAAAGGAAGGCCGCTTCGGCAAGTTTGACATTGTGGTTAACTATCCGCTACCTTTTTAAAAAGCTGGAGTGCAAGGTCAGAAAATAAGGCTTCATTTCATAATGTTGATGTTGTTTTCCTTGAGACGGCAGATTTGTAAAGAGGGGGGAGCTGTGGTATGGGCAAGGAATCGTAGGGTTGGTCCTCCTCCGGTAGCCCACGATTCCTCGTCTGTTTTTCACTGATCGATTGATGATAAGCTGGCCATTTGAAAGACTCGCCTATCTGGGCATATGGCTTACCTTTGAGCTAGGAAGGCTTGCGGTCAAGATTTTTTCCCGCCGCTTTTTATTCTCCCTCTTCGACGGCATGGCTGACCTTGGTTTCCACCTCTTCCGCAGTTTCCGCATACGATCGATCAATAACCTCACCTTGGCCTTAGGCGAACAACTGGACGCCGGTGAGATCCCGGCAATCGTACAAAGGTCTCTAAGGAATTTCTTCCGCGACTTTGTTGAAATGGGATTCGCCCTTGAGGCTTCGCGCGAAGAGATCCGAAGCGAGATTCCGCTGCGCGGGCGCGAGCACCTGGAAGCTGCCCTGACCAGAGGAAAGGGGGTCATCGCCCTCAGCGCCCATCTGGGAAACTTTTTCCTGGTCGGAACCAGGCTTGCCGTCGAAGGCTTTGCTGCCCATGTTCTCGTGAACCAACGCCACAATGGGCGCTTCACTAAACTCATGGACCGCTACCGGCTGCTCATTTGGCAGAGAACCATTCACGCGCGACCCCGACGGCAGGCATCCCAAGAGTTGCTCCAGGTCTTAAGGCGCAACGAGCTGGCTATCGTCATCGCGGATGAATACAGGTCGGGGAGTGGAATCTATGTGCCTTTTTTCGGCCGCACCGTCTTATCCCGTCGAGGTCCGGCAACGCTGGCGCTCCGGAGCGGGGCGGCGATCGTCCCGATCTACATGGTACACGATTCCTCGGGAAAGCTCACCCTCGTCATCGAGCCGGAAGTAGCCCTGCTAAGATCGGGGGGCACCAAGTCCGAGGTTAAGGAGAACACCCTGCGGATCACCCAGTGGCTGGAAAGGGTGGTGCGCTCCTACCCCGATCAATGGAATTGGATGAATATCCGTTGGCAGGAATCTCAACCGGGACCATTCGTAGAAAAAAAACAGGAAGCCAAAGGATTCCTAGCATGAATTTCGCTTCAGGAAGGGGAGACCAAGTGAAAATCAACAAAAGAGACGTTGAAGAATTAAAAAAGAAGGTTGCCCTGGGGAATCGGGTACTTTTTCACCAGGGCCTGGCCGATTACCACGGTCATTTGAGTGCCCGCATCCCAGGGACACGCAAGTTTTTAATCAAGCCGGTCCTAGCGCCGCTCGGCACTATCACCGGTAGGGATATCATCATCGTGGATATTGACGAGTACAAGCGGGTATGCGAGGAGAACTTTGCCAAGGTGAGAGGCAAACGGCAGGTAACAAGGTTAAAATTCCCGCCGCGTGAAACCATGATACACGCCGCGATTTATGAGGCTCGTCCAGACGTCAACTCTGTTGTTCATACCCATCAGCCTCTTGCAACCGCCTTCTCGGCCGCGGGAGTCCCGCTTTTGCCGATCTATAACCAAGCGGCCCCATTCGCTCCGGAGACTCCCATCTTTCCGAGCCCCAGACTGATCTATACGCTGCAAGACGGGGCAGAGCTCGTGCAATCGCTAGGGAACCGCACGGCGGTTCTCATGCGGGGCCACGGCATCACAACAGTGGGCGAAGGAGTGGAACAGGCAACTTCTAATGCTATCTACTTAGAGAGAACAGCCTACATGCAGTGGGTCGCGAGCTCGGTGGGTAAGCCGGTAACGATGCCGCAAAAGGACATAGACATGATGAAGGAAAACATGCGCTACCGTGCCTACGACGCCTTCAACTACTTTGTCTCGCTACTGGAGAGGAAAAAGTAAGGGTCCGGATACGGTCAAATATTCGAGGAGGTAATCTAATGGCAACGGTTAAAAAGCGCGCCGCAGAAGCGGCGGCGGTGAACCAAACCAGGACTGCACCGATTCAGGATCTCCGCCAGTGGCTTGAACGTGTGGATGATCTCGGCGAACTCATCCGCGTGAAGGAGCCGGTGGACGTGATCGAGGAGATGAGCGCCATCTCCTACCTGGTAGCCAAACAAAACCCCTCGCCGGCGATTCTCTTCGAGTCTCCGCACGGCTACGAGCGTAGCCCGATTGGAAGCAGGATGCTGTGGAATATCCTCGGCCCCAGTTTAAGACGCATTGCCCTCACCCTGGAGGAGCCACCTGATACTCCGACGGTTGCATTGATCCGCCGCGTAAAGGACAAGCTGAAGCAGCGCATCCCGCCTCGGGAGGTGCCCCAGAGCCAAGCTCCCATTTATGAAAATAGCGTGAAGGGATCGGCTATTGCCCTTGACCAACTGCCCATACCCAAACATTGGCCTCTGGACGGCGGGCGCTATGCCGGTACAGCCGATTGCGTGATCACGCGTGACCCGGACAGCGGCTATCTAAACTTAGGCACTTACCGCATGATGCTTCAGGCAAGGAATCAGGTCGGCCTTTATCTCTCCCCGGGTAAGGATGCCCGGCTGCATATCACCCGCGCCTGGCAGAAAGGGGAGCCCATCCAGGTGGCTGCTGCCTGGGGCATAGACCCGCTCTTCATGCTCGTCGGTTCCCAGACCTTCGCCAAGAATGTCTCCGAGTACGAATACGCGGGAGGGATCAAAGGTCAACCCATACCGGTAGTGCGTGGGACGACCACAGATCTCTTATTGCCCGCGAATGCCGAACTCGTCATCGAAGGAATCATCAGGCCGAATTCGGTGAAGAGAGAAGGGCCGTTCGGCGAGTTTCCTGGCTACTACGGGAGGCCCGAGGCCGGCTGTCCGTTGGTCAAGGTAACGGCGCTGCACTACCGCTCAAAACCGATCATCACCAATGCCCTCATGGCGGACTATCCTTCGAATGAGCAGAGCGGTTTCTTCTCCATCATCCGCTCCGCGCGAATCTGGGATGACTTCGATAAACTCGGCATTCCCGGCATCCAAGGGGTCTACTGTCATCCCGCGGCGGCTGGCGGCTTCGGCATGACCGTCATCAGCCTGGAGCAGCGCTACGCCGGCCACGCGGCCCAGGCCCTGGCACTAGCGGCGCAGGTGCCGGGTGGAGCCTATTACACCAAGTGGATCATCGCGGTTGACGAGGACGTCGATCCCACGGATATCAATCAGGTGATTTGGGCCATGAGCAGCCGTTGCAACCCGATCGAGGATATCGATCTTTTGCGCAACACCTGGAGCACCTGGCTTGACCCCACGCAGAACCCGCCGGAGGAGCGGCCCTACGGTTCGAAGGCGCTCATCAACGCCTGCAAGGAGCATCGCTACCTGCCGGTCTTCTCAAAGCGTACGGCTCTGAGAAAAGAGGTCTACGACCAGGTCGCTGCCCGCTGGCGCAAGCTCGGCCTGCCGGGCGAGGTCCCGGAAGTGCGCGCCTTCGAACAGGAGTCCAAAGTGGTCTACCACGAGGTGGGTGGATTCGAGCCTGGAAAGCAGCCGGGGGAAGAGACGGCAACTTCTCGGAAAGACAAAAAATAGCCGGCTCAGAAATTAATCGTTGCTGTCACGGCATTTGTGTAGGAGCCGGCACTCACGTCCTGTGAAGCTGGGATACGGCCGTAGATGGTCAAAGTAACGTTCTTATTTGATCCCGTCACTCCTTTATGGCATAAAGTGCACACCCACAAAGGATGCTTCAGGTTCTTCCTGTGACGGAGGACTAGCTGTTAAACACGGATACCCGAGTGGAAGAACAACAAAAACCAAAAGAAGAACCAGTCATAGAGTCGAAGCCTCAATCAGATCCGCAGCTGTACCTTGATCTGGTAGGCGTAATGTCCCACAAGGTGAGGACAACACTCACTGCTATTGTCGGGTATACAGAGATTATCCTAGATGGGATGTTGGGAGAGATTAATGCGATGCAGGAACCAGCTCTGAGGCAGGTTTTGAAAAGCTCCCGTGAAACGCTTGACGCGATTAATAATATCTTGAGTTCAACCAAGATGGAAACTCTGAAAGTAGAGGTCCTCAAGGGTTCCCGCGTTCTGGGAGAAGCGCTTGCTGAGTTTGAAAGGGACGTGATTCTTAGGGCGCTTCAAAAGACAGGTTTTAACCAAACCAAAGCAGCTTCCCTATTGGGCACGACCCGCAGAATCCTGCACTATCGAATGGACAAGCTCAAAATAACGGAGGACAGTCTGGCCGCCGAAAAAGGTGGAGAGGAGAGACGGGGTGGCTCTAAATAACTCTGTTACCGGCTCTCCCCTGTTCGCCTCCAGGCTTGGAGAAATCCCGGAGATGCCTTTATGCATTGATTTAGAGTCTAGGATCATTATAATCGGGCCTGATGATGCCGCTAAACGCGTCAATAGGTAGCCCGGCTTTTTTATTATGAAGAGAAAAATTCTTTTAGTAGAGGATCATCCGGCAAACGTTGAGATGCTAACGATGGGACTGGAGTTTTTGGGATATGCGGTTACGGTCGCAGGGGACGGCAACGAAGCGGTAGAGATGGCCGCCTCCCAACTCCCTGACTTAATTGTAATGGATATTCTTCTACCCAATGTGAACGGACTGGAAGCAGCTTCTAGGATACGAAATAACCCAAAAACCAGAGTCATCCCAATCTTGGCCGCGACGGCCCTGGCGATGCCGGGGGATATGGAAAAATGTCTCGAAAGCGGCTGCGACGCTTATCTCGCCAAGCCTTTTACACCAAAGCAGTTGGCGGCTGCTATTGAGAAGCTTCTAAAAGATCGCTCGGAGCCGTCCTAATCCTGGGATCTCAGGAAAAGCTTAAACGAAAAAGCTAAGCGGATTATCGAATAGCCTCTTCCCCTCTCTCATTGGTCCGGATTCGAATTACCTCTTCCACCGGTGAGACGAATATCTTCCCATCTCCGATCTTCCCCGTTTGGGCGGATTCGAGGATAGTCTCCACGATCTTGGGAGCCATCTCGTCGGGAGCCAGAATCTCTATTTTCACCTTGGGGAGGAAATCGACGGTGTATTCGGCCCCGCGGTAAAGCTCCGTATGCCCTTTTTGCCGGCCGAAGCCTTTTACCTCACTGACGGTCATACCTGCGATTCCGATCGACGTTAGTTTCTGTTTGACTTCGTCCAATTTAAAAGGCTTGATGATCGCCTCGATCTTTTTCATTTGACCCTCCTTAGCATAAGGCTGGAGTCTCCTCCCCCTTGGACGGAACCCCCTTAAAGCAAAACCATCCGCTATTATATATCGAAATAAAGGGCGAACTCATAGGGGTGCGGTCTCATCCTCATGGCATCGACCTCTTTCTTGCGTTTGTACTCCAGCCAGGTCTCGATCACATCCTTGGTAAAGACGTCCCCCTTGAGCAGAAAATCATGGTCCTTCTCCAAGGCGTCGAGCGCCTGCTCCAATGACCCCGGCATCGACTTCACCTTGGCCGCCTCCTCCGGCTCCAATTCATAGAGATCCTTGTCAATCGGCTTGGGCGGTTCTATCTTGTTCCTCACCCCATCCAGCCCCGCCATCAACATCGCCGGAAACGCAAAGTAGGGATTGCAGCTCGGATCCGGCGTGCGAAATTCTATCCTCTTGGCCTTCTCACTGGTCGAATACATCGGTATTCGTACGCACGCGCTCCGGTTGCGCGCCGAGTACACCAGGTTGATCGGCGCCTCATATCCAGGCACCAACCGACGATAAGAATTGGTCGTAGGCGCTATGAAGCCGCACAGCGCATGCGCATGCTTGATCAACCCCCCAATATAGTGCCGTGCCATCTCGCTGATCAGTCCGTAGCCCTTCTTGTCGTAAAACAGGTTCTTCCCCCCCTTCCACAGGCTCTGATGGGTGTGCATCCCTGAACCATTGTCCTGAAATAGCGGCTTGGGCATCACCGTGACCACCTTGCCACGCTTGCGCGCCGTGTTCTTAACTACGTACTTGTAGAGCAGCACCTGGTCGGCCATTCTAGTTAGGGTGCCGTACCTCATGTCGATCTCGGTCTGACCCGCAGTGCCTACCTCATGGTGGTGCACTTCTATCTTGATGCCGCATCTCTCCAGATTCTTTACCATCTCGGAGCGCAGATCCTGGTATTGGTCCATCGGCGGCACCGGAAAATAACCTTCCTTATACCTGATCTTGTAGCCCAGGTTGGGCTTATCCGCGTTCCCTGAGTTCCAAAATCCCTCCTCAGAGTCAATATAGTAAAAACCGTGGTTGTAGCTCTGATCGAAACGGATGCTGTCGAAGATAAAAAACTCGATCTCCGGCCCCCAGTAACTGATATCGGCGATCCCGCTGGATTTTAGATACTTCTCCGCCTTCTGCGCTACATAACGCGGGTCTCGTGAATACTGCTCCCGCGTTATTGCGTCAATCACATTGCAGACCAAACTTAAAGTCGAGTGCTCGGTGAAGGGGTCCATCAGAGCGGTCTCCGGATCAGGTATCAACAGCATGTCGGATTCGTTGATCGCCTGAAACCCCCGTATGCTCGAACCATCAAAGCCGATCCCTTCCTCAAACAGCTGCTCGGTCAGCTCAGCTGCGGGAATAGAAAAATGGTGCCACAATCCCGGTACATCGACAAATTTAAAGTCCACGATCTCTACCTTGTTCTTCTTGCCAAACTCCAATACCTCTTTCGGTGTCATCTCAATACTCCCTTCCTTACTTGACGAAGCAAAATTTCAACGAATGATCCTGTTATCATACTCTTCCAATAAGGGCCAGCGCCAACGGTATTTTTATAAATCATAGCTCTTTTCGTTATGCTGGCTCAAGTCCAGCCCCATACGCTCCTCTTCTTCAGACACCCTAAGTCCCATCAAGGCCTTGAGAATCAAGAGGATGATCAGGGTGCCGACAAAAGCAAGTATCCAGGTCGCCACCACAGCGACCAGTTGCACCCAGAGTTGACCCGGGTTACCGAAGAAGAGACCGTTGTTCCCGGCTGCATTGATGGCCTTGGAGGCAAACAGGCCTGTGGCTATGGCTCCCCAGGTTCCGCCAACACCATGCACACCCACCACATCAAGGGAGTCATCGTAGCCGAACTTGGTCTTCAGGTTACAAGCAGTGGAGCAGAAGACCCCTCCCCCGATGCCTATAATGATGGAAGAGATGGGCCCCACAAAACCGGCCGCAGGCGTAATGGCAACGAGACCGGCTACTGCTCCGCTAGCAGCTCCTAAAACCGTAGGCTTGCCCCGAAAGATCCAGTCCATAGCCATCCAGGAGAGTGCCGCCGCGGCCGCCGCCGTATTAGTCACCACAAAGGCGCTGGTGGCCAGGCCATCGGCAGCCAAAGCGCTACCGGCGTTAAAGCCGAACCAACCCACCCACAGCAGAGAGGCTCCGATGACACTGAAGGGAAGGTTATGCGGCGGCATCGCTTCATGCCCGTAGCCAACCCGTTTTCCAAACATCAGGGCAGCGACAAGCGCCGATACGCCGGAGCTGATGTGCACTACCGTGCCGCCGGCGAAATCCAACGCCCCCATGCCACCGTTCGTTCCCATCCACCCCCCCTTGCCCCACACCCAGTGGGCCAGCGGGTCATAGATAAAGGTCGCCCACAGCAAAATGAAGACGATGAACGTGCTGAACTTTGCGCGCTCGGCAAAAGCACCGGTGATGAGCGCGGGGGTAATAATTGCGAACATCAACTGGTAAACCATAAAGGTCTGATGGGGGATCGTAGCGGCATAGTCAGGGTTAGGATCCATTCCCACTCCGCTCAATCCAATCCAGGCAAGACTACCGACGATTCCTCCCTTGTCTGGTCCGAAGGCGAGGCTGTAACCCCAAAGGACCCACTGTATGCTGATCAGCGCGACGACAATGAAGCTATGCATGATGGTACCAAGGGCATTCTTTCCTCGGACCAGGCCACCATAGAAGAGGAAAAGTCCGGGGACGGTCATCATTAGAACCAAGGCAGATGACGTAAGCATCCAGGCGGTGTCGCCTTTGTCAATCTTGGGTTGTGGCGCAGGAGGGGAGGCTTCTGCCGGAAGAGATGGAAGAGCATTTGACGCAGGGGCCATTGCTGCAGGCGAGCTGGCCTCTTCGGCCAGAGCCGGAATCGAGGGCACTAGGGTTAGAGCCAAAAAAGAGAGTAAGAAAAGGGCGCAAATATTTCTACGCTTAGCCACGCTTAATCCTCCCTTCTAAAAAACATAATGGACCTAGAGAACTCTCCAATATGGATTGGAATCAGGAAGAGCAACTCTTGTGCCAAGAAGCGAAGATTAATTTCTGCTGGAAGGACAAGAGATCTTTGATTTTTTTTCTATTCAGTGGCAGGAAATGATGCTTACATATTAGGCATCTGCTAAGAATTTAGGCACGCCTTTTTTACCAGAGATCCTTCGGTAGCGTTATTCCCTCAAAGTTTTTCTCTTTTAGGGGCTCCTCGGGTTCACCGCCAATTCCTTAGCCACACCCCACGATCGGAATCAAGAGAGATTGGCAAATTCGGACGGAAGCGCGAAATGCACATTCTCTTCAACAAAGCCTATATTGGTTATCTCGGCCCCACGTTGCTTGAAGTAAGCTGCAGTTTCCTGAACTAACCGGTCTGGCACCGAAGCACCCGAAGTGATCCCTACCAGCTGAACACCCTCTAACCACATCGGGTCGATCTCATGGACGTCGTTGACCAGGTAAGCTGCGATCCCTTGAGAGCGGGCCACCCGGCAGAGTTGGTTTGAGTTTTCACTGTTGGGGGAGCCAACTACCAAGATCAAATCCACTTGACGCGCCAGCTCTTTGACCGCATCCTGACGGTTCTGCGTGGCGTAACAGATATCTTCTTTGGACGGGGTGATCATTTTCGGAAACCTCTGCCTCAGGACCTCGAGGATCTCTCTGGTATCATCGACACTTAGGGTGGTTTGGGTTAAAACCGTAATTTTCTCGGGATCGGGAACACTGACCTCCCTGGCTTGGTCGCTATTGGCAACGATCCGAATCCGCTCCGGCGCCTCGCCGCTGGTGCCAACTATCTCATCATGCTCCGGGTGTCCAACGAGGAGGATCCAGTACCCCTGAGCGGCAAACCTGCGTACTTCTCTGTGCACCTTTTCCACCAGGGGGCAGGTAGCATCAACGATGATCTGGAGGCGTTTCTTTTTGCTCTGCTCCCAGACAGCCGGAGAGACCCCATGGGCGCTAAAGATCAGCCTCGCCCCCACCGGCACCTCCTCGACGGACTGGACAAAGGTAACCCCCCGATGGATGAACTCTTGAACCACATAGCGGTTGTGGACAATCTCGTGAAAGACATAAAGCGGCGGGCCGTATTTCTTGAGCGCCCGCTCGACAGTTGCCACCGCCATCTCCACTCCGGCGCAAAAGCCGCGCGGCTGGGCCAGGATAACTTTTTTTACCGCCATGATCCTTATTTAGTCTGAAGCAATAGGTAAGTGGTGTCAACTCTCCATTCTCTATCCTCGATCCACCAGTTCTACAATCATCTCTGCCGCGACTTGAGCACCGTTCAAGGGAACGCTAGGCCAGTGTTGTTCTTTCTGCATCAGACGCTCCAGATAGGATTTTAACTCTCCTGCCAGCAGCTCCTCCTGAGGAATATACTCACTGGTCGCCCAGTGGTTCAGGGTCTCCAAAAGAAAGGGATACTCAGGGAAATTGCCGCGTGAAGTGTAAAGGAGGCGGACCCGGTGGGCAATAATGTCAGAGACAATTCCATAGCCCGGTTTACTGACCACTACATCCGCTGCGCGCACGAGGTCTTCATAGTGCGGCTGTGCATCAGGAAGAATGAGGATGTTTTTTCCCGCCTTAAACGCCGGCCCGGTGGTGATGAAAAAGAAGTCTTCCATTTGCTTGAGCCTCTCCCAACGTATCCGCTCTAGACCAAAGCCGCCGAAACTTATGAGGACAACAATAGCGGTCGCGGGAAGACCGAATCTCCGGCGCGCCTCTCTTTTGTCCAGCGCAGAGGTGCGCGCAATCAGAGGGATAGATTTCTGATTGGGAAAGATTTCCATATCGCAGGAAAAGGGCAGGGATAAGGCCAAGGTAGCTTTACGATAAAACCTTTCCATCTCGCGGATAAGGGGGAGGAAAGAGGGAAAGCTGGGGAGATATGCTCGATAGACCCAATCCCAGCTAAAATTGCCGATCGCCACTGAAGGAAGCGACGCTTGCGAAGCAATCTCGAAGCACAGAGGGGGGATATCCCCCAGTACCAAACGGATCTTTTTCTGCTCGATAAAAGCGAGATTTTCTTCGACCAGCGCCGGCATCCGTTTGTGAAGACTCTCGCAAGCATGCAAGGTCTCCTCTATATTCATTTGCAAGCTGTCTCTCTGCACGATGCCCACGTCCATGGGTCGTTCCGCATAAGAGACCGGAAAGGGGAGGTGAAGCAGGAACCGGCGCGGGGCTGTGGTCCGCACGTGAAATTCTAGTTCCGGACAGGCATCCTTCAATCTGCGAATCACCTGACCCGAGCGGACCGCGTGACCGTATCCATGACCGCTGATAAAGTAAGCAACCGATATCAAGGGATTAGGGCTCCGTTTTTAAGAGAGTGAACGTAGGCAGAACCCTGGGGATTGTCAAGCGCTCGCGGCTTCTTATCGCCCTGATCTTCGGATTATCGGTTGGCGCCGCCCGCGGGTGAAACCCTCAGGGCTTGAAAAACCGCTTGGGAGTTCCTAAGCTTCTGGACAAGGAGGATTTTTGGCTATGACCGGAACCATTAAGAAGATCATCAGAGAGAAAAGCTACGGTTTCATCGTACCGGATGACGGCAGCGACGACATCTTTTTTCACCGTGGCAGCCTGGCCCCGCGGGTCCAATTTGAAGACTTTAACGAGGGAGATACGGTACAATTTCAGACCCGCAAGGGCGACAAGGGACCCGTAGCCTTCGATTTAAAGCTACGATAAAGCCGCAAGAATCTCAGAGGGAAGAAAAAACGCTATTTTTGACGACCTGCCGGCTGCGATAATTTTTCCAGCCTGTCCTTGAGCTGCTGCAAGGTGAAGGGTTTGGTTAGGACATCATTGCAGCCGGCGACAAGGCAACTATGGATATCTTCGCTATGGAAGAGAACGGTTGCGGCCAGAACAGGCAGATCCTTTGTCTTTGAGTCTGCGCGCAGCCGGCGGGCAACTTCCTTGCCATCGATCCCTGGCATCATGATATCTACGATGACAAGGTCCGGCTGTTCCTTTGCCACCTGGTTAAGACCTTCAAGCCCGTCGACCGCCTCCACAACCTCGTAGCCCAGATATTCGAGCTGGTGTTTGAGGATGTCCCGATTATCATCATTGTCCTCAATAATCAGGATCTTGAACATGGTGGTCCTTCATATCTCCCATTTCTGCTCCTGTCAATTGCCATCTGGATCTCCGTACCTCTTTATATTTTCATATGGGGGTGCTATAGAGCCTTAACCCAAAGGTATGGGTCTGTTTGAGTCGGAACGCAATTGCATCCCTCTAATAGGAGGTGTTCCATGCGCGATAGAGCAATATTTGCGGCCTTTTTTCTGTTTCTTCTCCTCGGTCCATTTGATGCGTTATCCCAGAGCTATCCCACCGTCTACGTCGGTCTCGTCTCTATTACCCCCTCCAACACCGCTGTTTTAGCCGCCGCGGAAGGAGGATTTTTCAAAAAGCACGGACTTGACGTCAAACCCTTGATTCTAGCGGGATCTTCCACTGCCCTGGCAGCCATGTTGTCGGGGGAGGTAAGCCTGATCAGCATCGCCGGCTCAGGACTGATCAACGCCCATCTTGCCGGTGGAGAGGTCGTCATGGTCGCTGGCATGGTGAATTTTGCCCCCTATGATCTGATCGTTGCTAAAGATATAAAAAAAATCGAAGATCTCAGAGGGAAAAAAGTGGGAATTGCCCGGTTCGGCGGATCCGCGGATTTCCTCGCCCGCTGGGGTTTAGAGAAAAATGGACTGAAGCCGGGAAGGGATGTGACGATCCTTCAGACTGGTGGCAATCCCGAACGGCTGGCTGCGGTCTCGCAGGGGGCCATCCAGGCCACTCTACTGGAGCAGGCGTTCGCCCATCAGGCTAAAAAGGCAGGCCTTCGCTCTCTCCTGGACTACTCCACCGCAGGTCTGGACTACCAGCATAACGGAGTTGGCACAACCAAGTCCTTCATCGAGAAAAATCGGGACCTCATGAACCGATTTATGAAGGGCCTCGTTGAGGGAATCCATCGGTTGAGAAACGACCGGGCCTTTGGTTTTAAAGTGCTCGAACGCCATCTGCGCGTCTCGGACAGCGAGGTGATCCAGGGCGCATATGACTATTATATACCCAAAACCGACCCTGTCCCCTACGCGAACCTAAAGGGGATGAAATTTCTCCTTGACACGATTGCCGATACCAATCCAAAGGCCAAAAAGGCAAAGTCGGAGGATATGGTCAATAACTCCCTTCTTCAGGATATCGAAGGCAGTGGTTTCGTGAAGCAGATTTACTCCGGGCGCTAGCGGATTCGAGAAAGCAGAAGCCTTACTTTCATTATCTCTCCTCTTTTCTGGCCTCAGCGCTAAATGGGTCTATCTACATCCAGTGGACAAAATTGTTACCTCGGGGTTCACTTTTGGCCACATGGCTAATCGCCAAGACCGATATGGCCTGCTTCGTCTGCATTCCCTCCCGAGCGTAAGCCTCTGGAAAGTAAAAGATTGCCTACCGAATACGACAAGTGTGGCATAAGACTACCTAAGTGGTCCGAACTTTGCTAATCTATAATAAACGCGCACATGTCCTGACAGCTGAGGAGGCTGCAAGATGCCTGCGGCTACACGTGAAGAGCGTTTACTGTTTATTTAAATAATTTGAGTCCTTTCCGGAGTAGAACTTTACATCCGAGAAGGGTCAAGCGCTGTCTATTCACCGAGACAGGAGCTCCCTGCCTCAACCAGTGAGTAAGCCCCAGCGTTCCCAGCCTTTGTGGCTGTGAAATTGCGTGGGGCTTTTCTTTTGTCTGGAGGTCAACAATGGCGACAAAAAGAAAAAATCCCCTAGGGGGAGGAAAGATGAAACCGGCAAAGGATGTCATCTATGTGGTGGGGCATGCCAGACTCCCATCTGAGACCACGGCAAAGCAGGTCTACGAGATTCTCAGTCTAGGGTTAGCGCTGGATAGAGAGACCAAGAGAATCTTGGAGGTCTCCTGCACTACTCTTCCCCCCTATGGAAACGAGTTCATCAGAGAACTCCTTTTGGGAAAGAAAATTGATGAAGACTTCAAGACCATTGGCGAAGAAATACGATCCCACTACATCTGCCGCACCAGAAACGCGCTCCTCGCCGCTCTGGAAGACCTCCTTAAGAGGCTGAGAGAGCATGAGAAGCGTACCTGATAGAAAAAGCCAGTGGCCTTCGTAATGAGGAGCGCACTCATGCCTGGTAAAATACTTATCGTCGAGGACCATACGGATTCTAGAGAGATACTCGCTATTCAATTGCGCCTCATGAGCTATGAGGTTATTGAGGCCGTAGACGGCCAAGAAGGGATAGAAAAAGCGCAAGCTGAAAACCCGAACTTGATCATCATGGATCTGGGCCTTCCGGGAATCGACGGGATTGAGACGACAGTAAGGCTCAAGCAGAATCCTAAAACAGCTCACATACCCGTCATTGCTCTAACGGCGTGGCAGGAGCAAGACTACAAGGACAAAGCCTTGCAAGCCGGCATGGCAGGATTTTTATCCAAACCAACCCCGCCTAGAATCCTCAAAGACGCTATTGAAAGATCTTTACGGGGCAAGTCTTAGGATCAAACCGGCCCTACTTTATCTGTGGCTCGAAAACCCGTGGCAGTGTAACTTTAAATGTTGAGCCTTCGTTGGGAGCGCTCTTGACCTCGATCTGCCCGCCCAGGAGATTCAGAAGACGCTTGACAATAGCTAAGCCTAGCCCTACTCCACCATGCCTATAAGCCGACGGGGGTCCGGCCTGACGAAAAGATTTAAAGATGAAAGGAAGCTCATCCTCTGGGATTCCTCTTCCAGTATCTGTAACTTCAAGCCGGATCTGATCTCCGTTAGGCTCAAGAGCGGCCCGAAGACTCACAACCCCCTTCTCCGTGTACTTGATGGCGTTGGTTAAAAGATTGTACAGAATCTCTTTGATCACATGAGGGTCGCCCCGCATCGAACAGTCGCTCTCCACCGACCATTCAAACTCCAACCCCTTCGCCTGAGCTAAAGCCAAGACTCCCGCGCTCACTTCTTCAATAAAATCCCCAAGGTTAAACTCTACGATCCGCAGCTCGACCCCACCCATATCAATGCGCGAAAAGCTAAGGACCTGATTGAGCATTATGAGGAGATCTTCAGAACTTCTCTTTAACAGTTGAAGCCTCTTTTGTTGCTCCACCGTCAAGGGTCCGAAGAAGCCCTCCCTGATCAGATCGATATTCCCCACAATCACATTGAGAGGGGTGCGCAGATCGTGCGATACGGTGTTGAAAAAATCGATATTAGCGCGCAAGTTGTGCGAAAGGGCATCGATCAGCATGGCCTCCTCAATAGCAATAGAGGCGCCCGAAGCCAGTTCCCGCAGGAACTGAATTTCGTGAGGCAGAAACCGCCGCGGCAAAAGCGTCATAACCGTAAGCAACCCCAGGATTTTTTCATCTCTCCCGATAAGAGGAACCCCGGTAAACCCCCTCATCCGCGTCGCTCTGACGGAGCCATGGTAAGGAAATCTCCTGTCCCGTTGTAGGTCTGCAATGAGCAGCGGCCTTCTATGCTTCAGAATCCACTCATATCTGCCCCCTACAAGATCCGTAAAGGCTTCAGACCGAATCTTGCTCACAAGCTCAGGTGGACCGAAGACTGACTGGATGGTAAGTTGATTACTGCTATCCAGAAGTCTTACGGTCGACACATCTGCTTTAAGAAAATCCACGATCCTCTGTGTCAGGCGGTCCAGGAGGGGTTGCAGATCCAGCAGGTGGATCTCAGAAATAACGCTCTGGAGAATCTCTTTCTCTTCTAAGAGTCTGAGTTTGTGAAACGCCAGGCCCACCTGCTCTGCAACCCCCTGAAGGAGCGATATCTCCTCGGCAGAAAATTCTTTGGCATTTCTTTCCACCACCGAGATGACACCCATCACTTGTCCTCTGTATTTTAGAGGGACACCCAAAAAAGCCCGATACCCGCGCCTCATCACGGCGGCCTTGTGATTGGGAATTTGAAACGAAACCGTACCCATATCCGGGACCGCCAGCAGCTTTTTCAGCCGAATCACCCGCCCTGTGAGGCTTTCCCCTATGCGTAGAGAGGGCTTAAGACCAAGCCGGCCGTCCGCTTCCGCCACCAAAGAGAGCTGATCTCCCTCCAGGATCCTAATCCCGGACCAATCTGCCTTTAAAAGAATTTTTGCTCTTCTAGTGGCGAGGCGGAAGAGTTGAGTTGCGCTTCGGACCGAGCCAAATTCGAGACTCAAACGGGAGAGGCTCTCCAATTGAGACCTCCTGCGCTCCGCCTGGCCAGAAACCAGACTCCCCTCCCATGCGTTGCCGATCTGCCGCCCCAGAGCCAACGAGAGCCGAAGGGCCGTTCTGCGGAATTTGTAAGGCTTATGGTTTGAGAGACAAAGAATTCCCCTAGGTTTGCCAGCGCCACGGATGGGAATATACGCAATCGTCTTGAGCCCCTCTTTTTTAATACTAGCAGCAAGAGGGTAGCGGGGGCTGAACTTAGAGAGGGCCACCGGTTTGCCGCTCTTAAAGACACGGCCCACAATACCTCGGTCAATTCTGGCCAAGGCCACGGCAGCCGCAAAGCGCCGGGAAACGCCATAGGTATAAACCAGCTCCATTTCCGTGCTGTTCTCCTTGAGAAGATAAACTCCGGCCGAATCTATACCCATTAGTTGCGCCATCTTTGACAGGCACTTTTTCAGGGCCTTCTCTAGGGGCGCCTTCCCCGCAAGCATTGCCCCTATGCGAGCCAAGGCTAGGAGGGTCTCCTCGTCACCGCCCAAGGTACACCTCGACTGAGTCCGGGATTTTGAAAACTAAGGGAATGTTCTGAGACTGCCTTCGCGGATCAACGAAGGACAAAAAACTCGAAGATAGTCTGAAGCACAATCTCAGGAAGCGAGTCAGTCGGAAAAGTAAGGCCCTCGGGTATAATCAGTGACACTGCGGAAGGTAAAACCCTTCTACATCTCAACTGAAGACCGAAGAGTCTACGCTGCTTCTCCCGTATAATAAGGAGAAAACAAAAACTGACCTTCCCCGTATAAATGCAAGGAATTTTACTCCTTTAAATCATTAGAGACAAGAAAAAAACACGCTATTATGGACGGCCACCCTACTAGAGTGAAAGAAGCCTAGGACTACTATTATTACTCTTCCCGCTTGAGAGGGGATAATAGTGGAACGGTTGATAGCTGTCAACCGTATTGGAGTTTTTTTCCTATGCTTTGATGAAACGACGAAACGCGGTAGTAACGGATAGCTTTCTCCGAAATCTGCCACCCCTCTAGCGGTGGACTGACTGGTCCCCAGTCAGCCTCAAGGCGGTTCTGCTTGATAGCCCGATGGACAGCGGCGCGGGAGATTTTAAGCTTCCTCGCCGCTTTCGTGATCGTGTAGTAACGCTTGGCCTTCATCTTTTAATGATAGAAATCTGTTTTCGAGGTTCCGACCACTGAGAACTCCCAAATCACTTCAACGACCACCTGTCTGCCCAAGTCCCTGAGGTCAATGAGCCTTACGGCGAGTACCGACTGATCCCTATGAGGATTTTCGAGACCGACACTATCTAATAAAGTAGCATTGTGTCAACCCGATGTAAAAGAAGCTGCAAATTCTTCCGCGCGTACCACTCTGAAAGGTTTCCGCTTCAGGCTGTTTGTGATAGTTTAGTTATGGCTCCTTTTTAAAAGGCCTAGCGAGCGCTTTCAATGAAAGCCAACCATCTCATCCACGAAACCAGCCCTTACCTCCTGCAACACGCGCATAACCCCGTAGAGTGGCATCCCTGGGGAGAGAAGGCCTTGGAGAAGGCCCGAAGGGAAAATAAGCCGGTCCTTCTCAGCATCGGCTATTCCGCCTGCCACTGGTGCCATGTCATGGAGGAAGAGTCTTTTAAAAATGAAGCGATCGCTGCTTTGATGAACGACCATTTCGTGAACATCAAGGTCGATCGGGAGGAACGGCCGGACCTCGATGAAATCTACATGAACGCGGTCCAGATGCTTACAGGTCGCGGCGGCTGGCCCATGACGGTATTTCTGACCCCGGAAGGAAAGCCGTTCTATGGCGGCACCTATTTTCCCCCTGAAGATCGCTACGGAGTCGCCGGCTTCCCCAAGGTCCTTAAGGCGGTGGCGCACGCCTATCGCGAGCGGCCGGAGGATGTGGAAAAGAATGTCGGGCAGATCCTCGATGCCTTAAACCGCCTAGGCAGCTTCCGGGAAAGCCAGCGTTCCTTTTCCCGCGATGTCATAGCCAAAAGCGCGGAACAGATCTCCCAGGCTTATGATTCCAACCACGGCGGCTTAGGACGCGCTCCGAAGTTCCCGAATGCGGGCGTCTTCGAACTCTTTCTGCGCCATTATCGAAATTCTAAAGACCGACACTACCTGGAGATGGTGACGCATACCCTGACCAAGATGGCCGAGGGCGGTATCTATGACCATCTAGGAGGAGGTTTTCACCGCTATTCGGTGGACGAGAAGTGGCTGGTCCCTCATTTCGAGAAAATGCTCTACGACAATGCCCAGCTTACGCGCATCTACGCGCAAGTTTTCTGCCTTACCCAGGAGCCGTTATTCAAAAGCGTGGTCGAAGAGACCCTGGAGTACCTTCTGCGCGAGATGTTCCATCCTGAAGGAGGCTTTTATTCCACTCAAGACGCGGACAGTGAAGGCGCAGAGGGAAAGTTTTTCATCTGGAGCAGCGGCGAGATCATGCAATTTTTGGGAGAGGAGGTTGGCGAACTCTTCTGCCGCATCTACGATGTCGGCAACTTCGGTAATTTCGAAGGTAAGAACATCCTCCACCCTATTTTGGCATGGGAGCAGGCCGCCAAACTCTTCAAGAAAGACCTTCAAGAGATACGCAGGACAATAGCAGGGGCCAAAGCGAGACTTTTTCGGGAAAGGGAAAAGAGAGTCAAGCCTTTCCGCGACGAAAAGATCCTGACGTCGTGGAACGGGCTCATGCTCTCCGGTCTCGCGGAGGCCGGCAAGATCTCAGATAACCCGCGCTATCTCGAGGCAGCTGCAAAAACCGTGGGCTTTATTTTTACCAAAATGATGCGGGATGGATTCCTCCTGCACAGCTACAAGGACAGCCAGGCGAAAATTCACGGCTACCTCGATGACTATGCCTTCTTGGCCACGGGGATCCTTGACCTCTACGAAGTCACTCTGGATCGTTCCAATCTGGACCGCTCCATCCAGCTTGCAGAGACGATGATTCGGGAGTTCTGGGATGGCACCGACGGCGCCTTTTTCTTTACCGGCGAATCCCACGAGAAGCTCATAAGCCGTACCAAGCCTGTCTTCGACAGCTCGATCCCTTCGGGAAACTCTGTCGCGACCCATCTGCTCCTAAAATTGTACCACTACACTGGGAGGGAAGATTATCTCAGAAGGGCGGAGAAGGCCCTCCGCCTTTACTACGACGCTATGGAGCAACAACCTTTCGGCTTTGCACAGATGCTTTCTGACTTGGACCTTTACTTGGAAAAACCTAAAGAGATTGTGCTGGTAAGAAAGAAAGGGGAGCCGGCGGCGGAGCAACTGCTGAAAAAAATTCACTCCATCTATTTGCCCAATAAGACCTTGCAGGCGATGGAACCTGGGGAGCCGTTGGCAGATGTTTCACCTCTTCTGGACGGAAAAACCCAAATCGATGGCAAACCCACGGTATATGTCTGCCACAATTTCACCTGTTCTCTCCCCGCCACAGAATGGAATGATCTCAAGCAGTTGTTGGAGGGATAGCCTGAACGATTTTCCCTCCTATTGCTGCTCCCGGAAAACCGCCTTCTGATCCGAAAAAAAAGAGAACCGGAATCAGCCTTTACCCCCTGTTATCATCTGGATAATCCGTTCCAAATCGGCTAGGGAATAGTATTCAATTTCCACCTTGCCGCGACCCGAGCCGGCTCGGTGCAGCAGCCGCACTTTCGTCCCCAAAGAGCGCTGCATCTGCTCTACGAGAGAGCGCAGGTTCGAATCCGATAAAGAGGTTTCCCTCTTTCTTCTTTTCCTACCCGACTTGAGGCGCGCGACTAGTCTTTCGGTTTCCCGGGTTGAGAGCCCTTTGGTTATCACCTCGCGCGCCGCGGCAAGCACCAGTGCCTCGTTCTCCAGACCCAGCAATGCCCTCGCCTGGCCTGCCGGGAGTTTGCCTCGAGTAACCTCCTGCTGCACTTCCTTGGGCAAAAGAAGCAACCGCATGCAGTTTGCCACCGCGGGCCGGCTCTTCCCCACCTTCTGTGCGATCTCTTCCTGGCTCAACTCAAACTCCTCCTGCAACCGCTGGTAGGCAGTGGCCTCTTCTATGGGATTGAGATCTTCTCGCTGGAGGTTCTCAAGCAACGCCAACTGAAGGGTTTCGCTATTGCTCGCCTCGCGGACAATGACCGGCACCTCCCTTAGCCCTGCCTTCCTAGCGGCGCGCAAGCGCCGCTCGCCGGCTATCAGTTCATATCCCTCGCCCACGCGGCGGACCAGCAGGGGCTGAATAATCCCCTGGTCACGCACCGAATTGGCAAGCTCATCTATCTTCGCCTCATCAAAGGAGCGACGGGGTTGCGAGGGGTTGGAGGCAATTCGATCCACCTCCACCTCCAGGTTGGGTGTCTCCCTGGGTGCGTCAATTCCCGGTATGAGGGCGCTCAGTCCTTTACCCAATCCCTTTTTCTGCACGCCGATTCTCCTCCCCATTGCGGATTAATTCTTTGGCCAATTCCAAATAGTTCTGCGCCCCGGTGGAATGAGCATCGTAGAGGAGAGCTGGCTTGCCGTGGCTCGGGCTCTCGCTGAGGCGCACATTACGGTGAATCACAGTACGAAACAGACGGTCAGGAAAGTGAGATCGTATCTCTCCGGCAACTTGGTGTGCGAGGCGATTGCGGCTGTCAAACATAGTAAGCAAGATCCCCTCCAAAAAAAGCGTGGGGTTTAGGCCTCTTTGAACCAGCTTTAAGGTTTCCAGAAGAGAGCTCAATCCCTCGAGAGCATAATACTCGCATTGCAAAGGGACGAGAAGCGAGTTTGCTGCGGTAAGAGCGTTGAGCGTAAGCAATCCCAATGAGGGAGGACAATCGAGCAGGATGTAATCAAACCCTTGTTGCACGGATCGAAGCGCCTCTTTCAGGCGCCACTCCCTTTGCTCCATATTCACGAGCTCGATCTCGGCACCAATCAGATCCTTGGTCGCCGGAGCAACTAAGAGATAAGGAAGATCGCTCTTACAGAGGACCTCAGAAAGATGAGTTTCGCCGATGAGAACATGATAAAGGCTATTTTTTAGTTTTGACCGATCGATGCCGAGCCCTGTCGTGCTGTTCCCTTGCGGATCTACATCTACAAGCAGCGTCTTTTTTTCCGCAACCGCAAGCGAGGCGCCGAGATTAACCGCGGTTGTGGTTTTCCCTACGCCTCCTTTTTGATTTGCTATGGCTATAATTTTAGACACAAAATCTTTTGTAAAATCAATAAGTTACTAATATTTCTCGGATATTTTCCCAAAACATAACATAGACACCAAGAAAATGAAAGTAAAAAAGTTTCACGTGGAACACGGCAACTGGGTAGTGGTTCAATTTAGAAAAAAAGGAGAGGGAGTGTCATTCTGAGCCGAAGCAAAGCGGAGGCGAAGAATCTCGCTAACCCACTGACACTCCGTCAGATTCTTCGGCCTGCGGCCTCAGAATGACAGTCTTGGATGTTTCGTTCAGAAGAGAACCGAACGAAACTGCACCATTACCGGCAACTGACAACTATCAGCTTAAACCCTTTGCTGACGGCTAGCTTTAAGCGACCATTTGTTTCTTCAGATAGACCGAGAGGAGGGAAATGGCTGCTGGCGTAATACCAGAGATTCTCGCAGCCTGGCCAAGCGTACAGGGACGAATTAGGGTAAGTTTTTCACGCACTTCGTGCGACAAGCCGGCGATCGCCATATAGTCCAGATCTGCGGGTAAACGCACCGCTTCAATTTTGCGAAATCTCTTCACCCCCTCCATCTGCCGCTGGACATACCCGGAATATTTGATTTCGACTTCGGCCTGAAGCCCCAGGGAGGCGGAAACCCCGGCGAACTCCGGGGCAAACAGGACCAGATCTGAAAAAGATATTTCGGGGCGCCGGAGAAGCTGGGCCAGCGAGCTCTGGCCCCGCAACGGAGCGGAACCCAACGATTCGAGGCGGGCATTGATCTCCAGCGCTGGATTTATCCTGCTATTTTCGAGCGCCTCAATGAGACCCGCTACTCGCCCCTTCTTATCCTCCGAGAGCCGGTACGCCTCTTCGGTCGCGAGGCCGACTTTATAACCGAGATCCGTCAGGCGGAGATCAGCATTGTCTTCCCGGAGCAGCAGGCGGTATTCTGCGCGCGAAGTGAACATGCGATATGGCTCTCCGTCGGTCCCTTTAGTTACCAGATCATCGATCAGAACGCCGATATAGGCTTTATCCCGTGCAAGTATGGTAGGCTCTTTTCCACGGAGGCTCAAGACGGCATTTATTCCCGCCATAAGCCCCTGAGCGGCAGCCTCTTCGTAGCCAGTCGTTCCGTTGATCTGGCCGGCATGATAGAGCCCTTTGATAAGCTTTGTTTCCAAAGATGGATAGAGCTGGGTTGGTTCTACATAGTCGTATTCTATCGCGTAGCCTGGACGCATGATCTCAGCCCGCTCCAGCCCCTGAATCGACCGGACCATCTCAATCTGGACATCAAGGGGTAAGCTTGTGGATAGGCCATTCGGGTAAACTTCTACGGTATCGGCACCTTCAGGCTCGAGGAATATCTGGTGTCTTTCTTTATCCGCGAAACGGACGACCTTATCTTCAATCGACGGGCAGTAGCGCGGTCCCCGGCTTTTGATGATCCCGGAATACATGGGGGAACGATGGATGGCTGATTTGATGATCTCGTGGGTTCGGCTGTTAGTGTAAGTTATGTGACAGGGGATCTGTCTCTGAGAGATCTTTTCCGTAGAAAACGAGAAGGGGATGGGTGGGTCGTCTCCATACTGCGCCTGCAATCGAGCATAATCGATGGTCCGACCATCTAACCTGGGACAGGTACCAGTTTTTAGGCGCCCGACCTTAAAGCCCAACTCATTGAGAGAGTCGCTGAGCCCCTGGACTGCAAAGTCTCCCGCTCTTCCCGCAGAATAGTTTCTATCTCCAACATGAATGAGACCCTTCAAGAATGTCCCGGTGGTTAAGATAACTCTCCGGCCGTAAAATATCTCTCCGATCTGAGTCTCCACGCCCTTAGCCTCCCCGCCTTCAACCAAAAGCCTCTCTACGCTGCCCTGCCTAAGGGCTAGATTCGGGCAGTTTTCCAAAACCCGCTTCATCTGTTGCCGGTAGAGCGCCTTGTCGGCCTGGGCCCTGGATGCCCGCACCGCCGGCCCCTTCTTTGTGTTGAGCATTCGGAACTGGATTCCCGTCTCGTCGATGGCCCGGGCCATCTCGCCGCCAAGGGCATCGATCTCCTTGACCAAATGCCCCTTGCCGATGCCGCCGATAGCGGGGTTGCAGGACATCTGGCCAATGTGATCCAAGTTCAAAGTGAGCATTAATGTCTTCGCGCCCATGCGTGACGCAGCCAAAGATGCCTCAATTCCCGCGTGGCCAGCGCCAACCACAATTACATCGTAAGTATTATAAATCATAATTATAACTCATTATTTTCCTACACAAAATTGATCAAAAATACGTTTTAAAATATCATCATTACTAATCACTCCAATGACCTCTTCAAGTCCTTCCTTGGCGTCCCGGAGATCGACAGCAACAAATTCAGGAGGCAGGCTCCTGCTTAGGGTTTTCAGCGCTTCATTAAGGCTAGCTTGGGCTCTTTCGAGCGCGGCCTTGTGGCGGAGATTTGTGAGAGCAACTTGCGGCTCAATCTCGACTCCAAGAAGGAGGCTTCGCAACTCTTGCTTTAGGTGATCGAGCCCGAAGTCCTCTTTTGCGGAAATCAGCATTGTCTCTTTGTACCCTAGGCCGGTTAGCTCCCGCATATCCAGTCGAGGCGAAAGGTCGGACTTGTTGATCGCGATCAGCACCTTTTTCTCTTTCAACGATTCGAGAATAGCTCGATCTTCTGGGCTAAACGGGCACGATCCATCGAGTACGGCGAGCACCGCATCGGCCTCCGCGATCCGCTTCCGGGTAAAATGGACGCTGATCTTCTCCACCTGATCATCCGTCCTTCGGATGCCTGCCGTATCCCAGAGGGCAACGGGTAAACCTCCCAAATTTATGCTCTCTTCAACCACATCGCGCGTCGTCCCGGGAACCTCGGTCACGATGACTCTCTCCTCTCCCACAAGCGCGTTAAGAAGGCTCGATTTCCCCACGTTGGGCTTCCCCGCGATGCAGACTCTCGCCCCATCACGAAAGAGCCTGCCCCACTCGTAGCTGCCGATAAGTTCAGCGATCTTCCCCCTTAACGCCTCCGTCTTCGCCGCCAACTGATCCCTCTGTAGGAGCTCGATCTCCTCCTCGGGAAAATCGATCGCTGCCTCTACTTGAACCAGAATCTCGAGCAGATCTTCGCGCAACTCTCCAATCCATCTGGAGAGCCCTCCCCGCACCTGCCCCAAGGCCAGCCGCATCCCCTTTTCCGTGCGCGCGCGGATCAAATCGAGAACGCCCTCCGCCTGCGCCAGGTCAAGACGACCGTTGAGGAAGGCCCTCTTGGTAAACTCCCCCGGTTCTGCATGTCGCGCCCCACGAGAAAGGATAAGCTCCAATATACGGCGGACCAAAAAGGGGCCTCCGTGGCAATGCACCTCGACCACATCCTCTCCCGTGTAGCTTCGCGGCTTACGCATCAACGTCAACAATACCTCGTCCAGGACTTCTCCGGTTTTGGGCTCACAGATAGTCCCATAGTGAAGGGTGTGTGTGCGTAGCCTGCCGTTTCTTCCCCCGCTACGGGCGAAAATCGCTCTTGCGATCCGCTCTGCGTCCGGGCCGCTCACGCGCACGATCGCTACTCCGCCTTCACCCATAGGTGTGGCGACTGCCGCTATGGTGTCTTCTTGGTACATGCAAAAACCGTATCTTAACAATTTCTTACTTGAAGGCAACTATAGAGAGAGCCAGCGGTCAGAAAAAGGATCGCATCGGCTCGAGGAAATCGTTGGATTTCTGCCTCTTAGCTCGCCGGCAGCTCCTAGCAAACACCTAGCTCAATCGATCCGCCAGCCAATCGAACATGAACGCGTAGGCCTGGGCCCGGTTATCACCCATACAGTGGACCGAGCCGCCCTCGTTGGCCTGCCAGATTCTCAGTTCTTTGGGGCAGCGGGCCTCAGCATAGGTCCTGTGCGCCGCAGCAGGGGAAACTATGAAATCCTCAGCCCCATGGTTGATCAGGAGGGGACACTCCATCTTATCGATCACGCCTTTAAGCGTGAAACTGGAAAATTTCTCGCGCGCCTCATCCGGACTCTTCGCCCCCACAATCCATTGAAGGGATGAACGGATGTGCGGGAAATAGTCATAGAGATCATCCAGGACGCTGTAGCAGGCGCCAAACAGGAGACAGGCCGCTACTCGATCATCCAGTGACGCGCCCCTGGCCGCATAGTATCCTCCCATACTCACGCCCATGACCGCCATTTTTCTCGGATTCACATCTTTTCTCTTTGCTAAATAGTCCAGCGCCGCGCCGATCGGCTTTTCATAGTCCGGACGGGTGTAGAGTTTCTTCACCCTGACGACCTCTCCCTGACCTGGGCCGGTCATAGTCATACAGCTTATGCCCCGCTTGGTGATTCTGCTTACGCCCATAAAGAGGAGATTCTCGGCAAAAGTGTCAGCCCCGCCGACGTAGAGAACGACCGGTCCTCTGCCTCTTCTCCCGCCCTGTGCCGGACAGAAATAGCCCGGAAGCGTTGTTCCCGCGAAAGGAATTTCAACTCTCGCGTAAGAGGGAGTGCCCAGGCTGTTGGCCTTACCAAAACAGTCAAGGGCCCGGGCAAAAGCCGAATTTTTCCTCGGATCCTCGTACCCAAGCCAGAACTGAGCTGCGCGATAGTAGGTAAAAGCGCGAATGTAGGCATCCCCGGCGGTAACGAAACGACTCTTTTGAGCCGCCTCTTGGGCAAGCGCTTCGATCTTCTCGCCGCTCCTCATCCATTCTCTATACCAGGCCTCGAAGTCCTTATCGGGAATGTGTTCGAGCGTGCGGCAGCATTCGTTAAAGTCAGCTCCATCCTGGACCGCCTCGTCAACGAGGCGCTGGACCAAGAAAGACCAGGGGCTATTATTAGGATAATACATATACATCTGAGTTTTCCTCCCCACATTTTTGCCTTTGCATTAGCAGGACAAGTTGTGATCTTATACCCGACAAACGACCCAATGTGAAATCGAAAAGGAGAACCACCGTGGGCAAGATCGGTCTCTGTTTCGTCAACCCCGCTCCGCAAATCCAGCCTGGACATATCACCACAGCGGCCAGGAAGTGTGAGGCGATGGGGGTCCATTCATTCTGGGTCATTGACCGGATCGCTTATGACAACCTGGAACCCTTTACCGTCCTGGCTGCTGCCTCGGCAGTAACGGAAAAAATCAGAATTGGAACCTCGGTCCTCTTGGCCGCTCTGAGACATCCAACGCTACTTGCCAAGACAGTGGCAACACTGGACCTCCTCTCGAGAGGTCGAGTGACCCTCGGTATCGGCTTCGGCAGCCGGGAAAACGACTTCACGGCGGGGGAAATTCCCTTCCATGGGAGAGGGAGCCGGGCGGAGGAAGCGTTAAGGTTAATGAAACGACTCTGGACCGAAGAAGGAGTAACCCATCGGGGGAGGTTCTTTCAGGTGGAGAATCTCACCATCGGACCGCGTCCGATTCAATCCCCTCACCCTCCTATCTGGATGGGGGGAAGCGCAGAGGCGGTTCTCAGGCGGGTGGCGCGACTGGCGAATGGCTATATTTGCGGCAGCTCAGCGATTCAGGATTTTCCATCGCTTTGGGAAAAAATCTCTGGCTTGGCAATATCCGCTGGGCGCAATCCCCAGGAGATCGAAAAGGCCGCCCTTACCTTCATGGCTATCGACGAAAACAGAGCAAAAGCGGTGGATGCGTGCGCGGCGTATGTCCAACGTTACTACGGAAAGGCCAGGATGGATGTCGAAAAGCACCTTCTCGTGGGAGCGCCTGAGGCCTGCGCCGAGAAGATCCGTTCCTTTTTCTCGAAAGGTCTCGATACCCTGATTATCGGCGCGGCAACGCCCGACTTGAAGCAGCTAGATCTCTTCGGCGATAAAGTCCTCCCGTTGTTAAAACCATAAGACGGTCCATTTTAACGCGTTAGGACTAGGGTCGTACCGGCTACGGTACAGAGCGCGCCCAGAACAACCCGCGCTGTAATGATCTCCAAATCCTTAAGAAAGATGGCGGACAGGAGGAGAGAAATAACCGGGTTGACCGCAACCAGCGGTTCCACAACAACCACCTTGCCAAAACTAAGGGCGTGAAAAACCGAAAGGGTGGCGGCTGTATTAGCTAATCCCGCCGCAAAGAACCATCCCCAGTTCACACGCGACAGCTTTAACACCCGCCAGCCCCCTCGCACCTGAAGGTGGCACAGCGAAAAGACAACTGCTGTCGTCGCTGTGACAGCCGCCGCCATGAGCGGAATATTGCTCGCCATCAAGCCAAGCTTTCTGAGATTGCTTGAGATGCCAAAGGCCGCCGCCGCCACGACTGGGTAGATCAAATCGAGTCGGCGCCACTCACTCTGTCCCGCGCGCGCCCTTGAGAGAACGGCAATACCGAGGATGACGAAAGTCGTTCCTAAGAAGTTCTGAAGCGTCCAAAGCTCTTCCAATAAGAACACCGCTAAGATCGAGGCAAACATCGGCGACGAGTTGGAGATAGGCACAGAGCGGGCAACGCCGACCCTTTCAATCCCCACATAGGTTAAGGTACGACCCAGCCCCGGGGCGAAAAGGCCGGCCGCGAGGAAATACCACACGGCAGGTGTCCAGAGATGCGATAACGGAATAAAGAACGGCAACAGGAGCCACAAGATCAGAGCTGTCATGCCGAGGGAGATGAAGGAGCCGGTGACGGCGTTCGACGTCACCAGGCCACGGCGGATCAGAATATGGGAAATGGCAAAACCGAGGGCGGCCTGAAGGGCAAAGTATTCGGCCATCTCCCTGCGTGAGCGACTGCTACCTATTCCAAGGAGAGCTAAGATTAAGCGCGCTTGCCATTACTTTTTACCCATTCCCTTGGACCACTCGAAGTCCCGGTCCGTGTAAGCTTCAGCAGGCATGAGGGGCTTTACGCCCCGCTTGGCCAGCTCTTCTGTGAATTTTTTTCTGATAAAGAGATCTTCATCCGGGTATTCGATCTGGTCTTTGGCCCGGTCCTCAATCTTTTCCGCATGGCCATGGAACTGCATGGGAGGATGCAGGGCGAGGTATCGCGCGGTCGAGGCGCCTGCGTTGAAGTGCTGGTGGAACCAGCGGTTGGGGGGAACAAGCATGCTGCACTCGTGCCAGGGGGCCACGATTTTCTCTTTTCCTTCTTCCCACAAGATCGTATAGCCTTCGCCCGCGGGGATAACGATGGCGCGACCGGGACCATGGCGGTGTGCCTTCTTGTAGGTTTGCGACGAAAAAACCGACATGTGCGCCGAGACCTCCGTGTTCGGGAACTGAATAAAAACACTCCTGCCCCCGGCCCCACGCTTGACGTTGGCGTCTAATTTATCCCAGGCCTTCATGTCCGGAAAGAAATTCCCGTACCAGTAAACCCGCAATCCGAGGGCTTCATCCAGCTCCGCAGACTGCACCATTTTCGCTTCGGAGTAAAAGTCTGCCTGATCCGACAGATCATCCGGAGTCACACGAGGGTTATTGAAGAAGAAATCGGGATCGGGAACGGCCGACAAGCCCAGCGGAAGGTAGCTATAATGAAGCAATCGCAGGGGCTTGTCTCCCTGCATGTTGCTGAACTGGTGGTGCGTGCCATGGGGAACTAAAAACATGCTGTGCTGCTGCCACTCAAAGTTCTTCTTGGTACTGCTGCCGTCATACCAGATGGTGGTGAGGCCTCTTCCCGAAACCACGTACACGACTTCATCGAGAGAAAACTTAAGGGGGCGCGTGGTTTCGCCCGCGGGAACCTCGGTGATTCGCGTGGAGCTCACCCCCTCCTGTCCCATCAGCTGGATGAAAGCGGTATTGCACTGGCGCTCCTCCCACCAGCCGAGCTCCAGGGTTCTTAAATCTTCCACGAAGAAGCCCTTTTGAATGGGAACTCCCGTGGATTCCATCCAGTAATCGTAGGTGAACTTTTTGCTCCACATGGTCCGTTGCGGTTTAAATGCGGGCTTTGCCATAGTTTTTCTCCTTAGCCGTTTCTGTTGAGTTTTAGTTCAGCTTGGT